>ENA-ORDC01001513-ORDC01001513.1-marine-metagenome-genome-assembly--contig:-NODE-1513-length-16770-cov-3.932906_pt1 | contig 16770 bp, 13 predicted proteins | sample MGYA00237783_ERZ508515 | MGnify/ENA primary metagenome ERZ508515 (study PRJEB26186, sample SAMN06268792) | marine metagenome | isolation source: Eden Landing Ponds, San Francisco, CA, USA | place... | reverse complement strand
TACAGGCGGGCGATGGTCCGCCCGACGATCCGCAGCAGGATCTCGAAGCGGAACATCTTGATCCCGCCCGACGTCGATCCGGTGCAGCCGCCCACGAAGGTCAGGCAGAAGAACGCGACCACCGAGAACCCGCCCCAAAGTCCGTAGTCCGCCGTGGCGTAGCCGGTCGTGGTGACGATCGAGGCGACGTTGAAGGCGGCGAGTCGCAAGGCATCGAACGGCACCGCCTGACGGGTGGTCACCAGCCAGATCGCGATCGCCGCGATCGCGGTCGCGACGACGGCGATCAGGGTCCGGACCTGGCTGTCGCCGTAGAGCGCGCCTGGGCGCCCCTGCAAAGCGCGCACGTACAGAACGAACGGGATGCCGCCGGCCAGCATGAAGACAGTGGAGACCCATTGAACGGGCGCACCCCAGTGGCCGAGCGATCCGTCCAACGTCGAGTAGCCGCCGGTAGCCAGCGTCGTCATGGCGTGATTGACCGCCTCGAACGTGGTCATCCCGGTCGTCGCGTAGAGCACCGCGCACAGCACCGACAGACCGAGGTAGACGGCGCCGATGGCCCCGGCGATCTGACCCGGGCGGGGCAGGATCTTGTCCGACCGGTCCGAGGACTCGGTCCGGAACAGCTGCATGCCGCCGACGCGCAGGAACGGCAGGATCGCCATGCCCATGACGATGATGCCGACGCCGCCGATCCATTGCAGCACCGAGCGCCACAGCAGGATGCCGGGCGCCATCCCGTCCAGGCCGACCAGGACCGTCGAACCCGTCGTTGTGAGGCCCGACATCGACTCGAAGAACGCGTCGGTGTAGCTGAGATCCAGGCCCGAGAAGTACAGCGGCAGCGCGGCGACGGCGCTCATCGCGATCCAGCTGGCCGAGGTGACCACGAAGGCCTGGCGGATGCCGAGTTCGAGCTCCCGGCCCCGCGACGCCAGCGCACCCATCCCGGAGAGCGCGCCGCCGACCCCGGCGGAGACCAAGAAGACCATCCAGTCGGGATTGCCGCCGACGGCATCGACGCCTGCTGGCAGCAGCATTGCCCACGACAGCGCGAACACGAGCAGGCTGACGATGAAGGCGCACGGTTGGAGGGGAGGCATGGGAACCCGCGGGACGTTGTGCTGCGACGTTACCTGAGGCAGCCGCCGGCGGTGTAGGGCATTTCAGCGCGACCCGGGAAGACGGGGCCGCCATGCAGCGCCTGGACCGCCGTGAAGGGTATGCATCGGCGGCCCTGGAAACCACGCGCGCCCAACAGCCGGCTTTACACGATCTTTACGGTCACGGCCCGTTTTCAACATAGAGAATTTACGCTCAGTGGCCGCACTGTCTTGGCGTTCACTTCGCCGGAATGACCCGGCGCCGCGCCCGGCCGTGGTCGGAAGGCTCGCTGCGTCATCCGGGACCAGCCATGAAGGACTCGCCGAGATGGGTGCTGAATACTGGCTTGGTGCGGTCATAGCTGCCGCCCTGTTCGCCTATCTGATCTATGCCCTGATCCGACCCGAGCGGTTCTAGGTCCGAGCCAGCCGCCCCCGCGCCGGCCCGCTACGTCGGCCGGAGCCCCCGAAAAACGCGCCCCGGTCCATCCGCCAATCGAACCGGCGGACGGACGGCTGTGTCACGGGGTCCCGCTCGCCGCCCTAGGGCCCGCTTCTTCGTCAAGGTGACATGATGCTCAAATCGCAAGACATCGGATTTCTCGACCGGCGGATGGTTGCGCAGAGCGCCTGCCTGGCTGTCCACAAGCTGGATCTGCGCCAGATGGTGCAAAACCCCGTGATGTTCGTCGTCGAGGTCGTGGCGCTGCTCGCCACCTTGCTGTTCCTTCGGGACATCGCCGTCGGCGCCGGTGACACCGCGTTCACCGGGCAGCTCGTCGCGTGGCTCTGGCTGACCATTCTGTTCGCCAACTTTGCCGAGGCTTTCGCGGAGGGACGCGGCAAGGCGCGTGCCGATAGCCTTCGTGGGCTCAGCCAAGAGGTTACGGCCAAGCGGCTGCGCAGTCCGACGTCCGACGAGGTTGAGACAATCGCGGCGGGCGAGCTGAAGGCCGGCGACCTGGTTCTGGTCGAGGCCGGCAACACGATCCCTGCGGACGGCGAGGTGATCGACGGCATCGCCTCGGTCGACGAGTCGGCGATCACCGGCGAATCCGATCCGGTGATCCGGGAAAGCGGGGGCGACCGCTCGGCGGTGACCGGCGGCACCACGTTGGTGTCGGACTGGCTCAAGGTCGAGGTAACCCAGCGCCCGGGTGAGAGCTTCCTGGATCGGATGATCGCCATGGTGGAGGGCGCGCAACGTCAGAAGACGCCGAACGAACTGGCGCTGACCGTGCTGCTGGTCGGCATGACGATCGTGTTCCTCGTCGTCGTCGTGACCCTGCAGCCCTTCGCCGTGTTCGCCGGTGCCTCGATCGCCGCCACCCTCCTGATCGCCCTGATGGTGACGCTGATCCCGACGACCATCGGCGCCTTGCTCTCGGCGATCGGCATCGCCGGCATGGACCGCCTGGTGCGTGCCAACGTCATCGCCAAGTCGGGCCGCGCCATCGAGACCGCCGGGGATATCGATACGCTGCTGCTCGACAAGACCGGAACGATCACGTTCGGCAACCGGATGGCGGACGCCTTCATTCCGCTGGCCGGGGCCGACGAGCAGACCCTTGCCGAAGCCGCGGCGCTTGCCTCGATCGCCGACGAGACGCCCGAGGGCAAGTCGATCGTGGCGCTCGCGCAGACCGCGCACGGCTTCAATCCGGCTTATGCGAAGATCGACCAGGCAATTCCCTTCAGCGCGGAAACCCGCCTGAGCGGTGCCGATCTGAAGGATGGCTGGGTGCGCAAGGGTGCTGCGGACGCCATGCGCAAGCACCTGTCCAGCGGCCGCAACGACGAACTCGACCGCATCGTTGACCGGGTGGCCCGCGATGGCGGCACACCGCTCGTGGTCGCACGCGACGGCCAGGTGCTCGGGGTCGTCCATCTCAAGGACATTATCAAGCCGGGCATCAAGGAGCGCTTCGCCGGGCTGCGCCAGATGGGCATTCGCACCGTGATGATCACGGGGGACAACCCGCTGACCGCCGCCACGATCGCGGCGGAAGCCGGCGTCGACGACTTCCTTGCAGAGGCGACGCCGGAGCGCAAGCTGCAGTTGATCCGGGACGAGCAGGCCGCCGGTCACATGGTGGCGATGATCGGCGACGGGTCGAACGACGCGCCGGCGCTCGCCCAGGCGGACATCGGTGTCGCCATGCAGGACGGCACGCAGCCGGCGCGCGAGGCCTCCAACATGATCGACCTGGACAGCGACCCCACGAAGCTCCTGCAAGTGGTCGAGGTGGGCAAGCAGTTGCTGATCAGCCGCGGCGCCCTGACCACCTTCTCGATCGCCAACGATGTCGCGAAGTACTTCGCCATCATCCCCGCGATCTTTCTGTCGACCTATCCCGCGCTGGGCGCGCTCGACGTGATGAACCTGTCGAGCCCGCAGAGCGCGATCCTCTCGGCGGTCATCTTCAACGCGGTGATCATCGTTGCGTTGATACCGCTCGCCCTGCGCGGCGTGGGCTACACCCCGGCAAGCGCGCCGTCGCTTCTGCGCCGGAATCTCCTGATCTACGGCGTCGGCGGCCTGGTTGCGCCCTTCCTGGGAATCAAGGCGGTCGACCTGGCGATCACGTCGCTGCAGTTGATCTGACCTGAAAGGACCGAGCCGATGCTTCTCTACCTGATCTACCTGGTGATGGGCCTCGGCGTGTTCGGTGCGCTGCTCGCGCTCGCCGCAGCCGTCGACCACGCGTGAACCGTTCGCTCAAGCTGGAGCCAATCCGATGCTGGAACCTGTCGTCTTCGTCGCTTTGATCCTGGGAGGTACGGCCGCCCTGTCGTGGCCTCTCGGCCGCTACATGGCCTGGGCGATGAGCCCGCAGGCCGACGCCTCCGGGGCGCGGGCCTGGACCGATCTGTTCTGCCGCATTGGCGGACCGCCGACCCGCACGGCGCAGACCTGGAAACCGTACTGCGTCTCGCTGCTGGCCTTCAACGCCGTGATGTTCCTGGTGGTGTTCGCGATCCTCGGCCTGCAGCCCTACCTGCCGCTCAATCCCGACGGCATGGGCGCGGTCGATGAGAGCCTGGTGTTCAACACCACCGCATCCTTTACCTCCAACACGAACCTGCAGCACTACTCGGGCGAAAGCACGTTGAGCTACTTCTCGCAGCTCGGCGGGCTGATGTGGCTGCAGTTCGTCTCCGCCGCGACCGGTATCGCCGCGCTGGCCGCCTTGGCCCGCGGGCTTTCCGGTCAGGGTAAGATGGGAAACTTCTTCGTCGATCTGCAGCGCGCGTCGTTCCTGGTCCTGCTGCCCGTGGCTCTCGTCGTCGCCACCCTGATGGTGATCCTCGGCATGCCGATGACGCTCGAGGGCGCGGTCGTGGCAACCACCCTGGAAGGCGCCGAACAGGTGATCGCGCGCGGTCCGGTGGCGGCCTTCCTCACGATCAAGCAGCTGGGCACCAATGGCGGCGGCTTCTTCGGTCCGAACGCGACCCATCCGTTCGAGAACCCGACCCTCTGGACGAACATGCTGGCGATGCTGTCGATCATCATTATCCCGATGGCCTGCGTCTGGATGTTCGGGCGCATCGTCGGCCGTGTCCGCCACGCCGGCATCGTGTTCGCCGTGATGCTGGTGCTGCTGCTGGTCAAGATTACCGGCGCCGTGACCTTTGAGACGGCACCCACGCAAGTCTTCGCCGAGCTGCCGATCGCCGGCGACACGGGCAACCTCGAGGGCAAGGAGCTGCGCTTTGGCGCAGCGAGCGGACCCACCTGGGCGGTGCTGACGACGTCGACCAGCAACGGCTCCGTGGGGGCGATGCACGACAGCCTGAATCCGCTCGCCGGCCTGATGCCGATGGTCGGCATGTGGCTGAACGAGACCTACGGCGGCGTCGGCGTGGGCATGATCAACATGTTTCTCTACATCGTCGTCGCGGTCTTCATCGCCGGCATGATGGTGGGGCGCACGCCCGAATATCTGGAGCGCAAGGTCAGCGCGCGCGAAGTCCGGCTCGCGATGGGCGCGCTGCTCGTTCACGCGACCTTCATTCTCGGCGGCACTGCCCTGTTCGCGGCGACGTCGATGGGGCAGACCACGGTGCAGGATGCCGGTCCGCACGGCTTCAGCGAGATCCTGTACGAGTTCAGTTCGGCCAGCGCCAATAACGGCTCGGGCTTCGAGGGCCTTGGCGATGGCACGGTGGCATGGAACATCGCCACCGGCTTGGTGATGCTGCTGGCCCGCTACATCCCGATCATCCTTCCGCTGGCGATCGCGGGCATGCTGGCCGCGAAGCCGGCGGCGGCGAAGACGGCCGGCACCCTCGGAGTCGAGGATTCGACGTTCGGCGTGATGCTGATCGCCACCATCGTCGTGTTCGGTGCGCTCACCTTCTTCCCGGTGGCAGCGCTGGGGCCGGTGGCCGAACACCTCACGTACATGCAATAGTTTCGAGAGGGTTTGGAGATGGTGTCCGTTGCCCATCTGACTGCCAGCTTGCGCCTCGTTGTGGCGACCATGCTGGTCTGTGTCGTCGGCTATACGCTGGCAATCCTGGGGATCGCCCAACTTTTCCCGGAGACGGCGAGCGGGTCCCTGATCCGCAACGATCGAGGGCAGATCGTCGGCAGTGCCCGCATCGCCCAGAATTTCACGAGCCCCGGATACTTCTGGCCGCGTCCGTCGGCTGCCGGCGAAAACGGGTACGACGCGACCGCGGCCTCCGGCAGCAACTTGTCGCCGACCAGCCCGGAGGTCCGCGAGCGCGGGCGGGAGATTGTCGAAAGCTTCGGGGCGAGCGAGTCGTCGCCGTTGCCCGCGGAACTCGCTGCCGCCTCCGGAAATGGGCTTGATCCTCACATCACGGTCGCCGGTGCGCGCTACCAGGTTGCGCGCGTGGCGGGAGCACGCGATGTCAGCGAGGACCGCATCAACCGTCTGATCGACGAGCTGGCCTACACGCCGGGCGGCTTTCTGACGAAGACCCCGATCGTCAACGTCCTGAAACTGAACCTCGCACTCGACGGGCTCGACGTGCCAGGGGGAGACGGGTCAGGGGAAATCGCCGGCTGAGATCGTGGCCGGCAGTGGCCGGCCGGCCGCGCGGCGGCGTCCGATGCGGTCGGCCGGTCCGTGCAGACCTGGGAGGTGCGTCATGGACGTGAGTCTCGGACAGAAGGTGATGATCGACCTCGACGAGAATGGCACGCGCGTCGCCTGCGAAGGCGTCGTGATCGGCATCGATCCGAACGGGCCCGGCCGGTATCTTGTGGAACTTTCACCGGATCGCTCCTACGCTGACAAACGGCTTGTTTGGCGGCCTCAGCCGGAGGTGCGGCCGTGCCGCGACGATCTCCCGACGGGCCCGGCCGAGGGCACGTAGCGCACGGCGATTGCAAGACAGCAGCGAGCACCCTTCCATAGCCATGGCCCGTCGAGACGAAGACGACCGCCCTTCTCCGGAATCGCTTTTGCGAGAGGCTGGCGAAACCGACGGCCGCGGCAGGCTCAAGATCTTTCTCGGCGCTTATCCCGGTGTCGGCAAGACCTACGGCATGCTCCAGGCCGCACAGGAGCGCCGGCGAGAAGGGCTGGACGTTGTCGTCGGCGTGGTCGAGACGCACGGCCGGTTGGAAACCGAGGCGCTCTTGCGGGGACTGGAGCAGATCCCGCGACGGCGGATCTCGTACCGCGGCCGTGTCTTGCAGGAGATGGACACCGAGGCGCTGATCTGGCGCAAGCCCGCCCTGGCCATCGTCGACGAGTTGGCCCACTCGAATGTGCCCGGCAGCCGCCACGAGAAGCGTTGGCAGGACGTCGAAGAGCTCCTTGATGCCGGCACGGATGTCTATACCACGCTCAACATCCAGCACCTGGAAAGCTTGAACGACATCGTCCAGCGCATTGCGGGCGTGCAGGTCTCCGAAACGGTACCCAACCACGTCCTCGACCTGGCCAATGAGATCGAGCTGGTCGATCTGCCGCCCGACGATCTTCTGCAGCGGTTGCGGGAAGGCAAGGTCTATGCGCCGCGCCAAGTCGAGCAGGCGAGTCGCAACTTCTTCAACAAAGGCAACCTCACGGCCCTGCGCGAGTTGGCGATGCGCGTCGCCTCCGAACGCATCGACGCGCAACTGCTCGACCACATGTCCCGACACGCGGTTCCGGGGCCGTGGCCCACCCGTGACCGGGTGCTCTTGGCCATCGACGACAGCACGATGGCGAAGCAGTTGGTGCGGGCAGCACGGCGTATGGCGGAACGCCAGCGCGTGCCGTGGATCGCGGTCCACGTCACGACGGCGCAGGACTACGGCGGGCGCGGTGGCACCGGTGAAAGCGCAGACGAGGCGCTGCGGCTGGCCGAAACGCTCGGCGCGGAAGTCGTCACTCTGTACACCGAGTCAAACGTCGCCGACGAATTGCTGGCCTTCGCGCGCAAGCGCAACGTGACCCGGATTGTCGTCGGCCATCGCCAGCGCGAGCGTTGGCGGGTGTGGCTTCGCCCCGACCTCGCGCGCCGGCTGCTCGACGCCGCCGGTTTCGAGGTGGTCGTGATCGGCGCGCAGCAGACGAAGCCGGGGCGTCGCCAGTTGCCGGCGCGGCCCGCGTCGAGGCCGGTCGACTGGCGGGGCTACCTCATGGCCGCGTGCGTGCTCGCCGTCGCCGGGGCGTTGGCGTGGCCGGTCTACATGTATTTGCCGCTGCCCAACGTGTCGTTGGTGTTCACGCTGGGGGTGCTGATCGTCGCCATCCGCTACGGGCTCTGGCCCTCGGTTTTCGCCAGTGTGCTCGGGTTTTTGATCTACAATTTCTTTTATACGGTTCCGTACTACACGTTCACCGTGTTCCGACAGGACGAACTGTTTACGATCCTGTTCTTCCTGATCGTGTCGGTCCTCGTGGGCAACCTCGCAGCGCGGTTGCGCCGGCAGATGCAGGCGATGCAGGTCGCCGTCCAGCGCACCAATACGCTCCTCGAATTCAGCCGCAAGATCGCGGCGGCGGCGTCGTTGGACGACGTGCTGTGGGCCGCCGGATATCACGTGGCGTCCACCATGGGGGGGCGTGTCCTGGTGCTGCTGCCGGATGCCGACGGGCGCGTCGAGGTGGCGGCGGGCTATCCCCCGGAAGACCAGCTCGACTTGAAGGATCGCAGCGCGGCCGAATGGGCCTGGGAGAAGGGGCGGCCGGCGGGCCGCTACTCCGACACGCTGCCCAGTGCCGACTGGTTGTTCGTTCCTTTGAAAAGCAAGGATAAGATGCTCGGCCTGCTCGGCGTGGCGTTCGACGATCATCAAAGCCGGCTCACCTTGGATGAGCGCAAGCTTTTGAATGCGCTCGCCGATCAGATCGCGGTGGCGTTGGAGCGCTCGCAGATGGCGGCCTCGATCGAGGAGGCGCGTTTGATCAGCGAATCCGAACAACTGCGCAGTGCGCTGCTGTCCTCGGTATCGCACGATCTGCGTACGCCGTTGGTCTCGATTATCGGCTCGGCAACGAGTCTGAAGGCCTACCGCAGTCAGCTCTCGGAGCGCGATCAGAGCGAACTGCTCCGCACGATCCTAGAACAGGGCCAACGACTCAGCCGGTTCGTGGAGAACCTGCTGAACACGGTTCGGATGAGTCACGGTGGTCTGCGGCTCCAGCGGCACTGGGCCGATCTCTCCGAAATCATCGGCCGGGCGGCTGAAAACGTCGGCTCGGGGCGTGCCGCCGGCCGGCTGTCCTTCGACTTGCCGGAGGATCTGCCAGCTGTGCGCTTGGATCCGGTGCTGATGGAACAGGTGCTGATCAACCTGCTGGACAACGCGCTGAAGTACACCGGCGAGAGCGGCGTCGTCGGGATCGCGGCGCGGCAGACGAACGGGGTCCTGGAGATCGCGATCAGCGACCAGGGGCCCGGTATTCCACCGGGCGAACGCGATCGGGTGTTCGACCAGTTCGTGCGCCTGGGCAGTGACGACGGCCGGCCGGCCGGCACCGGGCTGGGCTTGTCGATCTGCCGCGGGATTTTGCAAGCTCACGGCGGGACCATTGCAGTCGAGGGCGGGCCCGGCGGGCGCGGCACCACCGTGCGCGTGCGGATTCCGGTCGATCCGATGCCGGACCCTGCTGCCGAGAGCTCGGGCCAGGAGCAGGGCACAGATATGCCGGCGGCCTCTACCGGCGGAACGGGCCATGGATAGACAGCAAACTCTGCTGATCGTCGACGACGACATCGCGATCCGGCGGTTCCTGCGCATCACCCTGGAGGCAAACGGCTATCGCGTCTGCGAGGCGGAGACCGGCCGCGGCGCGCTCGAGGCGGTGGCGAGAGAGCAGCCCGGCGCGGTCCTGCTCGACCTGGGTCTGCCGGACATCGACGGTCAGCGCGTGATCGGCGACCTGCGGCAGTGGTCGGACGTGCCCATCGTCGTGCTCTCGGTCCGCGGTGCAGAAGCGGACAAAGTGGCCGCGCTCGACGGCGGCGCCCACGATTATGTCACCAAGCCGTTCGCGACAAACGAACTGCTGGCGCGGATCCGGGCGCTGCTGAGGGCCCGCAGGGACGGTCCGAACGCGTCGACGCAGATCGCCGTGGGCGGTCTCGAAATCGACGTTCCCGAGCGCCGAGTTCTGGTCGACGGCCAGGAGGTCAAGCTGACCCGCAAGGAGTTCGACCTGCTGCACTACCTGGCCGGGAACGCCGGCCGGATCGTCACGCATCAGCAGCTGCTCGGCGAGCTTTGGGGCAAGGCGCATCTGGATGCGACGCACTATCTGCGCGTTCACGTGGGGCATCTCCGCAAGAAGCTGGGGGACAATCCACTGCAGCCGCGCTTCATCCAGAACGAGCCAGGCATCGGCTACCGGCTGCAAGTCCCCGCCGAAGATACGAGCTGACTGTGCGCTATTGAGTGGTGAGCGGCGTCATCCAACCGCAGCCCGACACGCGCCCTGTGGATTGGCGAGGGCCATGGCGCCGATCGGCGCGCCAACTGTTTGATTGACAACAATCATGCCGGCGCGACCCCGGCGCCGATTCACAGTGGGGAGACGGATCCGCCAAGATCGCCGACGACGGCACCCTGGAGATCGAGATCCACTTCGTCGACGGCGACGAGCCTACCCTCACCGCATACCGAGAGACTTTTTCAGCAGCCTGCTAGATCAACTCGCAGTATTTCGGCACAGTCGGTTGCGTGCCGGCGCAGCCGGGCGTGTCGAAGGACCCACGACCGATCGTCCAGGGCCTGGGCCGAGCGCGCGGACCCGCCCGCAGGGGTCCTTCGACACGCGGCCCTTCGACGGGCTCAGGGCCGCTACTCAGGATGAAGAAGCGGCGTGATCAACGACGTGCCCAAGTCCCTGACGGCCGGTCAAAGCGCGGGTGTCACGCCGCGCGGTCGTGCTGCAGCGGGAAGTGGCAGGTGTAGGCGCGGCCGTCGGAGTCGCTGGCGAGCGCCGGCGGCTCGCTGCGGCAGAGGTCCTGGACGTAGGGGCAGCGGGTGTGGAACTCGCAGCCCGCCGGGCGGTTCATCAGGCTCGGCACCTCGCCGGAGATCTCGACTCGGCTGGACACCGCATCCGGATCGGGTTCCGGGTTCGCCGACAGCAGCGCCTGCGTGTAGGGATGGCGCGGGTGGTAGAAGATCTCCTCGGTGGGCCCGTGCTCGACGAACTGGCCGAGGTACATGATCGCCATGCGGTCGGTGATGTGGCGCACGACGTTCAGGTTGTGCGTGATGATCAGGATCGACAGGCCGAGGTCGTTCTGCAGCCGCGCCAGCAGGTTCAGCACCTCGCCCTGCACCGACACGTCGAGGCCGGCGGTCGGCTCGTCGGCGATGATCAGCTTGGGGTCGAGCGCCAGCGCGCGGGCGACGCCGACGCGCCGCGCCTGGCCGCCGGACAGCTGGTGCGGGAAGCGTCCCGCGAAGTCCACCGACAGGCCGACCATCTCCAACAACCGCTTGGCCTCGGCGTCGAGCTCGCGGTCGCTCAGGCCGTGGATCTTGAACGGCTCGACGATCAGCGACCGGATCGTCAGCCGCGGCGACAGCGACCCCACCGGGTCCTGGAACATCATCGACATGTTCCGCCGCACCCGATTGAACTCGCCGCGCCCCAGGCCCACCAGATCCTGTCCGTCGAAGCGGATCGAGCCTTCGGCAGGCTGCAGCAGGCCCATCACCGTGCGGGCGATGGTGGACTTGCCGGAGCCGCTCTCGCCGACCAGCCCCAGCGTCTCGCCCGCGCCGATCCGGAAGGACACGCCGCAGACCGCCTCGATGAACGGGTCCTTCACGCCGGTCGCCATCGCCCGCAGAGGGCTCATCGCCCGGAAGCGGACGCGCAGGTTCTCGACCTCCAGCAGCGCGCTCATGACGGCACCTCCGCCGCGGCGCGCGAGCGGCCGGGCTCGCGCAGGTGGCACTTGGCGCGGTGCTCGCCGCCGGCGACCGCGCTCTCCAGCCGGTGCGACTCCGGCGCTTCGCGGTCGCAGCGGTCGTGCCGCTCCGAGCAGCGCGCCTTGAAGATGCAGCCGCTGGGCACCCGGCGCAGGTCCGGCACCTCACCCGGGATCGTCGGCAGCTGCCGGGTCTTCTCGCGGATCCGGCCGGGATCGCAGGCCAGCAGGGCCTGCGTGTAGGGGTGGCCGGGGTTGCGGAAGATGTCGCGCACCGGGCCGCTCTCCACCACCTCGCCGGCGTACATGACGACCACGTCGTCGCACAGCTCGGCGATCGTGCCCAGGTGATGCGAGACGAACACGATCGAGCAGCCGACATCCTGCTGCAGGCGCTGCAGCAGGTGCACGATCTGCACCTCCAGCGTGGCGTCGAGCGCGGTGGTCGGCTCGTCGGCCAGCAGCAGCGCCGGCTCCACCAGCAGCGCCATGGCGATGCAGATGCGCTGGCGCATGCCGCCGGAGAACTGGTGCGGATAGGCCTCCAGCCGGTTCGCCGGATCGGGAATTCCGACCTTGTCCAGCATCTCGATGGCGCGGCGGCGCTTGTCCTCGGCCGAGCCCGGCTCGCGGTACTGGATGTCCAGCATCTGTGCTTCGATGGAGCGGACCGGGTTGAGCGCCGTCATCGGGTCCTGGAACACCATCGACATGCGCCGGCCGCGCAACTGGCGCATCTCCGCCTCCGACAGGCGCAGCAGGTCGCGGCCCTCGAATTCAATCTCGCCGGCGGTGACGTCGGCGTTGGCGGCCAGCAGCCGGATCACCGTCGACGCGAGCGTGGACTTGCCGCAGCCGCTTTCGCCGACGACGCCGACGATCCGCCCTTTCGGAACCGTGAGCGAGACGTCGCGCAGGGCGTGCACACGGCCGCGCGGACTGCCGAAGTCGAGCGACAGGTTGCGCACGTCGAGCAGCGGCGCCGTATCGTCCCGGGTCGCCATCTACAGATCCTTGCGCAGCTTGGGGTCGAAGATGTCGCGCAGCGCTTCGCCCAGGAAGGTGAATCCCAGCGTGGTGATCACGATCGGGATGCCGCCCGCGATCACCGGCCATGGCGAGTTGCGGATGTAGTTGTAGCCGTCGTTGAGCAGCGTGCCCCAGGACGGCGTCGGCGGCCGCACCCCCATGCCGAGGAAGGACAGGCCGGCCTCGGTGGTGATCACCAGCGGCACGTCCATCGAGGCCAGGATCAACAGCGGCCCGACCACGTTGGGCAGCACGTGCACGCCCAGGATGCGGCCGGTGCCGGCGCCCATGGCGCGCTCGGCGACGATGAACTCGTTGTTCTTCAGCGCCTGCGTCTGCGTGCGCACGATGCGGGCGTAGATCGGGATCGAGGTGACCGCGACGACGAAGACCACGGTCCACAGGCTGGGGCCCATCAGCGTCACCGTGGCCAGGCCGAAGATGATCACCGGAAACGCCCGCACGCCGTCGAACAGCAGCAGGAAGACGTTGTCGAGCCACTGCGGCCCGAAGCCGGCCAGCAGGCCCAGGAGGATGCCGAAGGTGAGCGCGGCGCCGAGCGAGGCCAGAGCCACCATGAACGCGACCTGCCCGCCCTTCACCACCCGCGAGAGCAGGTCGCGGCCCAGATGATCGGTGCCCAGCCAGTGCTCCCAGGACGGCGGGCCCATGCGTGGGCCGACCAGGATCTGGCTGGGCTCGTAGGGGACGATCAGGTCGGCGAAGATCGCCGAGCCGACCATCAGCACCACCAGCACCAGGCCGAACATGCCCAGCTGGTCCCGCCGCAGCAGCCGCCAGGCCTGCAGCAGCGCGCCGGCGCCGCGCACCGATTCGGCGTCATGGCCCGGACTCTTTTGCACGTCGGTGTCGGCCGCGCTCATCTCACAGGCTCTCCCGCGCCCGCGGATCCAGCAAGGCATTTGCCATGTCCGCGAGGGTGGTGGAGATCACAAACAGGCCGGTGGTGACCACCACGCAGCCCATCACGATCGGGTAGTTGCGCGAATCCACCGCGTCGACGATCAGCGCACCGATGCCGGGGCGGGAGAACACCACTTCGGCGAACACGGCCCCGGACAGCAGGTAGGCCATGCCGACGCCGATCAGCGTGATCGTCGGCAGCACGGCGATCGGCAGCGCGTAGCGGAACACGATGCGGCGCTCGGGCAGGCCGAAGGCGCGGGCCATGCGCACGTGGTTCTCGCCCAGCACCTCCAGCATCGAGGCGCGCACCACGCGGGCCAGATAGCCGACCCACGACACGCCGACCGCGAAGGCCGGCAGGATCAGGTGCGTCACCTGGTCCCAAAAGCCCTCGTCGCCGGCGCCGATCGCCGGCAGCGCCTTCAGCCAGACGGCGAAGATCAGCAGCGCATAGAGCGCCATCACGAACGACGGAATCGCGATCGTGCCCACCGAGAGCACGCCGGTGATCTTGTCGATCAGGGTGTTACGGCGGATCGCCGAGTAGCAGCCCAGCGGGATGCCGATCAGCGCCGACCAGCCGATCGAGGCGGCGATCAGCGCAACGGTGAAGCCGACCTGCTCGAACACGACCGTCGAGACCTGGCGGTTGGTGAACACGTCGGTGCCCATGTCGCCCACCGCCAGATCGCCGAAGAACGTGACGATCTGCACCACGAAGGGCTCGTCCAGCCCCATCTTCGTGCGCAATTCGGCACGCAGCTCCGGCGTGGCGCGCGGCCCCAGGATCACCGAGGCCGGATCGCCGGGAACCGCGTGGATCATTACGTAGAGCAGCGTCACCGCCACCACGATAATGGCGACGGCGAGGAACAGGCGCCGGACGAAATACAGCCACACGAAATGCGTCTCCGCTGCATGAACGGCCGGCGGACGCCCCTCAGGGCGTCCGCCGGTTGCCGCGAGCCGAAGCGGCTCAGGCCTTGTCGAAGTAGCGGTAGAGCGGCCGCCCGTCGGGGCGCGTGGCCGGTGCCAGCACTGTATCGCGATACATCACCGGGCTGCCCTCGTGCGTCAGGAAGCGGTAGGCGCCGGAGCGCTCCATCAGGTCCTGCATCTTTTTGTACAGGCGGTCGCGCTCCGCGGAGTCGGTGGTGGCGACCGCTTTCTGATGCAGCTGGTCGAACTCCTCGCTGCAGAAGCGCTCCCAGTTCCAGATGCCGACCTGCTCGCAGGTGAACCACTGCGTGGCGTAGTAGGGGTCCGGCACCATGGAGAAGCGGTTGACGATGAGCTGGACGTCCTTCCAGCGGTCGCCCTCGTCCTCCATGCCGATGGTCCAGAACGCGCCGGAGTCGTGCAGGCCGATCTCGACGTTCAGGCCGACCTGCGTCAGCTGCGCCTGCGCGACCTCGGCGATCGTCTTCCACTTCGAACTGTTCTGCGTGTCGATGGTCAGCGACATCCCCTCGGCGCCGGCCTCGGCGATCAGCTGGCGCGCCTTCTCGGGATCGCCCTCTGGCGGGATCAGGCTCTGCTCGCGGTGGCCGACCAAACCCGGCGCGATGATGCCGGTCGACGGCTTGGCCTCGCCGAAGTAGGCGGCGTCTAGGATCTGGTTGACGTTGATCGCCCACTGGATGCCCTCGCGCAGCTTGGCGTTCTGCAGCTTCGGGTGGTCCAGGTTCAGGCCGATCCAGGCATAGTACAGCGACGGGTGCTCGCGGATCGTGGTGTTGTCCGGCACGTTGCCGCGATAGTTGTTGAGCGACGCCAAGCTGATCCCGGTGTAATCGATGTCGCCGGCCTCGTAGGCGATCTCGGCCGACTTCTCGTCGTCCATCGGGATCACCCGGATCTCGTCGAACGCGACCTCGTCCGGGCCGGTGTAGTCCGGGTTCCGAACCAGCTTGGTGTACTGGTCGGGCTTCCACTCCTCGAGGATGTACGGACCGGAGAAGCAGGGCGGCTCCAGCGAGAAGTCGCCGCCGTCGCCGGTCTTCTCCATCACCGCCTTCTTCGAGACGATGTGGCCGCAGCCGTACGGCAGGGTGATGTTCCAGACCGGCGGGAACGGCTCCTTGAAGACGATGACGCCGGTGTAGGTGTCCTCGACCTCGACGCCCTCCAGCGGGCCCCAGTCGCCCTTGACCGGGCTGTCGAACTGCAGCGGGCGCTCAAAGGAGAACTTCACGTCCTCGGCGGTCATCTCGCCGTAGCCGCCGGTGAACATGATCCCTTTGCGCAGCTTGAAGCGGATGCGGGTGTCGTCGACCTGCTCGATCGACTCCGCCGCCTGCAGCTCCCAGCCCCACTCGCGGCCGGGCTTGTAGTGCACCAGCTTGGAGTAGATGCAGTTCATCACGTCGACGTTGAAGGCGTTCTCGTAGAAGCCCGGGTCGAGCGTGTCGAGGTCGCCGTAGGAGCGCACCCGCAGCACGCCGCCCTTGCTGCCCTGCGCGTAGACGGCGCGGGTGATCGGCATGTTGGCCAGCAGGGTGCCGCCGCCCAGGGCCGCCGAGCCTTTCAGGAAGCCGCGGCGATTCAGCCCGCCGGTCGCGGCCTCGATGATCTTCTTGTCCGTCATTGCGATGGTGTCTCCCTGTTCCGAATGCCGGTCTTGCGGGGCGCGCCTCGCCCGCCCCCAGCCGCTTGGTGTTGGCGTGCGGCGCCTTGGCCGCCCCCCACGCCGCCGACGCCATTATACAAGTCTTATCGGGGCGCTACGCCAGTCTTTCCAGGCGTCGGCCCGTCGTCGCCCGGCGCGTATCGTGAACACGCTGCCATCGCGGCTGCAATTTCGCACGTCGCGCCGAATTTTATGCAATCTGACGCACACAGTGCGCCAAGCCGCGAAAGTCGGGCCACGCCCACACCAGCCGGCGCGGACTGCGCCGCTGCCAGCTCTTGCGGACCACCTCGGCGTCGTCCTCCCAGGCCGTCAGATCGGCGCTGCCAGGGGGCGACCGTCGGCCATCGGCACGGCGACGTGCGGCCCTTCCTGTATGGCGAACGGCAGACCGGTTACCCGGCGCATCGACCCCCCCCTCCGGCGCGGTTGCCTGTGAGGGCCGCGGCGATGCTGAACGGGGAAAGCGCGTGACAGAGCACTTTCGCTCTCGTATGCATTCCGACGCGCCTTGAGCGTCGCTGACGCGTGCGCCCGCGGAAACCACGGCGGCCCAGAACGACCGACAATGACGGCCCCTTTCTGGTCAGAGAACCTGCGCTACCTGTGCGGCTTTCATCCGTCGATCTCGGAGGTGTGCCGGCGTCTCGGCATCAACCGGCAGCAGTTCAACAAATACCTGAGCGGCCAGGTCCGGCCGTCGCGCTACACCCTGCGCCG
>ENA-ORDC01001511-ORDC01001511.1-marine-metagenome-genome-assembly--contig:-NODE-1511-length-16791-cov-3.690080_pt1 | contig 16791 bp, 21 predicted proteins | sample MGYA00237783_ERZ508515 | MGnify/ENA primary metagenome ERZ508515 (study PRJEB26186, sample SAMN06268792) | marine metagenome | isolation source: Eden Landing Ponds, San Francisco, CA, USA | place... | reverse complement strand
AGTCGATACGATCGCGGCGGTCGCTCTCCAGTTCGGACAACACCGCGTCGCGGATCTCCTCCTCGGCGTACCCGAGCACGTCCGTCGCCTCGTCGGGGTCCAGCCGACGGACGAACTGCCGGAGTCCGTCGCGTGACAGATCCGCGATGAGTCGCTCGCGAACCCCTTCGGGCAGCGCGAAGAACACCTCCCGCCTGTCGTCCCGTGAATATTCCGCGAACACATCTGCCGGGGCCGACGACGCCGCGATCGCCTGTTGTACCGACTCCATGCCGTGATCCATAGGGTGGGATCGGAGGGGTGGGACTAATCAGTGAGGGAATCGGGCCCTTCGACCCGGCCGCCCCGGTCCATGTGGCGTGTCGCGAACGCGGTGATGACGAGCCGCGGTGACGCCCTCGAGCTGTCGCGGGCCGAACTCACCGAAGCGGGCGTCTACTCCGGCGCCGTCGCCGTCGAGAACGGGATGGCCGATACCATCGGTGGCCGCGCGACCGCGGTCGCCGCGGCCGCCGAACGCGCCGGCGTCGACGACTACACGGTCGAAGTGTACCGCGGCGGCGCGACGCCGCGGTTCGTCTCGCAGGCGGCGTACGTCGCCTCCGACGCGCCGAACAAGACGCTCGTCTCCCCGTCGTATCTGACGGGGATTGGCACCGAGGCGTCGACGTACGGGACGTTCCTGATGGTGCCGCCGCGGGTCGCGTACCCCGACCGGACCGGCGCGTATCTCGGCGCCGGCGCGTACGAGCGCGAGAGTCGGGCGACGAACGCCACACGGGACGGACGGACGGCGAACGCGACACGTGGCGACCGAGCCTTCCCCGTGGGGGTGAACCCGTGAACCGAACCGACCTCGGCGAGTACGCGCTCGTCGTCGGCGGGGTCGCGCTGGCCGTCGTCCTCGTCGCCGTGCTCGTCGCCGCGGCCGGTGGCGGTCCGGCGACCATCGACGCCGACACGGACGCGAACACGTCGGCGCCACCGCCGGAGTATGAACCCGACGCGGTCGTCGCGGAGCCGCTCGAGTCGACCGGGACTGTAACCGTCCCCGAGTCGCTGCGCGCCGGTGACGGCGACGGGAAGACGATCATCATCGACTCGTCGAGCCGCGTCGAACGCGAGGACATCCAGCCGCTCGTCGTCGCCCTCGTGCGGGCGGGCCACGAGGTTCGCTTCCGCGAACAGACGCTTCAGCAGTCGCTCGAGGGGGCCGACGCGTACCTCCGCATCGACCCCGGCGTCGAGACGAGCCCGAGAGACGTGGAGGCCGTGCGGGAGTTCACCGACGAGGGGGGCCGGGTACTGCTAATCGGGGAGCCGAACCGGATCCGCATCTCACAGAGCGCGTTCTCGGCGTCGATCACCACCCGTCGGACGCGGATGACGTCGCTCGCGAGCGAGTACGGCATCGTCTTCGGCACCCGCTACCTGTACGACACGACGACCAACGACGGGAACTTCAAGAACGTGCTCGCTGAGCCGACCGACGCCAGCGACGCCCCGTCACTCGACCGCGTCGCACTGTACACCGCGACCCGCGTACAAGCGCGCGGGGGGCAGGTTATCCTCCGGACGCCGGCGTCAACGAAGCTGTCGAACGCGGGGGAAGCCGAGCGTTACCCGGTCGCGATCCGGAAGGGGAACGTGCTCGCGCTCGGCGACAAGACGCTCCTGGAGAGCGGCCGGCACAACGTCGCAGACAACGACGCGTTCATCAGCTACGTGCTGGCGTTCACGCTGTCGGGCGACCGTGAACAGTCGCCGGAGACGCCGACACCGACCGCAACGCCGACGCCAACGCCGACGAACAACTCGACAGCCGGAAGCTGACGGGAGCCACACCCGCACGACTCGTCGGGGTGTACGGCTACTCGTCCGTCCCGATCTTCGTCGTGACGCGGAACCCGTCTGGCGGCGAGACGATCCCCGCGACGGTCCCCATCGAGTGGACCACGGTGACGAGCGGCGCGAGCGGCGTCGCGAGCACCAGCGGGAGCGCCTCGCGACCGTACGACAGCGCACCGCGGAGATACCATAGGAACGTGAACGCCGCGAGCACGACCGACAGCAGCACGAACAGGCCGCCGTAGACGACGACGCCGAGCAGCGACAGCGGAACGGCGACGAGCGTGACGACCGGCGACAGCGCCCACGCGTAGTTGCGGAGGCGAGTGAGCAGGCGGTAGCGGGCGGGGAGCATCGACGCTGCCTCGAGGTTCCCGGCGGCCCACCGTCGACGCTGCTGGGCGATCTCGTACAGCGACGGCGGCGCCTCGTTCCGACAGACCGTGTCGATCAGCGCGAACTCGGGGTCGTACTCGTCGAACGCCGCCCAGACGAACGCGGTGTCCTCGACGAGCGTCTCGCGGTCCCACGTCACGGCGTCCTCGAGCTCCGAGCGGACGGCGATCCCGCCACCCCACGCGAACAGCGGCACCGACAGCCGGGCGAACGCACGCTGCTCGAGTTGAACGCCCATCCGGTAGACGTCGGCGAGATACGACAGCGCCGAGCCGGTGTGACGCGGCCGCTCCTGGAACTGCACCACGTCGGCGTCGGGCAGCCCGTCGAAGTCCTCGAGCAGGCTGTCCTCGTCGAGATACAGGACGAACTCGCGGTCACAGCTGATAGCCCGGCGCGCCCACTCGATGGCGCGCCCCTTCCGCACGGCGTCACAGTCGAACTCGTCGGGGACGACGTGGACGGCCGCGCCCGGAACGTCCATCGCCTCCTCCGCGATGACGTGGATGTCGTCGAGCCCCTCGGGCAGCGCCGCGACGGTGTCGCGGACGACCGACTCGGCGTCCACGGTCAGGATCCGAACCTGTACCTCCTCGGCCCCGTACGCCGGCTCCGGCGGCTCGTACCCCGCGCCGACGACGTACGTGAGGACGAGCCACAGTCCCGCGACCGCGGCGAACAGTCCGAGCGTCCCCCACAGCACCCACTTCAGCAGGGGCGGATACGTTGTCGTGCTCGCCGCGCCGGGCGGCGCGCTTCCGGGGCCCGCGCCGGTCGCGAGCGCGAACACCGCACCGACGAGCAACAGGAGGCCGACGCCAAGAAGGCCGGCTCGTTCGAGTTTCATCGTGCCCGGACCGAGGGGATACACACCTTTCAACGGGTGACGCCGTTCGGCCGACTTCGGACCGTTCACGCCGAACGAACGGTTGTGAACGGTCTCATTCGGTCGCCGGGGACTGCTCGGCGGCATCGCCAGCATCCTCCTCGACGACCGCCTCTTTCCACGTGCCGCGAGTGAACCACGCGACCGCGCCGACCGCGCCGACGATGTTGCCGATCGCCATCCCGATCCAGATGCCGGTCGGACCGAGCTCGGCGACGAACGCGAGGAAGTACACCGTCGGGACGCGCCCGACCCACAGCGCCATCAGCGAAAACGCGAGCGCGGTCTTCGTGTTGCCCGCGCCACGGTACGCGCCGAGCACGACCTGTAACACGCCGATGAACGCGAACTCGACGGTGCGGATACGGAGATAGCGGACCCCCTGTCGCACCGTCTCGGCGGCGTCCGCGGTCGCCGTGTTGATGAAGACGCCGACGATGGGTTCGGCGAACGCCAGCGCGACGACGGCGACGCAGAACATCACGCCGGCACCGACGCCGGCCGCGAGCTTGACGGCCTGCTCGGCGCGGTCGGCACGGTCCGCTCCGAGGTTCTGCCCGACCATCGTGTTCGTCGCCCGGCCGAGCCCCATCGCGGGCAGGAAGACGAGCGAGATGAGCCGGTTGCCGAGCCCGTAGGCGGCGACGACCGGCGGCCCGAACGTCGCGACCATCGCCGTGAGGGTGATCATCGCCAGCGCGCTCGTCGACTGTTCGAGCGCCGAGGGGGCGCCGATGTCGACGATGCGTTTCACCCAATCGAGCTCCAAACGGAGATGTTCCGGCCGGATATCCGGCCCGGCGGCGAGCCCGAACAGCACGTACAGCCCGATAGCGGTTGCGACGAACCGCGAGACGAGCGTCGCCAGTGCCGCCCCCTCGACGCCCATCGCGGGGACGGCCAACGGGCCGAGATCCCACCCGAAGATGAGCACCGGGTCGAGCGCGACGTTGAGCACGACGGTGACGAACATGACGCGCATCGGGGTCCGGGTGTTGCCGTAGCCGCGCATCAGCGCCGAAAAGACGAAGAAGCCGAACAGGAACGGCGTCCCGAGGAAGAACACCTTCATGTACTCGCTGGCCAGCGGGATGACGGTCCGGGCGGTGTCCGGGTCGGCGGGCAACAGCCCGAGCAGCGCGTCCGTCGTCAGCCAGCCGAGCGCGCCGAGGACGATGGCGAGGACCGTGACGAAGGCGAGCGTCTGGCCGGCGGCCTTCCCGGCCGACTCCTCGCCGCCCGCGCCGGTGAACTGCGCGACGAGCGTGCTCCCCGCGACGGTGAACCCCCCACCGACGGAGAGCAGCAGGAAGATGATCGGGAAGGCGAGGCTCAACGCGCCGACCGCGGCGGCCGGCTCCGCCGTGCGACCCAGCCAGATGGTGTCGGCGATGTTGTACGCGACCTGTAACAGCTGGGTGACGACGATGGGCCACGCGAGGGTGAACAGGGGGCGAGCCAGACTCCCTTCGGTGATACTGCTCTCGGTGGAGGGCGACACGACTGTTCGTCGCTACCCGCGGATATGTGACCTTCGTTACGGTTCCGTGCCAACCGATCACATCCGTAGCTGTCCCCCGCACCGTTTCGGGTCGAACGGAGCGGTTCGGGGACACGGCGGAGAACGGCTTCACCGAAACGTTCGGAAGTCGTGGGGGTCGGTCCGAACGCGGGTAATACAGGGTCAGTATCACATCGATGGCGCCGGAGTTCACCGTCACCCCTGCACTGGTGTGACCTGCGGCGCGTGCCGGCGGCGTCCTCCGAAGGTGCACCTCATGATAGTAGGAAGTGGACGGGTGGCTGGGTTAAGCAACCCTACCTGCCGACGCGGCCTGGGCGTCAGCCCCGGTAGCGCGACGGATCAGGATTCCGTGTGCCCGTATCGGGTGACGGCACTTACGCGTTCGCTATTCGGCGTCCCCGTTGAACGTCGGTCGCTGACACCGGATATCAGGGGAGGGAGACGGAAACGGATCAGGTGCCCCTGTTGAGAAACAGGTTCCGAACGCGGTCACAGGGTGGACGCAGGAGAAGCAGGCCCCGTTCAGACACCCAACGCGTGCAGTACCTCGGGCACGTAGAACGTCGTTTCCTCGTCGCGGAGGCGGTCGACCGGCATCCACCGGGCGAGGTGTTCCGTCCCGAACTCCGGTTCGACGAAGGTGAACGAGTCGCGGTCGTAGGGCCAGTCCTCGACGATGTGGCCCTCGTAGACGCGCCAGACTTCGTGTCCCTGCTCCCCGCCGTGGGTGAACACGCGCTCGAACATCCCCACCGGGGTCGGGTCGGCGAACTCGACGCCCAGTTCCTCGTCGAACTCGCGAACGACCGCCTCCCGACTGTGCTCGCCGAACTCGACCCCACCGCCCAGCAACCGATAGTACGGCGTGCCGGTCTCCGGCGCCTCGCCTTCAAACACGAGTAGCGCGTCCTCGCGCTGGACTGCGCCGAGGGCGACGAACCGAACCTCCGAGGACATGTCAGTACGCGTTACTCCCGACCGGGGTGATAGGGTTTCGGAAGCACCCTCGTCCGCCTGTTCGCCATGTGGGTCGAGGGCTGCGCAGTGGCGGGGCTTACTCGGAGTTCCATTCGAGGAGTTCACCGAGGCCGGAAGGATGTTGATGGATTAGCGGGGTGGATCCGCGTCGCCACCGAAGCCGCTCCCGTACCGTTCGAGCACTTCCGTAACCGTGACCTCGTACGCGTCGTACCACTCGGCCCACCGCTGTTTCGCCCGTTTGTGGTCCGCCCCGGCTCCGAACGAATGGAGCGCGTCCAACGACTCCCAGTAGTAGACGACGAGCGTCTCTCTGCTCTCCGGGTCGGTCCAGGTGCGTTTGCCGAGATAGCCGTCCGTCTCCTCGGCAGCGGCCTGGACTGCGTCGTTCAGCTCGTGGAACGCATCGTCGTAATCCCCCGGTTCGAGCCGAAACGTGACGAGATACATCGGTCGCTGTTTGCTCGCCTGGGTGGATAACGTAACCGCAGGCCGCCGGGCAGTCGGAGCCGTGAGCGGGGCTCAGCTGGGGTAGTTTCAGCAGCGACGGCCCGTCTGCGTGTCCGGAGAGCGTCCGCTCGGCCGTCTGCTCGTCTGAAGAATCGAGACGGCCCGTCTCAGCGACGGGCGTGTCCCGGTGTTACTGTCGGACGACGTTCGCCGCGCGAGGCCCCTTGGGCGAGGACTCGATGTCGAACTCGACCTCCGTCCCCTCTTCGAGGTCCGGGCCGCCGACGTCCTCCATGTGGAAGAACACGTCTTCGTCGTCGTCGAGGTCGCCGTCGTCCGTCGAAATGAAACCGTAGCCGCCTGTGTCGTTGAAGAAGTCAACCTTACCGTTTGCCATTACGAATACATCGAGGGCTGAGTCGGGCATAACCCTTCCGAGGGTCGAGGTACCACGACTCCCCCGGCGACGGGCGGACATCGTCGTGATCAGTGCGGTGACATCCTGTACGTGCAGGCGCACGCGTTCGTTCGGCCCCCCTTCCAGCGAATGCGCGGGCGAGGCTCCGGCTACACGCCGTGTTGCGTCTGAGAAACGAGTTCGCGACGGAGACCGAGGCGGCGAAGACGATGGACCGACGGCTCCGAACGCGGCTACGGCGTCTCGCCCGTCTCCAGCGACAGGTCTGCGGTCGGGTACGCGACGCAGGTGAGCGTATACCCCTCGTCGAGCTCCGGCTCGCCGAGCATCTGGTTCGTGTGGTGCTCGACGTACTGTTCGGAGTTGCCGCCGTCCGTGATGTGGCCCGCACAGGAGACACACTGCCCCTCGCGGCAGGCGTACGGCAGGTCCCAGTCCTGCTCCTCGCCTGCCTCGAGCAGCGTCGTGTTCTCCTTCACCTCGATGGTCGACCCCTCCTTGACGTACTCCACCTCGAACGTCTCGGCTTCGTCGTCCGGGATGGCCGAGGGGTCGTCGGTAGCTTCCTCCTCGGCGTCGGCGAGCTCGCCCTCCGTCTCGCCCTCGGCGACCGCGCCGGCGGCGACCGCGCCGCCACCGCCGATGGAACGGTTCATCGGCTCCGGGAACTCCGTCTCGGGCACGCTCTCGGCACGCCGTTCGAGCACCTCCTGCGAGATGTCGTCCGGGATGGGGTACTCGGTCCCCTGAGCGAAGTGCAGGGCCACGACAGTCAGGGTGAGGAGCGCCCCGAGTGCGATGCCCAGCGTTTCTACCATGGATGGGCGTTGGGATAGCCCGTTCAATAGCGTTGCGATTAGCGCGAACGGGTGTGGCGTGTGCCGGTCCCGGCTAGTTGCGGACGACCTCGTGGCGCCCGAAGCCGTAGCGGAGCCGGTTCGCCAGCCGGTGGGAGAACTTCGCCGCGACCCGGGAGTCGAACCGCTCGGCGAGCGCCTCGTAGATGAGCGGGACGGCCACCTCCTGTTCGAGCGCCTCCTGAACCGTCCACGTGCCCGTCGAGCCGCCGGCGACGTGGTCGGCCACGTCCCCGAGGTCGCTCCCCTCCTCGCGGAACGCCTCCTCGCAGAGCTCGAGCAGCCACGAGCGGATGACAGCGCCGTTGTTCCACGTCCGCGCGACGGCCTCCAGGTCGAGATCGTACCGACCCTCGTGGAGCAGTTCGAACCCCTCCCCGTAGGCTTGCATCAGCGCGTACTCCACGCCGTTGTGGACCATCTTCACGTAGTGGCCCGCGCCGGCCGGCCCCATCCGGTCGTGGCCGTCCGAACCGGTCGCGACGGCGTCGAAGACGGGCCGGAGCTCTTCGTAGGCATCCTCGGGGCCGCCGACCATCAGCGAGAAGCCGAGCTCCGCGCCCGCGGGGCCGCCGGAGGTGCCACAGTCAAGGTATCGGGCCGAGGTCGACTCCGCGCGCCTGACCGAGTCCTCGAAGTGGCTGTTGCCGCCGTCGACGACGACGTCGTCGGGCGACAGCGACGGCTCGAGTTCGTCCAGCGCGGCGTCGACGGCGTCCCCCGCAGGAACCATCAGCCAGATCCGCTTCGCGTCGCCCAATCGGTCGGCGAGATCCGAGATGGAGTCGGCGGGCTCGATGCCCGCCTCGGCCGCGTCCGCGAGCGCCTCGTCGCTCACGTCGAACGCGGTCACGTCGTGGCCCGCCGCCGTCACCCTGTCCGCGACGATGCGCCCCATCCGACCCAGTCCGATGACGCCGAGATGCATGGCCGAGGGTTCGCGGGTCGGCAAGTAAGGCTCTCGGTCCGCGCCGGGCGAGGGGATGGCCGTGTCGGTCCTGGGAACGCGCCCCCCGCGCCGGCGCTCACCCCGCGACGAGCGCGAGTGCGATGCCGCCGACGATGAGCGCGAAGACGAGCAACGACACCAACAGCATGAATTTATCAGCGCCGCTCATACCGGCCGTTGACCCCGGGGGTTCAAATGCGTCCCGGCTACGAGCGGCGAACGGAATCCGACTACGAGGAGAGCTGCCGCGCGTCCTCGAGCACTTCGTGGGCGTGTCCCTCCGGGTCCGCGAGTTCGGGGTCGTACGTCTCGACGACGGCCCCGTCCGCGAGGAGGAACGTGATGCGGTCGGTGTACCCCTCGCTCGTGTCGAGGCCGAACGCGGCCGCAAGGTCGCCGTCCGGGTCGGCGAGCAGGTCGAACTCCACGCCCTCCTCGTCGGCGAAGTCGGCATGGGTCTCGACGTCGTCAAGGGAGACGCCGTAGACGGTTACGCCGGCCTCGCGGTACGCCGGCAGGGTGTCCTGGAAGTCGTTCGCCTGAATGGTGCAGCCGCCGGTGAAGTCCTTCGGGTAGAAATACACGCAGGTATAATTCTCGAAGTCCGGGGATACCATCTCGCCGTGCTGGTTCGTCGCCGTTATCTCGGGCGCAGGGTCGCCAACTTCCAACATGGTCGTAATGAGCGGGCAGCCATCATACGGCTTACGCTCCCGACCCCGGCCCCACGCCGAACTTCGCAACATCACGCTCGTATGCCTCCCGAATGTCGTCCACGTAAATGTGGATATACGACCCAATCGAGGCATCCGACCGCCCTTGGTCGTCGGTATATACGTCACCGCGCAGATACTTGACCCGGTTGTGCGACCACCCGCGGCGGTCCTCGAACCACGTCGTCATGAAGTGTCGTCCATAGTGCGAGGTAATCGACCGCGTGTGCGCGTCGTCCTCGAACTTGTACCGCGGATGGAAATGCCGGTTCCACACCCGCGAGACGGACGTGTTGTTCATCTGCCCGTTCGTCTGGTCCGACAACAGTAGATATGGCTCGCCGTTGTTCGGGCGCACCAAGAGGTACTGAAGAATGACATGGCGAAGCTCGTCGTCAAGCGGGAGAATCCGCCGCTTCTTCGACTTGTTACCGCTCCGGTCCTTCCGACACGGAACATACAACGAATGAGGGTGGTCACGAACGCGCTCGTGGGTTCCTATCTCCGGATACGTCTCCGCCAGCGCGTCGTGCTCGCCAAGGTTAATCTCCGATAGCTCGATATTGCACAACTCCGAGGCGCGCAATCCGAGCTTCAACTGCGTCACGATAACGAATCGGTCACGCCAATCCTTCACCGAGCGAACCACCTCTCGAAGCTCGGCGAGCGACAGATTCGGGAAGTCCTCGGGAGAACTTTGCTCCCACGTATTATCATCAATGGCCTTCTGGAACGGATTGAAACTCGCCGTGTGTGCGAACGACCCGTCGGTAATCCAGAATTTGAACATCCGGTTCAGGTGGACGAGCTTCTGTTTGATTGAGGGGTCGCTGTTCTCGCGCTCCTCGGCGAGATACCCAATGAACCCCGAGACGTGCTTATCGTTCGGACACGCCGGGTGCCGCCCCTGTTCGTCCATAAACTCGACCCACGCCGACGCCGCGGTGAAGTAGTTTTTCCGAGTCTTCGGCTTCTTATCCGGGTCGTTGACCACCACCTCGTAGAACATCCGCATGGGCTTCAGGTCCCGCTCGATGATGGTCCGTTCGTAGTCCTTCAGCGGGTCGATAACCGTACCCGACGCCTCGGCCGTCCGCTGTCGCTCCGCCTCAAGGTCAAACGCCTGTTCCTCGTCGTCCGTGTCAAAGAATGGATTACTCAAGTTCACCAGCCTCCTTCGCGTCCAGCAACTCGCCCTTCACCGTCTCGATAAAGTACGTCCACATCTCCTGTCCCGCCTCCGTCTCGACACAGGCCATCAACACCGGATTGTACCGATGGGGACAGTCCGTCCGCCACAGCGCCCACTTGAAGAACCGGCGGAGATACGTCCAATAGATTCGGTACACCGTGTCCATCGCCACGGCGTCTATGCGCTCGCTGAGAAACGAATCTACGTCTGCGACCGATGGAAATGCCGGGTCGCCACCACGGGTCTCCATGTGGGCCTCCCATGCCCGGCGACACCGCGCGTGCTTCTTCGATTGCCACTCGGTGAATCCCGCCATGGATTCGTACTCGGCGAACAGGTCGCGGTCGGCATACCGGCCCGCAATCGCGGGGAGCCGACGACGTGGAGGAACAGCCGCCTCTCGCGCATACACACCCATCCGCTCGGCCGCCACGTTAGATTTCACGCTCGGCCTCCGTCTCGACGCGCTCGTACCGGTCGCCGTCTCGGACCAGCGTGTCGCCCTCCATGGCCTCGACAATCTCGTCAAGCCGCTGTGGGGCCGTCTCAATGACGTGGTTAACAATCGCTTGGAACGTCACCGGTCCGTCGCGCTGTACGAAGTCCGCCACCACGGCTTGCTCGCCGCGGTACAGCCTGTTCTCAAGCTGCTCGACTCGCGCTCGACTCGCGCGCAGTTCACGGGTCAAATCCGCGTTCTGTTCGCGCAGTTCCTCATTGGTCATATCCGGTTCAACGTCTACCTCGAATTTCTTGCACCCCGCCTCGACCATACACGAGACCCACCGCGAAATGGGCATCTCACGAGCATCTGCGTCCGCCTTCCATCTCTCGTGCTGGTCGTCCGTCGGGTACGTAGCTACGTGATTGGTCATTGTATTATGTATTGAAAAGTTAACCAGCTACGGGTACACCGGCGGGTGATATAGCTATTCCGCTGTCAGCGCCCGTGAACCCGTATATTTCGGCCGGAAATCTCGAACGTTACCTCGGTCGCGTCAGCCGTCACACCAAGCGCCGCAAGGTCCTCCATCGTGAAGAACGCCGCCGCGCCAATCGGTGAGCCGTCCGCCCGTCGGGCCAGCCGAACCGTCACCGAAGAATCGGTCGTCTGTTCTGTGTCGATGCCGCTCGCAGAGTCAATAGTAGTTGTCATAGTTACGATAGAACCGCCCGCAGTCAGTCCGTCAGTCCAAACAAATCTTGTCGCCCGCTCGATACCATTCTTCATTGGTCGGAATCACGGCCGAACACCAGCCACACCCGGTCTGTCCCATCTCGTTCTCACGGAAATCGGACTCCGGAGCGAGACACCACGGACACGACAGCCGCCCCGCCGGTCGCGGCGTATTCAGGTGTTTTGCCGGTCGCGGAGACCCCTGTTGGGCCTCTGACCCCCCGGAGTTACGCGTCGAAGAAGGGGGACCGTAATCGCTTATCGAGGACTGTTCCGTCATGCGAGCACCCGGTCCGCGTGGTCCGGATGTTCCGCCATGGCGTACTCGGTCGAGAGCACCAACTGCCGGTCGCCCTCATTATCGTACACCGAGCCGTGTCGCTCGAAGTCCCGTAGCAGGTACTCGTACACGGTTCCGGTGTCCGTCTCCGCAATCAGGACGCGGGCAATCCCCCATTCTGTGAGAAGGGGCAGCACGGACAGCGACAGCCCGTAGCCGTCGAACTTCCGAAAGTAGTGCTCTGCCCGCGTCCGCGGCGAGACGAAGCCACGGACCTGCGACCCGCCCGCGTCGAGGTGGCCCGCGAGTCCGGCCGTCCGGAGCGTGCCGGGAACGCCAACGCGGCGGCGGGGTTCCTCCACGAGCACGGGCGGCTCACTCCGAGACCATTCCCGGAGGCTCATTCAGATTCCCTCCTGCGGCTCGCCGAAGGTCGTCACCGAATCGTGATTCCGCCACTTGTCCAGACAGAGCCCGCACGCCTGCGCGTTGTAGAGCGTCACATCTCCGCAGCCGACACACTCCGAATCTACGGACGCGTGGATATACTTCGCTCGGAGTTACTGTTCGGATTACTCATTGTTGTCTTTCTTTTCGGCAATATCGTCCAAAGCTTGCTGAATGCCATCCTTCGTTTTCTCGTATGTCCCCTTCGTCGTCTCAATACTGACTTCTTTGTTTTTCAGCTTGTCGTAGAGCCACGCGGCAGCAATCCCGGTTCCTACATCTCTGCCAACATCCACCAGAACCATGACCGTGGACGGCGAGAACGCGTCTTTCTTGAGATACGTCCCATTGTTCTGTAACGTGATTTCTCCGCCCGGACTCACGCTGTCAGAATCCTCGAATAGCTCGTTTTCGAGATTCCGGTCTTTCGTATGGATGAGTAAGTCTCCTCGGTCAAAGACAGGGTGTTCAGGCATTTTATCGCCTACTGATTGGGTAACTTGAGCTAAAATACCATCGCTCACCGAATACTTTCATTAGATTCTCAGTATCGTAGGCCGCCAATATCGACCCTGAATTATTGGTTTGTTTTTATCCATCCTCGGAAGGAGAAGATTTCCAAATAAAACTCCCGCCAGCATCTTGTTTTGCAATACTTCCCTTCTTTTCTAATTCGTTTAATCGGCGGTATGCTAAATCGTAAGAACAACCCACTCGCTCGGCTACTCTCGATGTGGTTGCTACCTCAATCTCTTCTAAGGCCTCGAAAAACGACTCGATGGGATACTCCTGATTGTACTTTCCCGTCTCATCGTCGCGTGCTGGCGGCACAAGAGGGTGATTGTCCAACCAACTCTTAATCTAACCGGGAGGTTGTCCTTTCAATATATCTTGAACGGGAAGTTTATACCTTATGCCAAGACAACTTCACCGTAATGGTAGAGCCGGTCCTAAAGTGGGCAGGCGGGAAAAGACAATTATTGGACGAGCTGTACGCTCGGTTTCCGGAGAGTTACGAACACTTCCACGAGCCGTTCTTTGGAGGAGGGGCCCTCTTTTTTGACCTTGAACCAAAGGACGGAACTATCAACGATACGAATTCTCGACTCATCAATTTCTACGAACAGGTCCGAGATAACCCAGATGGTTTGATAGAGCGCCTGCGTTCGTTTTCTGCCCCTGAATCAACGCCAGACGAGGAGCGGGACTACTCGAAGGAGAATCACAAGGGCCGAGAAATCAAGAATTACTACTATCAACAGAGAGCGATTTTTAATAAACGACCCTACGTGGGCGAGTTTGACCCTATTGAGGAAGCGGCACTACTGCTATATCTTAACCGCACCTGCTACAATGGCCTTTACCGCGAGAACAGTAGTGGTGGTTTCAATGTCCCCATCGGGAGATACACCAATCCAGATTGGGTACAGTCAGACCGTATCCGTGAAGTGAGTGAAGTCCTTGAGAAAACTGAAATTTTCAATAGAGACTTTGAGTACGTCACGGAGTATGCTGAGCAGGGTGATTTAGTGTACTTCGACCCGCCGTATGAACCCATGAGCCCTACTGCATCGTTTACCGATTACTCTGCTGAAGGTTTTGGACTTGAAGACCAAGAACGTCTGCTTGAGACAGCACGGCAACTCGACGAGAACGACGTGTACGTGATTCTCAGTAATAGTGGGGTTATGTACGATATGTACGACGACGCTGGGTTCTTTGTCGAGAAAGAGGGGGCAACGAGAGCAATCAATAGTGATGCTAATAACCGGGACGAGGTTGACGAGATTGTTGCCACCAACGTTCCCGAAGACGACCGGCGTGGAGAACTTCAGAAAGGATTGGCTGACTTCAACTGACCGACCGACTGTTTAGAGCGTCGACTGTTGCCCGTCCTCGGTGAAGTTATGTTTCTCCACTTGGCTCAGTAGGTCGTCTTCAATATAGTCATCAAATGTTCGGGTGAATCCACGGGCATAGACGTAAATATCTATATCCTCGGCATCTTCTCCGAGCCGGTTGTGTAGCCATCTTAGATACCGATTGACCTGTTGGGAGGCGGATTTGCCTGCTTTTCCAACCTTCAATTCAAATACGGTGTTCGGAATCGTCCCGTCTCGAATACTGTCTTCGGTGAAGTAGCACACGTCGGCTTGGTCAATATTGCTCGTTCTAAAAGGAGAGATAGGGACTTGTCGACAGATAGTCGCACCGTCTGGCTGCATATGTTCAGGGAGAAGGTCGGGGTTTGCTATCAGAGACGCCTCAAGATGTGATTCAGGGTGGGCGTCCTCAGCGGAATCAACCCCGTACTCCGGTGAGAAGGGAACGGGGTCGCCCTCTAAATGCACGGGTTCATCGCTGACAGGGTCAATCTTCCCCTCGTATTCGTTCTCAAGGAGATTGAGAAGGATATCTGTTTCACCGGGTGTGATTGTACAGAAGCCCATACCTGCAATACTGTTCGAGGGAAGTGGGTAAGGGTATTCTCCGAGTTTAAAATAGAGCTGGTCGGAGATGATGTAGCGTCCCGCCATATCGTGATTGTCCTCAAATTGTATGAGGAACGGCTGACACTTCTCACCTCGGTCGCCGCCGGCGTCGAAGACTCCCGGTTCGTCTGTCTCGCCGTAAGATTCTCGCGAAGATTCGTCCCACACGAGCGGTGCATCTGCCTCTCGACCCATTGGACTCTTTTGACCGTTTATATAGAAGGCTCCGTGTTCGTCTGCCCCGACGATTTGCCCGCCGTAGTAGATTTCTCGGTCAAGGAAAAAGAAGACGTGTTTCCCCTCACGGGTGGCGGCGTAGTCACCGAGCGTTCTGTAGTGGGCGCTGTGGGAGGAGGGCTCGCCTTCTTGCGGGGTCATGTGCTGACCGTATACCCCTTCATCAAGGTACAGTTTGAGTGTATCCTTGTCATAGAGCGTAATGAACAGACCTCCGTTGTTCATGGAGGGTCATGTTCTGTTGGGGATTTAATCGGCCTTTACAACAGTATTGAATGGATTCCTAATGGTTTATAAGATACAGAGTGACTCCCCATCGGGTATCGATTAACTTGTTTTACGAATCTGGATAATCTCTCCATTCGGTTCGTACTCCATCTCCCCTGCGTTTTTGATGGCTTCTCCCTGCTCAAGCTGGCCCTCAAAAGAAAGTTCGACCCATGATTGTAGCCGTTCATTGAATGGTCTGGGGAGGTCGGGACGATGGTCACTCACCACGCCGAATGTCTCGGTTCCCCCGTCTCCGTCAGAATCGCACACAACCTCGATACTGACGGTTCGACTCATTCATCCACCTGCGATACCGCCCAGATTATCCTTCCATCTTCGTCCTCCTTTCGAGCTAATTCGACTCCCGCAAGTTCGGCGGCTTCTTCGGCTGCTTCTAACGTAATTGCGGCCTTCTCCATGTGCCCCGGTCCGCGCTCATAACGTTCCTCGTTGGCCGTCAGCTTCACATCCACAAACGGACCTAACCCCGCTTTGTTTAGGACCGATGCACGACCGGCACCCACGCCGGAGAATGACCGTTCCTCTCCTCCGATGGTAGTAACTGTGCGACTAAGACCGGAATCCGCGCCTTCAATAAAATAATCCACGTATCCGTCTTGCTCTGCGTACCAGAAGCGGTCCTTATTTTCAAATTTCAATTCGTCTCTGTCTGGTGGCTCCTCATCAACCAATAGCGCGAGTTTGAGGCTGCCGTCGAACGTTGCGTATAGTTTGGCGTCTTCGATTTTCATAATTCTTTGTTGTCGTTTGGGATGGTGTTAGTATTCACTATTGGCCATCTGGGAGTTGTCAGCCCGGTCGAATGAAATCATATGTGTGTAATCATTCGGCGGCTGGCCGGAGCTGAACCGCTGCATTCGATACCGGGAGTTTTCGCGGGCATGGTTTTAGTCTATCTCCGTCCACTCGCACCCACATGCGTTGCAGGTGTAGCACCGTTTTGTGTTGGAGCCCTCTCGCTTGTGGAACAGCCACGTCTCGCTGGCATCACCACAACGGGGACACGGCTCCTCGACACGATGGGAAACGGGCATGGTCACTCGGGCAGGTCCCGAGCGCCGTCCCGGTAACAGTCGAAACACGGCATGTCGTGAGCCTCGCACCAGCATCCTTCGTCGTCGGCCGGGGTAGGCTCCGGGGGCTCGACGGGCACCGGACCGTGGAGTGCGCCGCCGTCGGGCCGAAGCTTGTCGGCGACAGTCTCGACCTTCGGAGCTTGTCGGGGGTCCGTCGGTGGGTCGTAGGCAGCGGCGGCCGACATTATGAGAGAACCCCCGCGGATGGCGAGAGCAATTCGGTGCTTACAGTCGCGGTCTCCGTGAATATCGGCCGGGCACTCGCATTCGGCTGGAACGAGGACGCCGTCGCGGTCTTCGATACCGACGACATATGCATGTTCGTGCATAGAATCGCCGTAGCTGGCGTTCGTCACCCGGACCTGATACGGCCCGGCGACGGCAAACTCAAACATCTCCCACAGCGCGCGCTTGCGGGTCCGGCTGCTGAACTCAAGGTGTTCGAGGGTCATGGTTAGCCCTCGATGAACGTTCTGAACGTGGTCCCGCAAGCGGTACACCGGTGGCTGAATATCATCGAGTCGCTGTAACCCCGCCGCGAGCGCGTGCTGATTTTGTCCGCGCCGCAGAGAGACGGCG
>ENA-ORDC01001508-ORDC01001508.1-marine-metagenome-genome-assembly--contig:-NODE-1508-length-16805-cov-3.046150_pt1 | contig 16805 bp, 14 predicted proteins | sample MGYA00237783_ERZ508515 | MGnify/ENA primary metagenome ERZ508515 (study PRJEB26186, sample SAMN06268792) | marine metagenome | isolation source: Eden Landing Ponds, San Francisco, CA, USA | place... | reverse complement strand
GCGACGACGCCGTACTACTACTCGGCGCGTGACCCCATCTCGGGGCTCGGGCGCAACGAGGTCCAGGTCGACCGCGACGTCGATGCCCGCTTCCAGGAGAACGCGCTCTGGCGGATCGTCTCGGTCTACCGCGAAATCGCGCCGGGCGACGTTAACGCGGTCTTGGCACAGCTGCAGAAACACGCCATGGACACGGGCACCTGACCGCCCGCCCGTCCACCCGCCCCGCGCAGATCCCGATGACACGCCGGCAACGCCGCGATGGCGGTTTTCGAAATCGCGGATTACCGCTCGCCGCGGCCGCAGGCCCAGGCGAGAAAGTCGCGCTGGCGGCTATCGGCGACGCTGGCCGGGCCGATTCGGGTCATGCCCAGCATCAGCCGCAGCGGCTCGCCCACCAGGTCGGCGACGTCGTCCATCGTGCGGTTGCCGTTGGCGTGGCCGAAGCTGGGCTGGCGCAGCTCGACGACGATCGGCGCCGCATCGGCGGCGCGCTGGCCGCTGCGCGGGTCCAGCGGGTACAGCGTCACCCGGTTGCCCGACGTCCAGTCCACCGGCCCGTCGGTCGCCAGCAACAGCCGCTGCGAGCGGAACGCCAGGGTGTCCGGCTCCACCCGGTAGCCCCAGCCGGACCAGCAGGACGCCGGTTCGGCGGCGGCGAGCGGCGGGCCGGCAAGGAGCAGCGCGGCGAGGACGGCTAGCAACGGGAACGGCCGCAGGCCGCCTGCCCACCGATGGGGGGAGACGGACACGGTGAGGTGGTGGCCGCGGCCCAGCCGAGCGGAGGCGGTCACCCGATCAAGAAAACGCGCGAAGTTCATGGCGCATTGTAGTGCACGGTGCCCAGGCCGCGCACGTCGTAGCCGCCGAGGCGCTGCGCCCGCTCGGCGAAGGCGTCCGTGCGGGCGAAGCCGAGCAGCGTTTGCACGGCCGGCCCAAAAGCGTCGCGGCGCGCCATCAGCAGGTCGAAGCGCTCCTGCATCAGCGGCAGGAAGTCCAGTTTCAGGCTGCGCGCCACCGCCTCCACCGCCACGCCGGCGCGCGCGCGGCCCTCCAGGATCGCCAGGCCCAGGTCCATCTCGCTGCGCGCCGTCTCCTCAACGAAGTGCAGGCCGTCGGCGTCGAGGTCCTCCTGCTGCAGCAGATACTGCAGCAGGAGGCCGCTGCCCGACTCGGCCTGCCGCCGCGCCACCGGGAGGCCCTTGTCGGCCAGGTCGCGCAGCCCGCCGACGCCGTCCGGATTGCCCGCCGGCAGCACCAGCCCCTGGGTGCGCCGCGCCCACTCGATCAGCACCGCGTCCGCCGGCGCTGAGGCGTCGCGCACGGTGGGCACGTTGAAGGCCTCGGCGCCGTCGCGGTCGGCGTGGAAGATGTGCAGGCCGGCCACCCGTGCCGCGCCCTCGGCCAGGCGGCGCAGGCCGTCCAGGCTGCCGCCCGGCAGCAGCGCCAGGCCGCAGTCCGATTCCTTCACCGCCCAGTCCAGCAGCGGGTCGTGGCTGCCAGCCACCACCGGAGGCGTCTCCCGCGCCGACACCGAAGCGCCCTCCAGGCGGTCGGCGACCCAGCGGTCGATCAGCACGCGCGGGAACAACCACTTGCCGGTCACCCGCGTGCACGGGATCTCGCGCTGGCGTACCAGCTCGTAGACCCGCCGCTCCCTGATCCGCAGGTAGTCGGCGACCTCGTGGGTGGTCAGGTAGTCATGCACGATGCTCGACGGTCCTTCATAGGGTGGCAGGGCGCCTCGGACGAGAATGTTGATGTGCCAAGGTCCGTGCCGAGGATGCCACACAAACTTTAAGGTCGTCTCCCGCCGCCTCGCCCCGTTACAATGCTAGAAATTTCAGGCCTCTATCCTGAAACGGGGCTGGGGAGCAACGCCGACGTCATGAATATCAAGGACAAGAAGCTCTTCGTCTGCAACTGCGAGCGGTCGATGCCGCTGGATCCGCGCAAGCTGGAGAAGGCGCTGGCGGCCCAGGGCGCAGAAGGCGAGGTCGACATCCAGACCGGGCTGTGCCGGGCCCAGCTGGGCAACTTCCAGAGCGCGGTGCTGGACGGCGCGCCGGTGATGGTGACCTGCACCCAGGAGGCGCCGCTGTTCCGCGAGGTCGCGGCGGAAGAGAATCCGGACACCGACTTGGCTTTCGTCAACATCCGCGAGAAAGCCGGCTGGTCCGACGAAGCGAAGCACGCCCACCCCAAGATCGCCGCGCTGATCGCCGAAGCAGCGCTGGACACCGAGCCGGCGCCGGCGGTCAGCATGGAGAGCGAGGGCGTCTGCCTGGTCTACGGCCGCGACGAGACGGCGATCGAGCTGGCCCAGCAGCTCGCCGGCAAGCTCGACGTCACCGTGCTGCTCGACGACCCCGGGGCGGTGATGCCGCCGCGCAGCATGGACGTGCCGATCTTCAAGGGCCGGATCACCCAGGCGCACGGCCACCTGGGCCAGTTCTCCATCACGGTGGACGACTACGCCCCGGCGCTGCCGTCCTCGCGCCAGCAGCTCGAATTCGAGATGGGGCGGGACAACGCGGTCTCGGAGTGCGACCTGATCGTCGACGTCTCCGGCCGCGACCCGCTGGTGCCGGCGCACGAGAAACGCGACGGCTACCTGCGCGCCGAGCCGGGCGACCCCGCCGGCATCCAGCGCATCGCCTTCCAGGCTGCCGATCTGGTCGGCACGTTCGAGAAGCCGCGCTACGTGCACTACGACCCGTCGATCTGCGCGCACGCGCGCTCGCACAAGGTCGGCTGCACCAACTGCCTGGACAACTGCCCCACCGGCGCGATCCAGAGCGCCGGCGAGACGGTCGAGATCGACCCCTACATCTGCGGCGGCTGCGGCAACTGCGCCAGCGTCTGCCCGACCGGGGCGGCGACCTACAACGTGCCGCAACCGCTCGACCTGTTCGAGCGGCTGCGCACGCTGCTGAGCGGCTACCTGAAAGCCGGCGGCAAGGACCCGGTGGTGCTGATCCACGACACCGGTCACGGCGAGGAGACGATCTCGATGATGGCGCGCCACGGCCGCGGCCTGCCGGCCCGGGTGCTGCCGTTCCAGGTCAACGAGGTGACGCAGACCGGCATCGACCTGCTGGCCGGGGCGTTCGGCTACGGCGCGGCCCGCGTGGTGCTGCTGGCGCCGCCGCACAAGCGCCGCGAGGGCGAGCTCGACGGGCTGGAGAAGCAGATCGAGATCGCCGACGCGGTGCTCGACGGTCAGGGCTACGGGCCGGGCCGCATCACCTTGGTGGAGGACGCCGACCCGGAGGCGGCCGAGGCGCACCTCTGGGAGCTCGACACGCCGGCGGCGCCGGAGGCCGGCAACTTCCTGGCGATGGGCGGCAAGCGCACCCGCACCATGCTGGCGCTGCGCCACCTGCACAAGCACGCGCCGGAGCCGCAGGAGATCGTGCCGCTGCCCGACGGCGCGCCATTCGGCCGGGTGCAGGTGGACACCGACGGTTGCACCATGTGCCTGGCCTGCGTCAGCGCCTGTCCCACCGGCGCCATGCTGGACGACCCGGACAGCCCCTGGCTGGGCTTCGCCGAGGAGACCTGCGTGCAGTGCGGCATCTGCGCCGCGACCTGCCCGGAGAACGTGATCTCGCTGGAGCCGCGCCTGAACTTCTCCGAGGAAGCGCGCGGCGCGGTCGAGCTGAACCGGCAAGAGCCGTTCCACTGCGTGCGCTGCGGCAAGCCGTTCGGCGTCGAGAGCTCGATCCGCCGGATCGCCGACCAGCTCGCCCAGAAGCACTGGATGTTCCAGCAGCAGGACCAGGTCGAGCGCATCATGATGTGCGACGACTGCCGCGTGGTGGTTCAGTTCGAGAGCGGCGACACACCCTACAAACACGGCGAGGTGCCGCGTCCGCGCACCACCGAAGACTACCTCAGCGGCAACGCGGGCGACGAGGAATAGCGATTGCCACCGCGAAAGCTGCAGAAGCACCCGAGGCTCGAAGCTGGAAAACCACAGAGGCACAGAGACACAGAGGACAAGGATTGCACGCTGACGTGTGCGGAAGTCCGGGGCGGGGCGCGCCCAAAGTGATCTTCCCTCTCTGTGCCTCTGTGGTTGAACTTGCCGGCTTCGCGTCCTTCGCGGCGCCCCACCCTTTCGCCGCGCGGCGCGGCCGCCGGCCGGCGGGAAAAGCCCGCGCGCAAACTGGGGACGACACGCCCGCCACGATCCGTTATGCTCAGCCAAGCATAACGCCGGGTGTCTACCGGACGCCGAACGACAAAAACAGCGCCGCGCCCCGATGGGCGGCGGTGGGGAGCTGAGCCGCACGATGAGCCAACTGGTCGACCCCTTCGGTCGCGAGATCACCTACCTGCGGGTTTCGGTGACCGACCGCTGCGACTTCCGCTGCGTCTACTGCATGGCGGAGGACATGACCTTCCTGCCGAAGAAAGACATCCTCTCGCTGGAGGAGCTGGACCGGCTGTGCAGCGTGTTCGTCGGCATGGGCGTGAACAAGCTGCGCCTGACCGGCGGCGAGCCGCTGGTCCGCCGCAACATCATGTGGCTGATCGAGCGCCTGAGCCGGCACTTCGACAGCGGCGCGCTGCAGGAGCTGACCCTCACCACCAACGCCAGCCAGCTCGCCAAGCACGCCGAGCGGCTGTACGAGCTCGGCGTGCGCCGCGTGAACGTGTCCTTCGACTCGCTGGACGAGGACAAGTTCAAGGCGATCACCCGCTGGGGCAACTACCAGAAGGTCATGGACGGGCTGCAGGCGGCCAAGGAGGCCGGGCTGCACGTCAAGATCAACACGGTGGCGCTGAAGGGCGTCAACGACGACGAGGTCGAGAAGCTGGTGCGCTGGTCCCACGAGCAGGGCTGGGACATCACCTTCATCGAGGTGATGCCGATGGGCGACATCGGCGAGAACCGGCTGGAGCAGTACCTGCCGCTGTCGATGCTGCGCGGCCAGCTGCAGAAGTCCTTCACGCTGGAGGACATCGACTACATGACCGCCGGCCCGGCGCGCTACGCTTGGTCCAAGGAGACCGGCGGGCGGATCGGCTTCATCACGCCGATGACCCACAACTTCTGCGAATCCTGCAACCGGGTGCGCCTGACCTGTACCGGCACGCTGTACATGTGCCTGGGCCAGGAGGATTCGGCCGACCTGCGCGCGCCGCTGCGCGCCAGCGACGACGACCGCGTGGTCGAGGACGCGATCCACGAGGCGATCGGCCGCAAGCCCAAGGGCCACGACTTCGTCATCGACCGCCGCCGCTCCCGCGCCTCCAACCCCCGGCACATGAGTGTGACCGGCGGGTAGCGGCCCCGGCCTGCACACCCCCCAACTTCATCCTGAGCCGCCGCGCAAGCGGCGAGTCGAAGGGCGCACCGGCGTCTCCTGGCGACGGGCGCGCAATGGCGGTGCGTCCTTCGACTCGCGCCCTGGCGGGCGCGGCTCAGGATGAAGGCGGACGGCGCCGCGCAAGCGGGCGACGGCCGGCAAGGCCGTTGATTTGTCCGCCCCGTCCCGCCGACACTCGGCGTTATGAAGCTCCCCGACTACGAACAGCACGACGGCGTCGCCCTGGCCCGGCTGGTCGCCGCCGGCGAGCTCACCGCGCGCGAGCTGGTCGAGGCCGCGTTCGACCGCATCGACGCCCGCGAGCCCGCCATCGGCGCCCTGGTGCGCAGGCTCGAGGCGCGCGCCTACGCGGCGGCCGACGCCGTGCGGCCGGGCGCCTCGGCGCTGGCCGGCGTGCCGACCCTGCTGAAGGACCTCGGCGTCGCGCTCGAGGGCGTGCCCACCGGCAACGGCACGCGCCACCTGCAGGCCGTGCCGGCGGGCTTCACCAGCACGCTGGTCCAGCGCCTGATCGACGCCGGGCTGCCGCTGCTGGGGCAGACCAACACGGCGCAGCTCGGCCTGACCTTCACGACGGAGCCGCGCGATCTGCACCCGACCCGCAACCCCTGGGACCGCGGCCGCAGCGCCGGCGGCTCCAGCGGCGGCGCCGCGGCGGCGGTTGCGGCGGGCTACGTGCCGCTGGCGCACGCCAGCGACGGCGGCGGCTCGATCCGGATGCCGGCCAGCGTGTGCGGCCTGGTCGGCCTGAAGCCGAGCCGCGGCCGGGTGCCGCTGGGCCCGCGGATCGGCGAGGCCTGGTCGGGCTTGGCGACCAATCTCGTGGTCAGCCGCAGCGTGCGCGACACCGCGGCCGCGCTCGACCTGATGGCGGGCTGGGAGCCCGGCGATCCCTACGCCGCGCCGGCGCCCGAGCGCCCCTTCCTGCAGGAGGTCGGCCGCGATCCCGGCCGGCTGCGGATCGCCCTGGTGCGGGACTTCTCGGAGGACCATCCGAGCGAGTCCGCCTGCCGCGCCGCGGTCGAGGACGCCGCCCGGCTGCTGCAGGACCTGGGCCACGACGTCGAGGAGGCGGCGCCCCAGTTCGACCGCGCGAGCTACCGCTGGGCGTTCGGCGAGCTGGTGGCCGGGCACACGCTGGACGAGGTCGACGGGATCGCGGCGGAGGTCCTGGGCCGGGCGCCGCAACCGGGCGACTTCGAGCCCGCGACTGAGGCGATCGCCGAGCTCGCCCGCGGCTTCGGGCCGCTCACCCACATCCGCGCCCGCAGCCATCTTCAGCGGGTCGCCCGCACGGTCGGCCGGTTCCTGACGCGCTACGATCTGATGCTGTCGCCGACGCTGGCGAAGCCGCCGCTGCCGCTGGGCGCGATCGACCTCGGCACCGACGACGCCATGGCGCTGCTCGAACAACTGCTGAGCTTCTCGCCGTTCACCGCGCTCGCCAACGCCACCGGCGAGCCGGCGATCTCGCTGCCGCTGCACTGGAGCGACGCCGGCCTGCCGATCGGCGCGATGCTGCACGCGCCGCTGGGCGGCGAGGCGACGCTGCTGCGCGTCGCCGCCCAATGCGAAACCGCCCGCCCCTGGTTCCACCGCCGGCCGGACGGGCTGGAGGCGTAACCGCCGACCGCGCGCTTTGCGGCCGCCCCGCTCTGCGCGGTCGCGCACACCCTCGACCCGACGATCTGGACTGCACGATCTGGAGCGCTGGTCCGGTCGGCTGTGACAGCCCTGTGTCGAAAAAGGCGCCCGCCGGTACGCAGCGCCGGCAGGGGGCGCTTGCGGGGTGAGGGGTGCCGCGGCGGCTGCGCTCCGGCGGGGGCTTCCGCGCGGGGTGGCGCGGGCGCGAGGGGGCCGAAGGCAGCCGCCGCGGTTACCTCCCGAACGACGGACCGCTGCGACACGTCCGTCATCCGGATGAAGGCTCCCCTGGCGGGGCGGGAGCCTCATGTCTCGAAAGATACCGGGATCGCTGCGACGGCGCTGTGACCGACGAAGGGCAAAAATCTATCCGACGTGCCGGCGCCGCGATTTGCAACCTGTGCGGGTTCAACCAAACGGTCTATTTACGCAAAGGCGGCAAAGGCTTACAACCTTTCCGAGTACATAGCCCTGCATGTGTGGGGCTACAGCTCGGGAGGCTCCCATGTCGGGTGGCTGGAAATCGTTGGGCGGGCTCGCCGTCGCTGTCGCTCTTCTCAGTTTTTCCAACACTTTAGGGGCCGCCGAGCCGTGCGCGGACCAGGTTCCCTACGGCGCACCGGTCAGTCACAGCGAAGCGCCGGCATACACGCAAAACTTGTGCAAGCGCCGCGACGACGGGGTGGGCTACTACCTGCTGCGCTATGACCGCGCGCGCTCCTCGCCGCTGTGGGCCGCCTACCACCTGTCGCGCAGCAAGATGCTGGCGGCCGCCGCGCTGGATCCGGACCGCGCGGTGTTCGGCGGCGATTTCGACGTCGACCCGCAGGTCAGCGCCGGCGGCTACCGCGCGCCCAGCGACGACGACTTCACCGGCGTCGGCGCGCGCGGCCTGGCGCGCGGCCATCTGGCGCCGGCGGAGGCGCTGTCCTGGGACTACGGTGCCTATGCCGCGAGCTTCGTCACCAGCAACGTCGCGCCGCAGAACCAGCGCCTGAACGGCGGCCTGTGGGCCCAGCTGGAAGGCAACGTGCGCGCCTGGGCGTGCCGCCGCGGCACCGTCTACGTGGTCACCGGCGTGGTCCACGGCGCCGGCGCGCCGGCGCCGCTGCCGCGCGACAGCGGCCCGCCGATCCGGGTGCCCACCCATCTGTTCAAGGTCGTCTACACGCCGGCCGACGGCGGCCGCGCCATCGCCTTCCTGGTGGAGAACCGGGACTACGACGGCGGGGTGGCGGCGCTGCGCGACGCCGCGGTGACGATCGATACCGTGGAGGCGGCCGCCGGGCTCGACCTGTTCCCGCAGCTGCCCGCCCGGATCGCCGACGCGCTGGAGGGGCGCGCCGCGGACCCGGCGTTCTGGCCGCTGGTCGAGAGCAGCCGCTTCAACTGCACCCGCAGCACGCTGCAGGCGCGCGCCGAGTAAGGCGCCCGTCGGCCGACGCTACTCGCGCCGCAGGACCCGGTCGACCAGCACGTTGCTCCAGTAGCTGGAGCGGAACTCCTCGACCATCTGGTCCGGGTCGTACTCTTTGGCGACCCAGTCCAGGAAGTCGATCGGCTCCTGCGCGTTGCGCCGCATATAGACCTTGAAGAAGTAGCTGAGCCGGCCGGTCTTGGCCGTCTTGACGTGGCCGTAGCGCAGCGACAGCGAGGTCAGCGCCCGCTCCAGCGGCACCCCCTCCTGCAGGAACCGGTACAGCACCGTCATGAAGCCGACCCGATCCATGCCGGCCTTGCAGTGCACCAGCACCGGGTACTCGACGGTGCGGAACAGCTCGTCGGCGCCGAAGATCGTCTCCGGTTTCGGCACCCCGCGCGAGCGCGTCGGGAAGTTGACCAGCTGCAGCCCCAGCGACCGGCAGGCGTCGCGCTCCAGGATGTAGGAGCCGCAGGTGTCGCGCTGGCCGCGCAGGTTGACGATGGTCTTGATGCCCTTGTCGCGCGCCCAGCGCAACTGCATCGGCCCGGGCTGCGACGAGCGCCAGTAGCGCGGCGAGACCTGGAAGCGGTGGCTGTAGAGCGCGCGCAGGAAGCCGTGATCGACGAAGGTGCTGTCCAGATAGGCGCGCAGGCGGTCGGATCCGGCGGCCGGCGGCGCCGGCGGGGCTGGGGTGGGCGTGTCACGCATGCGGAACTCGGGCCTTTTGGCGGTCGCCGATCAATCGACATTGTCGCGGCGCGTCATTAGGCTACCGCCACCGCGAACGCAAGCAGGCTCACGCCCCGAGACATGGCCACCGCAAAAGTGCTGGACAAGCTGCTGCAGGACGAAGCCAAGGCCAGCGCCTTCCGCCGCACGGCGGCGCGCTTCGTGCGCCCCTACGCCAGGACGCTGATGCTGGCGGCCGGCGTCATGACCGTGGTGTCCGGCACCACCGCGCTGACCGCCTGGCTGATGGACCCGGTGGTCAACGAGGTGTTCGTCAACGAGAACCGCGACATGCTCTGGGTCGTGGCGGGCGCGGTGCTGGCCACCTTCCTGATCAAGAGCGTGGCCTCCTACATCCAGGACACGCTGGTCGCTAGCGTCGGCTTCAACATCATCGCCGACATCAAGCGCCAGCTGTTCCGCCACCTGCTGGACCAAGACGTGCAGCTGTTCCAGGAACAGCACTCCGGCACCCTGCTGTCGCGCTTCACCTACGACGTGGTGACGATGCGCAACGTGGTCTCCAAGGTCGTGCTGTCGCTGGGCCGGGACCTGCTGACGGTGATCTTCCTGGTCGGCGTGATGCTCTACCAGGACTGGCTGCTGACGCTGATCGCCATGCTGGTGGCGCCGCTGACCGCCTATCCGGTGCAGCGGCTGGGCCAGCGAGTCAAACAGATCACCGGCCACACGCAGCAGGAGATGGGCGCGCTGACCGCGCGGATCTCGCAGAGCTTCCAGAGCATCCGCATCGTCAAAGCCTACCGGCTCGAGGACCGCGAGACCGACCAGGCCGAGCGCAACATCCACCGGGTCTACGCGCACGCCTACGACAGCGCCCGCGCGAAGGCGGCGACGCAGCCGCTGATCGACGCGGTCGGCGGCCTTGCGATCGCCGCGGTGATCCTCTACGGCGGCTCCCAGGTGGTCAGCGGCCAGACCACGCCGGGCTCGTTCTTCTCATTCATCACCGCCTGCCTGATGGCCTACCAGCCGATGCGCGCGCTGGGGAAGACCAATGCCGAGCTGCAGGAGGGCATGGCCGCCGCGGAGCGCGTGTTCGCGCTGCTCGACCACCAGCCGCAGGTGCGCGAGCCGGCGCAGCCGGTCGAGCTGCCGCGCGTGCCCTCGGCGGTGGAGCTGGAGGACGTCAGCTTCGCCTACACCTCGGGCACCCGGGCGCTGAACCGCGTCAGCCTGGCGGCGCCGACCGGGCAGACCACGGCGCTGGTGGGCCCGTCGGGCGCCGGCAAGAGCACCGTCCTGACCCTTATCCCGCGCTTCTTCGACCCCGGCAGCGGCGTCGTGAAGGTGGGCGGCCACGACGTGCGCAGCCTTTCGCTCGCCAGCCTGCGCGACTCGATGGCGCTGGTCACCCAGGAGGTCGCGATCTTCGACGAGAGCGTGCGCGAGAACATCCGCATGGGCCGTGCCGACGCCTCCGACGCCGAGGTGCACGAGGCCGCCGAGGCGGCGGCGGCGCACGAGTTCATCCGCGAGCTGCCGGACGGCTACGACACCCTGGTGGGCGAGAACGGTGCGCGCCTGTCCGGCGGCCAGCGCCAGCGCATTTCGATCGCCCGGGCGATCCTGAAGGACGCGCCGATCCTGCTGCTGGACGAGGCGACCAGCGCGCTGGACACGGAATCCGAGAAGAAGATCCAGCACGCGCTGAACGAGCTGATGAAGGGGCGCACCACGCTGGTGATCGCGCACCGCCTGTCCACCGTGATGAACGCCGACCGGATCTACGTGATGGATCACGGCCAGGTGGTCGAACAGGGCACCCACGACGACCTGATCGCCTCCGCCGGCACCTACGCCAAGCTGTACGACCTGCAGTTCGCGGCCTAGCTTGGCTCTCGGCGGCCCAGCCGGAACACCACCGGCGCCAGCACCACGATCAGGAAGATCCGCACGATGTGGTGGGTGGCCACCAGCGCCGCCTCCAGGCCGAGCGCCAGCGCCACCAGGCTCATCTCGGCGAGGCCGCCCGGCGAGTAGGCGAGGGTGAGCTCGGGCGTCGGCAGACCGGTGATCAGATGGCCCACCCAGGCCGCCAGGATCGCGCTGCCGAGCAGCACTACCGTGCCACCGGCCGCCCAGACGATGGCCTTGCCGATCAGCCGGACCGGCGTGCCGGCGAAGCGGCAGCCGATCGAGGCGCCCACCACCACCTGCGCCGCCGCCACCAGCTCGACCGGCGGGCCGGCCTCGACCACGCCGCCCATGTGGATCGCCGCCGACAGCAGCATCGGCCCGACCACCGCGGGCGCGGGCACCCTGAGCACCCGCGCCCCGAGCCAGCCGACGAGCCCGCAGCCGGCCAGCAGCGCCAGGTCGAGGCCGCCGATCGACGCCAGCGGCGGGCCCGGTTGCGGCCGGCTCGCCGGGTCGTAGCCCATGAACAGTTGGAACGCGAACGGCAGCACCAGCACCACCAGCAGCAGCCGGCTGGCGTGCGTCAGCGAGATCAGCCGGCCGTCGCCGCCCATCGCCTCGCCGACCAGGATCATCACCGACAGCCCGCCCGGCATCGCCGAGAAGTAGCTGGTCACCCGGTCGTAGCCGGCGACGCGCTGGAAGAAGGCGGTGCCGAGCGCGCCGGAGACGGCGGTGTAGACCGCCAGGATCACCAGGCTGACCGTCCAGTCGCCCAGCCGGCTGGCGATCTCCGGCGTGAAGGAACTGCCCAGCATCACGCCGAGGACCACGACGAAAACCTCGCGCAACCGCTGCCACAGCGCCACCGGCAGGCCGGCGATCGCCGCCCCCGTGGTGGCCAGCATGGCGCCGATCATCCAAGGCAGCGGCAGCCCGGCCAGGGTCGCCAGCCAGCCGCCGACGGTGCCCAGGGCCAGCGCCAGCAGGGCGCGCGGCCAGATCGGCCCGGCGGTCGTGTCGGCCTCGCTCATGCCGGACGGCGGCTCAGCCGCTCAGCCGCTCGACCAGGCGATCCATGAAGCGCTCGCAGGCGGCCAGCTGATCGGCGGCGACGAACTCGTCCGGCTTGTGCGCCTGCGCGATCGAGCCGGGGCCGCAGACCACCGCCGGCAGGCCGGCCTCCTGGAACCGCCCGCCCTCGGTGCCGAAGGCGACCTTGCCGGTGTCGTTCGCCTGCGCCAGCGCCTTGGCCAGCGTCACCAGCTCGGCGTCCGGCGGCGTGTCGAGCGCGGGGAAGTGCGACAGCTCGTGGAAGCTGAAGCCGGTGGACGGGTCGATCGCGTGCATCGCCGGCTCGATCCGCTCCCGGGCGTAGCGCATCGCCTCATCCATCAGCGCGTGCGGGTCGTCGTCCGGCAGGTTGCGCACCTCGAAGTCCAGCGTCGCCTCGCTGGGCACGATGTTGAGGGCGGTGCCGCCGTGCAGCACGCCGGCGTGGACGGTGGTGTGCGGCACGTCGAAGGCGCGGTCGAACGGCCCCTCGGACGCCTTGCGCTCGGCCATCTCGGCCAGCTTGACCGCCAGCCGCGCGGCCGCCTGCACGGCGTTCACCCCCTGCGGCGCCAACGCGGAGTGGCAGGACAGGCCGCGCACCTCCGCGCGCATCGACAGCTTGCCCTTGTGCGCATTGATCACCTGCATCCCGGTGGGCTCGCCGACTACCACGGCGCGGGGCCGCACCGGCTTATCGCGCAGCGCATCCAGCAGCGTCCGCACGCCCAGGCAGCCGACCTCCTCGTCGTAGGAGAAGCACAGGTGCACCGGCGTCGCCAGGTCGGCGTCCAGGAACCGCGGCGCCCACGCCAGGCAGACCGCCAGAAAGCCCTTCATGTCGCAGCTTCCGCGACCGTACAGTTTGCCGCCGCGCTCGGCGACCTGGAACGGGTCGCTCGACCAGTCTTGGCCGTCCACCGGCACCACGTCGGTGTGGCCGGACAGCGCGATCCCCGGACGGTCGGTCGGGCCCAGGGTGGCGTACAGGTTCGCCTTGCGGCCATCGGCGTCGTAGCTGAGCTCGCTGGCGACCCCGAGGTCGGCCAGATAGGCCTCGACGTGGCGGATCAGGTCCAGGTTCGAATTGCGGCTGGTGGTGTCGAAGGCGATCAGATCGGCCAGGTGCTTGCGGGTCGCCGCGGTGGGGGCGTCGCGGCTCGGCTCATCGGCCATGACGGCACGCTCTCTTATTGGTGATCCACGGCCCGTTTCTCTAGACCGTTCCGCGCGGATTGGCCAGAGGCGGGCCGGTCCGGCGCCGGGCACGGCGACATCGATGCGGTAGGAGGAAGATTGACCACAGAAGCACAAAGGCACAGAGAAAGCAGGTTTTCATGCGCCTGGCGCGTGAATTCGCGCACGCGAAACGTGCAACCGCGTCTTTGTCTGTGCCTCTGTGGCTCCGATGAATCGGAGAAGATCGGTCGTCTAGGCAGGGGCTGCCGCACAGGAGGTCGGTGGGATTCGCCGCCGCGCGCGGGAGAGCGGGCGTCAGGCTGGCGCCGCGCGCTCGATGACGGCTTGGTGGCGCACCGGGAAGTTGACCGACCGGGCGATGAAGCAGTTCGCGTGCGCCTGTTCGTGCAGCGCCTCGGCGGTCGCGGCATCGCTATCGGCGGTGATCGTGATCTGCGGCTGCAGCACCACCTCGACGAACTGGCCGGTGCCCTTGGAGAGTTCCATCACGCCGATCGGCGCGTCCTCGTAGGCCGTGACCACCACCCCGGCCTCGGCGCAGAGGTGCAGGTACCACAGCATGTGGCAGGCCGACAGCGCCGCCAGCAAGAAGTCCTCCGGGTTCCAGCGGGTGTCGTCGCCGCGGAACAGCGGGTCGGCGGAGCCCTCGATCGGCGGCTTGCCGGCGACCTCGATACGGTGCGCCCGCGAATAGGCCTCGTAGCTGGTGGTGCCGCCGCGTCCCGCTCCGGTCCAGACCACGCGCCCATGGTATTCGTGCCGCTTCGGCATCGCTGCCCTCCTGCGTCCGCCGTGCTCCTTGGTCCCGAGGTTTACCGGAACGAGCCGCGCGCGTCGCGTCCGGCGAACATCTCCGGTGCATCCAGCGCTTCGGCCAGCAGCGGATCGTCGCCGACGCCGCGCCCCTGCTCCTGCAGCCAGTCCACCAGGGTCTTGACCCGGCGGTCGCGGGCGCGCTCCGGCGTGCAGATCGCCCAGTAGGAGAAGCCGCTGCGCAGCACCGGCCCGAACGGCCGCACCAGCCGGCCGGCGGCTAGATCGTCGCGCACGATCGACAGCCGCGACAGCGCCACCCCCTGGCCGGCGATCGCCGCCTGCGCCACCAGCGCGGAGTCGCTGTAGCCCGGCCCGCGCCATTCCGGCGGGTCGATCCCGGCGGCGGCGCACCACACGCCCCAGCCCGGGTCCTCGGCGGAATCGGAGGTGTCGTCGCGCAGCATGATGTGGCCGGCGAGGTCGTCGGGCGTCTTCAGCGGCGGGTCGGCATCCACCAGGCCGGGCGCGCAGACCGGAAAGACCGCCTCGTCCATCACCTTGTGCGCCACCAGCCCGGCGGCCTGCGCGCGGGCTTCGCTGGTGAAGCGCAGCGCCAAGTGGAAGTCCTCCTTGTGCAGGTCGACCCGCCGGTCGGTGGCCGACAGCAGCACGTCGATCTCCGGCGCGCGCCGGTTGAAGTCCGGCAGCCGCGGCAGCAGCCATTTCGCCGCCAGCGACTGCAGCACGGTCAGGCGCAGCGGCCCGCCCTCAACCTGCGAGCGGATCGACGCGGTGGCCGCCGCGACCCGGTCGAGTGCGTCGCGCAGCGGCGGCAGGTAGGCCTGGCCCGCGTCGGTCAGCAGGATCTGCCGGTTGCCGCGGCGGAACAGCCGCAGCCCGAGCCAGTCCTCCAGCGCCCGCACCTGGTGGCTCACCGCCGCCTGGGTGACGTGCAGCTCCGCCGCCGCCTCGGTGAACGACAGATGCCGGGCGGCGGCCTCGAAGGCCTTCACGGCGTTCAGCGGCGGCAGGCGCCGGGCCATCGTGCCCCTCGCATGAGCTTTGCTAATGAATACCAGAGGTATCCTCGTTTGTGGCGCGGCGCAAGCGGGCGCATCTTCTGGCGCAACAGAGGCGGTCGCCGGACCCGACGGCGGGCCGCCCTCGCATGAGGAGGATTGTCATGGATTGTCACTCTTCAACGCGCCGCGCCGACTGGTACACCGCCGCCCCGGCGGCGCCCGCCCGCTCCCACCCGCTGGCGCGTCTGTGGGCGCTGCTGCTGACCTGGCAGCGCCGGGCCGACGAGCGCCAGGCGTTGCGCGAGATGGACTCGCGGCTGCGCCGCGACATCGGCGTCAGCGAGAGCGACGTGCTGGCCGAGGCGAGCAAGCCGTTCTGGCGGCCGTAATGCCGGATACGCCTGCCGCTGGCTCTATGGACGAGGTCGATGCAAGACCGCTTCGACGCCGTTGGCGAACGGAGTGCGCGGTTTCGGGCGGCAATCGCCCGGCCGCGCGGATTGGAGAGACGCACCATGGATCGCTATACCGGCGGTTGCCTGTGCGGGCGTGTCCGGCTTGTCGCGTCGGGCCGCCCGTACCGCGTGGGCCTGTGTCACTGCCTCGATTGCCGCAAGCACCATGGGGCCCTCTTCCACGCATCTGCCGTGTTCCCTCAGGACGCGGTCGCGATCGATGGCAAAACGCGCGACTACGCCGGGCGGTGCTTCTGTCCCCACTGCGGATCATCGGTTTTCGCGCGCAGCGCAGACGAAATCGAAGTGAACCTCGGATCCCTGGACGCCACCGACCAGCTGATGCCGACCTACGAGCTCTGGATCGTCCGTCGCGAGTCCTGGTTGCCCCGGTTTCCTGTCGCGAAACGATACGACCGCGACCGGGACCCCGCGGACCGATTTGAGGAGTAGGTCGGGCGCCGCGACCGGAGCGCCGCCTAGGGCAGGAACTGCTCCTTCAGGATGCGTTCCTCCAGGTTGTGCTCCGGGTCGAACAGCAGGTTGGTGACCAGCGAGCGGTCCTCGGAAATGCGCACCCGCACGACGTCGCGCACCTCGGTGTAGTCGGCGGTGGCCGAGACCGGGCGCTTATGCGCCTCGCTGATCTCGAACTGCACCTCCGCCTTCGACGGCAGCAGGGCGCCGCGCCAGCGCCGCGGCCGGAACGCGCTGATCGGCGTCATCGCCAACAGCGAGGCGCCGATCGGGATGATCGGCCCGTGCGCGGACAGGTTGTAGGCGGTGCTGCCGGCGGGCGTCGCCACCAGGATGCCGTCGCAGATCAGCTCCTCCAGCCGCACCACGCCGTCGATCGAGACCCGGAGCTTGGCGGCCTGGCGGCTCTCGCGCAGCAGCGAGACCTCGTTGATCGCCAGCGCCGTCTGGGTCTCGCCGTGGCCGCCGATGCGCTCGGCCACCATGCGCAGCGGGTGCAGCTGTACCAGCTCGGCCCGGTCCAGCCGGGCGCGCAGGTCGTCCTCGCTGAACTCGTTCATCAGGAAGCCGATGGTGCCGCGGTTCATGCCATAGATCGGCACCTGCCGGTCCATGTGCTTGTGCAGCGATTCCAGCATCAGCCCGTCGCCGCCCAGCGCGACGATGCAGTCGGCGTCCTCCGGCGCGACGTTGGTGTAGCGCCGGCTCAAGCGATCCAGTGCGCTCTGCGCCTCCTCGGCGTCGGAGGCGACGAAGGCGATGTTCTGGCGGCAGGGCATGCGGGATCGGCGGTCCTTTGCGGCGGGCCTCCTGGAGCGGGCCCCCC
>ENA-ORDC01001503-ORDC01001503.1-marine-metagenome-genome-assembly--contig:-NODE-1503-length-16880-cov-3.295126_pt1 | contig 16880 bp, 19 predicted proteins | sample MGYA00237783_ERZ508515 | MGnify/ENA primary metagenome ERZ508515 (study PRJEB26186, sample SAMN06268792) | marine metagenome | isolation source: Eden Landing Ponds, San Francisco, CA, USA | place... | reverse complement strand
CATCGTCAACGGAGGGGCGCCGGCGGGCAGCGTCGTCCTCCTATCGGGCGAGGCCGGGGCCGGCTCCCGGGAGTTCATGTACACCTGCGCGGTGATGAACGGACTCGCGTCGCTCGATCACGACCTGTTCGACCTCCACTACGGTGACCTGGCGGGCAACGCCGAACTCCCCGGCGGGATCCACTACCTCTCGTTCACGGCGACGGAGGAGCAGCTCTGCGACGAGATCACCATGGCGATGGACCCGGACGTCGCCGAACCGGCGCTGGACGCCATCGAGTTCGTCTCGCTCACGCGCCAGTACTTCCACGTGAGTCCCGTCCCCCGGGACTGGTACGCCGAGGAGACCCCGGACATCACCGACCTCCGGAAGCGCCACGAGGAGCGGGAGGGCCTGTTGAGCGTTCTCGGCGACACGCTCAGCGAGAATGCGGACGGCAATCTGGTCATCATCGACTCGCTCTCGGACCTGGTGGGGGCGCTCGACGAGGAGGAGATGTCCTGGACCGACATCACCTACATCGTCCGGGCGCTCGAGGAGGCGGCCCACAAGTGGGGTGGGCTCATTCTGCTCCACGTCGACTTCGAGACGCTCTCGAACACCCGACACGGCCAGCTCGTCGATAGCTGTAGCGGGACACTCAGATTCGAGTGGGAGGCCGGCGGCAGCATGCGAGCGCGAACGATGGTCGTCAAGAGCTTCCGGGGCGTGCTCTCACAGATAGAGGAAGAAAACATCGTCAAGTTCGAGACGGACCTGGGCGATGCCGGCTTCGCCATCAGCGACGTCCGGAAGATTCGATAGCTGCCATCCTGGGCCACCGTCGACTCCCTGCGGGTGACGCCGAGAGCCCCGTTCACCGTCATTCCTTCGTGGGAAACACATACCCTCCCAATCTGAGTCTTGCCTCCTTCTCACAAGACTGGGCGGAGTGACGACCGTCGACCTGGCGTCCAGGTCACCGACCCTCGACGAGGGTACTGGACACATCGACGGCCGCGTGCGTATTTGCACCGACCTCTCCCGTTTCCAGGGCTGTTCTCGCCTGATTCCCCCGAAACAGCGGTCGCTACACCGAAATGCAGAAAAATGCGACGCCGCAGAAGTCTCGCGTGCCGTAATAACGTTTAACTATATGGTTACCGATAACCATCGTAATGGCGAGTGAGTCGACGGAAGAACCGACCGTTTCAGTTAGTCTACCGGGGGAGTTACACGAGTGGCTCGAGACACAGGCGACTTCCCAGGACATCGACCAGGAAACACTCGTCGTGCAGTTACTCACGGCGTACCGCGAGACGGCAGAGTTCGACGGTGACCTGGACGGTGAAGTCCGCGTCGTCGACAGCGACCTGGAAGGCCTCATCGAGGACGAATTCGAGGCAGAACTCAAAGAGGCCACCACCGCGCTCCAGGACAAGGTCGAACGGCACGTCACGAAACTCGAACGCGAGTACGAGCAGCAGTTCGACAATCTCGAGGATATCGTCGACGACCTCCGCGAGACGGTCGAGGAGACGGCCGAAGTCGGCCACTCTCACGACGAATTCGAGACCATCGAGTCGTTGACGGAGCGGGTGGAGTCACTTTCCGAGGCCGTCGACTCTCTCCGGGAGGCCAACGAGGAGGTCCTCGAAAACGACCTCGCGGAACTCGACCAGCGAATCGCCGACCTCGAGGACCGCAATGAGACGCTCGCGTGGGTCGTGAGCGACCTCCGGGAGGCCCAGGAGGGGGAGACCGAACTCGACGTGGTCGACCGCATCAAGCGCGTTGCCGGTGCGGCCGACATCGAGCGGGCGAACTGCCAGGGCTGTGGGGAAGGCGTCGCCATCGGCCTGCTCGTGGAACCGGAGTGTCCCCACTGCGGGACGAGCGTTCGCGACGTCGAACCCGCCGATGGCTGGTTCGGAAGCCCAACGCTGGTCACGGGCACCCCGACGGGGGCCGAGGACAACGAGGAAGACAGCGACGACGCCGCGGAGGACGCGGCCGACGACGAGGGTGAGGACGAATGAGCCCCGCCGAGGACGCCGAGGAGACCGCAAAGACAGGGGGCGAGGAGGACCGCGAGTCGGACGCGACGGTCGGCCGGGAGAACGGCGACGCGAGCGGCGGGTCGGGGGGCTTTCTCTCTCGAATCACGGGGCTGTTTTCTGGCGGTGGGAGCGACGAGGACGCCACCGCCGAATCGGCCGACGACGATGGCGCTCCCGACTGGGCCGGGGCCTCGGCGGAGTCCTCCGACGACGTTGCCTCCGACGACCCGGTGTCGCCGGATGCCGCGGTCTCTGACCCCTTCGACTCGACGGACGAGGACGCGTCGGATGGCACCACCTCGAACGGGGCGGACGCTGGCGACGACGGGGCCGTGACGGCGACAGATTCCGGGTCGGCGGAGAACGCGGACGGAACTGGGCCGGCGGTCGCCGACGAGTCGGCCGGGGCCTCACTCGAGGGCGACCAGGGCCTCGACGACCCCTTCGAGGAGATGGAGGGGGCCTTCGACGACGCGGGTGGGGAGGTCACCGACCCCGACGACGTCTGGGCCAGCCTCTCGGGCGCAGAGCAGCGCGGGTCGGTCGACACCAGCGGCGAGCGCTCCTACGCCGAGGTCTCGAAACACGACTACTGCGAGCGCTGTGAGTACTTCTCGGGACCGCCGGAGATTCACTGCAACCACGAGGGGACCGACATCCTGGAATTCCTCGACATGAACACGGTCCGGGTCGTGGACTGCCCCGTCGTCGCCGAGCGCAAGGGCCTCGAACAGGGCCGGGCCCACGGCGACTTCGCCGACGCCGGCGAGGACTGATGGACGCCGTCGCGAGCGCCCCGGTCCCACCGCGTCGAGTCCCGACGCCACGGCACCACAGAACCGACAGCCCGACACTTGCGCCCCACACCACCAGCTATGCAGTTCTGTGAGGAGTGTGGCTCGATGATGAAAAAGGAGGAGGGGGTCATGGTCTGTACGGCCTGTGGCCACGAGGCCGAACAGTCCGCCGCGACCGAAGATTTCGTGAGTACCGAGGAGCAGACCGACGAGGAACTCATCGAGTCCACGGCCGACGCCAACTTCGAGGGGAAACCCACCGCAACGGATATCGTCTGCGACGACTGTGGGAACGAGGAAGCCTGGTACACCATCAAGCAGACCGGCGCGGCGGACGAACCGCCGACGCGGTTTTTCAAGTGCAAGGCGTGTGGGCATCGGTGGCGGGAGTACAGTTGAGGGAACTCGGACGGTCCAGCAGACACAAATCGCCCGTCCCCACCGAAACACTTGTCTCCTCGCCACGAGACTACGGCGTACCGACCGAGACCAATGCTCGACCCCGTCCCCGCCCAACCCATCCACGACGGCACGCCAGCCTTCGGCACCTACGCTGGGCGCTGTCCCGACACCGACCTCGCGCTCGCCGAGCGGGGCGTCTCCCGTCTCCGGCGCTTCCGCAGCGAGAAGGCCTGGCAGTGGTTCGCCGCCTTCGACAACTCGCTGGCCGTCGGCGGGGCCATCGTGGACGCGGGCTTTTTCGGCACGGCCTTCTGCTGGGTGGTCGACCGCGAGACCGGCCGCCTGGTCGCCGACGAGGACGTCATTCTGCCTCCGGGCCTCTGCCGGGTGTCCGAGCACCCGACCGAGGGCCGAATCGCCCGTGTCGGCGTCCCGTCCGTCGGCCCGCGTCTCCAGTTCGTCCGGGCGGGCGACACCGTCACCGTCGAGGGCGAGTTCGGCGGCGTCGACATCGCTCTCGAACTGACCGTCGAGGACGAGCGAGCGATTTCGGCCATCTGCCCCGTCGCAGGTCGCTCGCGGGGGGTGAACGTCACCCAGAAGGAACCCGGGGTGGACGTGGTCGGAACGGTGCGCGTCGCTGGCGACCGGGCCGGCGAGGCCGCGTCCCGGCCAGACCGCACCCGCTCCATCGACGGCGTGGGCTTTCTGGACTACAGCCACGGTCTGCTCGGCCGCGAGACGCGCTGGGACTGGGCCTTCGGCTGGGGGACCGCCAGCGACGGGACGCCGGTCGGCTTCAACCTCGTCGACCGGTTCAACGACGGCCGTGAAAACGTCGTCTGGGTCGACGGCCGGCCGGAGCGGGTCGGCGCGGCGACCCTCGAGACGGGCGAGGAGTGGCGCGTCCGGACCGACTGCGGGACCGTCGACGCGACGCTGGCCGTCGAGGCCCGGCGCGAGCAACACGTCGATGTGGGGCTGGTGCGCTCCTCGTACGACCAGCCCCTCGGTCGCTGGTCGGGAACCGTCGCCGGCCACGAGTTCGAGGGCGTCGGCGTGGCCGAGGAACACGCCACGCGGTGGTAGGTCTAAACCGAAGTGAGCGGGCTGGTACCTTCGTGGCCATGCAATTGGACGCGGCTGGGGGTCCGAAGTTGCCCACGAGAGAAATCTGGGTGGTGTGCGACCTTCGACCACCGCGAGCGCGGGCTACTCGTCCGCCTCGGAGTCGCTGCCATCGCTGGCTCCGCCGTCCTCGCCGTCGATGGTCACCACGACGGGGTCGGGTCCCGACTCCGAACCGCCGTCTGGCCGACCGAGTGCCACGCCGGCCAGGTAGCCCGCGCTTCCGCCGACCGCCGCGCCCACGACCGCGCCGAGTCGGCCACGACGCGCGCCCAGGACCGCGCCCGTGACGCCGCCGGCGAGTGCGCCGAGTTTCGTCGCCCGCGCCGTGAACGCGCTGGGAGTCGGTTCGCTGGTGGTCGTCTCCGCCGTGTCGCCTGTCATGCGCGGAGAAACGGGCCCCAGCACCGTATACGCACCGGCATCGGATCGGCCCGCCGGGGCGGACAGCCGGCTGGCGCGCCGCCGGGCGGTTAGAGGTCCACGCTGACGAACCGCCGGTAACCGAGGACGACCGGGACGACCAGCCAGAAGGCCAGAAAGACGAAGCCGGCCTCGGGGGTAACGTAGAAGGGGTCGGCGGCCGTCGGGTCGACCTCGCCGGGGCCACCGCCGCCGACCGTGACGCCGACGTCGGTCGCGGCGTCGGGGAGCAGAGCGATGACGGACGTGAAGTAGGCCGTCGATGGCGAGAACTGACTCACCAGGAAGGTCCACTCGGGTATCTGCTCCGGGAGCGAGAACCCGTTGGCCACGTAGACGACGGCCAGGGGAACCACGTCCCACGCCAGTTCGAAGGCGACGAAAAAGCCCAGGGCGTAGGTTATCGCCCGACTCGTCGTGGCGCTGAGTGCCGACAGGCTGACCATGATGTTCACGTAGACCGCGGCAAAGCCCACGCTCAGCGCGACGAACAGCAAAAGCGGGACCACCGCGACACTGCCGACCAGCGCCGCTCCGAAGCCGAGTGCGATGACGAGGCCGACCAGGACGGCCGCCGAGAGCACGCCCGCGCGGCCGAGCAGTTTGCCACCCAGCGCGTCGGTCCGCGTGAGGGGAAGCGACAGGAGAATCTTGATGCTCCCGAGTTCGCGCTCACCGGCAAGGGACTTGAAGCAGACGATGATGGCCGCGACCGGGATGAACAGGCTGGTGATGGAACTGGTGAAGAAAATGAGCCCCTCGAAGGTCGCCTCGTCGAGGGGGCCAAACAGCTCCGGAAACTCGCTGTAGCCGTAGGTAGTTATCAGCAACAGAACGACGAAGACGCCGACCAGCGCCCAGAGGGCCCGTGACTGGGCGGCGTCCCGGAAGTCCTTCTTCGCGACGCTCAGGGCCTTCATGCGCGCACCTCCTGTTCCTCGTTCGTGTAGTGGATGAACAGGTCACCGAGTGAGGTCGTCGACACCGAGAAGTCCTCGACCGCAACGATCTCGTCGACGGCCTCCATCACGTCGAACTTCGAGCGGTCCCCCAGGGTGACCCGCAGGCGACCGTCCTCGACGGCGACGGTTTCGACGCCCGCCACCTCGCCAACGGCCTCGACCACCGACGGCGAGGTGTCGGCCACCTGGAGGTGGAGCGTCTCGCCGCGCTCGGTTGCGCTGCGGAGACCGTCGACGGTGTCGACCGCAACGAGGTCGCCCCGATTGATGATGGCGACGCGGTCACAGACCGCCTCGACCTGCTCCATGACGTGACTCGAGAAGAAGACCGTCGTCCCGCGCTCGTTCTCCTCGCGGATGATGTCGCGTATCTCCTTGGCGCCGTTGGGGTCGAGACCGGTCGATGGCTCGTCCAGCACGAGCAGGTCGGGGTCACCCAGCAGGGCGATGCCCAGCACGAGGCGCTGTTTCATCCCCTTCGAGTAGCCGCCGGCCTTCCGGTCGGCGGCGTCGGCGATGCCGACCCGCTCGAGTATCGCCGCCGGGTCCTCGTCGGTCTCCTTGACCTCGGCGGCGAACTCGAGGTGCTGGCGGCCGGTCAGGCGGTCGTAGACGTGGTAGGCGTCCGGCAGGACACCGATGCGCTTCCGGACGGCCAGGCCCTCCCGCTGGACGTCGTGGCCGAGCACCGCCACGTTCCCCGACGTCGGCCGCGTGAAATCGAGCATGATGTCGATGGCCGTCGACTTCCCCGCGCCGTTCGGGCCGAGAAAGCCGAATATCTCCCCCTCCTCGACGGTCAGGTCGAGGCCATCGAGGGCGACCACGTCGCCAAAGTGCTTGGTCAGATTGGAAATGTCGATTGCGGGCACACGTCAACAGACTGCGGGAATCGGGATAAAACTGTAGGTTCGGCGACAGCCGGGTCCGCACGTGACTGCCGGGCCACTCAGCGATACCTGGCCAGCAGTGTCTCGAGGTCCTCGACGAGGTCGCCAATGTCCTGGTAGCGGTCCGCCGGGTGCTTCGCGAGAGTCCGGAGGAGTATCTCGTCGAGTTCGGCGGGCAGCGTGGCGACCTCCGATGGGGGTGTCGGGGGCTCCTCTCGCACCCGGTCGATGACCTCGACGACCGGTCCCTCGAACGGCGGGACGCCGGTGAACAGTTCGTAGAGGAGCGCCCCGACCTGGTAGATGTCCGTGCGGGGGTCGATGTCGTCCTCACTCCCGCTGAACTGCTCCGGTGCCGTCGAGGCGATTGCGAGGCCGTCGAGGCGCTCGGTATCCTGTCGGAGGGCGTGAGAGAGGCCCCAGTCGGCGACCTTCGGAACGTCCCAGCCCTCCTCGACCGACCGAAAGAGGACGTTGCCGGGCTGGAGTCCCCGGTGGAGCACGTCCTGGCGGTGGGCGTGCCGAACGGCGTCGGCGATGGCGGTCGCCGTCCACAGGGACTCGTCGATGGACCGGTCCCCGGCGCGGTCGGCGAGGTTGCCGGCGTCCATGTACTCCGTGGCGACCCACGGCACCGGGTCGGTTCCGGCAGCCACGACGCCGACGACGTGGTCGTGGGCGGCGAGCGTCCGCCAGGTCTCCACGCCGGCCGCGAAGCGCTCGGCGAGGGCCGAGTCGGGGCCGTCGCCCGGACGAAGTTCCTTCACCGCGAGGTCGAGACTGTCGCCGTCGACCGTTGCCCGTCCCCGGAACACGTCGGTCCGTGGGCCACCGCCGATGGGTTCGATTCGCTCGATGTCCCCGTAGTCGAGGTCGACCCACGGGACCGTCCGCGTGCCCGAGGGGACGGCGTCGGCGTCGGACTGCCGTTGCGTGACGGAGACGTCGGCCGCCTCGAGCACTTCCCCCGACAGTATCGCCTCGGCCCGGTCGGGTGCGTGCGTCTCGAGGAGAGGTTCGACCCGGGACCGGTCTGTGCCGGCGGCGACGGCCGAGAGGGTCAGGGCAGCGGATTCCCGCACGGGCTCCGCCTCGGCGGCGAGCAACGGGGCCACGTCGGCCACCACCGGCGCGACGTCACCGGGATGGGCGAGGGCGACCGCCGCCAGCGCCTCGACGGCAGCGGTCCGGACGGCCTCGCGGTCGTCGGCCAGTCGGTCGCGGAGGCCGCCGACGACCCCCCGGACCGCGCCGGGGTCTGCCGTCGCGACGGCCGCGAGTGCCTGCGCCGCGTGCTCGCGAACGGTCCCGTCCTCGTCGTCGAGTCGGTCGCGAAGCGCCGGCAGTGCGGGGTCGATGGCCTCGGGGTGGGCGGCCGCAATTTCGGCGAGTGCGCGGGTCGTCACGCGTCGCACGCGAAACTGGTCGTCGTCGCTCTGGGCAGCGAGGTCCTCGACGGCCGGACGGACCGCCGCGGGTGCCTCGACTGCCAGTCCCATCAGCGCGAGCGCGGAGTTCTCCCGGACGGCGTCCCGGTCGCTGTGGAGCGTCCCCCGGAGTTCCTCGACGACCGGTTCCACGGCCAGGGGGTCTTCGGCCGCGATAGCACCGAGTGTCAGAATGGCCTGTCGCCTGACGGTTCCGTCGGTGTCGGCAATCCGGTCCTGGAGCGCGGGGACAATCGGCTGGAGCGCACTCGGGTCGGCCGAAGCGAGGGCTGCCAGCGTGGCGATTGCGTGCTGGCGGACCGTCCGGTCGTCGTCGGTCAGCCGGTCGGCCAGGTCCTCGACCGCTGGAACGACGTCCCCCGGAAACTCCGCCGCGACCGTCTCCAGCGCGCCGGAGACCTTGCGCCGAATCCGGTCGTCGACGTCGTCGAGGCGTTCGCGGAGGGCCGGGACCGCTGGCCTGACGGCGTCCGGGTAGGCGGTCGCGAGCGCCGCCAGCGCCCCGGCAGCGTTGACCACGACGGGTTCGTGGTCGTCCTCGAGCCGGGCCGTCAGGTCCTCGATGGCCGGCTTGACCGCCGACGGCTCGGTTTCTGCCACCTTGTCGAGGGTCCACGCCGCGTTTCGCCGGACGGTCTCGTCCTCGTCGTTCAGACGGGCACGAACGGCGTCGACGACCGGCAGGACTCGCCCGGCGTCGGCCGCCGCCACGTTGCCAATGGCCCGCGAGACGTTCTGCCGGACGACAGTGCTCTCGTCGTCGAGACGGGTCCCGAGCATCTCGACGAGCATCCCGGCTGACTCTGGCTCGGAACCGGCGAGTCGCCGAAAGATTTTCGAGACGTGCTCGCGGACCCGCGGGTCCTCGTCGTCGAAGGCGTCCTGGAGGTCCTCCCACACCGGGAGCATCGCCGACGGGTCGTTCTCGGAGAGGGCAACGAGTCCCGCGCTGGCCCGCGTTCGTGCGTCTGGCTCCTCGGCGTCGAGCAGGTCACGGAGGTCCGTCACCGAGACCGATTCGGGGTCTGCGCGGGCGTCCCGTGCGAGGCTGTCGGCCCGGACGACCTCCCGCTTTTGCTGCATCCGTTCCCATCTATCTCGTAATCCCATGAGTTTTCGACGCGATGTCGGTACCGGCTCTAGGCGGGTGGGTTACTTTAACGCACGGCGTGAAATCGGCAGATACATGTCGATTCGACTGACGGTTCGGGAACACCTGTCGACCAAAAAATACCTCTGCGTTCCTGGGCCGTGGGCCGGTCGCCCGTGAGACAACGGACGGACTCTCTAGTCCTCGAGGTCCTCGTCGGCAACCGCGAGGAGTTCGCGGTAGCGGTTCCGAATCGTGACGGTGCTGATGTCGGCGGCCTCGCCGATGTCGCCCTGGGTTGGCTTCTCGCCGGTCAGCTGGCCGGCGGCGTAGATGGCCGCGGCCGCCAGGCCCACCGGACTCTTGCCGTTGAACACGGCCGTCCCGCTGGCCTCCCGGAGGAGTTCGCGGGCCCGGAATCGGGTCTCGTCGGTCAGGTCGAGGTCGTCGAGGATGCGGTCGACGAACTGGAGCGGGTCGGCCGGTTCGACGGCGAGTTCGAGTTCCCGGTTGATGTACCGGTAGGTGCGCTTGAACTCCTCGCCGTCGACGCGGCTAACGGGCACCATCTCGCCGATACTCCGCGGACGGTTCGTCTGTCGGGCGGCGGCGTAGAGGGCTGCCGTCGCGACGCCCTCGATGGACCGGCCCGGAAGCAGGTCCTCCTCGAGGGCCCGGCGGTAGATGACCGACGCCGTCTCGCGGACGTCCTCGCCGAGGCCCAGCGCGCTGCCCATCCGCTCGATTTCGGCCAGGGCCTGCTTGAGGTTTCGCTCCTGGTGGTCGCGGGTCCGGAAGCGCTCGTCCCAGGTCCGCAGGCGCTGCATCTTGCGGCGCTGGCGGGGGTCGAGTGTGTTGCCGTAGCCGTCCTCGTCGCGCCAGTCGATGACACTGGAGAGACCCCTGTCGTGCATCAGATTCGTCGTCGGGGCACCGACGCGACTCTTCGCCGCCTCGTCGCCGGGGTCGAAGGAGCGCCACTCGGGGCCGTGGTCGATTTCGTCGGCCTCGACGACCAGGCCACACTGCGAGCAGACCTGCTCGGCGCGCTTCTCGTTGGACTCGAGGGCCCCGTTGCACTCGGGACACGTGACTGCACGCTCCCGGAGCGCCGTGGTCGGGGGCGCGTCTGTCTCGGTCACCTCCGTCTGCGTCGTCTCCTCGTCGTACTCCCGAATTGTGGTCTCACTCATGGTGTTGCATCACGGTTCGGGCTGTTCCCGAACCAACTTAACTACAGGTTAGGGATTAAACTATATAAATGTTTGGGTTCCAAGGGTGGCAGTAACGGTGTAAAAGCGGGTCAAGACGGGCGTTACTCCCAGTATTGCCCAACTAGCGATTTCGCCGCGACGGCGTGTGAGAGCCCGGGTCGAGCGACGCTCGTACATAAGGGCAGCGGTGCTTCGGTCTGGCTGCACTTGGCGGCGGACAACACCACCGGGCACCAGCCCTATCCTATTAGGAAGGCGGGGACCAACGGTGACACAGAGCCATGTACGACCGGCTACTCATCCCGACCGACGGAAGTGCGCCAGCGGCCGCGGCCGGTGAGGCGGCCGTCGCGCTCGCCAGCCAGTTCGGTGCCGAGTTGCACGTCGTCTACGTTCAGCGCCTCGAGGACCTCCCCTTTGGCTTCGACGAGGTACCCGAGGAGGTAACCGACCGGACGCGAACGGCTGTCGACGACATCGCCGACCGGGCGGCAGCGGCCGATGTCGAGGCCACGACGGCAGTACTCGAGACGGAGGAGGCGGTCCACGAAACCATCCTCTCCTACGCGGCCGAGCACGCCATCGACGCCATCGTCATGGGCACGCACGGTCGCTCCGGCATCTCCCGGGCGGTGCTCGGGAGCGTGACCGAACGGACGGTCCGCCACGCGCCGATTCCGGTCGTGACGATTACCGAGGAGATGGTCGTCGATGGACCCTTCGAGTCGATTCTCGTCCCGACCGACGGGAGCGAGTGTGCCCAGACGGCAGTCGCCCACGGCATCGAACTCGCGCTGGCGACCGGTGCCAGCCTCCAGTTCGTCAACGTCGTGGACATCGGGATGGTCGCCGGCGACGTCGACGCCGGTCGGGTTCTCGACGCGCTCGAGGAGTCCGGTCAGCGCGCGGTCGACCGGGCCATCGCCCAGGCCGAGGACGCGGGCGTCGAGACGGTGGAGGCGACAGTCCTGAACGGCACGCCCTCTCAGGCAATCTGTGACTACGCCCGCGAGCGCGACGTTGACTGCATCGTGATGGGCACCCACGGCCGCGGTGGGCTGAAGCGTCTCTTCCTGGGCAGTGTCACCGAGCGGGTCATCAGAACGGGCGTCGCGCCGGTCGTGACGACCCAGTCCCGCGAGCGCGAGGAGTGAAGCAGGCGGACCACAACAGCGTCTCTCCGCAGGGGAGTTCTACTCGGCTTCGAATCGGCCGCGCTGACTCGACTGCTCCCGGCTATGCCACCGTCGCGGCCGCCGTCACTCGGAGTATCCCTCCTGGAGGAATTCGCCCTCCGTCTCGTAGATGGTAACGAGTTCCTCGATGAGTTCTTCGTAGGACTGGCCGTCCTCGCGGTGTGCGTCCAGGCGGTCGACGAGAGCCGGGTCGAGTTCGATTGTAACACTCATTGCTGTTTGCCTCCCGTGAAAGTAGGTCCTCCATCCAGAACAATGGTAACCCCAATTCCCGGGCGGTGAGAACCGGCGGCCGTCCTCGACGGTCTCCGGGCGCAGTTTCAATAGCCCGGGGCCAAAACGAACGGACATGCAGTGGCCCCTGCAGACGCCTGGCGGCGTGGAACTCCTCGTCGTCGGGTTCATCTTTCTGGTCCCGCTGGCGGCCATTGGACTCCTCCTGATTGTCCTCCACCGGGTTACCAGACACCCGCCCGCTCGCGAGACGGCTGTGGGAGACGAGGTGAACACCGGGACCGCTCCCCGGCACGACACCGATGTCCAGTCCGACCAGGCGGACGCGACCGTCGAGCGTCGAGACCAGACCGAACGACGAGACGGCCTCGGTCTCCCGCTGAGCCGCGCTGCCTTGCGGACCATCGACTGGTTTGTGGCCCTCTGCCTGTTCCTCCTGGGACTGCTCTCGCTGCTGGCCGGTGCCGGCGCGGGCCTGCTCGCCGACCGCGAGGCACTCGCCGACTTCGTGGCACGAGAGGCCGTCCAGACGGAGGGTATCTCGGAGGCCACGTTCGTCGACCTCGCGTTCGTCACCCTCCGCTGGGGCGGCATCGCGCTCGCGCTGGTTGGGCTGTTCCTCGTGTTCGCGGGCCTCTGGTTCGCCGTCGCCCGACGCCGCCTGGACAGCCAGTCGGCGACGGAGTCGGGGTCGGTCGCCCCGACGCTTTCGAATGCGCTCCTCGGCGCAGTCGTCTCGCTGGTCGCCGGGGCGATTCCGCTCTCGCCCGCGCTGGGGGGCGGTGCCGCCGGCTATCTCCAGTGCCGGGACCGGTGGGCCGGCCTCCGCGTGGGCCTGCTCAGCGGGCTGGCACTTTCCCTCCCCGCCGTCGTCGTGTTCGGTGCAATCGCGACCGGGCTGTTCGTCGAGGGCTACGCCGCTGTCGGTCTCGTGGTGGCGAGTGGCCTCGTGGCGACGCTTTCGTACTGTCTGCTCCTGAGCGGGGTCGGGGGATTCGTCGGTGGCTTTCTCTTCGAAAGTGAAGAGATGGTCTGACGGTGGTCCGCAGTCCGGTCTGACGGTAGTCCAAAGGCCCGGTCGGACGGCGGTCCGCAGGTCTGGTCTTCCGGTAGTCCAAAGGTCCGGTCGGACGGCGGTCCACAGGTCTGGTCTGCCGGTAGTCCAAAGGCCCGGTCGGACGGCGGTCCGCAGTCCGGTCTGGCGGCAATCCAAATCTTACGTGGACGGCGGTCCACATGCCCGACGTGGACGGCGGCGAGGTGACAGTGGTGGCAGGTCCGCCAGCCAGAATGGTAGGGGAATACTTTCCACAAATTTTAAGTTTAGTAGCCGGGAAGAGTCGCCCGATGCAACGAAGAGAGTTCGTCCTGGGGAGTGCAGGAGTGGGTGTCACAGCCGTGGCTGGCTGTCTCGACGCGGTTCCGGGGCTCGGTGGGTCTGGCCCGGGGTCCTTCGACGACATCGTGGCGTGGTTGCCCGAGCCCTCGGCGCTGTCCGGCGAACTGAACCACTACTCGGTGTCGGCGACGACGCCAGCGGAGATTGCCGACCAGATTAAAGAGCCGCTGTTCGAGAACAACTACCGGCCGAATCCGCCCTACGCCAATCCCACGGCGCGGGACGTCGAATACAGCATCGAGGCCGAAAGTACTGTGGCCGACGTGAGCGTGAACTTCCAGATTTACGTCGGCTCTTTCAACGTCGAGTGGGTCGAACAGCGCCTCCGGAACGACGACGGCATCACCTCGGAGGGGAACCACGAGGAGTTTCAGGTGTACTCGACTGACTCGCAGGCCTACGCCGTGAGCGAGGATGCCTACGTCGTCACTGAGGAAGCGAACTTTCTCGAGGAGTCGGAGCCGGTGGCCGTTGCCGAGACGATTATCGACACCTCGGTGGGCGACGTGGACACCTACGCCGACGCCAGTGACAACATGGACGTCCTCGCAGACGCCATTCCGTCGGGGCACGAACTCGCCGGCGAAACGTTCGAACCCGTCGAGGGGAGCGAGCCAGCGAATGGCCAGCTGGAACGGCTGGTCGCCCGTGGCTCCTCGAGTACCCTCGACGGCAACGTGACGAAGGCCGCGACCGTTCTCGTCTTCGAGGACGAAACAGACGTTCGAGAGCGCGACCTCGAGGAGTTCGCCCAGGAGAGCGGCGAGTTCTCGGAGTACCGCGACACCCCCGAGATTTCGACCGACGGCCGGGTCGCCACCATCGAGGGCCAGCGGCCGACCTGAACTAGACGCTGACGAACTGCTTGCTCTTGCCGTGTGGCCGCTCCTCCACTTCCGGGAGGGTTGTGAGCCAGGTTGTGATGCTAGCCTTCTGGGCGACCAACTTCATTCACTCGGGATACCAGTTCTGGAGGTCAAACGAGGTATCGAGAATCTCGCCGTCGACGTGAGTGACTGTTCCGACAACAGGCGCGGGTTCCTCGCGCTCGAGTTCGCGAACAAGAGTGTCGGGAATTCGATTCTCCTCGTCTGCCTGAGAAAGCCGCAGTTCGATTTGTTCTAGGTCCACCGGTGGGGGACCCTCGTCCGTGTCGACCAGACAGAACCAGACACCGTCCCTACCGAGGTGGACACGGATATCCAGCGTTTCTTCGTTGGACGATTCAGACGTAGGGTCTTCGGAAGTGTCCCCCATGTGTCGGAATACAGCCCGCTGTAACAAATATGTTACTATCTATAGAGGCTTGAACCCCAGACTCAAAGGGAGTTGTTCTCCTATCGCTGATCATGTCCCGAGGTTTATTGACAGAAATGGAGCGGAAGGCACTCAGGGGAGAGATCGATGACGCCAATCAGCGGTCAACCTACATTGCTCGGGTCAGAAAGCGTCTTGAGGAGCGGGTAGAAGAGGACGCACGCATCCTGCGGGAGAATGAGCCGGAGTTGTTTGAAATACTAAATGAGGCGATAGCCAATTCGGGAAAAAATGGCACCAAGGGGGCTAATTAGATATCGCCAATGGGCTCTCGTGAATCTCCTCAAGGGTCTGGAGATCTAACGTTAATTCAGAGAGTGGGTCCCCCTCACAAAGCCGTTCAACCAGGTCAATGGTCATGTCTCGACCCTCGTAGTTCCAATATCGAATATCTTGTTCGATAAATATCCAGGGAAGTGGTTTTAGAAGTCCTTCAGGTCGACGACCCACAGTGAAATCCATTTTCGGACTATATGTTTCAAGAACCTCGTCTGGGTCTTCGCCGTCGTGAATCTCAAATACCGCTTCACATATTGCCTGAAATGACTGACTTTCATCGTACTTCCGTTTCCAATAGAGGTCCGAATATATCTCCTGATGCGACGGTGCTGGATTTGCAGATTCGTCCCAATCTTCGACACAAACCTTGAAATCATATCCCTTATTCAACCAGGCAGGGCGAATAAGGAAAACTTGCCGACCATCACTAAGTTTGTGTAGATTGTAGGCAATATAATGTTGTTTTCTCGATTCAAGAATTGAAAACGTGAGAACAACCCCCACACGCAATTTATTTAGAAAATCTGCCCAATCATACTGAGCCAGCATGTTCTCCACAGGCTCAGGATACTCATCAAAACCTAGGCTATCAATTTCTTGGCTTATCTCGACCATAACCACCTATACTTCTGAATCCTGTAAAAGCGGCCATTAAATATCGATTGTATGGGCAGAACCCTAGCCAGTCGGTGTGATTTCAGGTAAATGGATCAAAAATCCACAAGCCCTTGCTGACCTACCTTCTGCCGTTCATCAAGTGGGACATTCGTCGCAATTATCTCGTCCACTTCACCCCTGTTATCACCGTCGCTGTTGATTGCCCGTGTTGCGCCCTCAATTTCTACCTGAAATCCAGCATCATCGTACATCTCGAACATCACTCCGCTGTTACTCAATATGAGGTGAACGCCATTCTGGTCCAATGTCTCGGCCACCTCCAGTAGTCGTTGCTGGTCCTCCTGTCCGAACCCCTCTGCAGAATAATCGGTAAAGTACGCGGTGGAACTCATCGGTTCGTATGGCGGGTCGAAGTACACCAGGTCGCCTTCGGCTGCGACGTCAAGAATGTACTCGAAGTCTTCATTGTGAATCTCGACGCGTTCGAGAAGGTCGCTGGCCTCCCGAATTTGCTCGGCACGAACCCAGTCGGGATTCGAGTACCGCCCAATCGGGACGTTGAATCCCCCATCTGCGTTCTGGCGGTAGAGCCCATTGAAACAAGTTCGATTCAGGTAGAGTAACAGCGCGGCCTCCTCCAGTTCGTCGAACTCGTCACCGTAAGGTCGCTTGTTGAAGCGTGCGCGCTGCTGGTAGTAGTAATTCTTGATTTCTTTCCCCTTGTGGTTGGTTTCGGCATACGAAAGTGCCTGGTCGGGTTCAGATTCGGGGTCGCGAAACTGCCGACACTGGTCGATGAGTTCCGATGGATTGTCCCGGACCTGCCGATAGAAGTTGATTAGTCGCGTGTTGGTGTCATTAATCGTCCCGCGGTCTGGTTCGAGGTCGAAAAAGAGCGCGCCGCCACCGAAAAATGGTTCGTGGTACTGCTCGTACGATGCCGGAAATCGGGCATAGAGTTCCTCGAGCAGTTGACCCTTTCCGCCGGCCCACTTCAAAATTGGACGTGCCATTTCCTGCTATGTTACTGTCCTCGCCACCGGTTAAAAGTTTACCATTCAAGTCATCTCGAAAGGCCATTCAATATATCTTTAGTGGTAGCAATGCGGATACGATTAAGTGTCAGGACTGGCGACACAGAGAGTGTGAGTCCCCGCAAACGAGACGAGGAAACGGGGCAGTTCTCTCAGGAGTACCCCCGGGAAGAATTTCTCACGGCCATCGAGGAACTCGATACCCCGACAACTGTCGAGATTGCTGACTCCGTTGGCTGCTCGTACGACCTCGCCTATCGAAGATTGCAGGACCTCGAAGAAGCTGGAATTATCGCGAAACGGGAGATTGGTGGAGCATTTCTATGGGAGCGAACTCCCGAGGTCTAATTCCTGTCCTGAATTCGTCCATTCTTAGCGCGCTCTCGCAACAGTACGCAGGCGCGCGCTG
>ENA-ORDC01001501-ORDC01001501.1-marine-metagenome-genome-assembly--contig:-NODE-1501-length-16882-cov-3.250342_pt1 | contig 16882 bp, 14 predicted proteins | sample MGYA00237783_ERZ508515 | MGnify/ENA primary metagenome ERZ508515 (study PRJEB26186, sample SAMN06268792) | marine metagenome | isolation source: Eden Landing Ponds, San Francisco, CA, USA | place... | reverse complement strand
GGAGGATGTCGCGGAGCTGGTTCGCGTCGTACGGCGGGAAGACGATCTCCTCCTCGCCGAGGCTGGACTTGACGCGTGGGTCGAGGAAGTCGGTGAACTTCAGGTCGTTGGAGATGCCCATGATCGACACCCGCGAGCGGTCGAGTTCGGAGTTCATCCGCGAGAGATTGTAGAGGGTGTCGTCGCCGCTCTTCTCGACGAGTTTGTCGATCTCGTCTAACATGATGACGACGACCCGCTCGCGGTAGTCGACGGCCTCGAAGAAGGTGCTGTAAACCCGGTCGGTCGGCCAGCCGGTCATCGGGACCTGCTCGAAGGTTTCGCGGTCCTCCTCTAACTGCGCGATGCGGTCCTCGACGGCCGCCAGGGACTCGTAGTTCGACTCGGCCAGCACCGCCGCGGCGTCGGTGTCGTCTCCGCGTGCGCGCTCGCGAAGCGCTTCGAGGTCGGCGGTCTCCTCGTCGATGGCGGTCTGGTTCTTCTCGATGAACTTGTTGGCCAGTTGCGCGAGGACGCGGTACTGGGTGTCGGTCACCTCGCAGTTGATGTACTCGACCTCACAGGGGACCTCGTACTTTTGGGAAGTCGACTCCAGCTCGTCGCTGACGAACTTCGCGCTGGCGGTTTTGCCGGTCCCTGTCTTCCCGTAGATGAGGATGTTCGACGGCGAGTCACCGCGCAGCGCCGTCACGAGGATCGTCGCCATGTTGTTGATCTGCTCCTCGCGGTGGGGGAGCTTCCGGGGCGTGTAGGAGGGGCGAAGCACCTCCTTGTTCTCGAAGATGGGGTCGCCCGACAGCAGGTCGTCGAACAGGCCAGGAGAGGCCTCCTCGGGGTCGTCTTCGCCGACCTCGTCGAGGACGACCTCGTCGAGTACCGACGACTCCGACCCCGCGTCCGAGTCGGCGCCGTCGCCCGAGCCAGCGGCTGGGTCCGCCCCGTCGCTCGCGTGGGCGTTGCTGTCGTTTCGCGGCGTCTCTCCCGTCGACGCCGGGTCCGACTCGCCGTCGGCTCCATCCACGAACCGCTGTGAATCGAGCGTCGTGTCTTGATCCGTGTCGTCGCTGTCTGTCATAGTGCGGTCCGTACCCCTCCGTTTCTGTGGTCTGTGCCCCGCTGTGTCCGCAGTCCGTACCCCTCTGTTTCGCGTGGAAACCATTCCCGCGCGGCCGTCGAACGAGGGTCTCGACCGCGAATTCGCCGCCACCAGCCGATATCGGTGAGCGCGGCGTGTCCAGTTGAACCACAAGAACCCGTGGTTGACGCGATATTAAATATTTCGGTCACGGACACGGGACCGACCGAGCGACGCAGCGATTCGGGGCCGGAACACCACGATATCGAGAGGTAACAAGAGAAAGCGGCCGCTTCGACGGGAACCACTGGACCGTTCGACCGGGACCGGATAGTCGGGACAGCCGAACAGCGGGTGGACCGAGTCCGTCGGCCGGGGAACCCCCCCACCCCTTCGTTTCGGGTGGAACAGGAGCAAGAAGGGGTGGGGGTCACGTGAGTCGTTCGTTGCTTCTACTAGAGGGAAAGATTTAGGTACTATTCCCTAAAACCAAATCCGCACTAGAAAGAAAACATCTTTTCACCTAGATATCTGTCTAGGAGAGGATGTTTGATTACTCTAGCGCATCCTAGAAAAACTAGCGGGAATTACACTGTCGTTCAGTATACCTCTTGTGCATATCCTGTTCGATGTCCGTCTCGACCGGTTCGGTCCCGTCGCTCGTGCCACCCCGGAGGTTCCCGCCGTTCCAGTTGAAACGAAGGGGTGGGGGTTGGGGACTCTTCCGCTGACTCTCGACCCGCCCCGGCCTCAGGGGGCAGCCCGAACGGTGGAAAGCTCACGCTCATCACAGGGCCAGCTTCATCGCGGAGGTAGATCACAGCCACCACGAGGCTATGTCACGGTCACCACGAGGCTATGTCACGGTCACCACGGAAATGGATCACCGAATCACTCCATTCCTGGACGGTGTCGAAAGCCGTCGTCCAGTCGATAGTATTCGATCCGACAACTACGGAAACCACCCGCCGTAACGCCGATAGTCGGGGATTTCGACGAGCCCCTTCCCGATAATTTATATATGTCTGACGTAGGCTTAAGTGAGTTGGCGGGGCTTATCAACTCAGACGCGCCGCGTATCGGCGCAGGAGGATAGGATGGGACTGCTCACAGGACTCAAAGACAGCATTTCACGCGCAGCATCGACGCTGTTCTCGGAAGAGGATCCGAAACGTATCGGCATCTACGGCCCGCCGAACGCGGGGAAGACGACGCTCGCCAACCGCATCGCCCGGGACTGGACCGGCGACGCGGTCGGTCCGGAGAGCCACGTTCCCCACGAGACGCGTCGGGCACGCAGGAAAGAAGACGTCGAGATCGAGCGCGACGGTAAGACGGTCAACATCGACATCGTCGACACGCCGGGCGTGACGACGAAGGTCGACTACACGGAGTTTCTCGAACACGACATGGAGAAAGACGACGCGGTCCGTCGCTCGCGGGAAGCGACGGAGGGCGTCGCCGAGGCGATGCACTGGCTCCGCGAGGACGTCGACGGCGTCATCTACGTGCTCGACTCCAGCGAGGACCCGTTCACGCAGGTCAACACGATGCTCATCGGCATCATCGAGAGCCAGGACCTGCCCGTGCTGATCCTCGCCAACAAGATCGACCTGGATGAGTCGTCGGTCCAGCGCATCCGCAACGCCTTCCCGCAACACGAGACGACGCCGCTGTCGGCGCTCGAAGGAGACAACATGGACGAAGTGTACGACAAGATCGCGGAGTACTTCGGGTGACATCGATGCCGGAAGCCAAACACCCAGACGACGAGGGGGTCCAGATCGACCTGATAAGCGCCGAGCGGATGGACGGCAAGACGACGATGGAGAAGATCCGGACCATCCTCGACGGCGTCCGCGACGGCAACATCGTCGTCCTCGAAGCCGGACTCACACCCGACGAGGAGTCGCGACTCATCGAGGTGACGATGACCGAGATCAGTCCCGACGAGTTCAACGGTATCGAGATCGAGACCTACCCGCAGTCGAAGACCGACGATTCGAGCTTCCTCGGGCGGCTGATGGGCAGCGAGGAGACCAAAAAGCTGACCGTTATCGGGCCGGCCAACCAGATCGAGACGCTCCACAAGGACGAAACCCTGATCAGCGCGCTCGTCTCGCGAAAATAGCCAAGGCATGCCCCATCAGTGTACGAACTGCGAGCGGACGTTCGCCGACGGCTCCAAGGAGATGCTGTCGGGCTGTCCGGAGTGTGGCGGCAACAAGTTCCAGTTCCGCCCCGAAGGCCGCGATTCGAGCGGTTCGACCGCGGGAGACGGCGGCACCACCTCGACCGGACAGCTCGCCGAGGAGCCGCCGGAGCCGGCCGACAGACCCGGCGACTCGGTCGCAGGCACGGTCGGCAGCGCCGCCGCGACCGTTCGTGACTTGGTCGGTGGCTCCGCCTCGCCGGACGCCACCGACGCGCGTCCGCCGGAGGACTCCGACGCGACGACGCCACGCACCGCCGGCGCAGAGTCGGCCCCCTCTCGAACTGAAACGGGGGGGTCAGCGCCGGGATCGGCCGACGACTCCGACATCATCGTCGCCGAATCCGACCCGACCGCCGTGGGCGAGGACACCGCTCAAGCCGACGCCCGTAGCGCGGTCGTCGAGCCCGACGAAGTCACCGACAGCGGCGAGTTCGACCCGCTGGCCGGTGGGTCTGACTCGCCGCCGAGCGATAGCTCTCCGGACGAGCGCGCCCCCGGAGAGGCCGCCGAGCGATCGGATGGGGTGGCCGACGCGATGGGGCCCGCCGACGGGGCGGTCGACTCCGAGCCCGCGACGGCTGCCGAACCCGACAAGGCAGCCGCCGACGAGCCCGACCGAACGGTCGCCGACGAACCCGACGCCGAGCGCGCCGACCGGCCGGACCTCTCGGAGTTGCGCGAGGAACTCAACGACCAGTTCGAGAGCATCCGCGTCGTCGAGCCCGGGCAGTACGAACTCAACCTGATGGAACTGTACGACCGCGAGGAGTACATCGTCGCCCTGCAGGAGGACGGCAAGTACACGATTCAGGTACCCGACCGCTGGAGCGAGTGAGAGCGACGGGCGCGTCGGTCCGACCCCCGCCTGGCCGCTATCGACGCCCGCCCGGGTGAGTAACACGGACGTTCTCGGCGTCGATTGGCTCCTCGAGGGAAATTTCGGCCTCGTAGGACACTTCGCCGATGCAGTCCGCACAGGCCTCGTTCTCGCCCAGTGTCGAGCGAACGCCGACGCTCACCAGGAGTTCGCCGTCTTCCAGCGTCACCTCACCGAGAACGGCCTCGTGGCAGGGGTTGGACAGCCCGCCAATCCAGCCCTCGACGGTGACTGTCGTATCCGTTACTGTCACGTCCGATTCGCCACCGTCCAGGCGGCCACAGGATGACTCGACCGTCTCGAGAGAACTGTCGACGATACCGGTGGACCCTCCGCCATTGTCGCCGTTCTCGTCGCCATTTTCACCCCCGGTTCCGTCGTCACTGCCATTCTCGTCGCCATTTCCGCTCTCGTCACCGTTCCCACCACCGCCGTTCTCGTCAGTGTCGTCACCGTTCCCGTCGTCGGTCGAGCCATCGTCGTTGCTGTCACCGCCGGCGGAGAGACAGCCAGCGAGCGACGCGACACCGAGTGCCGACGCCCCTGTCAGTGTCTCGCGACGGGTGAGTGGTTGCATACCCACCAGTAGGGCAGTGACAGATAAATCCGTTCTGGTGACTGAAAGAACGACTTACGCGATGCTGTCGTACTGGTCGCCGAGTTTGTCGGCGGCCTCGGCCATCTGCTCGCGCTCGAAGTCCGCGAGGTCCCACTCGATTATCTCCTCGACGCCGTCGGAACCGAGTTTCGCGGGGACGCCAAAGCCGACGCCCTCGTGGCCGAACTCGCCGTCGAGGGGGACCGAGCAGGGAAGGACCTCGCCGGTGTCCTCGAGGATGGCGGCGACGATGTGGGCGACGCCGCGGGCCGGCCCCCACTCCGTCGCGCCCTTGCGCTCGATGACGTTCATCGCGCTCTCCTGGAGGTCGCCCAGAATTTCCTCCTTCTCGGCGTCCGAAAAGGAGAGGTCGCGGCCGTCGACGCGGACCTTCGAGAAGACGGGGACCTGCGAGTCGCCGTGTTCGCCGAGGATGGTCGCCTCGACGTTCCGGACGGGGACGTCGAAGCGCTCTGAGAGGACGTAGCGAAAGCGGGCGGAGTCCAGCCGGCCGCCGAAGCCGATGACGTGCTGGCGTGGCCGGTCGCCGGACTCGTAGAGGTGACGGTTGAGCAGGTCGACGGGGTTGGAGGTGGTGACGGTGACGAAGTCGTCGTTGTACTCCGCCAGCGAGGACTGGATGTCCGCCATGATGGGCGCGTTGTCGTCGGCGAGGTCCAGCCGCGAGTCGCCGGGCGAGCGCGGCAGGCCGGCGGTGATGACCACGACGTCGGAGCCTTCCGTCGCGGAATAGTCGCCCTGCCGGACGACCGTGTTCGAGTCGTAGGCGATGCCGTGGTTCGCGTCGGCGGCCTGGCCGACCGTGACGTCCTCCTGCTCGGGGATGTCGACGAAGACGAGTTCGTCCGCGATGCCGTCGAGTGCGATGCTGTAGCCCGCCGCCGCGCCGACGGTGCCCGCCGCACCGACGATGCTTACCTTTGCCATAGTGGGGAATCGTCACGGGCCGACGTTAAAAATGTCGAAACGGGCGTTTGGATGCTGTTCAGAGTAACATGACACGTCGAAGAAACCCTCGGCAGCGTGCCCGCCCCGCCGGCACGTCATATCGAGGCCGGCGATAGCCGACCTCGCACCTCGAAGACCACACGCTGTGGGGCATATTTTGCTGCTCACGGCATATCCACCTCGCCGGGAGAGTACACTCTCCCGAGCCCTGCCTCACTTCGTTCGACAGGATACCGTTCGCTCACTCGCTGGCGGGCTCCGCTCCCCTGACCATCTCACAGCTTCACTTCTGACTAATCAGCGTCAGACGCTCTGAGACTAGCGTATCAACACGACCGAACAAAGTGTTCACCGCACGAGCATCGAGCAGAAGTGGCGGCACTGACTCCCGAAGCCTTCTTGTGTGATACGGTTGTATCACACCACATGAGTACCGACACGAACGCCGGGGACGACCGGATGGAGAAGATCAACGTCCGCGTCCCGGAGTCTCTCCTCTCTCGAATCGACGAGGAATGGGAACGTCGCGGCTACTCAAGCAAATCGGAGGCCATCCGCGATGCGTTGCGCGACTGGGTGAACCCGCCGGTGCAGCTCTCCGAGGAGACGCTCAGCGACCTGGAGGAGAGCCACGAGCAGGCGGAACGAGGCGAGACGGTGTCGGCTGAAGAGGCCCGCAAACGGCTCGGTCTGGATGACTGACGTCGAATACACTGAGAAGGCTCTCGGCCACCTCGAAGGGCTGGATCCGCAGGTCGCCGACAGGGTCATGAAGAAGGTCGATGAGGCGACCGAGTGGGCTGAGCATCGCCTCGACCCGGTCTCGGGCTACCCGTACTACAAGCTCCGCGCTGGAGACTACCGGGCGATCATCACGTGGAAACGAGACGCCGACCTCCTCCGAGTCGAAGCAGTCGGGCACCGTCGAAACGTCTACGACCGACACCTCCCGCCGTAACGCCCCCCCCCCGCTCAGCGACACGCGACCGGGTTCGCCCTTTCAGTCCGCCAGGAACGTGGATTGTGGAATCGTCCACCATCTAATGGTTGTCAGATAAAATTGGACAGTCCCGGCGTTTGGAGTCCAGCATTCTTACACGATGAGAGACGCGCCGTCGCCGTCAGTCGTCAGCCCCGGCCGGCCCGGAGATGTCGGGCCGGCTCACGTCCCGGTCGGCGTCCTCGCCCTCGATGTCGTAGGGGTACTTCCCGGTCACACAGCCCAGGCAGAGTTCGCCCGGATAGCGCTCCAGCGCCTCGGTGATTCCCTCGATGGAGAGATAGGAGAGGCTGTCCGCGCCGATTTCCGCCTCGATGTCGGCGACGCTCCGGTCGGCGGCGATGAGTTCGTCGCGACTCGCCATGTCGATGCCGAGATAGCAGGGCGCGAGGATGGGCGGCGACCCGATGCGGACGTGTATCTCCTCGGCCCCGGCCTCGCGGAGGAGTTCGAGCAACTGTGTCGAGGTGGTGCCCCGCACGATGGAGTCGTCGATGAGCGTGACCGTCCGACCCTCGATTGTCGACTTGATGGGATTGAGTTTCAGGCCGACCGCGCGCTCGCGCTCGTCCTGGGTCGGCATGATGAACGTGCGGCCGACGTAGCGGTTCTTCATCAGCCCCTCGGCGAATTCCGTTGCTGCGCCGTCCGCGTCGGCGGCCTCGGCGTAGCCGGAGGCAAAGGCCCGGCCCGAGTCGGGCACCGGCATCACGACGTCGGTCTCGATGCCCGACTCCGCCCAGAGGCGACGGCCCAGTTCCCGCCGGACGTCGTAGACCAGCTGGCCGTCGATGACCGAGTCCGGCCGCGCGAAGTAGACGTGCTCGAAAAAGCAGTGGGCGGTACTCGACGCGCCGGGGAGGGGGTACTCCTCGTAGCCCGAGCCATCGGGTTCGAGGACGACGAGTTCGCCGGGCTTGACGTCGCGAATCAGTTCCCCGTCCAGCGCGTCGATGGCCGCCGACTCCGAGGCCAGTACGTAGCCGTCCTCGACCTTTCCGAGACAGAGCGGGCGGTTCCCCCGGGGGTCTCGCACCCCGAGGACGGTGTCGTCGTGCATGATGGTCAGCGAGTACGAGCCGTGGATGCGCTCCATCGTCTTCTTGACCGCCCGCACGAGGTCGGACTCGATGAGGTTGCGCGCGAGGTCGTGGGCGATGACCTCCGTGTCGCCGGTCGAGGTGAAGGCGTGGCCCGCCTCGGCCAGCTCCGCCCTGAGTTCGTCGGCGTTGACCAGGTTGCCGTTGTGGGCGAGACCGAGCGACCCGCTCTTGAAGGAGACGGAGAAGGGCTGGGCACAGGACTCGTTGACGCCGCCGGCGGTGGGATACCGGACGTGGCCGATGCCCTCCGAGCCCTGGAGGGAGTCGAGGTCGGCGTCCGCGAAGGCGTCGCCGACGAGGCCCATCCCGATGTGCTTGTGCTGCTGGAAGCCGTCGTGGGTGACGATGCCCGCTGACTCCTGGCCGCGGTGCTGGAGGGCGTACAGCGAGTAGTAGAGTGGTCGAGCGACGTCCCTGTCGGCAACCGACATGCCGACGACGCCGCACTTTTCGTGCATCCTATTCGCCGGCTTTGCTCTGCCAGGCGTAGTCACGCTGCTTCGCGGACTTGCCGAAGCCACACGACGAACAGACGCCCTTCTTCACGTGGTAGGACTTCTCGCCACAGCGGCGACAGGGGACGTGCGTCGTCGTGTTTCGCTTTCCCTGGGTCGAGGTTCCCTTCGTCATGGTCGTATGGAAACGACGTTGTCGCCGCGTATAATCGTTGTGTTGTCACCCGCCCCGACGACGAGATTCATGTGCTGGTCGTAGCCGACGAGTTCTCCCTCCGCCGTCTCGCCGCCCTTCAACTGGACGGTGACCTCCTCACCCACTGTCGATTCGAGCACGTCGAGTGGCCGGTTCGCGGTGTCGTCCATACGTGTACGGGTTGGGACGCGTGCTTAAACGTACCGAACCAGAGTCCCCGAGATACCCTGGAAGGAATCCTGGACGAGATGGAGCGGCTGCACCGGATACAGAAAGACCGTGTGCCAGAAATGCACCGTGTGTCAGCAACCAGCCGTGTACTCGAACTCGTGGGCGCGGGTGGCGAAGGCCCCGAGCAACTCGGCGGTCGCCTCCAGGTCCCCGAGGTCGAGGAGTTCGACAGGGGTGTGCATATACCGGTTGGGAACGCTCAGCGAGAGCGACGGAATCCCGCCCCGGGCCGTGTAGAAGGCGTCCGCGTCGGTGCTGGTCCGACTCCCGGACCCCTCGAGCTGGATGCCGATGCCGTCCGCCGCGGCCACCTCGCGGACCGCGTCGACGACAGCGGGGTGGTTCGTGCTCCCCCGGGCGACGACCGGCCCACCGCCGAGTTCGACCCCGGTCTGCCGTTTCGCCGGCGCGCCAGGCTCGTCTGTCGCGTGGGTCACGTCCGCGACCACCGCGACGTCGGGCGCGAGGTCGAAGCCGACCATCTGTGCGCCCTTGAGGCCGACCTCCTCCTGGACGGTGCTGACCGCACAGACGGTCGCGTCGGCGTCAGTCTCGGCCGCGTGGCGCAGGCCCTCGGCGGCCGCCCAGATACCGATGCGGTTGTCGAGGCCCCGCGCAGCGATGCGGCCGTTCTCGAGTTCGGAGATGGTCTGGTCGAACGTGATGGGGTCGCCCCGCTCGACCAGGGCTTCGGCCGCCTCCGCGTCCTCGACCCCGATGTCGACGTGCTGTGCTGCGATGTCCTCGATTGTTTCTTCGTTTTTGTCCCGGAGGTGTATCGCGGTCTGGCCGACGACGCCGGGAACCGGGCCGTCGGCGGAGTGAATCTGGACGTGCTGGCCCTTGGTGACTGTCCGGTCCGAGCCGCCGATGCGGGACATGCGGACCGAGCCATCGTCGTCGATGTCCCGGACCATGAAGCCGATTTCATCGCCGTGGCCGGTGAGCGCGACCGTCGGGTCACCGCCCTCGACAACGGCGACGGCGTTGCCGTAGGCGTCGGTCTCGACGCTATCTGCGAACTCGGAGACGTACTCGACCCACGCCCGCTGGCCGGGCGTCTCGAAGCCCGACGGCGTGGCTGTCTCGAGGAGGCGGTCCAGAAATGCCCGCTGCGCGCTGTCCATGACGGTCGCTTCGGGCCCGGCCGTGGTCAAGATTGTGGCTCGGGGCCACCCGGTCTGTCGCGAACGCTTCTTCGTCAGAGTGGAATGCCCCGCAGGGGCGAGCGGGCGGGCGGCCGGCGAACGCCGGAAGTCGATGAAGGGGCGTGTGACGTGACGTGCCGCGTCGAGACGGCGACAGCGCTTCGCCGCGCCACGCGACAGGGGCTTCTCTCACCCAGTATCCTATCCAGGGTACGAATGACTCGCCAGTAGTGGAGAATTCCGGGGGCCTAACCAGTATCGAACAGCTGAATAGCGGTTTTTTTTTTTTCTTCTATACGTACTTTTATCACAAAGAACAACTCACAATCAGATATGAACAGGCGGAACTTCCTCGCCAAAACCGGGATGGGTGCGGGAGTGGCCGTTGCTGGCGGTACGGGCCTCGGGGGCGTCTCCGCCACGGACGCCAGCACAGCCGAGGACCCGAGCGTGGTGACGACAGTCGAGGCGACCGGGACCCACGGGTTCATCACGGCTAGCTCTGACACTCCCGAGGGGGAGAGCAGATTGCCCCTCCTGGATGGGTCAAACGAGCCAGTCACCGTCCGGGGAACACTCCGGATATCAGGAGAGGTTTACGACGACGGGACCTGGCAGATGACCACCGTTTCGTTTCCCAGGTACGTGCCACGGTGGAGTAATGGTGCGTCGATTAAGTTAACCGCAACAGAATTCTCCAAATCAGGAACATTCGACCCGCAGAACGGTCTCGTGACGGCACCGATGACGGTCCAGATGGAATTTAGTGGTGATTCGGAATCGGAAACTATGAAACCCAGTGATGGTTCAGATTCGGAAATTCTGGACCCATTTGACCTCACGCTGACGTCGGGCACGAGTGGCGACATGACTGGTGGGCTTTCGAGACCGACCGATTCTACCCTGACGGTCACGCTCGTCGAGAATGAATTTGGAAGGACGGAAGTGGCCCCGGTTTGCCCCGAACCTCCGACACCCTGTTCGGGCGGGCTGGGCGCACCCGGCAGAAACTGGTTCGAACTCGGACTGGAGATGACCGTCGATAACCCGGGCGCACTAGAAGCGGTCGACATCGAGCCACCCTCGGTGGTCGGGGACAACCCTCCTACCGACCCCGACGGCGACGGCAATTTCGAAAATATCCTCGGAGACGGGGAGTTCGACGCCGCGGATGTCCAGGCATTGTTCGACAATCTCGACAACTCCGCCGTGCAGGACAATGCCGCGAACTACAACTTCGCCGGCGGCAGTCCCGAGGAGGTGACTCCCTTCGACGTGCAGGCACTGTTCTCGAAACTTGGGTGAGGGGCGGTGATGGACCGGGGCGCAGACAGTTCCCTCACAGTTCGCCCTTCGTACTCGGCGCGTCGCTCCGGCGCTCGTCGATGCGCGTCGCGTCGTCGAGCGCCCGCGCGAGCGCCTTGAACAGCGCCTCGACCTCGTGGTGGGCGTTCTCCCCCTCGACGCTCGCCTGCAGCGTCAGCCCCGCGTTGGTCGAAAGCGAGCGCAGGAAGTGCCGGGCCATGTAGCTCGTCATCTCGCCCACCGACTCCTGGGAGAACTCGCCTTCGAAGGCGAAATAGGGGCGGCCACTGACGTCGAGGACGACCGAGGCGACGGCCTCGTCCATCGGGACGCGGCGGTCGGCGAAGCGGGCGATACCGCGCTTCTCGCCGAGTGCCTCGTCGAGGGCCCGGCCGAGCGTGATGGCGACGTCCTCGACCGTGTGGTGGTCGTCGACGGCCAGGTCGCCCTCACAGCGGACCGTCAGGTCGAACAGGCCGTGGGTCGCGACGGCCTCGAGCATGTGGTCGAGGAAGCCGATGCCCGTGTCGACCGTCGCGTCGCCGTCGCCGTCGACGTCGACCGTCACTTCGATGTCGGTCTCGGCTGTCTCGCGGCTCAGGGCCGCCGTGCGCTCGCTCATGTTGCATCCCTGTCGGGGCACGTATATGTCAGTTGCGCCCGGGAGGGGTACGAATGAGTGACGAGGAGACGCAAACAGCCCGGAAGCCCCCGACCGCTCGGCCCCTTCCAGTCCCATCCCGGCGTGGTTTGTTGGGGCTGGCTGTGCATTTGGAGGCTTCATCGGCATACACGGGCTTCCGAATTCAAACAACCTGGTCGTCCCGAAACTGTTCAGCAACGAGAAAAAGCGGATGGAAGTCGGCCCGCGAACTCAGTTCTACTGTGCGTCGAGTTGGTTGTACAGCGCCTGGACGTCGAAGATGGTGACCTGGCCGTCGTTCCCGTGGAAGTCGAAGACCTGGCCATTGTCCTGCACGGCCGACCCACCGAGGTGGTTGAACAGCGCCTGGATGTCGAAGATGTTGAAGACGCCGTCGCCGTTGACGTCGTTCAGCAGGCCGTCACCCGTCGTGTCGGTGGCCGGGTTGCCCTCGCCCACGACGTCGACGGAGACGAACAGCGTCCCGTTCAGGCCGTCGGTCTCTGTCGCGGTCGTCACGGGGTAGTTCGCGACAGCGAGGTCGCCGGTGACGTTCGCGAAGACGACCGTCTCGTTCTCGCCGGGGTCGAGTGGCCCGGTCGTCACGGTCTCCGCGACGGCGGTCCCGATGGTCAGATTGACGTCGAATTCGGTGGCCGACGTGTTTCCGGTGTTCGTGACGGTCACGGTGACGCTCTCGTTCGCGCCGCCGAGGATGGTCGCCGCGTCGCCGTCGCCGGCGATGTCGAGTGCATCGAGTTCGCTCTCGGGGTGCTGGGCGAACGCACCGAACGTCGAGAAGGTCGTCACGTTCGCGGTCACGACGTCGACGGCCGTGTCGACGGCGGAGCCGGGCACGGCGACCCACGCGGTCCCGTTGTGCCGGCGGAGGTCGAGCGCGGACTCCGAGACGCCCGCGTCGGTGACGTCCTGCTGGTCGTAGGCCAGGGCGAGGTCGAGGAACGCGCCGGTGGCGAGGGACTCGGCCTCGACGTAGCGGTCGATGCTGGTGGCGTCGGCGGGGTCAGCCGGTGGCGTGGTGTTCGAACGCAGGCGGACGTTCTCAGCGGTGAAGGACAGCATCGTCCCCGGGGCGGTCGAGGCCCCGATGGAGAGGTTCGCGACGGTCGTGTTGGTGGCCTGGCCCTCGACGAGGAATTCCCAGGTGTTGTTCACAGAGACGTCCCCGGCGAAGGTGTTGTTCTCGGAGAAACCAAACACCTCGATGCCCTCGGTGTTGTTCTCGGAGAAACCAAACACCTCGATGCCCTCGGTGTTGTTCTCGACGAGGCTCTCCGAAACGACGTTGTTGCTGGAGCCGCCGATCCAGATGCCGTAGTCGTTTCCGCGTGCGGTGTTGTTCACGAGCGTGTTGTCGTCGGCGAAGTTGGCGACGCCGCCCAGGTAGATGCCGGAGCGGGTGTTGTTCTCGGCGACGTTGTTGCTGACGGTGTTCTGGTTGCTCTCCCCGCGCAGCCAGATGCCGTCGTTGCCGTTGTCGCTGGCCGTGTTCCCGACGACGGTGTTGGCCGTCGCGTCGCCGAAGAGGCCGATGCCGTCGTTGGCGTTGCCGGTGGCGACGTTGTCCCGAATTTCGTTGCCGTCGGCGTTCTGTTCGACCTGGATGCCGCTGAGCCCATTGTCGCTGGCGGTGTTGTTCTGGACGGTGTTGTTCGAGGCCGACGAGAGCAGGATGCCGTAGTCGCCGTTGCTCTCGACAGTGTTTGCCGCCACGTCGTTATCCACACTTCCGCTCCGCAGGTAGATGCCGGGCTGGTCGTTGTTGCTGGCCACGTTGACCGAGAGGGCGTTGCCGTCGCTCCCGAAGAGGATTGCGCCCCGTCCACCGTTCGCGGTGAGGGTGTTGTTCGTCACGCTGTTGTTCTGGGAGGAGTCCAGCTGGACGCCGTCGTTGCCGTTACCGGTCGCCTCGTTGTCGGCGATGGCGTTGTCGTGAGAACTCACGAGGCGGATGCCGTCGGCGATGTTCCCCGAGGCCTGATTGTCGGTGATAGTGTTCTGGTCCGAGGAATCCAGTCTGATCCCCTCGAAATTGTCTGTTACCTCGTTCGAGCGGACGTCGTTGCGCTGACTGGACACCTCGATGAGGATGCCGTGCTCGCCGTTGGCGCTGGCATTGTTGTTCTCGAGCAGGTTGTCGTCAGAGTCATCGAGCCAGATGCCCTCGTTCGCGCCACCGGTCAGGCTGTTCCCCCGGATGGTGTTGTTGCTGGCGGCAGTGTCCGGCCCGGCCTCGGCCCTGATGCCCGCGAGGGTGGCGTTCTGGACCGTGTTCCCGTCGACCGTGGTCTCCACCGCACCCGCGAGCAGGATGCCGTACTCGGCGCTGTCGGTCACCTGGTTGCTCGAGACGAAGTTGTTCGTGGGGACCTCGAAGGACTCGACGACGGCGATGCCGTCCGTGCTGTTGGTGACTGTATTGCCGAGGACCTCGATGTCGGTTGCGCCGCCCAGGCGAATACCCTGTGAGGAGCTGTTGGTGACGTCGTTCCCCTGAACGAGTACGCCGGAAACGCGCTGGAGGTCGATGCCGCGGGTGTTCTCGGTGACGACGTTGTCCGCGACCGTGCCGGCACCGTCGTTGTCGAAGAGAATGCCGGTCGACTGGTTGGAGACGGTGTTGTTCCGAATCTCCTGGTTCGGCCCGGAGACGCGCATTCCTCGCTCGCCGTCGGCGATGTCGTTGAACTCGACGAGGGTGTCAGTGGACGTGGAGAGGAGAGAGACGCCGACGCCGGCCCGGTGGATGGTGTTCGAACCGACGGTGTTGTTCGAGCCGGTCGAGAGCGCGATGCCGTTCCGGTCGGCGTCGCGAATCTGGTTGTCGAGGACGACGGTGTCGTTGGTCGTCGGGTTGAGACGGACGCCGACCGAGGCGTTGGCAATCACGTTGTTCCGGACCTCGGCGAGGTCAGCGCCGCCGAGTTCGATACCCCACTCGGCGAGCTCGCCCTGGCCGGTTCCCCTGATGTGGGTGTCGACGACCGCGTGGCCCGTCCCGTCACCGAAGACGAGTCCACGGTTGACAGGATTGCTGGCCTCGACGGAGAGGTTCGCAAAACGGACCGCGTCGGTCCCGTCGGTGACCGAAAAGACCGGGTCACTGGAGTCCGCCCAGACCACGGCCGGGCGGAAGCCCGAGGAGACGTTGCCGCGGACGAGCAAGTCGCTGGCGTCGACGGTGACGCTCTCGCCGTAGGGTGAGATGCGGGGATTCACTGTCACGACGTCTGCGGTGCCGTCAGCGGCGAGGTCGACTGCGGTCTGAATCAGGCCAGTCGTCCGGTTGACGGTCGCGCCGCCGTCGGCGGAGTGGACGATGGGGCCGTCGGTGACCGCGAGGGGAGCGACGGTGTTGTCCCCGAGCACGTCGATACCGTGGCGGATGTCGTCACCGGTGTCGATGGCCAGATCGGCCTCGGTCAGGTCGACGAAGAAGGTCACCGTGGCCTGCCCGTTCGGGCCGATGGTGAGGTTCTGTGACTGGGTCAGGAGGTCGCTGCCGTCGAATGCCGGGTCCGCGTCCTCGGCCAGACCGTAGACCACGGGTCCGGCGAGGGCGGTCCCCTGGGTGTTCTCGACGGTGCCGGTCACTTCGAGCTGGGACTCGTCCTGGGAGGCGTTCGTCGGGGCCGCGACGTCGGTCAGTGTGAAGTCACCGGGCTGGGCCGGGGCGGCGTCGACGACTTGCACCTCGGCCGTCGCGGTCTCGTTCAGGACCGTGAACGAGGAGCCGCTGGTCGTCTGCTGGGCCTCCATCTCGACGCCGAAGGTGTAGTTGCCGGCGGCCAGCGGTGCCTCGGTGGCGAACTCCACGGTGATGGCGGTGAGTCGCGTGCTCGACTGGGAGCCGGTCGTCTCGTCGCTAATCTCGACGAGGACGTCGCCGTTGTCCACGGAGACGCTCTTGGCGAGGCGCTCCTTCGGCCCGCTGTCGCCGAACGGCCCCCCGTCACCCGCGAAGGCCACGAGTTCGGGGTCCATCGCGTCCCCGAAGGAGTTGTTCATCACGATACGGTACGAGACAGCACCGGCCGTGCCCGGCCGCTGTCGGATGAGCGAGAGTCCCTCGCTCTGGTTGTCGGCCGCGATGGTCACCTGGTAGGTGTCGACCGTGCTGCTGTTGACGACCTGCGGGTCGAAGTTCGTGAGTGTGGGGCCCTCGCCGGGGTCTGTTGCGCCCGGGTCGAGAATGTCGCTGACGGCGACGCCCGCGATGGCGACGCCGACGACAGCGAGGAGAAGTGTGCCGAAAAGTATCGCGCGGTCCGTCCTGCTCGGAGTGATTACCATAGCGTAGAGTGGGGCTTCGAGTAGACATAGGCACGGTATGGAACGACTCCCGCGGCGTGAAACTAACTCCCGCCGGGTGAAACCCCCGGCCGGTTCCTCCGATTCGTGATGGAACGCGTATCTTTCCACCCCGAGTGATGAACCGCTGAAGGGGAGCCGACAGTCTCGGACCGTCGAACGTATCCTCAGTTGACCTAACAAAATACGTTTGCTTGTATTCGTCGACTGTTTCGTGGGACCACCTTCGACTGCCAATCTCTTCCAGACCAGCCAGATACGTCCTTGTTCGGGGAGTCGGCCCTCAGTATCGTTCCCAAATGAGTCGGGAATGTGCGCCAGAAATATCAGAGGTGTTATGTGGCTCGCTACCCTTTGTACCGTCGGAGATTCGATAGGGATGGACAACACAGTGCTCGCCGAGGAGGGAAATTACGGGACCGAACGTCAGGGAGGCAGCGACGTCGAGGAGTTGCTGCGGCGGCGTCCCATCCTCGAGGCCATCCAGAACTCGCCGGGACCCCTCACCCAGCGGGACATCGTCGACGAATGTGACGTCTCGAAGTCCACAGCACACCGCGCGACGACGTCGCTCGTGAGTAACGGGGTCCTCGAGAGACAAGACCGGGGGTACGTACTGACACAGTTGGGTGAAATCCTCACCGAGCGCACACGCGCGTATGTCGAACACGTGCAGGAGGCCATCGACCATCCAGAGTTGCTGGCGTTCGTCGCGGGGACCGGACTGGCCGTCGA
>ENA-ORDC01001499-ORDC01001499.1-marine-metagenome-genome-assembly--contig:-NODE-1499-length-16914-cov-10.068955_pt1 | contig 16914 bp, 20 predicted proteins | sample MGYA00237783_ERZ508515 | MGnify/ENA primary metagenome ERZ508515 (study PRJEB26186, sample SAMN06268792) | marine metagenome | isolation source: Eden Landing Ponds, San Francisco, CA, USA | place... | reverse complement strand
GGAAAGTGGCCAACCGACGCTGAGGAAATTCGAAACCGGTTCGATATCCCGGCGTTCGACCCGGAAGCGTTCTACCCGCGTGAGGGCGCGGCACTGTCGGGCGTGTATCCGGACTTTCTCGTGCATATCGAGAACTCCGCCGATGGCCCGTCGACGGTGAACTCACCGGGTGCATCACTGACGATGGTCGAAGCGCCGAAGGGCTCGGGCAAGTCCACAGCTGCTGACCAGTTTGCGACGTACCAGATGGAACACAACGACGAGCGCATCGTCAGGAACGGCCGCCAGAAGAGCTCGGACTGGCGGCGGCTAGCTGACTGGACAACGCTGTGGCTCCCCAGCGGCGTCGAGGTTGACGGCCGCTGGATGGAAACCGTCGACCGCGACGATCCAGATCCCGACGAACTCTGCCGGGATGTACGGTACTACTCGGATGTCCACGAACTGGTTGCACGGCTGCAGGACCATCCGAAAGGTACCTACAACGTCGTGTTCCCGGACCCGTACTTCCGGGGCTGTGTTGAAGCACTGTCGACGGCAGATGCGACGGTCCAACAGCCGGAGTTCATCCCCAAGAACGAGCCAAACCCCACGCCAGCCTCACACTGGTGGTTTGGCTTCCTTGCAGCACGGACCTTCGACGGGGTTCGCGTCGACGGCGACCACGTGACCTGTGATCCAAGCGAGGAACTGCCACTCACACAGCGATACATGCTATGAATCTGACACCTAAGGAGCGCGAGCGGTTGACGGTCTTTATGGCAGCGGAGCTCGCACGCCGTCGCAAGGAACGCGGCGTCGTGTTGAATCATCCGGAAGCAGTGGCCTACATCTCCGACTGGGTCATCGAGGGAGCGCGCGACGGAAAATCCGTCGCGGAGTTGCGTTCAGAGGCGACACAGCTGCTCTCGCCCGAGGACGTGATGGACGGCGTCGACGCCGTCTTCCACGGCGCGGGCCGCGAGGACGTGGACGCCCGGATGCTCGGCACCGGCCGCCCCTTCGTCGTCGAGGTGAAAGAGCCGCGGCGCCGCGATATCGACGTGACGCGCCTCGAATCGGACGTGAACGCCTTCGCCGACGGCGCCGTCGAGGTGGAGGGGCTCCGCCGCGCCACCTACGAGATGGTCGAGCGCGTCAAACGACTGGACGCCAGCAAGACCTACCGCGCCGCCGTCGCGTTCGACGACCCGGTCGACGCCGACGCGCTCACAAGCGCCTTGGAAGAACTCGACGGCGCGACGGTCGAGCAGTACACCCCCCAGCGCGTCGACCACCGGCGCGCGAACCTCACCCGGACGCGCGAGGTGTACGCCACGTCGGGCGAACTCGACGACGACACGCACGCCACCGTCGAGATTCACGGCGCGGGCGGGCTCTACGTGAAGGAACTCGTCTCCGGCGACAACGGGCGGACGGAGCCGAGTCTCGCCGGCCTGCTGGGCGTCGGCGCGCGCGTCACCGCCCTCGACGTGCTGGCCGTGGAGGGGGAAGCCGAGCCGTTCGAGGACGAGGCGTATTTCGTCTGATCGTCCACCGGCGTCGGTCCGGGCGCGGAGTACATACGGCTCCCGTGCATACCCTCCCCCATGGCCGACGATCACGATCCAGAACTCGCGACGGCGACGCTCGCGGGCGGCTGTTTCTGGTGTCTCGAAGCGCCGTTTCAGGAACTCGCCGGCGTCCACACGGTAACCTCCGGCTACGCCGGCGGGCACGTCGACGACCCGACCTACGAGGAGGTGTGTTCGGGCTCGACCGGTCACGCCGAGGTCGTTCGGATCGAGTACGACCCCGACCGCATCGCCTACGCCGACCTGCTGGCGGTCTTTTTCGCCCTCCACGACCCGACGACGAAGGACCGACAGGGGCCGGACGTGGGCTCGCAGTACCGCTCGGCCATCTTCACCCACGACGACGCGCAACGCGAGACGGCCGAGCGGGTTATCGATCGACTGGCCGACGACTACGACGACCCTATCGTCACCGAAGTCGAGCCGCTGGAGACGTTCTACCCCGCCGAGGACTACCACCAAGACTACTACGCCAACAACCCTCAGCGGGCCTACTGTCAGGTGCAGATCCGTCCCAAGATGCAGAAGGTGCGCGAACGGTTCGCGGACCGGGTCGCCGACGATCCCCGGTAACCCGTTACGACGATCCGTATCGAGCAGTTCGGATGGCGCCCTCGACGAGCGCAAACCGTCCCCCAAACTGTTTTCAGTAAACCGATATTTCGGCGTGTATGGGCCGGTACGTCATCTCCGACCACCATTTCGGTCACGCGAATATCATCGAGTACTGCGACCGGCCGTTCAGTAGCGTCGGGGAGATGACCACGACGCTGCTCGATCGACACTACGAGACGGTGGACACGGACGACCTCCTCGTCCATCTCGGCGACGTGGCGATGGATATGCAGGACGGCCGGGAGACGATCGAGTACTTTCGGCGGCTCGACGGCGACCTCCTCGTCCGGGGCAACCACGACGTCGGCCTCGCCCCCGAAGAAGCGCCGTTTCCGGTGCTCGACTCCTGTGTCCTCGAACACGGCGACTACCGCTTCTACTGCACACACCGGCCGGCGGACGTCCCCGACTCGTGGGACGGATGGGTGCTTCACGGCCACCACCACAACAACGACACCGAGACCTACCCCTTCGTGGCGGCCGACGATCGGCGGGTGAACGTGAGTAGCGAACTGCTGAACTTCCGGCCGATCACGCTCGACGCGGTGACGCGCCTGCTCGACGAATGCCCGCCGGGGACGCGCCTCCGCGACGTGGACGCGGCGCGGACGTACGTGCGGGATCGATGATCGAGGTCCGTCCCCGGTGCCGGACGGCGAGCATCGGCCGGCTCAGACGTCCTCGACCAGCCGTCGAAGCTGTGCCGGCGGCACCGCACCACGGGCGGCGTGGTCGCCGTACGCGAACGTGGGGACGCCGGTGACGCCCTGACGGCGCGCCGCGTCGAACTGGGCGTCGAGGCGGTCGAAAAGCGCGTCGTCCGAGAGCGCCGCGTCGACGACCCCCGAATCGAGCCCCGCCGCCTCCGCGCAGTCGGCGAGCACGTCCGCGTCGCCGATGTCGCGGCCGTCGGCCCACAGCGCCTCGAAGACCGCCTCGTCGAACGCCAGCCACGTCTCGTACGGTTCCGTCTCCTTCACGTGGAAGGAGACGGCCTGTGCCGGCCGCGAATCCACGTCCGTCGCGATCTCCTGGGCCATCTCCGCGTCGTACTGCTCGCGGAGGCGGCGGACGTTCTCGCGGGCCTGCTCGTAGTAGTCGTCGTCCTTGCCGTCGTCGACGGCGTGGTCGATGTCGCCGTCCGGGGTGCGCTTCCCCGCCCGGAGGTCGAACGGCCGCCAGTCGAGTTCCAGCGGCTCCTCGCGCTCGGCCTGATACCGGTCGAGAGACCGGCGGCCGAGGTAACAGAACGGACAGACGTAGTCGGAGTAGACCGTGATGCGCTCGCTCGCTGCGGTGTCGCTCATACGTGTACACGACGCGGCGCCGAGTAAAAGAGTGCGACTCGGCTGTGGTGTGCGGGCGCACGACCCCGCTCGGCCCCTCACTCCACGACGACGACGCCTTTCATCCCCAGCGACCGGTGGGGCGTGCAGGCGTACTCGTACGTGCCCCCCTCGGAGAACGTGTGTTCGAAGGTGTGCCCCTCCTCGCTGGCCATGTCGCTCTCGAAGCCGCCGCCCTCGGCGGCGACGTTGTGCTGTGCACCCTGCCCCGTCCACTCCCAGACGACCGTCGTCCCGGACGACACCCGAATCGCCGCCGGGTCGAACGCGAAGTTCCCGCCGTTGCCGGAGGCGCCGACGGCGATGGTCACCTCGTCGCTCCCCGTCTCGTCGGCGACGCCGTCGTAGTTGTCGACGTTCGACAGCCAGCCGTCGAATCCGGGGGTGCCGCCACTGCCGCCCTCGGTGTCAGTACTCCCACTGCCGCCGTCGCTCTCGGTATCGGTGCTACCACCGCTTCCACCGTCACTCTCGCCACCACCGCCGCTGCCGCCGCTACAGCCGGCGAGCGCGGTGAGAGCGAGCGTGCCCGTCGACAGGACGACCGACCGACGTGTGCGCGTGGATTCGAACATCTTCCCACGTCGACCGTCGGCCCGATCGGAGGCGAGGGTTCGGGCGAACAGGTTCGGGTCGAGAACCGGATCGTGAGAGTGGGTCCACGTCGTCCGGAGTCGTCATCCTCAGCTGTCGTCGAGCAGGCCCATGTCCTCGGCCACGAGGTCGGCGAGGCGATCCTTGATCGCGGGGTCGATCGCGGCGACCTCCTCGCCGTCGTGGACGCTCTCGTTGTGTCGCTCGACGGCGTCCGCCACGTCGGGGAGCGGGACCCGCGTCGTCGTGTCACAGTCCGGGCAGACGATGGGCACCGTGGGGTCGTCGCTGGTCATGAGTAGTGAGCGTCGCGCTGAGGGATAAAAAGGTCGGGGTCCGGGAGCCGCCGAACCGTCACTACTACTGCCCCACGGGAAGCAGGGAGGGTCGATGTCTGCCGGGCCCTCCACCGAGACGGAATCGTCGGCCGACGACGACGTGACCTTCTCCCACCAGGGTGCGTGGGCGGGGTTCGTGGCCTGCCTCCCGGTCGCCCTCGGCGTCGCCGGCGCTTCGTGCCGGCTGCCCGAGGAACGTCGTTCCTCGCTGTCGCCGGCTACGGCGTCGTCTTCGGAATGCTCGCCCGCCGCGTCGGGTTGAGCGTCGCGGAAGCGGCGCTGATGAGCGCCACCGTCCTCGCGGGCGCCGCCCAACTCGTCGCCGTCGAACTCTGGGACACACCCATTCCGGTCGTGGCCGTCGTCGTCACGACTGCCGTGATCAACCTCCGGTACGTCCTGATGGGCGCCACCCTCCGACCGTGGTTCGAGGAGTTGTCGCCGCTGCAGACGTACACGAGCCTCTTTTTCATCACCGACGAGAACTGGGCGCTCACGGTTCGGGACCTCCGCGACGGGAGCGGTCGTGGCGCGTTCCTGCTGGGGAGCGGGCTGGCGGTCTGGACGTTCTGGATCGCGTCGACCGTCGCCGGCGCGGTGGCGGGGAGTGCCATCGGCGATCCGGCCCGCTACGGCCTCGACTTCGTCCTGACGGCGGTGTTCCTGATCATTGGGGTCGGACTCTGGTCCGGGCGGCGTTCGGTCGCGCCGTGGGGCGTCGCCGCCGCCGTCGCCATCGTCGGCGCGGCTTGGCTCCCCGGCCGGTGGTACATCCTCCTCGGCGGCCTCGCCGCCAGCCTCGTGGAGGTGGGACGCCGTGGTTGAGACGCCGACGCTCGCGGTCATCGGGGCGATGTGCGTCGTCACCTACGCGACGAAGGCCGGGGGGCTGTGGCTCCTGAACCGGGTCGAGCCCTCGGCTCGGCTGCGCGCCGGTCTCGAAGCCCTGCCCGGCGGCATCATCGTCGCCATCCTCGCGCCGCGACTGGCCGCGGGCGGGCCGCCGGAGTGGGCCGCCGGCGCGGCCGTCGTCCTCGTCGCGCGCCGCACCGACAGCGTCCTCCTCGCCCTGGTCGTCGGCGTCGTCGCCGTGTTGCTGTTCCGGGGCCGACTGCCGGGCCTACTCTGAGGACTCCCCGCGCGCCCGCTCGAACATCGCCAGCGCCTGTTCCCGACGTTCGCCGTGATCGACGATCGGGGCCGGATAGTCCGGTGCCGTCCGCCGACGCTGTGTCGGCGAGAGTTCGTGCCAGTCGTGGATCAGGTCCGGGTCGACCCCGCGCAGTTCGGGGACGTACTCCCGGATGTACGCGGCGTCGGGGTCGTGGCGCTCGCCCTGCGTCATCGGGTTGAAGATGCGGAAGTACGGCTGGGCGTCGGTGCCCGTCGACGCCGCCCACTGCCAGCCGCCGTTGTCGTTCGCGGGGTTGTGGTCGACGAGTTTCCGCCGGAACCAGTCGTACCCCTCGCGCCAGTCGAGCAGGAGATCCTTGGTGAGAAAGGAGGCGACGATCATCCGCACGCGATTGTGCATGTACGCCTCCCGGCGTAGTTGGCGCATTCCGGCGTCGACGATCGGGTAGCCCGTCTCGCCGTCCTTCCAGGCTTGCAGGGCCTCCTCGTCGTCGCGCCACTCGATTCGGTTCTCGTAGTCGCGGTAGTTCTCCGTCACCACCTCGGGGTTGAAGTAGAGGACGTGGTGGTAGAACTCCCGCCACGCGAGTTCGCCGCGGAAGGTCTCGACCGCCTCGCGGGCCGTGTCGTCGGGGGCGCTCTCACGAGCACGCACCACCCGGTCGTGGACCGTCCGAATCCCGACCGTCCCGTGGGTCAGGTGGGGTGAGAGCCGGGACGTGGCGTCGGCTGCCGGATCGTCACGCGCGTCCTCGTAGCGGTAGATGTCGTCCGCGCAGAAGTCGTTGAGGCGGTGGCGCGCTTCCGTGTAGCCGCCGGGCGGAATCTCGGCTTCGGGGTCGTCGAACCCCAGGTCGTCGAGCGTCGGGATGGGCGTGTCGTGGGTGGGAGACGCGAGGCGGTCGGCGCCGGGTGCCTGCACAGCGGATCGCTTCTCGCGGTCCCGCCACTTCTTCCAGAAGTAGCTGTACACCGAGTACGGTTCCCCCTGGTTGGTCGTGATCGACCCCGGTTCGTGGTGGAGGTGGTTGTGGACGACGTGGGCGTCGACGCCCATCTCGTCGAGGCGCTCACGCACCCGGTCGTCGCGACGGCGGCCGAGGCCGGAGTACGCCTGCGCCCACGACACGCCGTCCGCGTCGTGGGCGTCGGCGAGGCGGGCGAGTTCGGCTGGCGCCTCGCCGCGAACGATCACCAGATCGCTCTCGCGCTGGCGGTACCACTCCCGGAGGTCGGCGAGGCTGTCGAGGACGAACGCGACCCGCGGCGGGGCGGCGTGGGCTAGGATCTTCGGGTCGAACACGTACACCGGGAGGATCGGATCGTCACCGGACCCCGTCCGGTTGTCGTCGGCCTCCGGCTGACTGCCAGAGGAACTGTGTTCCTCACTGCCCGTGGCGCTTCGTGCCACGCTGTCGTCGGACGACACCAGCGCGAGGTTGTCCGATGGCCGGAGGTCCGTCCGGTGCCAGTGGAGGCGCATACCGGCCGGTGGGAACGGGACGGCATAAAGGCTCGATTCACCCCTACCGTCGGGCGTCGACTTCGAGCGCCAACGTGTGGCAGCGGTCGGCCGCACGGCCGAACGAGCCGTCGTCGAGGGCCGCGAGTGCCCGCTCACAGCCGTCGAGGAGCGTCGATCGGAACTCGCCGTTCGGCAGTTTGTTCGTCGCGACCGTCTCGGCGCTGGTGAGGATCTGCGCGGCGGTGTCGCCGTCGCCGTCGTCGAGGGCCGTCGCCCCTTTCTCGAACAGTTGACCGAGAACGTCCATCACGTCGCCCGAAAACGCCGACTCCCGAGGCATGGGCACCGTTGGATGGCCAGTCCAAAGAGAGCGTCGCCCCGCCGATCATCGGATCGCGCGACCCCCGTCACGCTTAGGCCGACACAGTCCCGTGATGTCGTATGGCATCCGACACCGTGACCGTCGGCAACGCCGATGTGCCCGCGGTCGGCCTCGGGACGTGGCGCCTCCGTGGCGACGACTGTCGCCGGGCCGTCGAGACGGCGCTCGACCTGGGGTATCGCCACGTCGACACCGCACAGGCCTACGGCAACGAGCGAGCGGTCGGCGCCGGCATCCGCGGGAGCGACGTGGACCGCGAGGACGTGTTCCTCGCGACGAAACTCGACGGCGACGGCAGACGCCGGGAGGCGGTGCATCGCTCGGTCCGGGAGAGTCTCGACCGGCTGGGAACGGAGTATCTCGATCTCCTTCTGATCCACTGGCCGAACGGTCGCCCGCCGTTCGTGCCGATGCGCCTGCCCGGTAGCCCGCCGCTCGGGGAGACGCTGGGAGCGATGAACGAACTCGTCGACGACGGGCTGGTGCGCCGTATCGGCGTCTCGAACTTCGACATCCGTCTGCTGGATCGGGCGCGACGGGAGTCCGATGCCCCCATCTTCGCCAACCAGGTGCAGTTTCACCCCTACTGGGACCAGCGGCGCCTGCACTCGTACTGCCGGCGCCACGACGTGTTGCTGACGGCGTACAGCCCGCTGTGTCACGGAGGCGTCCTCGACGACGACGTTCTCGTCGGTATCGGCCGGCGCTACGACAAGACGGCCGCGCAGGTGGCGATCCGGTGGGCGATCCAACACGACGGCGTCTGTGCGATTCCGAAGGCGACGAGCCGCGACCACCTCGCCGCGAACGTCGACGTGTTCGACTTCGAACTGACCGAGTCGGAGATGGAGCGGATCCGCCGGCCGTCGAAACTCCGGACGTTCGCCGGCTTCGCCCGGTCCCGGCTCCCCGTGTGACGAGCGCGGATCGGTTCACCGAGGCTTCCGGTCCACTGACGGCCGATAATGCGGAACCGAACGCGCGCCGAACGGGTCGACGGCGAGGCCGCCGAAACGACCGCTACACCGACTACGAGGGCGGCGGGGCGCTGGTGATCTGCGACCGACGAAACGCCCGTGCGTGGCTCAAATCCAACGCGACGACGACGCTCGATCCTTAGCTTGATATAGGCGCTAAGCCCCCACCCTCAACGGAGCGACCGAAGGGAGCGGAGTAGGTGGGGATATAGCGCCGTCATCACCTATTCGTACAGCGATACGGTTGCAGGCCCACAGGCCAACGTAGTTGCAACGTTTTTGGATTGGGGTACCGTATAACGGGATGAACCCAATGAACTACGACCTCGATTCGGGAGCGCATTCGACGTTCTCCCTGCACTACCACCTGATACTCACCACGAAGTATCGGCGGGGGGTACTAACCGAGGAGCGAACCCAATTCATTCGCGGGGTCATCAGCGGGTTCACGGACAACTACGGCGTCGAACTGACCAACCTCGACGGAGAGGACGACCACGTTCACATCCTGTTCCGATCGAAACCCACCACGGACCTCGTGAAGTTCATCAACACGGTCAAGGGCGCGACCGCCCGCCGTATCCGAAACGAGTACGAGGACGAACTGAAGACCGAACTGTGGGGCGACTCGTTCTGGAACGACTCGTACTGCCTCATCTCGACAGGGCAGGTGTCTCTGGATGTGCTGAAACAGTACGTCGAAGACCAGCGGGAAGGCTGATGTACTACGCCTACAAGTACCGTCTCAAGCCGTCCGACGCCCACCGTGAGGAGTTGGACCGCCACCGAGACATCTGTAGGCAACTGTACAACCACGTCCTCTACCGCCTCAACGAGTACCAAGACGAACACGGCGAACTGCCGTCGATGACCACGCTACGGTCGGAGCTACCCGACCTCAAGAAGTGGTGGGACGGCCTCTCAGACGTGTACTCGAAGGTTCTCCAAACCGTCGTGGAACGACTGTTCGACAACCTCAGAAGCCTCTCCAAACTCAAGGAGAACGGCTACGGCGTCGGTCAACTCAAGTGGAAGCCGCCACGTGAGTTCCGCAGTTTCACGTACAGTCAGTCTGGCTTCAAGCTCGACAAGAAGGGCGGTCAGACTGTGCTGTCGCTCTCGAAACTCGCGGATGTACCGATTCGGCTCCACCGCGCCATCCCCGACGACGCTGACGTGAAACAGGTCACGGTCAAGAAGGAACCGACGGGTGAATGGTTCGCCACGTTCGGTGTTGAAGTGGACCGCGAACCAGCCGAACCACCTGCGAATCCCCAGAAGTGCGTCGGTATCGACGTAGGGATTCTCAAGTACGCCCACGACACCGACGGGACCGCCGTCGGGTCGCTCGACCTTTCGGACGAACGGGAGCGGCTGGAACGCGAACAACGGTCGCTCTCACGGAAGGAACACGGGTCGAACAACTACGAGAAACAACGGCAGCGGGTCGCGGAGTGTCACGCCGACCTCCGACGGAAGCGCCGCGACTTCTTGCACAAGCTCTCGAAACACTACGCTCGGGAGTACGACCTCGTGGCGGTCGAAGACCTGAATGTGAAGGGTATGATGGAATCGCCGTCGAACAGCCGCAACACGGCCTCTGCCGCGTGGCGAACGTTCCTCTCGTTGCTCGAATACAAATGCGAGCGAGAGGGGACGCACTTCGTGGCGGTCAACCCGAGAGGAACGACGAAAGAATGCGCGGCGTGCGGTGTCTCGACGGACAAGCCGCTGTGGGTCCGTGAACATTCCTGTCCTGCCTGCGGATTCGAGGCAGACAGGGACGCGAACGCGGCGTGGAATATCCTTTCTCGCGGTCTACAAGATGTAGGAGTGGGACACTCCGAAGGAACGCCTGTGGAGACTGCGCTCCCTGTGGACACACGGTGTCTGCAAAGCGCGTCGTTGAATCAGGAAGCCCTACCCTCAAGGAGCGAACGGCGTCAGCCGTGAGCGAGTAGGGTAGGGTAGGGTAGTTCACTCGACCGGACACACGTCCGCCCGGAGGTCGACGCGCGTCTCTGTCACGTCGGTCACGATGCCGTCGATGGGTGCGTGGTGAGCGTTGCTGATGCCGTCGCCGGGCGTGGCGATCAGTTCCCGTTTCTCGACGCGATCACCCGGTGACACCAGCGGATCGCCCGGTGCGACGATGTCGATGGCGGGGTTGGTGGCGAGTGGGACGCCGACCGCCTCGGGGTCGATCCGGGTCGGCTCAGTCTCGTGATCACCCGCCCAGTCGTGGGCATCGAGCACGTCGATCCGCCCCTCGCCGTACGTGTTCGCCGCGACCACCTCGCGATCCATCACCAGGACGGCGTTGGTTCGCTTGGACACCCGGAACTCCTCGGCCGTGGCGTCGGTGCGGAAACACCATCCCGGGCCGCCGTGCAGGAGGATTTCGGTGTCCGAGAGGGAGCCGATCGGTCTGCCGGCGGCGTCGAGGAGGTCGGCGGCGCGCGTCCCGACGGGTACGTCGAGAAAGCGGTGACGAGGGACGTTGCCGGCGACGTGGACGAATTTCCGCGTCGTCGGGGCGCCCCGGTCGAGCGCCCGATAGACGTTCCAGAGCGTCTCCGTGTTCTGGACGATCCAGCCGTGATCCATCGGGAGGTCCTGTCCCACGACGGTCCCGGTGGCGACGTTCAGGAGGACGCTCTCCATCCCGAACTTGTACTGGTCGTCGGTGTAGGCGAACACGACGCCGGACTCGTTGTCGGCGTCGACCGGCAGATCCTCGGGGAGGTAGACCGTCGCGTTCGTCACCCGCTCCAGCGGCCGGGTCCAGTCGCGGTCCTTCAGTTTGGGCGTGACGACGACCGTCTCGAACGTCGAGTCGAGCAACGCGTTGAACGTGGCGGCGTACGCGTGTGCGCGCTCCCGCCCGAGCCACCGGTCCATGTAGTAGATCGGCTCGCTCTCCTGGTGGTTGACGAGCAGGTGGTCCACATCGTCGAGGCGTCGCCACTTCGCGTGCGTCGGAAACCCGGCCCCACCCGCGCCCGAGACGCCGGCGTTCTGGATCGTCGTGGCGATGGTCGGCACCGCCATCTGCCCGAGTTGCGAGAGGCTCATACCGCGATCCATGTGTATTGTTAACTATTACCTATATAATTCCGTCGATCATCGACATTCGAGTCGGCGGACGACGACATCGCGGCCGAACCGTTATGCGCGACACGCCCCCAGCGGGCATATGGCACGAGTCACGGATCTCTTCGTCGCGGACGCGGGCTCGGAACCGATGCGGTCGGTCGACCGCGTCGAGGCGGTCGAGGGCGGCCTCCGCGGCGACCGCTACTGCGAGGGGCGTGGTCACTACACGCCGTTCGACGTCTGTGAGGTGACGCTGATCGCGAGCGAGGACATCGAACGGATCGACGCGGAACTCGGCCTGTCGCTCGCGGCCGGCCAGCATCGACGAAATGTCGTCACCGAGGGCATCGACCTCCACGAGCTGCTCGATCACCGCTTCCGCGTCGGCGGGGCGACGCTGACGGGGACTCGCCCGCGCCCGCCGTGTGCCCACGTCGAGCAACTGGCCGAGCAGGATGGCGTCGCCCGCGCCCTCCGCGAGGGGCGTGGCGGCATCTGTGCGGACGTGACCGCCCCCGGCGAAATCGGCGTCGGCGACGACGTGGTGGATCTGGGGTCGACCGACCGGACCGACGACATCGTGGCGCGGTTGCGCTCGGAGGGCGAAGACTAACAGACCGGCGCTGGATCGACGCCCATCCCCCGCAGCGTCTCGGCGTACTCCTCGTAGGCGACGGCGACCGTCTCCGTGGCCGCCTCCAGAGCGCGCTCCCAGTCCGCGTCGTCGGTACAGCAGTCGTCGAGGAGGGCCGTCCCGTCGTCGACGAGCGCCGTCGTCTCCGACCGGAGATCACGGATCACGTCCGCGGCCGCCTCGTCCGCCTCGTTGACGAAGAAGTTCACCACCTGGAGGAGCGACCGGTCGCTGACGAGTGGGCGGGCGACGAGGCCGGCCGCGACGCGTTCGGGCGTCGCGTCGAGGCCGCGGAGGTGGGTGTGGAGCGCGTCGGGGTCTGAATCGGAATCGGACGCGGGGCCATCCAGCAGCCCCGCCACCCGGTCGGCGTGGTCGCGCTCCAGGTCGGCGACGCGCTCGAACGCCGCCCGGGCGTCGGGGTCGCCCTCGTCTTCGGCCCACGCGCCGAACGTCGCGGCGGCGCGGTGCTCGGCGGCGAGCGTCGATTCGAGCACCCGCTCGCGGTCGAGTCTGGCCGCCGTCGTCGCCACGAGCGCCTTCTCCGAGCCGAGCCGATCGAGTTCCGTCTCCATCCGATCCCGGACCGTCTCGACGAGCGTGTCACCGTCCATGCGCGCCGCTTGGGCGGCGGGAGCCGTTATACTGTCGGCGACAGGGCCCGGCGCTTAACGCGGTCGGGCGCGTAACGGACGGTATGGCTGCCGACACCGACCGCGCGGGGCACGTCACGCCCGCGGACCTCCGGCGTCGCCTCGCCGACGGCGACCCGATGACCCTGCTGGACGTGCGCGACCGCACCGAAATCGAGCGCTGGCGCATCGAGGCGCCGAACTACCACCACGTCCCCTATATGAAGTTCGTCGCTGCGGGCGTCACGGGCGACGTGGCCGACCTGTTGCCCGACGACCTGCACGAACCGGTCGTCGTCGTCTGCCCCCGCGGCGAGGCGAGCGCCGAGGTGGCCGACCAGCTCGTCGCCGCCGGCGTCGACGCCGAGAACCTCGCGGGCGGGATGGAGGCGTGGGCGCGGCTGTACGATCGCGTTGCCGTGTGGGCAGACGACACGACGACGGTCTACCAGTACCAGCGCCCGGCGAGTGGCTGCCTCGGCTACGCTGTCGTCTCTGACGGCGAGATGGCCGTGGTCGACCCCCTGCGCGCCTTCACGGATCGCTACCGCGACGACGCCGACGAGTTGGACGCGACGCTCACCCACGCCGTCGACACGCACGTCCACGCCGACCACGTCAGCGGCGTGCGGGCGCTGGCGGCGTCGGGCGCGACGCCGGTGTTACCGGCACGGGCGGTGGAGCGGGGCGTCGTGGACGGGACTGACTTCGAGACGATAGCCGACGGCGACGAACTCGCGGTGGGCACGGCGACCCTCCGGGCCGTCGCGCTTCCCGGGCACACGACGGGGATGACGGGCTTCGCCGTGGGGGACGTCCTCCTCACCGGCGACAGCCTCTTTCTCGACGGCGTCGCCCGCCCCGACTTACAGGAGGACGCCGACCCCGCGGCGCAGGCGCGAACGCTGTACACGACGCTGACGGAGCGACTCGACCGATTCCCGGACGAGACGCTCGTTGCGCCGGGGCACACCGACGCGGGCGTCGCCGAGGGGGCCGCCGTGGCCCGCCTCGGTGACCTGCGCGACCGACTGCCCGTCTTCGGGATGGACGAGACGGCGTTCGTCGAACGCGTGACGCAGGTGGGCGCGGAGCCCGCGAACGCCGACCGCATCGTCGCCATCAACTGCGGACGGGAGACGGTCGACGACGAGACGGCGTTCGAACTGGAGCTTGGACCGAACAACTGCGCGGCGGGTGGGTAGCCAGTTTGGGGAACAGAACGGAATACGCATCAATACGATCTGGATCTTCAATCCTTGTCACCCAAACAATTCCCCTTACGGTCGTCGCTACGTGTCCTCTTGACTTGCCACCGGATAGATCGTTCTTCAGAAAGCAATCCGGTGGACTGATGTCCAGCCGACTGATCCAAAACTGCGTGTGAAGTAGAATTACGACTTACCGAGGGCCTTTTGGACTCGTGATCGGACTGCACTTAGCACTCCGGGGCCCTTGTGTCCGCGCTCCGGTTCAAGTTCGCGGTCGGTTTTTGGTGAGCGTCCCATCTCTGTTTAGCCATATCATCTCCTCCATGATAAAACCACGGCGATGAGTATGAAAACAGAAGTCGTGATTAGAATCGGGGTGATGACCTGTGAAAAGTCTACGCCGGCAGACCAGATGGCAGACAAAAGTAATGCTATTACACCGATAACTGCCGAAACAAGGGTGGTATGAAGGCCAACGACATTCCTTTCGTTGATGTCTGTCATTGAATCTGTCCATTCATCGTATTCATCAAGCTGAAATAACAGCCATTCGCGTTCAGTGAACTCTCCTTCCACGACATCTTTCCGATGATCGTTACTCACACCGAAGTTGGGATCAGAATCGGAATAGGTGTAGATTCCAGTGATAACAGACAGGATGAGGAAAGTAACACCGCCTGTTGCGAGTCGGAACGGCCAAATTCCGATAGTAGAGACTGTGGGTGGTTCGTTACTGATTTGAATTGCAGAGATAACTAAACCAATAAACAGAACCGAAGTACGGACGCTTCTCATAGCCTTGTCATCAAGATCGTTAAGCAGACGGATCTGTTCGGAGAGGACTTCACGAGATTCGTTCCGCACGATCTTTAATGCAGCCGTGCTGACTTCCTCGTCCGTATCCTCAGAACGAGGTAGGTCAGAGCCAGGGGAATCCGTGTGTCTTGGCATCAGAGACTCTCCAGTGTATTAAATATCGATTCAGAATTCATCGACCTACTATCTGGATGCATAGGCGATGCAACCATCCTATCTTAAAACCACCGCGGTAAGTGAATAGATAGATTCGGTCATCTGTACTGTAGTTTCGTTTGGAACTATTTGCGAATCCGATCGCACACGATCATTTCATCCGCCGTGGAATGACTTACAAAAACTGGTATAGGTAGCCGGAGCAATTTGCTCACCTTACCCTTTATACTCGCCCCCCGACACCCACGCCCATGTACGACATCGCGGTCATTCCGGGCGATGGGATCGGGAACGAGGTCGTGGAGGCGGTCGAACCCCTGTTGATCGACGTGGCGGACGCCCACGGCGTCGAGGTGGAGACGACGTGGTTCGACTGGGGCAGCCAGCGCTACCTCGACGAGGGGTCGATGATGCCCGACGACGCCCTCGACCGACTGGCGGACTTCGACGCCATCCTGCTCGGCGCCGTCGGCCACCCCGACGTGCCGGACCACGTCACCCTCCGCGGCCTCCGTCTCCCCATCACGAAGGGGTTCCACCAGCACGTCTGCAAGCGACCGTCCTACCTGTTCGAGGGCGTGCAGAGCCCGCTCCGTGGCTACGAGGGCGGCGACATCGACTTCGTCGTCTACCGGCAGAACACGGAGGGCGAGTACGCCGACGTGGGCGGGCGCGAACACCGCGGCTTCGCCAACGAGGTGGCGGTGCAGGCGTCGGTGTTCACCCGCGAGGGGACGGAGAAGCTCCTGCGCCCGGCGTTCGAGGCGGCGAGCGAACGGGAGGGGAAGCTGACGAACGTCACCAAGTCCAACGCGCAGGCTCACGGGATGGTCTTCTGGGACGACATGGTCGCGGAGGTGAGCGAGGACTACCCCGACGTGGAGGTGGAGCGTCTGCTCGTCGACGCCGCGAGCATGGACATGGTCCGGCGGCCGGACGAGTTCGACGTGCTGGTGGCCTCCAACCTCTTCGGCGACATCCTCACCGACATCGGCGGCGGCATCATGGGGAGTCTCGGCCTCGCGCCGTCGACGAACATCAACCCCGACGACACCTACCCGTCGATGTTCGAACCGGTCCACGGGAGCGCGTTCGACATCATGGGCGAAGGCATCGCCAACCCGCTCGGGACCGTCCTCTCGGGGTCGCTCATGTTCGAGCACCTAGAGGAGACGGCGGTGGCCGAGGCACTCTGGGACGGCGTCGCGGCGCAGTTGGCCGACGCCGACGCGCCACGGACGGCCGACATCGGCGGGAGCGCGACGACTGTGGCCGTGACCGACGACCTGCACGACCGCTTAGCGTAAGACAGCGGCGGCGATACCCGCTGTCTGTCCGACGCCGACCACGACGAGACCGGCGAGCGTCGCCGGCGGGCCGAGAACCGAGCCGAAAGCGTAGACGACGGCGCCGAGCGCCGAGAGGGCGCCACTCGCGCGGTAGACGACGACGGGTGACGCGCCACGCCGACCGGTGTCCCACAGGCCGACGGCGGGGAGGAGCGCCCAGCCGAGGAGGGCGGCCCACAGGAGCGGTCGAACGCCGGTGACCAGGCCGACGGCGCCGGCGACGGTGGGGACGAGTCCAGCGACGATGAGAAGCCACCAAACGCGGAGGGCGCCCGCGGTCATGTCGGCCCGCGAGAGCGCCGCGAACGCGACGAGGAGCGTGACCATCACCAGATGGGCGATCAGGAGCGTCCGCTCGGTGACGAGCGAGCGGTGGGCGGCGGCGACGACCCCCCACGCGAGGGGGACGAGAACGACCGGCCCGGTGGCGCGGAGGCGATAGAGCATCGGTGGGAGATGGAGTGGGTGGGCAAAGAACCCCACGCGACGATGGGCCACGGTATAACTACCGGGGCGGCGAACGCCCGGTCATGCCGTTTCGAACCCGTCGCCCCGCCTACTATCTCGGTCTGGTCGTCGTGACGACGCTCTGTTT
>ENA-ORDC01001497-ORDC01001497.1-marine-metagenome-genome-assembly--contig:-NODE-1497-length-16929-cov-18.148647_pt1 | contig 16929 bp, 12 predicted proteins | sample MGYA00237783_ERZ508515 | MGnify/ENA primary metagenome ERZ508515 (study PRJEB26186, sample SAMN06268792) | marine metagenome | isolation source: Eden Landing Ponds, San Francisco, CA, USA | place... | reverse complement strand
GGGTTGGTGATCTAGGTCGGTTATGATACCTCCTTCACACGGAGGAAGTCGGCGGTTCAAATCCGCCCCAACCCATACGCTCACTTCATTCGCGTGAACCGCAAGACGTGAGTGGTGTCTATATACCGGGATTCACATCCTCGGGCCGCGAATCCGTCAAGTCCCTTGCTTGGGGTCGTTGCCGTTGTGCGGTTTGAGGGAAGGAGTCTACAGTAATAAGCCCTTCTGCGGCAAGAATGAGTGTCTGATACCTTCCACCTTGCCAGTCGCACCAGACAGCAGTTGGAACATCATATGGCCTCTCGTTTGCCGAACCGTAGTTGGCTCCCTTGACGACGATCTGTTTTCTTGCGCGCGTTAGGCGAGATCGTCGTACTTCCCCGACACGAATACGGTCCGCCTGCGGTCAATACTGTCGGCATAGCGCGTCTTCCAGCTGTAATTATCACAGTGGGGGGGAACCGTTCGTTACCTCACTCAATCCACCAGTTACCAGACTCGTCTTGGGTGAGAGAGAATGTACCCGTACAGGCGTGTTAATCGGCTTCGGGATTGCCTCTCTTTGACTCTACCAGTCTTAGGGAATACCGACATATTTGTGGCGTCGATAGACGTAGATAATGGCAACTATGTGGGTAACCAACGGAAACGCCATCCAATAATACCTTCCTGAGGGTTCCCATTCTGAAACCGATTTAACGTATTGTCTGTCGAAATATATGAAGAGAGGAGAGAGAATAGTGAGAACAAGAGCCAGTAGAGCGATAGGCGCAGTAAAGATCACAAAGAGTGCATCCGGAGGGGTAACCAGCACAATAACTACATTCATCGGAAAAATCACAACGAGTACGGCGATTGGAATCCACCATCTTTCACTGATTGATTGGGAAGTGGTGGGACTCAACTCTTCAGCCATACTGAATGTACTTTCCGATCAGCCATTAACTTATCCACGAGCAGAACGTCTGGAGCCGACGACACCGATTCGTTGAACACGGCTCTATCCAGAACATCGGACGTGGCGTCTACGAGCTGGTCGAGGATCCACGGGAGTAAGGAAACGGATCGGTTGGAACACCATCCGAGTTTCCGATTCGCAAAGAGACGTAAGTTGCCTCGCCAAATTTGGACCAATTCTCGGGCGCATAAGGGGAAATCCTCTCTATGCAACTGACGACCAACGCGATAATCACAGGTGGGGTGTAGAAGATCAGCTACCACAGCTTCGCAAGCAGGACCACTTCAAGTTGATTCGAGTCAGTAGTCAAATCCAGAAGGTCACTCATTACCGAAACAGACCAAACAGATCCAGAATGAACAAGGATACTTGTCCGATAGCAAATACGCCGATTTAGGGCCGCAAACCCCACTAAAACAGCCGAAATGCGAATCGTTATATACCCTCGTTATAACGCTATCGGGGAGTGAGAAGGCACAGATGCTACATTCCGTAGTGATGAGTCTCTGATTTCCCCCGAAAAGTACTATGACAGACAGTAACGCACAGACGACGGATAGCATCGCTATTGAAAACATCCCGGCCGAGCTGAAATCCCAAGATCAGTGGATCTGCTGGGAATACCAAGAAAGAGATGGGAAGCCCGGAAAGGCCCCCATTGATCCAGATACGGGCACGCGCGCCAGTGTCAAAGATGAAGACTCGTGGGCGACGTTCACAACGGCTCTCCTATATTATGAGTCACACAATAACATTGATGGACTGGGATTCGTATTCACCGAGTCAGATCCCTTCGTTGGCGTCGATCTCGATGGATGTGTTGATGATGCCGGGAATACCGACGACACGGCTAAAGACATTGTCTCACAGCTCGATTCGTACACAGAGACGAGTCCATCCGGAACTGGACTCCACATCATCATTGAAGGCACGTTGCCCACTGATGCGAATCGCCGTGACAACGTAGAGATCTACGAACGGGATCGATTCTTTACGGTTACGGGAAAGCATCTCGACAGGACACCCCTGACAGTCGAACAACGGCAGGCGGGTCTTGAGGGAGTGTCCGAGGACTACCTCGAAGATACCACCGACGCTACCGACGCCGACGATACCGCGATAATCACAGGTGTGGGTGGTGACTCTCCCGTTTCGGGAACGAGCGTCCTCACGGACGACGAACTCTTGGCGAAGGCGAAGGGTGCCAAGAACGCTGAGAAGTTCGCCCGACTCTGGGACGGGAATACCAACGAGTATCCAAGCCAGAGTGAAGCCGATGAAGCACTGGCTTGCGAGCTGGTCTTCTGGACGGGCGGCGATCGGGCACAGATTGACCGGCTCTTTCGGCAGTCCCGGCTAATGCGGGAGAAATGGGACGAACAGCACGGCGACCAGACCTACGGCGAACGGACGATTGACAAAGCTATGAAAACGACAGAGAACCGGTACGACGCAGACTTTGGACAGGACTCGACTGACGACCAGCAGACGACCCACACGACCATAGAGGACGTAGAAGAAGTGGTGCGGAGTGAGTTTGGCGCTCGGACGTGGAACGCGACTGAGACCGCCTTAGCCGCCCACGCAACGAGTCTCCTCGCCAATGCACAATGCACTGGACTGGTATTCACTGGCGAGAGTGGTGCTGGTAAATCTACAGTTCTGGACTTCTTCACGGGATTAGAGGATCAGATCTACCGAAGTGACGGTGTGACCCCTGCATCGTTTGTCAGCCACGATGCATCCCGAACCGAAGAAAAGCTTCAAGAAATTGATTTGCTACCACGTGTCAAGCACAAAACACTCGTGACCCGAGATATGGCCAAGTGGTTTGCGGGTCCAGAAGAGACTATCCGGGAGCAGATGGCGATTCTGGCGATTGTGATGGATGGCAAAGGCCTCTTACGCGACTCCGGGTCGCACGGACAGCGTGGTGTCAAGGGTGATTACCGATTCAACTTCCTCGGAGCCAGTACGCCGCTTCCTGCACGATCGTGGCGGATTATGGGTCACACCGGAAACCGGTTTGTGTTTTACGAGATAGTGGGGAGTCAGACCCGAAAAGAAGGTGAAGCGAATGTCTTTGGACTTCGGGATTATTCGGATAAGGTCCCATACTGCCGAGAAACGGTACAGGTATTCTTCGAAAAACTGTGGGACGACTCCGGCGGGTTCGGCAGTGTCAAGTGGCAGACTGAGACGCCGATTCGTGTCCAGAAGTCTCTGTCCTATCTCGCAGATGTGATTCGGCACGGACGGGCGACACTCTCAGAAGACGGTCTTCATCTGGAAGGGCCAGAGAGAATCTTGACCACACTCTTCGACCTCGCCCGGGGACACGCACTCCTTGAGGGACGAACAGTCGTCACGCTTGCAGACGTGCCCGTGTGTGCGCGAGTGGCTCTGAGTACAATTCCGCGAGAGCGCCGATCGGCTATCCGGGCGCTTCTCGATCCGGCGAACAACGGGACACTGCTGGCAAGCGATCTCGAACGCCTTACCGGCCTCAGTCGCCCAACAGTCCACAAACGGATGGAGATGTTAGAGGATCGTCAGCTCGCCGAGTGTACGGAAGTCGAGAATGACGAGCGAGGGTCGAAGGCTGTGACTGTCCGGCCCGAGTTTGTCTGGCCAGAGGCAGTGGACTTTCCAGTCTTCTGATCTTAAAGAATAGTTACCCCGTGTGCGCCCGCTCACAGGAGAGGATGGATTAGGATAGGTACAGAGATTACCAACCACCAGTACCTACTACCCAACACAACAACACTACACACCCCCCACCTGTGATTATCCCTGAGTGGGGGCGCGGGTCAAGGAATGTTTACGGTTTTCACGACCAGCCCGATACAGGATAACCTACAGTAATACTATCTCCGAAGTCGATCTCTCAAGAAGTACGGCCGGGATCAATCAGGAAACAATCGCCGTTGGTTGGAAGGATACACACACCCCACCCGTGTGATTATCTCTGGATAGATGAGAGTGATTTCGGATTACAGTATTCCTTGATCCCCATCATAGAAGTGAGCGGCACGAGTTTTTCGCTGGCCTTCTGCTGTCGATTCGTCGTAATGGTTCTTTAGCACATCCACGGACACATCGAAGCGGCCGGAAGCGGCCTCATATGTCCAGTTCTTCTTTTCGAGGTGGTACGTGATTGCCGTCCGTCGCATTGGATGCGGCGAGAGTGACGATGGACACTTCGACGCGGATTCGTAGTAGGTGGCTTCACAGTCGTCTCGATCGCGATTATGTGGGCAGTTGTTGGTGTAGTAACAGGGTCGCGTGATAGCGTAAATCATCGACTGGATATTTGAGGTAGAGTAGCGACCACTGGGACTTGGGAACAATGCCTTCCTGCCGTATTCGTCTTCCCTGTCAGGGTAGTGCATCTCAATGTAGTCCTCGATAATTTCAGCGTATTCGGGCCAGATCATCACTTCTCGCTCGCCCCCTTCTTTGTTCTTCAACGCGGTATCCGTGTCCGGCCTGTGTTGGAACTGGACGAGCGCATAGCGCCCGTGTTCCCGTTTCTTGACCGGCTTGTAGTCAGAGAGGTCCAGACTCCGAAGTGCCCCACAGCGGCAGCCAGTATGCCAGAAAACGGTAAACACAGCGTGTCGAAGGGTGGCGTATTCGAACTTGTTCAGATACTCCAGAAGTCGTTCAACGTCCGAGAAGTCCATCATATCGTCTCGGGACAGCTCGCCTTTGGAGAAGTCCGGCGTCTCTAATTTTGTTGCGAGGTTCTTGCCTGTCTCCGTCGCGTCAATCCGCTCGCAGAATCGGAAGAAGGTGCGGAGCGTACTGAAGTGATTCCGGATGGTGGTTTTCGCTCTGGATTGCCTGAGTTCGAATTTGTATTCCAGAAAGGTCTCTCCGTCGATTTCCTGAATGGAATCTATCTCTTGTTCAGCACACCATTCACAGAACTGCTTCAGGTGGCCCCGGTTGTTGTAGATCGTTGACGCTGTCTTCTCGCCGCTCCGGTCTTTGATGAACAGTTCCGCGAGTCGGTTCAGATCGGTCGTTGGCATTGTGTATCGGTCTCCGCACAACGGACGATCCCAGCAGGGGGTTGGTGACTGGATCCTCGTTATCGAGTCGTCCGCACACGGTCTCTGTCGGCAAATGCCGTGCGCAGGTGCGAAGCGCCGAGCGCGGTGGCGGCGTGTTCAGAATCCGCCCCAACCCATATTCTGCGGCGAGCAATACCGCGAGCCGCTGCTTCGAGTAGGCGGATTTGAAACAGACGAGACGAACGTAGTGAGTCTCGGCGAGGTTCAAATCCACTCCGAGAGGCTGACCGGATCCGAACCACGCTCGCGGCCAATATTTTTACAACAGTAGTTGAAATGCAGTGGACACAGCGCTGTGCCGACAGATTGCGGGAGCGGTCCGGACGTCGGTTCGGCGACACCGTCCTGATGGCGAGTCGGATGGTTTACGGCGGCACAACTGGATGAGACAATCGATGAACAAAAACGATCTCGCGGCGATCCTGGAAGATTCGGGATTGTCGCCGTATCAGGCCGACGCCTACGTGACGGTGCTGGAGTTGGGGTCGGATTCGGCGACATCTATCGCGGAGGCGAGTGACGTCCCGGATCCACGGATCTACGACGTGCTGCGGGATCTGGAAGGTCGTGGCTACGTCGAGACGTACGAGCAGGACAGTCTACACGCTCGCGCACAGGATCCCGCAACCGTGTTCGGTGATCTCCGTGAACGAGCCGACCGCTTCGAAGACGCAGCCGAGGAGATCGAGACACGATGGGAAGCGCCAGCGATGGACTCACACACAGTGAGTTTTCTCAAGCAGATCGACACGGTACTCGACAGAGCCGAGGCGAAGATTAGGGCGGCGACCGACCAGATCGGGGTCGCAGCGAGTCTCGATCAGTTCGAACGACTCCAGCCTGCACTCCAGGCGGCACACGAGCGGGGGGCGTATGTCAGGCTCGTGTTACACGTCGAAGAGGATAGTGGCGAGAGCGTGCCACCGGAGTCACTGCTCGCTGAGACGGCGTCGGAAGTTCGCTATCGGACGATCCCGATGCCGTTTCTCACCCTGGTCGATCGGACCGCGACCTGTTTTGCCCCACACGCGCTCTCGACAAACCGCTACGGGATCATCGTCGAAGATCGGACACACGCGTACGTCTTCCACTGGTTTTTCATCGCCGGGCTCTGGGAGTCGACAGTCCCGCTCGTCGAACCCGACGAGACGCTGCCACGGACCTACGTCGATATCCGCGAGTGTATCCGAGATATCGGACCGCTGATCGAGACCGGCGCGATAGTGGCGGTCACGATCGATGGGATCGGCGTCGAGTCGGGCGCGAGCGTCCGTGTCGAGGGTACGGTCGTCGACGTCGAGTTCCCGTGTCTGGAGGCCGCGGAAGCGGACCGACCGGAGCGGTACCTCGGTGGACAGGCGACGGTCGTCGTCGATACCGGGGATCGTCAGGTCACGGTGGGCGGTTGGGGCGCGGTGATGGAGGCATACGAGGCGACGCGGATCGTCGTCGAGCACGTCGAGGAGTGAGCGACCGTCGGACTGACCGACAGGGCTTTCATGCCTTGGGGACCCTACGTGTAGCAGATGGGAACTACGAGCACGACGCCACGTGTCGGGATCGTCGGTCTCGGCGGTATCGGGACCCACCACGCGAACTGCTTGATCGACAACGAGGCCAATCTGGTCGCCGGGCTCGACATCGACGCGGCGGCACGCCGCCGTTTTGCCGAGGAGTACGATGTCGAAGCCTACGCCGACACCGAGGCGTTTTTCGACGCTATCGACGCCGTCATCGTCACCACGCCGAACGCCTTCCACGAGGAGTACACCGTGGGGGCGTTGCAAGCGGACTGTGCCGTGCTGGTCGAGAAGCCACTGGCACACACGCTCGACAGCGCCGAACGGATCGCCGCGGCCGCCCGCGACTCGCCCGAGATCTGTATGGTCGGCTTTCACAACCGCTACGACCCGCTGGCCGAAGCAGTCGCGAGCTACGCCAGGGATGGCTTTTTCGGCGAAATCCAGCACGTCGACGCGACCTACGTCCGTCGTCGGGGGATTCCCGGTCAGGGGACGTGGTTCACGGACGCCGACGTGGCGGGCGGCGGCGCGCTGATCGACCTGGGCGTGCACGCGATCGACCTCGTGCTGTCGATCATGGACTTCCCGGAGGTCGAAGAGATCAGCGGCGTGACCCGCTCGACGTTCGGCCCGCGCGAGGACTACGTCGACGTCCACGGATGGGGCGTCGAGGACGGCGAGTTCGACGTCGACGACTCGGTGAACGCCCAGTTTCGGACCGACGACGACGCGACCATCTCGCTGGACGTCGCCTGGGCGTCAAACCGCGAGAATGAGAAGTCGTTCCTGTTTCGGGGGACCGAGGGCGGCGCGAAACTCGACATGGATGGCGAGTTGACGCTGTACGACTCGTCGGCGTCGGGCGTCGATCACCACCGTACGACGACCATCGATACCGAAGATTACGACGCCCACGCCGCCGAGCAACGCGCATTTCTGGACGCCGTCGCGACCGGCGAACATCCCGGTCGGAACACCGTCGAACAAGGGCTGTTCGTCCAGCGACTGATCGAATCGGTCTATCAGTCGAGTGCCGAGGGGAATGCCGTCGCGTTCTGAGTCCCCACAGCAGCGAGTGGTCTCGGAGAAAGATTTAGGCTCCGAACGGCACAGGTCTGCATGTGGGTCACATGCACGCCATCGTTGTCCGTCGGGGCGAGACCGAACCGGAACTGATCGAGACGCCGCGACCCGAGCCGGCCGACGGTGAAGCGCTCGTTCGGATCCTCCGCGTCGGCATCGACGGCACCGACCACGAGGTGATCGAGCACGGACCCGAGGTGTTCCCGCCCGGGGACGAGCATATGATCCTCGGTCACGAGGCCGTCGGCGTCGTCGAAGACACCAACGGGACCGATTATCAGATCGGAGATATCGTCGTCCCGACCGTCCGACGACGACCCGACGACGAGCCGAACGAGTATTTCGACCGCGACGAGCCGGACATGGCCCCGACAGGCTATCACGTCGAGTGCGGGATCTCCGGCGCGCACGGCTTCATGGCCGAGTACATCACCGCGCCCGAGGACCGCCTGGTCGAGATTCCGCGACGGCTGGCCGAGCTGGGCTGTTTCGTCGAGCCGATCAGCATCTCGGAAAAGGCCATCGAGCACGCCTACGCCTCCCGATCGGCGTTCGACTGGTCGCCCGAGCAGGCGCTCGTGCTGGGCAACGGCTCGCTGGGGCTGGTGACGCTCGCGATGTTGCGCCAGGAGTTCGAGGAGATCTACTGCCTGGGCCGGCGCGACCGTCCGGATCCGACGATCGACGTCGTCGAGGAACTCGGTGGCACGTACGTCGACTCCCGGGAGACGCCCGTCGACGAGATTCCCGACGTCCACGGCGGCATGGACTTCATCTACGAGGCGACTGGCTACGCCAAACACCCGATCCAGTCGGTCCACGGGCTCGCACCGAACGGCGTCGCCGCGCTGGTCGGCATTTCCGGCCCCTGGGAGTTCGAGATCGACGGTGGCTCGTTGCACACCGAACTCGTCGTCCACAACAAGGCGCTCGTCGGCACGGTCAACTCCAACGAACGCCACTTCAAGCGGGCGATCCGCACGCTGCGCGCACTCCCGGAGTGGCTGTTCGAAGAACTGATCACGACCGTCGTCACGCCGGAGAACGTCGCGCCGGCGTTCGTCGACGACGACGAGCAGATCAAAGCCGTCGTCGAGTTCGACCGGCTGTGACAGTCCAATAGCAAAGGACTGATTTACTCGCTCGTAGAATAACGCTGTAATGTCGTCGGACGACCTCCTCTCGTCGCTGGAGCACATCGCAGAGCGGCTGGACTTCGGTGAGTACGAAGCGAAAGCCTATCTGACGATTCTCGAACACGGTGAACTGACGGCGGCGGAGATCGCCGAGTACACGGATATCCCCCAGCCACGGGTGTACGACACGGTTCGCAGCCTCAGCGACAGCGGGCTGGTCGAACTCCGCGAGTCCCGGCCGATGAAGGTACTCGCCATCGATCCCGAAGAGGCGTTCTCGGACTACCGCAACTCCCTCAGTTCGCTCGTCGACGGTCTCGGGGAGCGATATACCCAGCCGGCTCGTGAGGCGGAAGGCGTCTCGCTGGTGAAGTCACGGCCGACGATGCTTCGATACCTCGCGGACGTGATCGAGTCTGCCGAGTACGAACTCATGCTCTCGCTGACGCCGTCGCTGCTGGAGCGCTACGCGGACGCGCTGGCCGACGCCCACGAGAAGGGCGTCGCTGTGGAGATCCTGTTGTCGCCGGCCGAAGCCGTCCCGGACGTCGAGAGCTTCGACGCACTGGAGATCGCGACCACAGTCAGGACGCGCCGCGGTGTGACCACGCCCATCATCGCCGTCGCCGACGGCGAGTACGCGATGTACGCCACTCGCGAGGGAATCCAGGGGGCTGAGGATCGATACGGCGTCATCTTCAACCGCTCGGAACTCGGCTTTTTGCTCTCTGGTTTTCTCAACACCGTGCTCTGGACGACCGCCGAGACGGTGATCGACCGGCCCGAGTCACGTGGTTTCCCGCGCCGGTACGGGACGATCCGTCGCTGTGTCGCCGACCTGACCCGGATGGAAGGCGAGTTCTACGCGCATATCGAAGGTCGGGACGTCGAGACTGGCGAGTACTGTCACGTCGAGGGGAAAGTCGTCGCGGTCGACTCGGCGACCGACTGGACGACGGCGTCGATGGTCGTCGAAACCGACGATGGCGAGGTCGAAGTCGGGGGACAGGTCGCTGCCTTCGAAGACGTCGAAGCCCACGAGATCACGGTCGAACGCCTCGCTAGAGCCTAAGAGGAACCTACCCAGAACCGCCGATCGAGCGAAGAACGCTGCCCGACGTCGTGCCACCGGACGGATGTCGGGGATGGCGCGACCCAGCGAGGTCGTATAGCCACTCACCCCGCTCGGTCACGCCGGGGAACAGCAGGGGCACGGTGACAGCGTCGGCGACACCACCCGGGCAGCGATTGATTGTGTGACACCCACAAGTATAAATGGTGGAGTTTTTGTTCGTTCTGAATTTCAGAATTAATTAAACGAACATGAGAGACCCCTGGGAGTTTTTGCGATCGATGTCGGGACACTGTACTCTCCGATAGTGATTGGAACGACCACTGAGTGTGACGACTACCAGAAGCGGTCGAACAGTCCACACGCCGCTCGTGAACGCCGCCGTCCGTCAGAAAGAGATTCGTCTCGGCGTTTCACTCAGGCGCTCGCGCTCGCGTTCGCAGTTCCGAAGCCGCCGCCACCCATTCCGCCGGTGAACACCGACGCGGCGTACGCCTCGACGTAGGTGTTGATCTTCGAAACGCTCTCTGCGTAGGTAATCGTCACCGTCGGCCCGCTTGTCGAGAACTCGATCTGATCGATGATCTCCTGTGCAGTCGGATCGTCGTAGCCACTGCTGAGGAAGTTCAGGGCCGCATCGAGATTCGTGGACAGCTCCGAAGCCGCCTCCGACCCTGTCGTGTGCAGGTTGAGGTCGACGCCGAGATTCGACCCCTGCGAGTAGAAACTCCCCGAGACGTAGCGGATCTGCTGGAATCCGACGTCCATCTGTCCCGAATCGTCGGGAATCTGATCCTCTGGGATCATCGACGTAAAGCGCATGTAGCCGCCGGAGGTCTGATCGAAGTAGTTCGCCAGATTCCCCGAGACGGCGTCACCGTTGCCGGTTGAGACGTCGATCGCGTCCCTGGCAGCGTTTTCGGTCCCGAGTGCGAACATCCCGTCGCCGAGATCGGCCGCCATGGTGGTCTCACCGGTGGCGTCTGTCGTCGTATAGGTCGTGACACCCTGGTAGGTCCCCTCGGTAACGTCCGCACCGAGTCCACCAGCGGCGTCGATCATCTCCTGAGCCGTCCAGTCGGTCTCGAACAGCATCCCGAGGTAGTTCTCGACGGCGTTCTGGCCCTCGACCTTCATGAACATCGTCATCGAATTGAATCCCTGCGGGCTGAGTTCGCTCTCCGATTCGGCCCGGCTGAGGACCTCTTCCATCGTCTGTGGGCCTGTATAACCACCCTGTGCGGCCGCCTCTTCGAGAAACGTGTTCACGACGCTCCGGATGTTGTCGTCGTTCAACATTCCCTGGGCGTCGACCTGCACCATCGCCTGTGCGGCCGCCGGTATCTGACCGGAGCCCGGTGCGTTGCCGTTGCCGTTTCCGTTTCCGTTGCCACCGCCGTCGCTCCCACAACCCGCTAGCGAACCGAGTGTGACGAATCCAGCCGCGCCAGCACCGCGCTGGAGGAGGGTTCTGCGTGTGAGTCGTTTGTCAGCCATAGCTGTGAACGGATACATGGCTAGGGAGATAGAAATAACCACTGGATAGTATTCTTCACTTTTCTCCCCGGAATAAGCAATATTTTCCCGAATCGTGTGACACCCACACTAGGTTTTGGCAAACCTAAAAACTCAAGAGTGCGCAGGACGATCCATCCGATAATGAGTGAAATAGACGGACACTACGACTTTGGCGACGTCGCTGTCGTGATGGGGACGTACAACGAGGAGAAGGCGATCGGCACAGTGCTGGACGACATCGAGCGGGTGACTGACGGCGAGGCGTCGGTCGTCTGCGTCGACGGCTCCAGCGACCGGACGCCCGAAATCGCCCGGGAGAAAGGAGCACAGGTCATCGAGCAGGAGCCGCAGGGCTACGGCGTGGCCGTCGAGCGCGCGCTTCGGGCAGCCGATCGGCCCGTGGTTGTCACGACCGACTGCGACGACACCTACCCGATGGAGCGACTGCCGACGTTCCTCGCGGAGATCAACGACGGTGCCGACGTCGTCAGCGGCGACCGGCTCTCACGCGGCGCCGAGACGATGCCGCGATTCAACCGATTCGGTAATCACGCCTTCGCCGTCGTCGCAAGTCTGCTGGTCGGCGAGCGCGTCCACGACACCACAACCGGGATGCGCGCCTACCGCAAACCGATCATCGACTCGATCGAGTGGACCGAGAATACCGGGCTCTCCGCGGAGTTGCTCATCCGCCCGCTCTGTCGAGGCTACGACGTTCGTGAGATCGAGATCGACTACGCCGAGCGCGCCGGCGAGACGAAGCTCGATCCGATCTCCGGCGGCGCAGAGATCGCCGGCTCGATCCTGCGCGTCAGTCTCGAAGAACGACTGGCCTGATCGCGCCGGGTCGGCTCAGTCACGCTTCATTCTGGCGGCCCACGCTGGTAACTGCCCGTTCCGCCGGGATGGCCCTGGGGATTCTCTAGCCCGACCAGCGAGCCGCCGGTCGGCGAGGAGTAGAAGGCATAGAGCAGTTCGTTGACCAGATAGTAGCGGACGCGTTCGACCTCGTTGCCGTCGGGATCAGCTTCGGCGTCGGCCAGCCCGAACCCGTCGAAGACCTCCTGGCGTGTCCCTCTGTCGAGGTCGGCGAAGGGCGCGTCCTGCCAGTAGCGGGCGTGGTCGTCGAGCTGCCGAGCGGCGTCTTGCACGCCCTCGAAATACTCGGTCCGGTCCTGTACTCGGCCGACGACGTAGGTCTCGACGAACGTCTCGACTCCCTCGACGTCGCTCGGATAGAGCGCCTCGGCGGCGGCGACGAGCGTCTCGCGCTGATCGGCCGGCGATTTCCCGTCGCTCTCATCTTCGTCCAGCGTCTCCCACGCGAGCGCGCCCAGGCCTGTGGTCGCGACGCCCGCGGCACCGAGCGCGACGAGCGCGTCCCGACGTGAGAGTTCCGGCGTCATTCACTCACCTCCAGGGTCGTGTTCAGCGACTGTCCAGGACGGGTCTCCTCGGGCACGTACGTCGCTGCGCCCCCACAACGTCGGGGATACTCACAGAGTTCCAGCCGCGGTGAGAGAACCGCGACGTCGTCCCCACGAGGCTCGACCGGAAGCGCGATCCCGTAGTTGAATCCCGCGCCCGTCCCGTAGTCCACGACCAGCCGCGTCCGAATCGTATCCCGACCGTCGATCGGGACCGTGATCGGCTCGTCGATCGTCGGCCCGTCGAGTGTCGCTCGGTCGTCTTCGACGTCGAGCGTGACGACCAACTCTCCGTCGAGGTCGGTCACAGTGGTCGAATTGTCGCCGGCGTCGGTCTCGACGCGGATCGACACCAGCTGTGCGTACTGAGGAATCCCGGCCGTCGTCTCAAGCCGGGCTGTCGAGCCCTCGACAGCCTCGATCCGCTGGAGTCGCGGCGTGACGGGGTCGCCAGCGACGGGTGCCCACCCGCCACGGAAGCTGTAACGATACAGCACCCGGTCCGGGAACGCCTCGACGACTTCGAAGGGGCTCTCTTCGAGGGCGTAGACGGCGTCGCCATCGTAGTTCGGATCGTTACGCAGCGGCTGGAAGGGGTGGTTGAGCCACGGCCCGTACGGATCCGGGAGGAACACCAGTGCGTTCTCGAAGCTCGTCTCCTCGAAGGGTCCGTAGGCCGCCTCGTAGTGGGTCGTGATTCCCTGGTTGACCTCGATCTGATCCTCCGCCGTCTGCACGGCGGCGACGCCACCAACGCCCGAGGTGACGGCCAGCACGGCAACCCCAACAGCCAGCGCGCGCCGCCGCGAGAGCCGCGTCGTGAGGAGCGACCGCAACTGCGCTGCTCCCGTTCGAAGCGCCAGCCCCGCGAAGATCGACGCCGGCACGAGCAGGTCGTAGTGGTAGTACGGACCGAGATAGGCGATCAGGCCGTCGCCGATCTCCTCGACGTCGCCGATCATGTTCAGCGTCCCCCAGAAGTACAGTTCTCCCAGGATCACGGTGACGACGACACCTGCCAGAGCGAGTCTCCTGGCGGTGTACCGTCGGACGGCAACCCCGAACCCGACGGCCGCCACGGCCGTCCCGAGGAGACCAGCGGCGAACCACCGGCCGGCGAAGGCGTCGAGGACGTACATGTTCGCGCGGGCCGCCAGTTGCGGGGTATAGTCGATCTCCCGGCCGAGCAGCGCGCGCGTCCCGAAGCCGATCCCGTCCCGCGGAGCGAACGCGTGATAGGGAAACTCCAGGGCCGAGCCCGTCACGACCACGTTGTACCCGAGCGTGATCGCGACGCCGACGAGCCCGAGTGCAGCGACGATCCCCTTCCCGAAGATTTGCTCGCGGTCGAGCGTCCGCAATCGCCACAGCGCGTGGACGACGAACGGCAGGCCGAACAGGAAGGCCGTGTAGGGACGGGCGAAAAAGGCCAGCGCGATGGCGACGCCCGCGACGCCGGCCAGCCGACGGCTCCCCGTCCGGTCGGCCCGTAGGTACGCCAGCGCGAAGACACAATTGAAGAACGTCGTCGGCGCGTACGGGAGGAAGACGGCCGTGTTGATCAGGTAGAGCGGCGAGGCGAGCAGGACGACCCCGGCCAGCAGGCCGGTCGACCGGTCGAATAGCTCCGCGCCGATCGCGACCACGAGCGCGACGATACCCGCCCCGAGTAGTGCCAGCGCCACCCTCGGAACGCCGAGTGCCAGAAACGGCGCGAACATCGCCGCCGGGACCGGATTGTACTTGGGGTACATCCCCTGGCTGCTCTCGACGAAGAACCACGGCCTGAAGGCTTCCGGGACAGGTGGCTGGAGGAACAGCTGTCCGTCTAGCAGCATCGCGGCCTGCTGGAGGTAGACGCCCTCGTCGTGATTCAGCGAGTGGTAGGGAAAGACCTGCGTGGCGACGGTCCAGATCGCGACTGCGCCGACGAGCGCCAGCGTCGCCACGGCGGCCAGCCAGTAGCGATCGGGGTCGTCCTCGACGGCCGCACGGCCCCTGCGGACGCCCGCCACCAGTCGGTCACGAACCGATCGCACGGACTGTTCGGCTCCCGACATCACTCCGCGGGATACCAGGCCAGCGAGTGGTCGGCTTCGAGTTCGATACAGACGCGCGTCCCGTGCTCGAAGTCAGTGGCGTGGTTGTGCTGGCAGTGGACGACGTCGCCCGAATCCATCGCCACCCGGTAGACGAACGACGGGCCGGTGTACTGGCGATGGACGATCTCACCGTCGGTCCCGCCAGGCGGGCAGGGCTTCGCGCGGAGGTCGTCCGGCCGGACCAGTACGTCGACGTCAGCCCCGCGGTAGGCGTCGATCGAGCCGTCGAGCTGCTCGTCGTCGAGCAGCCCCAGCGCCGTATCGACGCCGCCGTCGACGACTTCCCCCGAGAGGAAACTGGCCTGCCCGAGGAAGCTCGCGACGAACCGCGATTCGGGGTGGCCGAAGACGTCCTCGGGTCGGCCGATCTGTTCGACCTGGCCGTCGTTCATGATCGCCACCCGGTCGGAGATCGACAGCGCCTCCTCCTGGTCGTGCGTGACCGAGATGGCGGTGACGCCGGCCTCCTTGAGGATGCGCCGGACCTCCTGGCGCATCTCGATGCGCAGGCGAACGTCCAGATTCGAGAAGGGTTCGTCCAGCAGGAGGACGTCGGGTTCGGGCGCGAGCGAGCGCGCAAGTGCGACACGCTGGCGCTCCCCGCCCGAGAGGCTCTCTGGATTGCGGTCCTCGTAGCCCTCCAGATCGACGAGTTCGAGCATCTCCTGAACGCGGCCGTACTCCTCGCCCCCGTCGGCGTCGGTCAGTCCGAACGCGACGTTCTCGCCGACGGTGAGGTGGGGGAACAGGGCGAACTCCTGGAAGACCAGCCCCACGTCGCGGTTCTCCGGCGAGACTGCCGTCGACGCGCCTGCGACCTTCTCGTCGGCGAGTCGAATCGTGCCGCCCGTGGGCTCGGCCAGCCCGGCGATCATCCGTAGGGTCGTCGTCTTTCCACAGCCGGAGGGTCCGAGCAGCGTGAGCAGTTCGCCCTCGTGAACGTCGATCGAGACGTTCTCGACGGCGGTGTCCTCGCCGAAGCGCTTGGTGATCTCGGCGAGTTCGAGGACGACCTCGCCGGTCGGAGCGGTGCGCGGTGGTACCTGTACGTACTGTCCGGTCGTCGTTGTGAGTTCATTCTTCGACATCGTATCCCCTCCAGAGAAGGACGAGCATCGACAATCCCGAGACGCCGATCAGGACCAGTGCCGGGAGCGCGGCGTCGCCGTAGTCGGCGGAGCTCCGCACGAGCCAGATGTAGGTCGCGAGCGTCTCGAAGCCGGGATAGCGCAACAGCAGCGTCGCAGCCATCTCCTTCATGCTGGTCAGAAAGACCAGCGCCGCGCCGGCGATGACGCCGGGCATCACCAGCGGCAGGACGACCTTCCGGAACGCCGACAGCGAGGAGTGCCCGAGCGTCCGGGCGGCCTCGACGAGCTTCTGGTCGGTCTGCAGCACCGACGACCGCAGCGTCCCCACGGCCTGGGGCATGAACCGGACGACGTACGCGAAGACGAGGATGTCGACGGTGTAGTAGAGGCTGTCCACGTAGTGCAGCGTGAAGTAGAGCAGCCCCAGCCCGAGGACGATTCCGGGAACGGCGTAGCCGACGTAACTCGACCGCTCGGGCAGCGACGCCCAGCGGCTCTCACCCCGGGCCGACAGATACGCCAGCGGCAGCGCCGCGAGGACGCTGACGCCCGCAGCGAGCGAGGAGACGTACACCGAGTTCCAGGCGTAGATCCACTGGAACTCGTAGCCGCCGCCGATCCCGCCGGTCGAGCGACCCAGCCAGTACAGCAAGATCGCCGGTGGGAGGACCAGTGCCAGCACCGCCACAGTCGAACAAAACGCCAGTGCTGGCCCCTTCCAGTAGCCGAGCGAGATGATTCCGGGACGGTCGGTCCCGCGATTGACGTAGGCGTCTGATTCGTCGGCGCGCTCGATCCGGGACTCCGCAGCGAGGATGACGATGGCCATCCCAACGAGCAACAGCGAGAAGATCGACGCGTAATCCAGCCGCCAGGCGTCGTACTCGACGTAGATCATCCGCGTGAACACGTCGTACTGCATGAGCGCCGGCGTCCCGAA
>ENA-ORDC01001495-ORDC01001495.1-marine-metagenome-genome-assembly--contig:-NODE-1495-length-16946-cov-6.166637_pt1 | contig 16946 bp, 15 predicted proteins | sample MGYA00237783_ERZ508515 | MGnify/ENA primary metagenome ERZ508515 (study PRJEB26186, sample SAMN06268792) | marine metagenome | isolation source: Eden Landing Ponds, San Francisco, CA, USA | place... | reverse complement strand
CCACTTCCGGGAGGCGGGGCTCGCGACGCACGTCGGCGTCCTGTGCGACGTACCGAGCGTCGGCGTCGCGAAGAACCTCCTCTGCGGCGAACCCGACGAGCCGACGGCCGAGCGCCCCGCGGGCTGGCGGACGCCGATCCGCGCGGACGACGCGGTGACGACGGCCGAGCCGGGGACGGTGATCGGCCACGCGTTCCAGTCGCGCCAGTACCCGACGAGCAGGCGGGTGAACCCCCTCTACGTCAGTCCCGGGCACCGCGTGTCCGCGGAGAGCGCCGTCGACCTCGTCGCGGCGCTGTGCGCGGGCTACAAGCTCCCCGAGCCGACGCGGCTCGCGGACGCGCACGCGGAGCGGGCGAAAGGCGACGCGGAGTGAGCGCGGAGGCCCTGCCGGGCCGATACCGTGACACCTGTTGCCACGGGCAGGCGGTTTTTAGACGGTCGGTCGCGAACGCGGAGACATGGGAGACGACGACGCGGAGAGACCGATGTCCGCCGAGGAGTTCCGGTCGCTGACCGACGGCTTGGTGCGACAGAGTTCGGGCGGCGGGACGACCGTCTACAAGAACGCAGCGGGGGTCGGCTGTCCGAACCCGGACTGCGACCGCGGCGTCTTCCAGACGCTGTTCGTCAGCGACCACGGCTGGCAGCAGATCGGCGCGACCCGCGACGGGATCGACCTCTGTCTGGTCAACACGGAGTCGAAGCGGCTCGTCTTCATCCACGACGAGTGAGCGTCGCGGCCCGGAGCCGGCGACGTCGACGGCGATCGTAGCGTCGCGGCCGTCAGTCGTCGTCCGCGGCGGAGTCCGCGTCCGGGCCGGCGGCGCAGCGGTTCGGGCCGAGTTCGAGTTCGATCGCCGCGGTCTCGTCCGGGGGCGACTCCACGCCGCGGTTGGCCGCGATCACCGACTCGTAGTTCGGCGGCTTCTCCGGCAGCGTGCGGGTGATTCGCTCGACGAACTCGTCGGCGTCGAGGCCGAGGACCCCGATCTCGCGGCGCGCGGTCCCGACCGTCGTGGCGACCGGCGCTCCGGGCTCGACCTCGCCGGTCGTGCCGTCGTTCGCGACCGCGAAGTGGCCGGGGCAGACGACGGCGTCGTCGGGCTGTGCGAGCAGCGTCCCGTGGAGCGAGTCGTACAGCCGCTCGGCCGCGCTAGCCGCGCCCGCGCCGGCGGCGTCACCGGCTTCGTCGCCGTCTTCGCCGGCCGAGAACTGGAGCTCCGTCCGGCCCACGCTGTCGGTGAACAGCGTGTCGCCCGTGAGCACCGCGGCGTCGCCGACGAGGTAGCTCGCGCCGTCGTCGGTGTGGCCCGGCGTCGCGAGCGCCTTCACGCCGACTCCGCCGACGTCGAGCGTCTCGTTGCGCGCGAGCGGCTCGAAGTCGTAGGCCACGTCGCGCTCGGCCGCCGCCGCCGGGAGGTAGTAGGGAACGCCGAGGTCGTCGGCGAGCGCCCGGCCGCCGGAGAGGTGGTCGGCGTGGACGTGCGTGTCGAGGACCGCCGCGATCGACGCGTCGCGCTCGGCGGCCGCTTCCCGCCACTCGTCGCTGTGACGGGAGACGTCGATAGCGATGGCGACGCCGTCGGAGGCACCGGAACCAGCGATGGCGACGCCGTCGGGAGCGTCCGCGCCGGCGTTCCCTTCGGAGGACGGTCCCCCCACCACGAGGTACCCGAGACACCCCTTCGCGCGCCGCTGGATCTGGACGATGTCGAGCCGCTCGTCGCCGGCGTCGGGGAGCGGGACTTCGGTCCGGTCGTACACGCCCGACCAGCCCCGCATCCCGTCCGCGACGACGGTGACGTCGTCGTAGCCCGCGGCTTCGAGTTCTTCGGCGAAGTCCAGCGAGGCCTTCCCCTTCGCGCAGACCGTGACGACCGCATCGTCAGGGCCGATCCCGGTTTCGGCCTCGAAGTCGTCGACGTCGAACTCGTGGAACGGCTTGTAGAAGTAGTGGGTCGAGTCGGCGATGCGCCAGCCCGCATAGCTCTCCCGAGGCCGCGTGTCGACGAGGGCGAAGGACCGCTCGCCGCGCCGGCGCTCGTCGATCCTGTCGCGGAACGCGTTCGCGTCGATAACGGTCGCCATGGTCGACGCAAGGTGCCGAACGGCAAAACGCTGTCCGGTGGCTCCCGCGTCGTGTCCGCGGAACCGGGCCGTGTCCGCGGTTCCCCTCGCGCTCGCGATGGACAGGTTTTAGCCCGGCGACCTGACACATCGGCGCATGGTCGAGGCGTTCGCGGTCGCCAGCGGGAAGGGCGGCACGGGGAAGACGACGAGCACGCTCGCGCTGGGGATGGCGCTCGCCGAGGAGCACGACGTCACCGTCGTCGACGCCGACACGGGGATGGCGAACCTGCTGTTCCACGCCGGGCTCGACGACGCGGCGGTCACCCTCCACGACCTCCTCGTGGAGGGGACCGCGACGGCCGTCTCGGAGGCGACGTACGACCGGTTCGGGCTGAGCGTCGTCCCCTGTGGAACCTCGCTCGCGGGCTTCGAGGCGGCCGAGCCGGGTCGCCTCCGCGACGTCGTCGCCGAACTCGCGAGCGACACCGACGTGCTGCTGCTCGACTCGCCGGCCGCGCTCGGCTCGAAGTCGGCGGTGTTACCGGTCGTCCTCGCCGACCGCGTCGTGATCGTCGTCGAGCCGACGATCCCCGCGCTCTCCGACGGGCTGAAAGTCCAGGAGTACGCGCGCTCGTACGGGACGGAGACCGCCGGCGTGCTGTTCAACAAGGTCCGCGACGACGCGGCCGACGTGGCCGAGCAGGCCGAGCGGCGCTTCGGCGGCCCCGTGCTCGCAAACGTTCCCGACAGCGACGCCGTCAGAGCGGCGCGGCGGGCCGGAGAACCCCTCCTCGCGCACGCTCCGGAGAGCGAGCCGGCGGCCAGCTACCGGCGGGCCGCGGCCCGGCTCGACGTGCGCGACGGCGACGAGGGGACCGTCGCCGACCGCTTCCGGAGCGCGGTCGTCCCCGACACGCCATGACCGGGACCGCGGAGTCGCCGGAACTGCGGATCCCCCGGGGAGACTTGCTCCGCTCGCGCGTCGTCTCCGACGTGGGCACGACGCTCGCTCGGGCGCTCGACCGTGAGCTGACCGGCTACGCGACCCTCGTGCCGCAGGAGACGCTTCTGTTGGAGGGCGACGCCCGCGGCGTCGTCACCTTCGCCGACGGCGTTCCCGTGCTCGCGTACAACACGGTGAGCGATAGCGGCGGTCCGGACGCGCTCGCCGAGCTCGCGGTGCCGGGTCCCTATCGCGTCGAGCTGTACGCGGTCGACGCCGGCGCCCTCGAACCCGCCCACGAGGAGGACGCGCTGCGCGTCGACCCGGGCGCAGCGGCGACCGAACTCGCCGACGACCAGGCGCTCGCCGACCGCACCCGCGACGCGGCCCCCGAGGAACGGCTGGACGCCGGCGGCGACGACGACAGTGACGCGGTCGCCGCGTTCCTCGAAGACGACGAGCGGATCGAGGCGATCCGCGAGCAGGCGCGCTCCGAGGCGGCGGAGCGCGCGTCCGAGTGGGGACTCGACGACGCCCTCGCGGAAGCGAACAGCGACGGGCCGGAGGGTGACCCGCCACAGTAGTTAGGTCGCTCCGCCTCGTACAACGGGTATCACCGTCCTCCGCCTCCTCCGCCTGACGGCGCCGAACGACTTCGCAGACTGGTACGCCGCGAGCCGCGCGTACACCCGCCACGTCGCCGAAGGGATGGGATTCGAAGGGGCTAACGCGCTCGACGGGACGCGGATCGCAACCGATCTCCGCGAGGACCCGTCGCGGCTGTCTCCCGATGCGGCCCGCTCCGTCGCGGCGACGCTACTCGCCGACGGCCGGTTCTCCGAGCCGTACTGCGAGTGGCTCCCGACGTGGTACGAGCTCGCCCTGATCACGCCGGTTCGATACGGGGAGTGGCGGCTCCGGCGAGTCGCGACCGCGGTCGCGGACGCCGGGAACGTAACCGTGACCGCGCCACGGTTCTCTCGCCCGCAAGACGTGACTATCGACGGAAGCCCGGCGCTCGCCCGCGTCTCCGGCTTCCGCGAGCGGTTCCTGCTCGCCGACGCGCTGTTGCACGTAGAGTGGTTCGAACACGCCGCGGCCGCCGACGGCATCGAGGTCCCGACGGCGCTCGCCGAGCGCACCCGCGAGGAGTCGCTGTCGTACTACGGTGGCGACCGCGATAGCCTCTCCGAGCCGGTGCGGCGGTTCCAGCGACTGCTGTTCGCCGACGACGCGTGGGTCCGGCGCGTGGATGAGCGCTACGGACTCGACAGCCGCCTGTTCGGTCTCTGGGAGCGGATCCTCCGCGCGGAGCACGAGCGGCTTGCGTCGGTGTGACGGGCCGGCTGTTCGAAGATGACTGGCCGGCTGTTCGGAGGCGACAGAGAGGGGACGGGAGCAGTCGCGACCGAGAACTCAAACTGTTACAGGCCTTGTAACACGTTACTGCCCCTGTGTTTGGATCGGGAGATAAGTATTCCAGTGGACGGGTCGTACTAGCGTGTACGAGCCGTCGACCGGTTCGTCATTCCCCGGAACGCTTCGGCCCTCTACCACCCCGTTTGTTCCGGCATGAACATCGGACCAGAAGCGACTGCACCGGACGCACGGCTCGCGTCGATGCGATCACTCGCCCCCGAGTAATCTTTTATTCACAGTTACACAGTCCGGAAGCTTCATAGGTCGGCTCTCGGATCCTCAGGGTATACGAATGGCAGTACTCTGGCTCGAGGATGTCGACGCCGACGACGTCGGAACCGTCGGCGGGAAGGCGGCTTCGCTCGGTGAACTCATCGGCGCGGGACTCCCGGTTCCGCCGGGATTCACCGTCACGGCGGGCACGTACCGCACCTTCATCGAGGAGGCGGGAATCGACGAGGAGCTGTTCGCCGCGGTCGACGTCGATCCAGAAGATTCCGGTGCGCTCCGGGAGGCCGAAGAGACCGCGGCAGAGCTGATTCTGGAGACGCCGCTCCCCGACGACGTCCGCGAGGAGATCGTCGAGCGGTACCGATCGATGGGTGAGGAGGGCGACGAGGCGTTCGTCGCGGTGCGCTCGTCGGCGACCGCCGAGGACCTCCCTGACTCCTCGTTCGCCGGCCAGCAGGAGACCTTCCTCAACGTCCGCGAACAGGACCTGATCCGGCGAGTGAAGGAGTGCTGGGCGTCGCTTTTCACCCAGCGGGCGATTTACTACCGGCAGCAGCGGGGATTCCCGCACGCCGACGTCGACATCGCGGTCGTGGTTCAGCGGATGGTCGACGCGGAGAAGTCGGGCGTGATGTTCACCAGCCATCCCTCGACCGGCGACCCACAGATCACGATCGAGGCCGCGTGGGGGCTCGGCGAGGCGGTCGTCTCCGGGACGGTCTCGCCCGACAACTACGTCTACGACCGGGAGCGGGAGACGGTCGACGAGGTGACCATCGCGGACAAGAAGGTCGAGATGGTCAAAGACCCTGAGACCGGTGAGACCGCCACACTGGAGGTCGATGAGGAACGTCGGAACGCCCGAGTGCTCTCCGACGCGGAGATCGGGGAACTCGTCGAGCTCGGAAGGCGCGTCGAAGACCACTACGAGACGCCACAGGACGTGGAGTGGGCGATCTACGACGGCGAGATATACATGCTGCAGTCCCGTCCGATCACGACGATCCAAGAGGAGGACGGGAACGAGGGAGCGACCGACGCGAGCGACGGCGCGGAGAGCACCGCCGGCGAAGGCGGTGCGGACGCCGGCGGCACCGCGAACGGCGGGGGCGACCGCGGCGACGCGGACGACACCGACGTACTCGTCGACGGCCTCGGCGCCAGTCCCGGCGTCGTGTCCGGAACCGTCCGGATCGTCCACAAGCTCGATCACCTCGATCAGGTACAGGAGGGCGACGTGATGGTCACCGAGATGACGATGCCGGACATGGTCCCCGCGATGAAGCGGGCCGCCGGGATCGTCACGGACGAGGGGGGGATGACGAGCCACGCCGCGATTATCTCCCGAGAACTCGGCGTTCCGGCCGTCGTCGGCACCGGAAACGGGACGCGACTCCTGAACGACGGACAGAACGTCACGCTCGACGGCGACAAGGGAACAGTCCGAGCGGGCGTTGACGACAAGGCCGAGTCCGGCGAGGAGTTCGAACCGGTCGAGGACGCGCGGCCGGAGACCCCCGTCAAGCCGATGACGGCGACGGAGGTGAAGGTGAACGTCTCGATCCCGGAGGCGGCCGAACGCGCCGCGGCGACCGGCGCCGACGGCGTCGGCCTGCTCCGGATCGAACACATGGTGCTGTCGCTCGGGAAGACCCCCGAGAAGTACATCGCCGACCACGGCGCCCGCGCGTATCAGGACGAACTCATCGAGGGCGTTCGACGGGTCGCCGACGAGTTCTATCCCCGACCGGTCAGAGTCCGGACCATCGACGCCCCGACCGACGAGTTCCGGGAACTGGAGGGCGGCGAGGGCGAGCCGGCCGAACACAACCCGATGCTCGGCTGGCGCGGGATCCGCCGGAGTCTCGACAAGCCCGAGCCGTTCCGCCAGGAGCTGGCCGCGTTCGCGCGCCTCCACGAGATGGGGTACGACAACCTGGAGGTGATGTTCCCCCTGGTCAACGACGCGAGCGACATCGAGGGGATCAAACGGCACATGCGTGAGACCGGGATCGACCCCGAGACGAACCGGTGGGGCGTGATGATCGAGACGCCCGCGAGCGCGCTGCAGATCGAGGAGCTCGCGGAGGCCGGAATCGACTTCGCCTCCTTCGGGACGAACGATCTCACGCAGTACACGCTGGCGGTCGACCGCAACAACGAGCACGTCGCGGACCGGTTCGACGAACTCCACCCGGCGGTGTTACAGCTCATCGGCGACACCATCGAGACGTGTCGGGAACTGGGCGTGGACACGAGCATCTGCGGGCAGGCGGGGTCGAAGCCCGAGATGGTCGAGTTCCTCGTCGAGGCTGGCGTCTCCTCCATCTCGGCGAACATCGACGCGGTACGGGACGTGCAACACGAGGTGAAGCGGACCGAACAGCGGCTGCTCCTCGACTCGGTCCGCTGACGCGCGAGGACGCACGCGTACCGCCAAGCGCCGGAGCGCCCGAGCGGAACGGGTAAGACCCTCCGCGGCAACATTCGGTCGAATGCAGCAGCCCGAGCCGCAGTCGTTCGACCGAGTGCTCTCCTCGATGTGTACCGAGCCACATCCGGCGGCCCGAGAGGCGGCCGAGCGGTTCCTCGCGACGAACCCGGGCGACCCGGCCACGTACGAGGCGGTCGCGTCGCTGGAGGAGCGCGCGGTCGAACTGCTCGCGACGCTCGCGGACCACCCGACGCCGACCGACGCAGCGGGGTACGTCACCTCCGGCGGCACGGAGGCGAACGTGCAGGCGGCCCGGTCTGCGCGGAACCGCCACGACGCGGCCGACGTGAACGTCGTCGTCCCCGAGAGCGGTCACTTCTCGTTTCACAAGGCTGCGGAGCTGCTCGACGTCGAGCTTCGAACGGTCCCCGTCGACGACGACTTCCGAACCCGGACCGACGCCGTCGCCGCCGCCGTCGACGAGTCGACCGCGCTCGTCGTCGGCGTCGCCGGGAGCACGGAGTACGGTCGGGTGGATCCGATCCCGGAACTCGCCCGAATCGCGCACGAGGCGGGCGCGCGAATGCACGTCGACGCGGCGTGGGGCGGGTTCGTGCTCCCCTTTACCGACAAGGAGTGGTCGTTCGGCGACGCCGCCGTCGACACGCTCACCATCGACCCGCACAAGTTCGGACAGGCGCCGGTGCCGGCCGGCGGGCTCATCGCCCGCGACGCCGCGGCGGTGGACGCGCTCGCGGTCGACACGCCGTACCTAGAGACCCGGTCGCAGGCGACCCTGACGGGCACGCGGAGCGGCGCCGGCGTCGCCGGGACGGTCGCCGCGATAGAGGCGCTGTGGCCGGACGGCTACCGGGACGCGGTCGAGCGCGCGACCGCCAACGCCGAGTGGCTCGCGGCGGCGCTCGGCGAACGAGGGTACGACGTGATCGAACCGGAACTGCCGCTCGTCGCCGCGGCGCTCCCCGAGTCCGAGTTCGACGCGCTGCGGGAGGCGGGCTGGAAGGTCTCGCGGACGAGTCGCGGCGAACTGCGCGTGGTCTGTATGCCCCACGTGACTCGGGAGGCTCTCCGCGCGTTCGTGGCGGACCTCGATCGGATCCGGGAGTAGATCGGCGGCCCGTTGCGGTCGGGGCCGTGAGAGCGGCCCGACGACACGGAGGACCTAGCGTCCCGACTCTTTTCACTCGAACCGCGGCCACCTTCGCCGTGATTCCCTTCAGCGACCTCGCTCGCGCCGCCTACTGTCCGCGACAGCTCTACTACGCCCGCCGCGAGGACGACCGAGACGTTCCCGGGGAGGCGCGCGCCCGCATCGATCTCGCCTTCCGGTACCCGACGCTCGTCGACGCGCCGGACGCGACGCTCCGGCGGCTCCCGATCCGGCGGTCACCGGCGGCGTACCGTCGGAACCTCTCGCGGCTCCGCGAGCGCGGCGACTACGACCGACTCGTCGACCCGGAGCACGAGCGCGCGTTCCGGTCCGGAAAGGACTGTCACGGAACGGTCCACAAGGTGCTCGCGGGCAGATCGGCCGCCGACCCGCCGGTCCCCACGGTCGTTTCCTCGGGTGAACCCCCCGAAAACGGCGTCTGGGAGCCGCAGGCGGTCCGGGGCGTCGCCGTCGCCAAGGCGGTCGCGTGGGAGCGCGAACGCGAGGTGCCGCGCGCGCTCGTCGAGTACCCGAGCGTCGGAGTCGTTCGCGAGGTCCGGCTTACGACCCGGAAGAAGGCCGCCTACCGGCGGGCGCTACGGGCCGCACGCGCGATCGACGGCCCGCCGTCGCGCGTCGACGACGACCGATGTTCCGCGTGCGACTATCGGGACCAGTGCGGGACCGGGCGGCGGTCGTTCCGGTCGTTGCTGGGGTGAGCCGCCGCGGTCGGGTGAGAGGCGAAGGCGTCCATCCCTCCGGTCATGGCGAGAACGACGTCCCGCACTCGGTGCAGGTGAACCGGAAGCGACCGTCGTCAGTCAGTTCCGTCGCGTGCGCCCGCTCTTCGCTGCACTCGCGGCACTCGATCAGCGACTCGATCTGGTCCCAGTCGTGGCGCGCGCCGGGCGCGCCGATCGCCCACGCGACGACCTCCTCCTCGGCGTCCTCCCGCACGAAACCGGACTGGAACTCTCCCGGCGCGAACCGGATCAGCTCGCCGGCCGCGACGTCCACCCGCTCGCGGTCGCGGCCCACTTCGAAGGTGGCGGTCCCCGAGAGCACGTAGAACACTTCCTCTTGGTCGCCGTGCGCGTGGAGCCCACCCGAGAAGGCGTCTCCCGGTGCGAGTTCGAAGTAGTTCATCGCGACGTGTTCGGCACCGATCGCCCGCGAGACCGGTTTCCGCACGTCGTGGACCTCCATCGGGTTCGTGACGACGTCGACGTCGTCGATCGCGGTTTTCTGCATACTCGTTCGTCCGAGGGCGACGGCATAACCGTATCCCCGTCCCGTATCCCTGTTTCGTATCCCCGTCTCGTATCCCTGTTTCGTATCCCAGTCCCGTATTCCCCGTTCTCTCTTTCCGCGGGGCGACCGACCGCGCCGAATAGTTCCGGCTCGGAGGGGGCTGTCAAAACCCGACGACTTATGTGTATGAGACACGTCGCCACGGATACGAATGACACGAGACGATCGTGATCGTTCGGAGGATAGAGGAAGTCGCCTCGCGGCGGCTGGCCGTGAAATTCTCCGACGATAGCGACTCCGGGGCGCGACCGCCCCGCGGCGGTACCGCCCCCGAACCGACCGCAGAGCAGATGGACTCCCTTTTGACCCGAACACCACTCACCACACTCGACGAGGTACAGCTGTTAGACACCACACTCCGCGACGGCGAGCAGATGCCGGGCGTCTCGCTGACGCCGGCCGAGAAGGTCGAGGTCGCTCGCGAGCTCGACGCGGCCGGGATGCACCTGATCGAGGCCGGATCGGCGTGCACCTCCGAGGGCGAGCGCGAGGCGATCCGCCGGGTGGCCGACGAGGGGCTCGACGCGACCGTGACGAGCTTCGCCCGCGGCGTGAAGGCCGACGTCGACCACGCGCTCGACTGCGGCGTCGACGGGATCAACCTCGTCGTCCCCGCGTCGGACAAACACGTGGAGACGAAGGTCGGCTCGACCCGGGACGACGTGGTCGATCGGACGGTCGAGCTCGTCGAGTACGCCAAAGACCACGACCTCTGGGTCGAGGTGCTCGGCGAGGACGGCTCGCGCGCCGACCTCGACTACCTCGAACGACTGCTCGGGGCCGGCCTCGACGCCGGCGCCGACCGGATCTGCTACTGCGACACCGTCGGCGCGGCCGACCCGGAGCGCACCGCGGAGGTCGTCTCCCGGCTCGCCGACCGCGGCCCGACGAGCCTCCACACCCACGACGACCTCGGCTTCGGCGTGGCGAACGTCCACGCCGGGCTGAAGGCGGGCGCCGACACCGTTCACGGCACCGTCATGGGCGTCGGCGAGCGCGCCGGCAACGTCGCCCTGGAGGAGGTCGCCATCGCGCTCGACCAGTCGTACGACATCGACACCGTCGAGCTGGAGCGGCTCTACCGGCTCTGCCGAACCGTCTCGGAGGCGACCGGAGTCGCGCTCCCGCCGAACAAGGCGGTCTGCGGCGCCAACGCCTTCGCACACGAGTCGGGGATCCACACCGACGGGACCCTGAAGGACGGGACGATGTACGAGCCGTACCCTCCCGAGACGGTGGGTCGAGAGCGACGGCTCGTCCTCGGGAAACACGCCGGCCGTGCGGGGGTCAAGGCCGCGCTCGCCGAACACGACGTGGCGGTCGACGACGACGAACTGAGCGGGGTCGTGAGCCGCGTGAAAGAGCTCGGAGACCGCGGGAAGCGCGTCACCGACGCCGATCTCCTCGCGATCACCGAGGACGTGCAGGGCCGCGAGCGCGACCGCCGCGTCGAGCTCGTCGACCTGTCGGCCACCTCGGGCGGGAACCTCCCGACTGCGTCGGTCCGGCTCCGCGTCGGCGACGACGAGCGGGTCGCCTCCGGCACCGGAGACGGTCCGGTCGACGCCGGGCTGGAGGCGGTGCGGGCTGCGTTGGCGGGAGACGGAAGCGAACAGGGCGCCGGCAAGGGAGTCTCCTTCGAACTCGACTCCTACCACGTCGACGCGATCACGGGCGGGACCGACGCGGTCGTCACCGTCGAGGTCGACCTCTCGCGAGGCGACCGGTCCGTGAGCGTCTCCGCGACCGACGCCGACATCACCCGCGCCAGCGTCGTCGCGATGGTCGACGGGCTGGACCGGCTCCTCTCCGCCGCCGCCGAGGACGGAGAGGCCCCGGACGCGGCCTCGCTTGCGGACGACTGAGGACGAGGCGACGGGACTGCAGGGCGGACGGACCGCCGTCGTCTGACGAGGTTTTTAAGCGATGCCACCCGAACGACGTCCGTGAGCGTCGTCGTCGCGGTGAAACCATCCGCTCGCAAGCGCAACGCGAAGGTGGGGCGACTCGTCTTCGAGGACGGCCCCCGCCACGCGTTCGAGAGCCGAGCGGCCGCCGAGCGCTGGGCCGACGACCTCTCGACGGGAGACGGCCACGTCTGGGTCGCGAGCGCGCACCCCCGCGACGGCGACGACGCCGACCTCTATCTGGTCTCTCGGGCGACCAACGCGAAGTTGGAGGCCGCTTACGACAAGCGTCGCCGGCGGCTCCGGGGCGATCACGCCCCCGAACAGGAATCGCTCGGCGGAGAACCGTAGCACGTCGACACCGACGGCTACGCCGCTTCGGCGATGCCAACACCGACGGCTACGCCGCTTCGACGATATCGTCGCGGAACCCGTCTACCGCGTCCAGCACCGTCTCCCGGGTCGCGTCGTCCACGTCGAACTCGCGGAGGGCGTCGTCGAGATGGGCCGCGATCGCGTCGAACTCCGCGTCCGTGATCCCCAGCCCCTCGTGGGCCGCCTCCATGTCGTCGCCCTCGTACACGACCGGTCCCCCGGTAACCGCGCTCAGGAAGGTCGTCTGGTGGGTTCGCTGTGCCGCCATCTCCACGTCGTCGAAGTGGTGGGCGACCCGCTCGTCGTCGAGGACTCGATCGTAGAACTCGTCGACGACCGCTCCGATCGCCTCCTCGCCGCCGAGTCGCTCGTACAGCGTCGTATCGGGCATAGACGACGATACCGACGGTGACGTATTGCTGTTTCGCTGAACGGTAGGGTAGCGGGTAGGTTGGACCGATCGCTGGCTGCTTCGAATCGGTCACTGGTTCACGCGGGTCGCTAGTCGGTTCGAAGCTGACCGCTCCTCAATCGAGCGGTCGAAAGAAGCGCCGAGGCGGAGATTTGAACTCCGGTGTCCGAATGGACAGTAGATTTCGAATCTACCGCCTTGGCCAGGCTAGGCTACCTCGGCTCACTTTCGGGTTGGCCGGTTCCGCTGTTATGCGTTTCGATCGCCGATGGCCGATCGCGTTCGACCAGAGCGCCGTCACCCACGGCGGAGGCGGTCGGGTCCTCCCGTCGGTTCGAAACAGACGGAGGCCGCCCGCTTACTCCGCGTCTCGCTCCGCCAACAGTTCCGTCGCCGTGAGCAGCGACTCGAGTTCGATGTCGTGGTCGGCCAGCAGCTCCGCGGCCCCCTCCTCGCGGTCGACGACGACGAGCACGCGGTTCACCGTCGCGCCCGCCTCGCGGAGCGCCTCGACGGCGTCGACCGCGGACTGGCCGGTCGTGGCGATGTCCTCTAACACGACGACCTCCTCGCCCTCGTCGAGCCGGCCCTCGATGCGGTTCCCGGTGCCGTACTCCTTCGCCTGTTTGCGCGCGATGACGTACGGGCGGCCCATCTCGGCGGCCGTAACGGCCACGAGCGGGACCGCGCCCAGCGCGACGCCCGCGAGCTTCGCGTCGGTGTCGGTGAGTCGATCGGCGAACGCCTCGCTCACGAGGCGGAGCGCGTCGGGATCGGTCTCGAAGAGGTACTTGTCGACGTAGTAGTCGCTCGTCCCGCCGTGCGAGAGTTCGAACTCGCCGAATCGGACGGCGTCGGCCGCCCGTAACGCGGCGATCAGGTCGCTCCGTCGCTCGTCGTCGGTCATACCGAGACAGCGCGCGGCGGCGACCATAAACGGGTCGGAACGCGAGCGATACGGAGAGTAGGTATTGCAGATCGGTGGTGGCGATGCAGTATTTAAATAACACTGAGCGATGACGCCGGTCACTTATAAAGAGATGTGCGGTGGCGCGCGCCTCCGAGCGCCCATCGGGCGCGAGGAGCGCCGCGCGAGGGAGTCGCGAGCAGAGAGGGACCGAAGGTCCCTCATGCAGCCGGCGCGCAGCGCCGGCGACGAAGCGAGCGACGAGGCTGGGGAGGCGTGAGGTGCGGTTGCGGGCGGGTGGGACTCAAAGGGGCAGTCGGCGAGGCGGGCGCAGGCGACGTAAGCACCGCAGCGAAGGAGCGGGAGCGACTGAGCGAGAAGCGCAGCGAGCGTGCGCCCGCCTCGCCGGCTTGGGCTTTGGAGGTCTTCAACGCAGCACCATCGATCACGTATAAACAGCCGACAGCACCACCACTCGATCACTTATAAACGATCTCACTCGCGACGTACTATACCCACTCCCGCAGTCGATCAGGGCGCTGATCGGAACCGTAGCCCACGCTCGGATCAACATATTCACTACAGACCGTCACAAACCGGGGTGTATGAGCACGGACGACGTCTCGCGGCGCAGGTTCATCCGGACCGCCGGCGGCGCGGCCGGCGTCGCGGGAGCGACGGCGGCGACGACGGGAACCGCGGCGGCACAGGAGGAACAGCCGGTCTGGCCGAGCGAGGCCAAGGGGAACGTCGGATCGTACCAAGACGCCCGCGGCGAGAGCGAGGTCACCGTCCAGGTCGGCGCGGGCGACACCGGGCTCGCCTTCGACCCGACCCTGGTGTGGGTCGATCCCGGCACGACGATCACGTTCGAGTGGACCGGGAACGGCGGCGCGCACAACGTGCAGAACGTCGAGGGCCCGGCGAGCCTCGACAGCGGCGACCCGGTCGGCGAGGAGGGGCATACCTACGAGTACGAGACGAGCGAGGAGGACGTCGGCATCACCCACTACCACTGCGTTCCCCACACCACCGTTGGCATGCACGGCGGCCTTGCCGTCGGCGGGGACATCGAGACGGAATCGACTGGCGGCGGAGGGGGCGGTTCCGACACCGTGTTCGTTCCGCAGGGCGCCCGCGCGCTCAGCGTCGCGACGTTCGTCGCGATGGTGAGCACGCTCGGGCTCGCGTTCCTCTTCATGAAGTACGGCGGCACGATCACGCAAGACGAGGAATAGTCGGTCGTCGCGGTCCGCGGGAGTTTCGTTTCGTCTGTCGTTCGGCTTGAGTAGTTGGTTCGCGTTTACTCCGCGTCCAAGAGCCCCCGGTACGCGTCGAGGACGCGGTCGAGCACGGCGTCGTGGTCGTAGGACGCGAAGTCGCGCTCGACCGACTTCCTGTCGAGGTCGCCGACGGCGACGAACTCGTCGGCGAGTTCGGCGGGACTCGTGACGAGCCGCCCGCGCCGGCGCCCCTCCACGAGCTCGTGGGCGCTGGAGTCGGCCTGGTACTCGACGAGGGCGACGCAGCCGCACGCCAGCGCCCACAGCAGGTCGGTCGCGAACGTCTCCCACGTCGCCGTCGCTACCGCGACGTGGGTGCCTTTGAACAGCTCCACCCGCTCGCGGAGCGGGAGGTCGCCGAGGAACGACACCCGGTCGTCGATCCGGAGGTCGCTCGCCGTCGACTCGATCCGGGCCCGCTCGGGGCCGTCGCCGACGACCGCGGCGGTCCAGTCGCGGTCGCGGAGCTCAGCGAGCCCGAGCAGGAACGTCTCGACGTTGGCGTGGCGGTCCAGCCGGCGCGCGTACACCGCGTCGAACCGGTCGTCGACGCCGGCGGACTCGACGAGGTCGAAGTCGATGCTCTCGGGGACCACTCGCACGTCCTCGCCGGCGGCGCCCTGCTCGCGGACTCGCGTCTTGGTCGTCCGCGAGGGCGTCGTGACGGCGTCGGCCCGCCGGGCGAGCAGCTGGTACCGCCGCCGGGAGTCGGCGGGGTGGTCGCGCCACCAGTCGACGATAACGGGGGTCCGCGAGAGGGTTCCCGCCGCGGTCGCGGCGATCCCGGGCGTCGGCGGGGTGTTGACCGCGTGGACCACGTCGGGGTCGACGCGGCGGAGCGCGAGCGGGAGCCGGGCCGCGAACGCCGACGGCGACGGCTCGGCGGTCACCGACCGGTACGCGATCCCGTCCTCGGAGAAGGCGTCGTGGTCGCCGCCCCACCAGCGGGCGCAGAGCCAGACCACGTCGTGACCGCGCTCGGCGAGCCCGCGGGCGAACCGTCGCGTCCGCGACCGCGCCGGCGTGTCGCCGTGGCCGGGTGCGAAAAGCGAGACGAACGCGACGCGCATACGCCGACCGGACGGCTGGGGCGGATAAAAAGACACGGCATCCGGCGGGCAGAGGACCGACGACGGGTCGACGGCGGACCCACGGGAAGCCGACGCAGTCGGACTGCCGAACGCGCGGGCCGCGATCGTGCTACCGGTTCTCTCACCCGAAACGGTTTCACACCGCGCGGAGAATCGGACCCCATGCACCGCTACGACATCGAGCGATACCTCAACGTACGGAACGCCGGCGGGGCGGACCTGGGCCCCGACGGGCGGCTCTCCTTCCTCCTCAACACGACCGGCACCGGACAGGTGTGGTCGCTCGACGAGCCGCTCGGGTGGCCCGAACAGCACACGTTCTTCGAGGAGTCGGTCTCCTTCGTCGACTCGTCGCCCCAGCGCGCGGAGGCCGTCTTCGGCATGGACGAGGGCGGCAACGAGCGCGCCCAACTGTACCTGCTCAACTACGAGTCCGGCGAGATTACCGACCTCACGGATCGTCCAGAAGCGAAACACCGGTGGGGAGGATGGGACTCAGAGGGCGACCGCTTCGCGTTCGCCTCGAACCGGCGCGACGAGGCCGTCTTCGACGTGTACGTGCAGGACCGGGACGCGACCGGCGACGGCGCCGAACTCGTCTACGAGGGGGACGGCTGGCTCTCGGTCGCCGGCTGGTCGCCGAGCGACGACCGGCTGATCGTCCACGAGGCGCACTCCTCGTTCGACCACGACGTGTACACCCTCGATATCGCCGGCGGCGACCTGACCCACCACACGCCCCACGAGGGCGACGTGCGGTACGGGAGCCCGGAGTGGGGGCCCGACGGCGAGGGGGTCTACCTCGTCACCGACCGCGACAGCGACACGCTGCGCCTGGAGCGGCTCGACCTCGCGACCGGCGAGTTCTCGGTCGTCGCCTCCGGGGCGGAGGAACCCGAAGGAGATGACGACGAGAGCGATGCCCCCGCGAAGCCCGGCGGCGACGACGGCTGGAACGTCGACGGCGTCGCCGTTCACGAGGAGTCCCGCCGCGTCGTCTACTCGCGCAACGTCGACGGCTACACCGAGATCACGGTCGGCGAGCTGGTCGAACCGGACCGGATCGACCCGTTCCCCACACCCGACCTCCCCGGAGGCGTCGCCGGCGGCGTGAGCTTCGATCCGGATGGCGATCGGTTCGCGATCACCGCGACCGGCAGCACCCACAACGCGAACGTCTACGTCGTCGACGCGACGACCGGCGAGACAGAGCGCTGGACCGCGGCCTCGACCGCCGGCATTCCGCCGGACACGTTCGTCGAGCCGGAGCTCGTCCACTATCCCACGTTCGACGGTCGGGAGATCCCCGCGTTCTTCTCCGTCCCAGAGACGGAACCGCCCGAGGGCGGCTACCCCGTCGTCGTCGATATCCACGGCGGGCCGGAGTCG
>ENA-ORDC01001493-ORDC01001493.1-marine-metagenome-genome-assembly--contig:-NODE-1493-length-16955-cov-6.789608_pt1 | contig 16955 bp, 19 predicted proteins | sample MGYA00237783_ERZ508515 | MGnify/ENA primary metagenome ERZ508515 (study PRJEB26186, sample SAMN06268792) | marine metagenome | isolation source: Eden Landing Ponds, San Francisco, CA, USA | place... | reverse complement strand
CGGCCCCGCCGAGACACGAGGCTCCGGCGGGGACATGGATGGGCAATCCGATCGGGAGTGCCGGCCCCGAATGCCCCGGTTCGGTTACAGTATCGAAACGGATGGGCGTGGAGTGACGGTCGGTTTCCGGTTGCGCGTGGTCCAGTACAGGTCAAGGACGGGGGCACAATGGAACAGGGCCCCGTCCCGGCGACAGGACGCATCGACGTCGTCGACCGCGGTGGTGAGGGTGGTTCCGACCACTCCGCCTCCGCTCCGAATGCTGGTACCGTCGTTTGGCGTGGCGATATCGTTCCCGACAGGTTCTTCGAGCATCCATCCGGCGAGCTCGAAGCATCGACGGGCGAGCGGTTCGGAGTTCTCGTGAGCGAAGCGAGCGAGAGCACGCGAGAGCTGTGCTCTCTCGGAGGACCCGAGCGAAGCCGTTCGACACGAGCGAACGAACGTGGGCGAGCGGACCGACGAGCGACTCCCGGAAGACGCGCGGCGTCTTCCGTATCGTTCGAGCGGCAACTGGCCGCTCGAAGACAACGGTTGCGGAGGGTATTGGTGTTCTCGCGAACCGCGCGAGACGTGGTTCGAAAGGCGCTTCGCGCCTTTCGGTCGACAGTAAAAGGTGCCTCAGTAGAACTCCCGAACCAGGTCCATCGCGTCCTCTGGCGCGCCGTCCGGGATGTCGGCCATGTTCGCCGTCAGGCCGTGGGCCTCCTCGTAGGTGACCGAGTCGGAGTCGCGGTACAGGACGCCCTGGTACTCGCGGTCCCGGTCGAGGATGAGGTCCCGGGCCGCGTCGAAGTCCGTCGGGTCGTGCTCTTCGTCCTCGGCGTCGACGATGGCGCCCCGGAAGTAGTCGTACGTGTCGACGTCGTTGAACGTGACACACGGCGAGAAGACGTTCACGAAGCCGAAGCCGGGGTGCTCGATGGCCTCCTTGACGATCTCGGTGTGGCGCTTCGCGTCGGAGGCGAACGACTGGGCGATGAACGTCCCGCCGGCCGAGAGGGCCAGGGCGAGCGGGTTCACCGGAGGCATCTGTGGCCCCTCCGGCGAGGTCGAGGTCTCGAAGTCCTCCCGGGAGGTCGGGGAGAACTGGCCCTTCGTCAGGCCGTAGATACGGTTGTCCATCACGACGTAGGTGACGTCCACGTTCCGGCGGACGGCGTGGACGAAGTGGCCGGCGCCGATGGAGAAGCCGTCGCCGTCGCCGCCGGCGACCATCACTTCCAGGTCGGGGTTGGCGAGTTTGACGCCGACACCCACAGGGAGCGCGCGCCCGTGGACGCCGTGGAGCGCGTAGCTGTGCATGTAGGTCCCGATCTTGCCGGAACAGCCGATACCGGCGACCACGAACGTGTTGTCGGGGTCGTTGCCGGTCTCGGCCAGCGCTTTCATCATACCGTTCATCGTCCCGAAGTCACCGCAGCCGGGACACCACGTGGGTTGCTTGTCCGATTTGAAGTCGGTGAATCTGACGTCTGAGCTCATTCTGCTTCGACCTCCTGAGTGTCGTCCGCATCGCCCGTAATCGCCGCTGCCACGTCCTCGGCGAGTTCGTCCGCCTTGTAGCGGACGCCGGTGTACTTGTTGATCCGATCGACGCGTTCGAGGACGTCGTGTTCGAGCACGTCCGCGAACTGCCCGGTCGCGTTACACTCGACGACGATGACGTCCTCTGCCGCCTCGACCTCGTCGCCGAGGTCGGGTCGGGGGAACAGATAGGGCACCGATATAAAGCGCACGTCGTGCCCGTTCTCGTCGAGGAGTTCGAGGGCCTCACGCATCGCACCCTCGTTCGAGCCCCACGAGACGACGAGCGTGTCGGCGTCGGGGTCGCCGAACTCGCGGTAGTCCCAGTCCTCGTTTTCCTTGGCGGTCTCGACTTTCCGGTTTCGCTTGTCGACCTGCTCGACGCGGACCTCCTCTTCTTCGGTCCGGCGTCCGAGCGAGTCGTGTTCGAGACCGGTCGTCATGTGCGCGCCGTCGGTCGTCCCGGGGAACGCGCGCGGGCTGACGCCGTCGGCGGTCGGGAAGTGCGGCTGGAAGCGCCCCTGTTCGTCGAGCCAGGAGTCGATCTCGTCCTCGTCGACGACGTTGCCGCGCTTGATCTCGATCTCGTCCATGTCGAAGGCCTCGGGCGGGAACGTCTGTTCCGTGACCGCGAGCGCCAGGTCCGAGACCAGGAAGACGGGTGTCTGGTACTGTTCGGCGAGGTTGAAGGCCTCGACGGTCTTCCAGAAACACTCCGCGACGGTGGTCGGCGCGACGACGAAGCGCGGAATCTCGCCGTGGCCGCCGTAGAGGACCATATTGAGGTCGCCCTGTTCTTGCTTCGTGGGCATCCCCGTCGAGGGGCCCGAGCGCATCACGTCACAGATGACGAGCGGCGTCTCGGTGGTGGCGACGAGCCCGAACGTCTCGGTCATCAGGTCGATACCGGGTCCCGAGGTGGCCGTCATCGATCGTGCGCCCGCGCGGGCGGCGCCGAGTGCCATGTTCACCGCCGAGAGTTCGTCTTCGGCCTGGATAACCGCACCGCCGTAGTCCTCGATGCGGCCGGTCAGATACTCCATAACGTCCGTCGCGGGCGTGATGGGGTAGCCAGAGTAGAAGCGACAGCCAGCGGCGATGGCACCCATGCCGATAGCTTCGTCCCCGTTGAGCAGGACGTAGTCGTTGTCAGTCGTCTCCAGGTCGTAGTCGGTGTCGAGGTCGTAGTTCTCGGCGACGTACTCCTGGCCGAGGCGTGCGGCCTTCTCGTTGTTCTCGACGATGGCCTCGCCCTTGTCGCTGAATCGCTTGGCGAGTGCCTCGTCCAGGTTCTCGATGGGGAAGTTCGCCACCTCGCAGGCGGCACCGAGCGCGACGACGTTGCGCATGATGGCGCCGCCGGCGTCCTCGGCGAGACTCTTGAGCGGGACCGTCATCGCGTGGGTCCCCTCGGGCACCTCGACGTCCTGCATGGTCGAGCGCTCGCCGTCGTAGATGATGACGCTCCCCTCGTGGAGTTCGTCCTCGTTCTCGTGGATAGTTCGTTCGGTCAGTGCGATCAGGATATCGAGTCTGTCGACGACGCTCTCGACACGGTCGACCGATGTCCGGATCTTGTAGGCGGTGTATCCACCGCGGATCCGCGACGCGAAGTCCTTCGACGTGAAGACGTGGCGACCGGCGCGTGAGAGCGCCTGGGCGAAGATCTTCCCCGTGGAGTCGATCCCGTCGCCCGCCTCTCCGCCGATGGCCCAGTTCAGGTCCTCGGGCATTCTGGCGGTGGGTACCCTCTGCCCGACAAAAAGACTTCTGTAATAGCCCGGTCCGCTCCGGCCACACCCCGCAATTAGTGGACGTTCGGTCGGGAACGACCGCGTTTCCGGGACGCCTCAGTTAACTGAAATTCGAGTAAATAGTTCGATAGGGTGTGGTTCAGGCTTTGGGCGGGGTCGCGGCGGTCGAAGCGGCCGTTGCGAGTTCGGAGCGGTCGTCACGAGGTCGACTCCAGCACCGCGAGCGAGACGAGTCGGAACGAAAGCACCAATGTGGTGGCCGGCCCGGTTTCGGGTATGGAAGACACCACGCTGACGGTCGCAGCCGTCGAGTCAGTCGGCGAGGATACGGTCGCCGTCGCGATCGCGTCGCCACCCGAGTTCGACGCCCAGCCCGGCCAGTTCGTCAAGCTCACGCTCGAAACCGCCGACGGCGAGGAGTCTCGCTTCTACACTATCTCCTCGCCGAACGTCGAGGACACCTTCGAGATCACCGTCGAGATCGACCCCGAGGGCGCGCTCGGGCCGGCGCTGGCCGACCTCGAAGCGGACGATACGGTCGAGGTTTCGGGCCCGTTCGGGAGCGACTTCTACGAGGGCGAGGACCCCGTCGTCGTCCTCGCGGGCGGTCCCGGCGTCGGGCCCGCAGTCGCCATCGCCGAGCGCGCACTCGACGACGGCCACGAGGCGGTCGTGGTCTACCGGGACGACGAACCCGTCCACGTCGACCGGCTCGACGACCTCCGCGAGCGCGGTGCGACGGTCGCGGTCCTCGACGACGACGAGTCGCTGCACGCGGCCGTCGAGAGCGCATTCGACCAGTACGGCCAGCAGGGACAGATCTTCGTATACGGGTTCGCCGACTTCATCGATGCCGCCACGGGCGCCATCGAGGCCGCCGGCGGCGACACGAGCACCGCCAAGATCGAGAACTTCGGGTGAGTCCACGACGAAACGGCGCTGTGTGGGCAGATCTGGTTGCCGGGCAACTTGACAACCGTTAAAACCCGCGAGCGGATACAGCAGGTATGAGCCAGAGCGAAGGGAAACGCCAGCAGAAGTGCGTCTCCTGTGGTATCAACATCGCCGGCACGAACGCTGCGGCGTTCAAGTGCCCGGACTGTGGCCACCAGATCTACCGGTGTGCGAAGTGTCGCAAGCAGAGCAACCTCTACGAGTGCCCGGACTGCGGGTTCAGGGGGCCCTGAGATGTCCAAGGTCGCCGCCAAGATCAAGGTCATGCCCCAGAGCCCCGAGGTCGACCTCGATGCGCTCGAAGAACGCCTCGAAGACGCGCTCCCCGAGGGTGCGAAGATCAACGGTTTCGAGCGTGACGACGTCGCGTTCGGGCTCGTCGCCCTGCTCCCGACGGTCATCGTCCCGGACGACGCTGGCGGGACCGACGTGGTCGAAGAGGCCTTCGCCGGTGTCGACGAAGTCGAATCGGTCGAGGTCCAGAGCGTCGGCCGGCTCTGACTTCCGGAAACGCCTTTCTCCGCCGTCACACCGTGTCGACGGCCCGAATTTCGGCTCCAGCAGAGTCGGTACTGTGACTCTCCGGCACGGCGGACTCGGAACGCACGTTTTTTAACCGTGACTGGCCAACCGGAAGCTACCAATGCCCAACTCCAACGGACCCCAGTCGAACACACGTAACAAACTCAAGAACGAACCGCGCAAGCGGGGTACGTCGCCGCCCCAGCGAGCGGTCGAGGAGTACGAAGCCGGCGAGAAAGTCCACCTGAAGATCGACCCGAGCGTTCCCGAGGGACGATTCCACCCCCGTTTCGACGGCCGGACGGGCGAGGTCACCGGCAAGCAGGGCACGGCCTACACCGTCGCCGTCTCTGATGGCAGCGTCCAGAAGACGCTCGTCGTCAAGGCCGCACACCTCCGCCGACAGGACTGACGCCACTCGATCTCTCGACACTACTGTCTGGCGAGTTTTTGCGGTCCGTTTGACGTCGTCGTGGCCCGTTTGACGCCGTCGTGGCCACAACCTACATACGACTTCGAGACGGTACCTTCGAGCGCATGCCCTCCAGGCGAACGTTCCTCGGTGCTGCCGGAACCAGTGTCCCGCTCGCCCTCGCGGGCTGTCTGAACACGACCGAACGCGTCGAGGGGTACGTACAGTTCAAACTGGTCGACGGGCTCCGGGAAGAACCGGGCCGGACCGAAGAGGTGTCCATCGTACACGTCGACGCGAGCTACGAGAACGACGAACCGCCAGACCTCGTCTACCTCGACGAGGAGTGGGCGGACCGGTTTCCGACGCCCCGAATGCCGGTCGTCCCGGACCCGCTTCACGACGCGTTGACCGACCAGTTCGATTCCGTGCGCTACGTTGTCGGCACGACCAGTCCTGAGTGGGCCGAAGGCGACGAGTCGCTCGGGAGTTTCAACGTCGCGACGACGCGGGAGAACTTCAACCGGGTGCAGGTCCACAGCGAAGTCACTGCTTCTTCCGACGGGACGTCCCTCACCATTCACTCGGTCGACGGGCTGTGGGACTTCGACTCGAACGGGCAATAGCGACACGCCGAATCGGATTCGCTGGAGACGAGAACCACGCTTACCGGGTGCTACCGGGATGTTCGAGGACGTCAGCGGAGTGTTCTCTGCGATGGCGCCGTCACCAGTGGTGGCAGTCGCCGAAGAGGGTGGCCAGCGGAACGGGTAGTCAGCCGTCAGTGGACGGCCAGCGACCCGCTCCGGTGAAAGGTGACGGTCAGGTCCGCGACGTCTAGCTGGAAGGAGATGGTCTCGCCGTTCTCGCCGCTGAGCGTCGCGAGCAGTCGTTCCGTGTCGATATCGTCGTCGAATTCGCCGAGATCGTCGCGACCGAGTTCCGTCGCGTCGGTGATCGTGTCGACGACCGCGTCCGCGACAGCGACCGGTGGCTGGAAGCCCCCGCCGTCGCCTGGCATGAGGTAGACAGAAGACAGGTCACGGTCCGCTCGCTCTCCGGCGGGGACGGTGCTCGCGACGGAGTAGTCGACGGTGATCGGTTCGGAGAGTGAGACCCCGCTGTCGGTGGACTCGCCGTCCACGCCCTCCTCGTCCGTCGTGACGTCGTCCATACGTTCGTCGTCGGCCGCCCGCTCGTAGGACTCCGTCGCGCTATCGGGACGGCCGGCCTCACCGGGTGTCGGCGAGACGATCTCGCCCGGTCCTCTCGGGGTCGGGGAGACGACCCGGGTCGTCCCACCGTCGGACACTGCTCCGGACGGTGCGGTCGGCGGTGCGGTCGACTCGGCGGTCTGTGGCTCTTCTGTCTGCGAGTCGACTTCGGGGGTGGCGTCAGCCGGTGTGACGACCCCGGACGAGTCCTCGCGCCCCGAGTCTGGTCCGGCGGGGTCGTGAGCCGCCGGCCCGGAACCGCCGGGGTCGTGTGCCGCCGGCCCGGAGCCGCCGGGGTCGTGTGCCGCCGGGTCGCGATGGCCGGCGTCGAACTCCTCCGGTCCGCCGAGTGACGGCGGCAAGGTGAGTTCGTCCTCGAACTCCCTGGCCGCAGCCATAAGTCGGTTCTCGGCCGCGTCCCCGAGCATCCCGGTGTAGCGCCGGGCCAGTTCGTCGACCACGACGCGCCCGTCACCGTCGACTGCGGCGACGTTCCCGTCGTCGGTGACGGTGATCCCCTCCGTCGAGCGCGCGATGTCGATGGCCGGGTCCCCCAGCATCGACCGTTGCGTTTCGATGAGCCGTCCCGCGAGGTGTTTGTAACTCATGATGCGGTCGTGGCGCCGTTTATCGTCTCGTACAGCATGTAGAATCCCGCCAGCAACAGGATCGTCACGATGAGGTTGATCGTCGATCCCACGCTGGCCGGCGGCCGCTCTACCTGCAAGAGCTGTGAGGCCCCGTTCAACAGCTGCCAGGTACTGAAGACGATCACGCCCCCGCTGACGGTATAGATCGCTTTCCCGATCTCACCGCCGTATAGCCGTGCGGCGAGCACGGCGAAACTGACAGCCGCGATCGACAACAGCACCTGTGCGATCTCGCTCGTGGCGAAGAAAAAGTCCGGTTCCCCGGACTGGAGCGCACCCGCGCCCGGCGCTCCCATCGCCGTCCCCGCCGCAACCGCTGTCGCGAGGCAACCGACTCCCATCGTGAGCCCGACTCTGCGGACCCGCCTGTTCGTGTGTGCCATCGAATACGGTGTTTCTCGGAACGGGTCTTAACCTGTAATCATCTTTCAGCGATATCAGGTTCGATAGTGATGATTGTTCGATGGTTTTCCCGGTCTCAACGAGGAAAATAGCGTTCACCAGCGACAGAGCGGCGAGACCGCGGTCGCCCCAATGTCGCTGTAAACCCTCGAAAACGGATGAGAGATTGATTATCACGAGTGAAATGCAGCGTCGAGAGCCCAGCGTCGGTCCCGACTGGGGAGATTCCGACCGGGTGCCCTCTCGGTAGGTCCCACGAACCCTGGCGGCAGGTGGGTCCCACGAACCGTGGCGGCCGGTGGGTCCCACGAACCGTGGCGGCCGGTGGGTCCCACGAACCGTGGCGGCAGGTAAGTCCCACGGACCATGGCGGCCGGTGGGTCACTCGGTCGAGAGTCCAGAGATCGATAGGTGTTTGTGCGCCCCGGTGCAGAACTGCGAGTATGCCCGCGTCGGCGAACCGCCGGGTCCGGTCGGTGGCCGGACCGCAGACGAGTGCCGTCCCGAACCACGACGAGCTATGACTATATTCAAAGAGAAGATAGACGAGGAGTATCTGACGGTCGCCGAGACGAAAGAGGTCCTGGAGAGACTGGAGCGCGAGCGTGCGGCCGACGAGGACCGCGAGATGCGCTACGAACTCGCGCGAGCGATCGAACACGTCAATCGCTTCGCGATCCTCGACCCCGAGGAGTCCCGGGAGTTCGTGGCCGAACTGCTCGAACTGGAGAAAGTCGACGAGGCGACGGCCTACAAGATCGCCGACCTCCAGCCACAGGACCGCGACGAACTCCGTGCGGTCTACGCCCAGGAACGCTACTCGCTGTCGGGCGACGAACTCGACGCGATCCTCGAAGTCGTCGCGAAGTACGTCTGACCGGGCGACGGCGCCCGGCCACTCGGTAGTGGACGATTCCAGCGAGGGGTCTGCGTCGTCGGCGACTACCGAGGTTTAAGTTCTGGCTGGTCGTACTGGTGTATCATGAGTGACACCGGGCGCGACGAGTCGTCAGCACCGGCGGCTGTGGTCCTCGATTTCCTGGCACACGGCCGGACCGAGGACGACCGGCCCCAGTACCAGAAACAGCCGCTGGCGTACGCGCTCGACCGGGGGGACTTCCGGCTCTACGAGATCATCCTCGACGCGGACGCCGGCGTCTCCATCGGCGACGACATCCACGTCGACCGCTCGGACGAGCGGTTCGAACACGTCGGCGAGGCGGAGTACGAGGACCTCCCGGGAGGCGCACAGTCCGAACTGGAGTACGTCGTCGAGGACATCGTCGACGAGGAGGAGCGTCGGTTCGTCGACTTCTACAACGACGCCCAGCCCATCACGCTGCGACTCCACCAGCTCAACCTCCTGCCGGGGATCGGGAAGAAACTCCGCAACTCCATCCTGGACGAGCGCAAACGCCGCCCCTTCGAGAGTTTCGAGGACCTCGGAGACCGCGTCAACGGCCTCCACAACCCGCGCGAGGTCATCGTCGAACGCATCCTCGAAGAGATCCGCGAGGACGACCTGAAATACCGCACGTTCGCCCGCCGCGAGGACGCGTGAGCCGGGAGCCCTCCTCCGAGTCGGAGGCTGGAGCGCCGTCCGATACTGGGAGTCACGACTCCGACACATCCGACACCGACGGTCGCAACCCCGAGGCATCCGACACCGGGAATCGCGACCCCGACGGGTTGCTCGCTCGGGCGGGCGTCCGTGGGGACCCGAACCGCGACCAGCACTTCCTCGTCGACGACCGCGTCCTCGACCGCCTCCCCGGGTACGCCCGCGAGGCCGACGCCGACCTCTCGCACGTCCTCGAAGTCGGTGCCGGGACGGGCGCACTGACGGACAGGCTTCTGGCAGTCGCCGACCGCGTCACCGCGATCGAGCGCGACCCCGACCTCGCCGCGTTCCTCCGCGAGGAGTTTGCCGCCGAGATCGAGGCGGGGCGACTCACCGTGGTCGAGGGCGACGCACTCGACGTCGAGTTACCGGAGTTCACGGCGTCGGTCTCGAACCTGCCCTACGGCGCCTCCAGTGAGATCGCTTTCCGCCTGCTCCCGCGCGGGCGTCCGATGATACTCATGTTCCAGCGGGAGTTCGCCGAGCGAATGGCCGCCGAGTCCGGGACCGACGACTACGGCCGGCTGTCGGTGACGGCGGGCCACTACGCCGACGTCGAGGTGGTCGAACCCATCCCGCCCGAGGCGTTCTCGCCGCCGCCGGCCGTCGAGAGTGCGGTCGTCCGGACGACACCCCGCGATCCCGAGTACGACGTGCCCGACGACGACTTCTTCATGCGATTCCTGCGTGCGGTGTTCACCCAGCGCCGCAAGACGATGCGCAACGCCGTCCGCAACACCGTCCACATCTCGGGGCTGGGCGACGCGAGCGCGGTCGTCGACGCCGCCGACGAGGCCCTCATGAGTATGCGCGCGGGCAACGTGACCCCCGCCGAGTTCGCCGAACTGGCGCAGTTGGCCTGGGACGTGGGCGAACCCGACTCGAAGAGCTGAACCGCCCTCCTGTAATCGGAACCCTGACCTGCGGCGATCCCCTTCGGACCACCAGATGGAGGAACGCGACGCTGGACAGCCCGACCTCGCCGAACACCGCGATATCGAGACGGTCTATCAGCCCGCCGAGGACTCGCAGTTGCTGGCCGACGCGGTGGTCGAGGCCGTCGAGCCCGGCGACCGACTGCTCGACGTCGGCACCGGGTCGGGCTACGTCGCACACCGGGCCGGGGAGGCCGGCGCGCGGGTCGTCGGCTCGGACCTGAACCCCGAGGCCTGCGAGCAGGCCGCCGAAGCGGGCGTTCCGGTCGTTCGCGCCGACCTGACGAGCGCGTTCCGCGACGAATCCTTCGACGTGGTCACGTTCAACCCGCCGTATCTCCCCGAACCGGAAGAGGGCGGGTGGGGTGACTGGATGGAGACGGCCCTCAGCGGTGGCGAAGACGGTCGCGCGGTCGTCGAACCGTTCCTCGACGATGTGGACCGGGTGCTCGCGCCCGGTGGACGTGTCTACCTGCTCGTGAGTACGCTGACTGGTCTCGACGAGGTACGCGAGTACGCAGCAGATCGGGGACTGGCGGCGACCGAACTCACCAGGGAGTCGTTCAGTTTCGAGCAGTTGCTCGTCCTCGAACTGACGCCGACCGAGTGACGACGGGCCGCCGTGTCGGCCCACACCACGACTCGTCTCACTACCCGAGACAATTACTCACAGGCATCAGATGATATGGGAAATATTATACTGCGTCATTTCGTAGCCGGGTACAATGACGGAGTTAGTCTCGACCACGCCGGGGCTCTACCCGCTCCCGGACTGGGCGAAAGACGAACTGGCCGACCTGAAGGGCCATCAGAAAGAGGACCTGGTCCCCGTCGACGACCCCGCTGTCGCCGACGCCTACGACCGCGCGCGAACGGAAGTCGTCAAGCGACAGCAGGACGCCGGCCTCGACCGCGTCGTCGAGGGGCAACTGCGCTGGGACGACATGCTCGCGCACCCGCTGGCGGTCCACGACAACGTGGACACCCGCGGGATCGTCCGTTACTTCGACAACAACAACTTCTACCGCGAGCCCGTGGTGACCGGCGACCTGACCGCCTCGGGTGACGTCGCCGCGGAACTCGACGCGGCGAGCGAACTCGTCGACGACGGGCTCCAGGCCGTCCTGCCGGGTCCCTACACGCTGGCGGATCTCGCCACCGACGACCACTACGGCGACGACGCCGCGTTCCTCGACGCGGTCGCGGAGTTCCTCGCCGGCGAGGCCGAGGCGTTCCCCGACGTGGAGACGCTCGTCCTCCTCGAACCCTCGCTGCTCGAATCGCCGCCCGGCGACGGCGAAGACGAGCGCGCGAGCGCCGCCATCGACACCGTCGCGTCGGCCATCGACGCCGACGTGGTGGCCCACACCTACTGGGAGTCCCGCGAGGGCGAGGGCGGCCTCGACGAGAAGGTCTACGCCCACCTGCTCGACGCCGACGTCGACGCGGTCGGCTTCGACTTCGTCAACGGGCACGACGAGACCATCTACAACGTCAACGAGTACGGTTGCACCGACGACGTCGCGCTGGGCGTCGTCGACGGGCAGAACACGCTGGTCGAGACGCCCGCGGAGATCCGCGAGCGCGTCGACTACGTCTTCGACAACACGCCGGGGGCGGACTTCGAGCGGGCCTACGTCACCGCCAACACCGGCCTGTTCTACCTGCCCGTCGGCAAGTTCGAACAGAAATTAGAGGCACTCGCAAACTTCGACGAACAGGAGGTCACCGCATGAGCGACAACCGAGAGCAGTTCCGACCCGAGGACCACCCGAACGACCACTTCCTGCTCACGACGGTCGTGGGCAGTTACAAGAAGCCCAAGTGGCTCGACCGCGCCCGGGACCTCCACGAGGACCCCGACGGCAACTTCGACGACGACAACTGGCAGGAGGCAGCCGACGACGCCTCGCGCCTGATCACCCAGGAACACGAGCGCTCGGGACTGGACGTCGTCTGTGACGGCGAGATGCGCCGTACCGAGATGGTCGAATACTTCGCCCACCGCATCGACGGCTACGAGTTCCCCGGTCGCGTCAAGGTGTGGGGTCACAACACCTTCGACAAGCCCGCCGTCGTCGACGACGTCGCCTACGACGAACCGTGGCTCGTCGACGAGTTCGAGTTCACGTCGAGTGTCGCCGAGCGCCCGGTGAAGGTGCCCATCACGGGACCGTACACCATCGCTCGCTTCAGCTTCAACGAGTACTACGACGACTACGAGGACTACGCCTACGCGCTGGCCGACCTCGTCAACACGGAGATCGAGAACCTCGTCGACGCCGGTGCGCGCTACATCCAGATCGACGAGCCCGCGCTCGCGATGACGCCGACCGACCACGCCGTCGTCGGCGAGGGTCTCGAACGCATCGCCGAGGACATCCCCGACGGGATTGGCGGATTCTCGACAGGCACCCGTGTTCCCAACGGTGGTACGTTCAATGCGCACCCCAGTTCCCATCAGGACGTGATTCGAGACCGTACACATCGAGAGAGCCCGTCCCATCTATCGAAGAGCACTGTTTCGTCAAATCTCGACGAGAGACACAGTCGGCCCAGATCCGGGTAAAGTAGCGGGTCGAGATATCAGGCGGAAGGCCGAGACAGTAACCGACCACTCCAGAACATGTGCACCCTTCCCTCCGCCGATGACTCCCCTGTAGTCCGGCAAGAAGGGGATGTACGGGTTCTCGGCGTCGATGCTAAACAGACGAGCGGGGCTTTGGTGGCGATTTCTTCTGACACAGCTCGTGAAACCCTTTCTTACGTGTCTGATGATCCATCACCATCGTCCGAATTCGCAGTGGCACTTGATGTGTCGGTACGAATATCTGACACTATCTTCGAAAACTCGACAACGTGGACGCAACAGGAGTCGTTGACTCGTGACACGTCCACACAGAGAATGAATATAACTGTGGGGGGTGGTAATATCAAATCACGATAGCTATGGGAATCGACTTCTCGTCGCCGGGCCGGACGAGCGCCCGAACGACGCTACGCGTGGACCCACCGGTCTCGACTGCCGCGTTCGTCGACCGAGTCCGGAGTCTGGGTCCCGTCGATGACATCGAGAACTGCTACGACACCCACCTCTCGGGTGCGACGTTCGCCGAGAGAGCGGCACCCGGGGGAGTAGAGGACTGCTTCGACGATACCGTCGAGCGGATGGCTGTCGCGTCCTTCTCGTTCAGTACCGACAGGCAGGTCTCGTACATGGAACTCGGCGATCCGACGGTGCGCGAGCGAACCGAGACCGACGAGCGAACGGTCACCATCGTCTACCACGAGGACGGCTACGCGTTCGTCAGCGGGCCCGGGGGACGAACGGCGACGGAGGGTGAGACGGTCGCCAGGCGCCTCTTCGGCACTGAAGACATCGAGTCGGTCGACGTCGACGAACCGTTCCTGCGCTGGCTGGTCTGGCGAGCGCACTCCGGAGATGAACTGGCGTCAGGGTTCGACATCTGCCGCGTGACGGGGGCTCGGGTCGTCGGGGGCGGTCCGCCAGAGGAGTTCCAGTTGACCGGTGCGGAACCACTGGGGAGCGAGCAGCCACGGCGCTTCCTCGAACGCGTGCGCGACGGCCACCGGATCGACAGGGTCGACGCTGACTTCCGACTCGAAGGGGTCGACCTTCACGGGTACGTCTCGTCCTACGCGGGTCTCGGGGCGAGTCTTCAGGACTCGGAGCACTCGGAGACGGCGGGGACCGAAGTGCTCCTCGGGGTGGTGTTCTGTCTGCGCGTCGTCGAACTGTTCGAACGGCGCTCGGCGCTGGACGAACCGGCACGGACGCTCCCGTTGGCATTCGAGGACGCTCTGGAGGCTGCGCTCGCGGATACGGGAGATGGATGACTGGTCAGCACGGAGTCGGGCGGAAGTGGAGTTCCGTATCGCGTGTGGCCCACAGACGATGGGCAAGACGGCCACTGATTCCTCGGGGTCGAACGCCAGCTGGACGGTGCCCGGGAGGGTCGCGTTCGGGGTCGTAGGCGCATCGGCGTCGTGCGTGCTCACAATCGTGCCTGCCTCGTAGCGCTTGAGCCGCAAGTCCACGGACATCTCGTCGGGCCCACAGAGTGGGTTCCCTCGGTGTTCTCGGCGGCGGCTCACAGCACCGTCACCTCGGCCACGTCTAGTGTTGTCACAGTAATCGTCCAGAGGGGGCTAAAGCTGGACATACGAGTCATAGCAACGCATTTTCAAATGGGAACAGACCCATCAGTTGATGTCACTCAGTCGACGGTCGTACCTCGGTGTATCGTCCGCAGCCCTGCTCGGCGGACTCGGTGGGTGTCTCTCCGGTGGTTCGGATGAGTCGAACAGTTCTGGGGCCTCGCAGAGTTACACGGTCGGGCACGGTGACTTCGAGACTGACGTCAGTACCTCCGCGTTCCCGGATATGCTCTACTTCTACTGCGTCCAGTCGGGATGGATGAACTGGCCGACAGTCATGGAGCACTTCGAGGAGAACTACGACGTTGCAGTCCACGATGACGATCGCTCGTCAGGGGAGGCGCTCCAGCACATGCGCTCACGCCCGGGCGACATGACGCACTCGGGCTACAACGGTGGCTACACGTACGGCATCGTCGCCAAGAACGACGGATTCACGCAGGCGTACAAGCCCAAAGGGTGGGACAAGGTTCCGGACTCCCTGAAGACGGACGACGGTCACGTCACCGCCACCCGGCGCGTGACGACCGCCGTAACCTATCGGAAAGACATCTACGAGGAGCGTGGCCTCGAGGAGCCCACGACGTGGGCGGACCTCCTCCAACCCGAGATCATGCAGGACCTCGCGCTCCAGACGCCACAGGCCGCAGTCGGTCTCGCCGCCGCGCTCTCGATCAACAACGCCCGCGGCGGCTCGATGGACGACCTGCAGCCCGTCATCGACTACTACCAGCAGATTCAGAAGGGCGGTGCCGAGTTCACCGACAACTTCCTCGCACAGTTCTCCAGTGGTGAGTACTCCACGTTCATCCGGTACGATTACTCCGGACTCGACCTCAAGTACAACAACGACGAGATCCCCGAGGAAAACGTCGGTGTGGCGGTGCTCGCTGGCGAGAACGGGAATCCGGGAGCGTTGAACATGCCCTACGGCTACGCACTTCTCGAAGGTGCGCCGAACCCGGAGGCCGGCAAGCTGTTCATGGACTACGTGCTCTCGCTGGAGGGACAACAGCACTTCCTCGACGCGTACGTCCGGCCGATCAGATCCTCGGAGATGGAGCTGCCGGACGAGTTCATCGACAGTTCGGAGTACGAGCGAACCGAGTTCCAGGTCGACTACGACCAGCTGGTCGAGCAGCAGGACTCGATTATCCAGGAGATCACCCGCGGCGCGAACATCTGAAGCCGATGCTCGGCGAATATACGGATCGCCCGGGACCACGGCTCCGAGCCAGCGCCGTTCGGGTGGTTGCGGTTTTCGGGTCTGTCCTCAATCCTGTCACCGAGCGTGACCGGCGACGTCGACGGGTCGTCGCGCTGTGTGCACCTTTCGCCATTCTGGTGGCTATCGCGGGTGCCTACCCGCTCCTCGAAGTCGTTCGTATCAGCGTCTCAGCGGAACAGTACCGCTCCGTCGGCTTCTCGCTGGCGGCTTACGAGACCCTCTTTACGGACCCGTACTACCGAGAGGTGGCGTTCAATTCCCTCTGGCTCGCCGGCGGGACGGCGCTCGCGTCGGTCGGCGTCGCGGTCCCCGTCGCACACGCGCTCGAAAAGTACGACCTTCCCGGAGAGGACGTTCTCGTCACGCTCGTCTCCTTCCCGATCAGTCTGCCGGGGATCGTCGCGGCGTTCATGATCCTCGTGTTGCTCGGGAACAACGGGCTGGTGACCAACCTCTTTGCCATGCTCACCGGCCGTGCGGCGACCGACCTGGCCATCGCGGTGAGCGCTTCTGGACTGTTCGTCGCTTTCTGTTACTCGATGATCCCTCGGGCGACACTCATCCTGCGTGGCACGTATTCGGAAGTCGACCACGCCGCCGAGGAGGCAGCCCAGTCACTCGGCGCGACGCCGTGGCAGACGTTCCGGCACGTGACGTTCCCGCAGATACGACCAGGGATCACCGGTGCGCTCATTCTCACCTTCCGGACCGGCCTGGCGATCTTCGGCACGCTCATCGTCATCCAGACGGTCCTGGTCTGGACACTCCAGATTTCACGGGAGCTCGCGACCGGCTACAACATCCAGGTGGCTGGCGCGATGGCGACGGTGTACTTCCTGTTCACCTTCGCATTCACTGCTTTCGGCCTGCGGTACACCGATGCGGAGGTGGGACTGTGACCGTCGCGCCGTCACGACGGTTCGGCCGGGAGCTGGTGACAGTGATACTGTTTCTCACCGTCGCCTTCCTGATCGCCCCCGTCCTGCTCACGTTCGTCGGCTCGTTCGCCGGTGAGTGGAGTGGCGTGTTCCCCTCGGAGTTTGTCACCCTTCGGAACTGGCGTGAGGTGCTCGGGCTGGCAGAGACGATCGGTTCCCAGCGGAGTATGGGCTGGAACGCGATCCTGTCGGTCGGTGGGTATACCCTCGCCGTTCCGTCCGAGTTGATCTTCAGCGTCGCGCTCGCCCTCGGCGGCGTGTTCATCAACCTCGTCGTCGGTGTGCCCATCGCGTATGCAGTCGCCCGCTACGACTTCCGGTGGGACGAGTGGGTGAGCGCGATCTCCGTCTTGCCGCTCGTTCCCGGCGTCATCCTCGGCGTTGCGTTCCTGCGCGCGTATCCGGATCTCTCCGGGACGAGCTTCGGACTGATCGTCGGGTACTCGCTGTTGAAGGCACCGTTCATGGTGATGGCGGTCCGAAGCGAGTTCGAGTCGATGCCGCTCCAGCGGCTGGAGGAGTCGGCCCGCTCGCTGGGCGCATCGTGGCCGCGAACGTTCTTCACCGTCATCGTCCCGAACGCGCGGTCGGGAATCGTCTCCGGCGCGATCATCTGCTG
>ENA-ORDC01001488-ORDC01001488.1-marine-metagenome-genome-assembly--contig:-NODE-1488-length-17009-cov-7.928124_pt1 | contig 17009 bp, 14 predicted proteins | sample MGYA00237783_ERZ508515 | MGnify/ENA primary metagenome ERZ508515 (study PRJEB26186, sample SAMN06268792) | marine metagenome | isolation source: Eden Landing Ponds, San Francisco, CA, USA | place... | reverse complement strand
CCTAGGGGACAGGGCGAGAGGTTCCTAACCTCTCGATCGCGGGTTCGAATCCCGCCGCGCCCGCTATCGTGTCGAGCGACAGCGAGACCGATAGCGCCGCGCAAGGGATTCCTGAACCAGGGAGGGCGCGCGCAGCATAGCGAGCACGTCCGACCGAGGTTCGAATCCCGCCGCGCCCGTGCAGTGAGACGGCGAGCGTAGCGAGCCGTCGAACGAACCGGCACGCAGGATCGAACCCCTGGGAGTCGCAGTGCGCGCAGCGAAGAAAGCGAGCGAGCACAACCGTCTCCATCCGGTTCGAATCCTGCCGCGCGCGTTCTACGGTTTTCTCTTTCGACGAAACCGAAACCCGGTACCAGTTCACCGGAGATACCAGATCATCGAACCGAGTATCACTGCGACGACCAGGATTCCGAGGAGAGTCCAAAGAGGCATACCTGTTGGGAGAGGGCCATCCGAATTGTCGGGTGGTTGCGCAGCTTCCGGCGCCGTTGTTCTCGGTGACGGTGGGACAGCGGAAGGCGACTGAGTCACAGTTGTTTGAGTTGATGTCTCTACTGCAGTGCTCACCGAGTTCGTATCGGTCGCAGAGACCGTCGAGGTTCCTGCAGTTTCAGATCGATTGGCAGCCGTCTCTGTTGCTGGCCCCACCGTTGTAGTCTGTGCTGATAGGGTTCGTGTCTCGGTTTCTGTGACCGTTTCGGTACGAGTGGGTGAAGCAGTCGATGTCGGCGTCTCTGTAGCAGTATCCGGCGGTCGCTCCGTCCGAGTGTTCGTCGCTGTGGGCGTTGTAGTGGGTGTGGTAGTTGAAGTCGGCGTCGGAGATGTCCCGGATTCAGATTCAACTGATACAGTGGCGGGGCGGACTTCCCCGATATCGTATCGGTCACCGGACTCGTTTCCGAGCGCGGTCACCGACATGTTCACCTGAGTCGTTCCGACGTGCGTCCCGCGTATTGTGACCTGTACGATAGTTACTTCTCCCCTGTCAATCGTATTCAGACCGGAAGCGGTTACGCGAAGGCTCGTATTATCGTTCTGATACTCCGCGTTTGCGAGGGCGGGATTACCACTGACAGTATGATTCTCGATCCCTACCACTGAATTGTCTGTGATGGATATTGAGATGTCGAATGCACCAACACCCCCTTCTGTATTCGTCACCACCAAGTCAAGTGTAGTCATTGAGCCGTTTTCGATACTACTTGTCCCAGGGTCCAACTGAACCCCCACTGTCCCAGTCGTGCCAGCGGCGGCACCTGCCCCAACCGTCAGTAGAGCCACAAGTAGGATTGCCAACCCCCACCAGTCAGGCATACGTCCTCTCGAAATTGGATAGAATTAAATACTTTCGGTATTCGCTACAAGTCACCACACCATCTAATCGGTGGGGGATATCTGGGAGCTCACAATGCGGGGGCCACGTTCGCACCAGCTGGAAGTTGTAGTAATAGCCTTACTGCTCGTCCTGACGACGCCGATGTCGGCGGCAGTAAGTGGAGTAAACCCTGCTTCTCCGAACGAGACAGGAGTCACAGCAACAGTCCAGACACAGCCTGAAAACGATACACAGGCTTCAATTCCGCCAGCGGTTGTCGGTTCGAATCGGCCACAGGATTACGACCTTGACGGACACTACGAAGACGTCAACGGGGACAATCGAATAAACGTAGTGGACAGCCAGGCGCTTCTCGCACACCTTTCTAGCGAGGCGATACAACAACATCCGAATGCGTTTGATTTCACTGAAGATGGGAAGGTCGACCGTCGAGATGTTGAGTGGCTGTTCCAGCGAGCCGTTTCAGTAAATCACAACGACACGGACGGCGATGGTCTCAATAACACAGTAGAGAGACGATTAGGGACCAATCTGACAAATCTCGATACCGACGGTGACGGCCCTTCGGATTACATCGAAACCGAACGGAGTGGGAAACGGATCGACAGCGACAATGATGGCGTTATCGATCCTCTCGATCCATTAGATGACGAGGGGCCTCGGTATATTCGAAACGAGTCCCTCGCAACCCCACTGCAAAAGAAGATAGCGGCGACCTTACAGGCAAGAAACCTGAGTGCCCTTGATCCGGACCGTCGAGAGATCCGGAACAAATCGTTCGAACGTCTCAACGCCACGCTCGTACAGTACAGGGACCCTGTTCGGGTGTCGTCCGCCGAGGTATTCACGAATGATACGGTCGTTCTGGAACGGCTTACAACGTACTCCCAAACGAGAGAGCAGTCAAAGGTAGAACGGATCAGTCGACTCGTCGCCTCGGCCGACAACACTACCACATATAAAGCGATTGTCGAGGCCGAACGATGGTGGAACTCGACCGAAGGGGAAATTCAGAATCAGCAATTCCGACGGCGTGCAGAGGCGAATCTCACAGAGGCGCGTCTGAAGTTCAGTCAGGCACAGGTCGCCTTGCAACGCGCGAACGATTCCAGCGGACCTCGCGCGATACGGGAGCGAGTCCGTGCAGTCCAGAAACTACGTGCGGCCTGGCTCCGCGCACAGTTAGCAACCCACGAACTGGACCGCGGGGTTGGGACCGACATTCGTATTCGGACCCGGAGTGACCCCATTCGGAACGGATCGTCTCCAGTCAATCGAACACTAGAAATCCAGATTTCGGATATTCGGCCAGACACACTGCGAAACCTGACTGTCACGGTCAATGGAGAGACACAGTTAGCGGCCCCAACCCGATTGCGGCGTCATTCGTCGACGAATTTCACGGTCCCAATCTCGGTCCAGCTCACAAACCGAAGCAACAACGTCACTGTTGCAATTTGGGACGCTGACGTACCTCCAGAAGCTGCGCTGAACTCATCGACCAAGTGGTCGGCAACGAAAGAGAGTATCGACACATCGCGAGCGACCGTACTGTTCGACGGTGACGGCCTCAACGACTCGACGGAGTATCGTCTCGGGACGTCGCCGCTGGATCCCGACAGCGACTCGAACAGAACCAAATTGAATGAAGCGGGTAACGGCACCGTTGACGGGCGTGAGGACTTCGACGGTGACGGACTCAAAACGACCAGAGAACTCCAGATCGGGACGAAACCACTGGAGCGTGATACTGATTCTGACGGCCTCGGTGACGGCGTCGAGGCAGTGCTCCTCGATACAAGCCCCTTCGATCCCGATTCGAACGACGACGGGACGAGTGACGGTGCGGAAGACTTCGACGGTGACGGACTGAACAACTCTGAAGAGATCGCTGCCGGGACGCTCCCGAGACTCGCCGACACTGACCGAGATGGACTGAACGACTCCCGTGAGTTGGAGGTCGGGACCGACCCCGTCAATCCAGACACAGACAGGGACTTCCTGATCGATGGCAGTGAAGTATCGTCTTCGATCGACACGGACCCGCTCGACGCGGATACCGACGGTGACGGAGTGGTCGATGGCAACGAAACCTACGATTCCGTCGCCGAAAACGAAACTCTCGGGGCTAGCGTCACGATAACGGGTAGAGGGAACGTCGCACGGCAAACAGAGATCCGTTCACCGAGACACGTTCGGTATCGAGATTCAAATGCCCCGTCCGCAGCGGTTGCGCCCTTCGTGGATTTCCGGACTGACCGGAACTTCAGCAGCGCACTCATCTCCATCGAATACAACCAGTCCCGGATCGATTCTTCACCGTCGAATTTGTCCATATATCGTTTCAACGAGAGCTTGCAGCGATACGAACCACTGAATTCTACTGTCGATCCGTCCACGAATACGGTTCGAGCTCGGACACACCACTTCTCGACATACACTGTCTTCGAAAACGAAGAATGGGTAGAGTATCTGAAAGGTAGACAGGATCTTGTCGAGAACGGAAAGCCCGAGCGATTCGAGAACATGACGTTCGAGTCACCACCAGATTCGATCAACGAGAGTGACTGGAACTGTCATACCGAGCGGAACTTGTATCCAGACGACCGATACGATGACCCAGATGGTGAGTGCGGATTCAGCGATGGGAGGACTTACGTCCGCGAGTCTGGACCCGTCATGCGGTCGCTACAGCGGAACGTCTCACTGCCTAGCGAGGGGCCGCTCTTTCTCAAATTCAAACTGACTTACTGGGCCGAACCAACGGAAATCGGCAACTTTAGTAATTTCCAAATCGCCTCAGAAAATTCGTCGACGTTCCTTTTCCGCGCGGACTATCGGGATGAATATTCAGCTACTACCATCACCAGACGAGTGAATATCGACCAATATGCGGGCGAGACCGTCACACTGTCGGCGATGGTCAACGGTGATCGACAAAACCGTTCGGATCCGGCATATACGCGGATAGAACTGCATCACGTCGACATCGAGGCACCCTCCAACGAGACGGTCAACACGGACTCGGACGGTGACGGTATCCCAGACTTCCGAGAGGTGATTGGTATCCCACTGGCAAACGGAGGAGTTGTCGAAACGGATCCGAACGACCCCGACACAGACGGTGACGGGATCCCGGATGGGGAAGAAGTGGACATCTCATCACGAGTCCAGCAGAAATCGGTCGGTAATACATTCTCGTCAGGGTTCCGCTGGTCGAGTGATCCCACGAAATACGATACCGATGGTGACGGCCTGAGCGACAGTACAGAACAAGAAGGGTGGACGGTCAGAACCATCAACCGGAGCGGCCAGGCCTACAGATGGCCAACCGAGTCGAGGGGTCAGAACGGTTCGGGGTCTACCATTTTCAGTCCCAGTGGCCAGAACTTGGTCCAAACGGCTTCACCGGAGGATGAGTACGGTCCGGTCCCCGCAGATTCGACCCCCAGAACGAAAGACAGTGACTTCGACGATGTATCCGACACTCCAGAGAGAAAGGTTACACATTACCTGAGCGGCCAGTCCTACAGATTGGCAACCGAGCTGAGGGGCCAGAACGATTCGGGGTCCGCCAATTCGAGTGGCAGTGGACAATTGGCCAGGACGCCTCCACCGCAGGGTGAGTACGGGTCGATCCGCGTAGATTCGAATCCCAAAACGAAATACAGCGACTTCGACGATATATCTGACACTGAAGAGAGAGAGGTTACACATACGGATCCGAGCGGGGACGTAACGTACGGCATTTCTGGAAAGTTCGACAGTGGATGGGTCGTCGATACGATCGAAGAGAAAGGATACTGGGTTACGTTGTGGTACACCTACGTTGGCGACGAAGATGCGGACGAAGACGGGTTCCCGGACGAACTGGAGTCAGAGGTTGGAATTCCGATCGTAGAAGACCGGTCGATCGAGCGGATTTTCACGGATCCGCACGACCCGGACACAGATAGAGATACACTATCGGATACCGAAGAGTTTGGAGACAAACAAAGCTTCAGCATTCCAACTGGAAGGTTTGGATCATATACGTTCGACGCCTATCCGATGCGGTCCAACCCGAACGAGGAGGATTCTGACGAGGACCGGTTGAACGACCCCGAGGAATACAGGATAGGAACGGACCCCCGCGATCAGGACACCGACGGGGACAACATCATCGATTCCTGGGACATTCGACCCGAGACTGACGACAGGCCACCGGAGATCGAATTCATCGACTTCGGAATCCTCGAAACTGGTAACGAAATTATCGGTCCGACTCACGGCGAGTTCCGTATCGTTGACAACACACCAGTTACTACCGAGGGCATCGAAGTTACGCCGTACTTCGACCAAGAAGGACGATTACCAGGGTACAGCACCGTCATCTGCTACCCGCCCCCGGACAGAAACGATTGTCCCGACGACCCGAATCGGTTCGCGTACAACACCGGGACGATACAGACGGGCTTTCTCTCCTTGCAAAGACAGGAGCCGGATTACTACTGGCTCAACGTCTCGGACGAGGACGACAACACGGTCAAACTACGCATCGACCATTCGAGAGCCGGCGAATCACCAATATCGAAATTCCTCATCCAGCGAAGTTATGATCTGCTCTTCAGGACCCAGCCGGACTGGCTGACCGTATCTGGCGGTGTCCTCCTCTACACGACCGGCAAACTGCTGGAACGGCGTCTCACCGTCGAGATCGAAGAGAAGGGAGAAGAACAGAGTTTCCCGCTCGAATTGGCCAACGTCAGCGAGCGATACGAGGGCACGGAGAACGGGGACTTCGTGCTCCCGACGGGGGGTCTGGGGGGCGGTGGTCGCTCCGGTGTCGAGAGAGGTTTCGGCTGGGAGTACATCAGCAGGACAGACGATATCTCGAAAGCGGACATCGGAGCGGCCCTCGACGAGGAGACAGCGATCACCGAGCCAGCACCGCGGACGAAGAGTGTCGAACCGACGGTGCGGGCGGCCATCACAGATGACGTCGACGACCCCAAACTCGTCTTCGTCATCTACCTCGGCAAGACCATCGTCCGGGCGACCGCCCAGCAACTCGCGGACGTCATCGACGACGAACAGGATCTGGAGAGCGCTCGCGAGTTCCTCGAAGACGAGGCCAGCGAGCAAACCCGGCGGGTCATCACCGACGGCGGGACGACCGACGATGAGATCGGGAGCGCGCTCATCGAAGCCGAACTCAGCGACGAGGTGAGTTCCGAGGAGATCAACGATGCAATACGTAGAATCAACAGTGTCGATACGAGCGAGAAGCGACAACTCGCGAACGACACGATAACAGAGGCACCAGTCGCCGCGGTCAAGTTCATCACCGGGATCGAGGAAGACGACGACCTCGAAGCAGTGCTCGCACAGGCCGATTCGGCCGCGCAACTCTCGTATTTCGTCGAGAACGCCGACGGCAATGCAGCCGTGCTGGTCAACACAGTCGAGGATACGGAATACTACAACAACATCTTCAGGGGAGCCAGCAAGTTCCGCTCCTCGTCCGACGCCGACCTCTCGGTGTTCATGGCTTTCGAGACCGGGAACGACGCGGCGATCAAGGCCTCAGTCCTCCGGTCGGTCGGTGACGAGCGTGGCAGAGCCGATGACATCACCCCAGAGCGGGCCACGCAATTCTCACGGGACGTCCAGGATCTCAGTACGAACGGTGACGTCGAAAACCTCGAAGACGTGTTGAACGACGACATGACCGCCAGTGATGGTGCTGTCAACGGAGACCCCAGCGGTGTCAAGGGAGCGATGTACGAGGTTCGACTCGCCAGAGACCGTATTGAGGACCCAGACATCAACAGCATTGAAATGGCCAAGGAGATCGAAACTCCACAGTATTCCGATCTCACAGAAGACGAAATCAGCACATTAATCCAGGAGATCGATTTCGAGAAAGGAACGCGGGGTTTTGGTGAACCCACTAGAAGCGGAAAGGAAGAAATCATCAGGAATGCGTTAGCGGATGGTGGTGACGAATATTCAGAATTCGATGTCTTCACAGGTAGTGACGAATATATTGAGGCGAAAAATGTTGATGATATGGGACGGGTGCTAGACGACCTCTTGAATAAAACGATCCGTTATAAAGCTCACCAGATGGTGGGCGACGTACGCTCTTCTGGGGAGATAGAGGTCGTCGGAAGGCCAGGGAAATTCGAGAAATCAAACGGGGGTCTTAGAAAAGTCGGGAAGTTCATCGAGAACAGCGAAGGAATCACAAAAGATGAACTCGAGTGGTAAATATGGCAAGTGATTGGATTTACGTGTACTACCTGTACGAAGGCGATCTCTACGAAGACGGGCCAGACATACAGAAGGCTCACAGGCAGACACAGGCTCAGCGCCCCGAGTTCAAAATGGATGAACACTATCTGCGGACAGTATTCGGTTCGGTTTCGATCGGTGCCTCTGACATGCACGAGATACCGGGAATGGACCCGATCGAAAATCACACCTACGAGACTGATGAGAAAACGTGGGACCTCTCCGAATCCCCGGCCATGGTATACGCACTCGAAGCAGGTCATAACCTGATTGGTGGGCCAGACCATCCCGAAGGTGCGGCCGAAGGGGAACCAGTCGAACAGTTCGCCCAGATGGTTGCCACAGGCTACGAGGCCACTGACCAGACACCGCTGGCCGCCTATGCAGAGACGCCGTTACATGCGACCGCAATTGGCGCGACCGGAAACCCACCAGCCACGGCCGAATCGCTGGCACACGACGAGTACGAACACCTGAGCTGGGTGACGGTGTTCCCGCCCGAGATGGTCGACACCTACGGCCGCGAGACATTGCTCACCGCACCTGCCTGGAAGACGATGGAACTCGACGACGGTGCCATCCTGCTCGTCGCCCATGAGGATCCACACGAAGTAGAGCCCGAGAAGTTACCCAGAGTCGCCGACCACATCGGACTGAAATCCTATGCGGACCCCTGAATATCGGCAGACTATGCAACAGTGGCTCTTGCCCACTCCAGTGAAATAGCAGTGGTAACGGCGTTCACCCTCCAATCTCGCGATATGCAGCGACGCCCGGCACAAGATCCAGCGATGAGACGGGTGCTAGCCCTGTGCCATCGACTGCCGACACGAGGGCGGCGTCGACACCGAGGATGTGGTTCGCCGTCCGTACCGGAATCGCAGCAGGCGTCGCGATCCTGGGGATCTATCTCCTGGCCGGAATCGTCGTCGTCGGCTGGACTGCGATCGGCATCGGGCAGGGGATCCCGCCTATCGCATTCTTCGGACGCACGTACTACGCCGTCGCGTTGAGCCCGGTCTATCTGCTGTTGTACCTCGTTTTCGGCGTTGTCGAACACCGGACTCACGGTTGAGCGGCGGACGAGGGCCGACCGTTCGACTCACGCTCGCTCGTGGACGCGCACCAGCACGGGGTCACGCGGCCGTGTGGTGATCGTCGCCACGAGGTCGAGCGACGGAGAGGACTCCAGTTCGAGGTGATACTCCTGAAGCAGCGTCGCGAGGACGAGTTTCGCTTCCAGCAGAGCGAAGCGGTCACCGACACAGCGTCGCGGCCCGGCCGAGAACGGGAAGTACGCGAGTCGTGGCAGTGACTCCTCCATCTCGTCGGTCCACCGGTCGGGGCGGAAGGACATCGGGTCGTCGTAGAAGCGAGAATCGCGGTGGACGGTCCACTGGTTGATCGTGATAGTCGCTCCCTCCGGGATCGGATAGCCGGCGATCTCGTCGGGCGCGGTCGCCTCGCGGACGATCCCCGGGACCGGCGGGTAGAGGCGCATCGACTCCTGGACGACGCGGTCGAGGTACGACAGGTTCCGGACGTCCCCGACGTCGGGCGTGTCGCCGCCGAGTTCCGCGTCGAGTTCGGCGACGAGGCGCTCCTCGACGGTTGGGTGCTGGGCGAGCAGGAACCAGGTGAACGTCAGCGCGAGCGCCGTCGTCTCGTGACCGGCCAACAGGAGCGTCATCACCTCGTCCCGGACCTGCTCGCGTGACATCGTCCGACCCTCGTCGTCCTCGACGGCGAGCATTCGGGAGACCACGTCGTCGCCGGGGTCTTGTGCCCGTTCGTCGACAATCCGGTAGACGACGCGTTCGAGGTCGTCGATAGCGCGGTCGAGACGGAGTCTGGCGGGGGTCGGCAAGTCGACAGGAAGCACGCCGGAATAGCCCTCCTGGTAGTTCATCACGACTTCGAGGGCGTCACCGACGGTGACGACGTCCCGGCCGACGTCGACGCCGAAGAGCGCGTCGGCGACGATGGCGAGCGTGAGTTCCATCATGTCGTCGTGGACGTCGCGGACCGCGCCGTCGTGCCACTTCGTGGCCGTCTCTTCGGTGCGAGCGACCATCGTCTCGGCGTACTCTGCGATGCGGTCGGGTTCGAACGCGGGGCCGATCAGGTGGCGCTGGCGACGCCAGAACTCCCCCTCGCTGTTGAGCAGGCCGTTACCGAGGACGGGCCCGAGTGACTCCTGGAACAGTTCCCCCTTGACGTAGTTCTGGTTGTTGTGTACGAGGACGTGTTCGATGCCGTCCGGGTCGTTGACCTGGTAGAAGGGGCGTCCGAACACCTCGTAGTACGCGAGGTCGCCGTACTCGCGCGCACAGCGCTCGACGAACGCGAACGGGTCGCGCACGTACTCGAAGAGACTTCCGACGAGTGGCCGACCGCTGGGTCCGGGCGGGCGAGTGACGGGACACGTTCGGGCGGGTTCGTTCGCCATGGGTCGTGATACGATGGCGACAGAAATAACGCTTCACACCGGGAGCCCTCGTCACAAGGTACTACTGTCCGGCGGGGGTGGATCGAAGAGAGTTGCCATGCACGGTCCGGAACACTGGTTCGGCCTCGTTCGAGCCTGGATCATCGTCGGCGTGTTCGTCTACGTCGTCTGGACGCTGCTCGACGTGCTTCGAGACGTGGGGCGCGACCTCGTCCGAACGTTCTCCAAACAGCGGTAACTGCCGCAGATGATGTGGTAAGACACCCGAACCATATAGTGTGAACGGGACGAAACGTCGTCTATGACCGGGGAGGACACGAGCTACGAGTGTGCCCGGTGTGGGGAACCGTTCCCGCCGAGGTCGAATCACACAGAGATCGTGCGCCGCGACTTCGTCGAGTTGCCCCAACCGGCGCGGATCGAGCGACTCTGTCCCGACTGCTGGAAGGCATACGTCTCGGAGTTCCTGGGTGAGGACTTCGAGGCACTGGTGTCGGCCCACGAGACGGGATGAGACGAGATGAGAGGATTCACGCTCCAGGAGGCCGACGACGGGTCGATCGGGTACGTCGAGCGGTTGCTTGAGCGAGCGGACCTGCCGACGGCCGACGTACGTTCCGGTCCCGGTACGTTCTACGTGGGCCGTCACGGTGGTTCCCGAGTGGGCGTCGGCGGCCTCGAACGCGACGGCTCGAACGCGTTACTCCGGTCGGTGGCTGTCGAACCGTCGGTCCGTGGACGGGGGTTCGGAACGGCGCTCTGTGACCGCCTCGAACGAAAAGCGCGGAGCGGAGACGTCGAGACGGTCTACCTGCTCACGACGACGGCGACCGACTTCTTCGCCAGCAGAGGCTACGTCGAAGTCGAGCGAGAAGCGGCGCCCGCGGCGATACGAGAGACGACGGAGTTCACCGAACTGTGTCCGTCGACGGCGACCTGCATGGAGAAATCGCTCTGAGCGACGAGTCGTGTGGGCTCGTTCAGATCTTCTTCTCGGCGTCCTCGGCGAGTTCTTTCATGCGCTTGCCGACGCGGCCGGCGTCGGAGAACTCGTCTTCGCTCATCGCGGTGGCCAGCGCGTTGCCGAGGACGAACACGGCGTGTTTGTGCTCGCTTTTCGATTTGTGGACGTCGTCTGGCGTGACGTCGAGTTCCTCGTAGGGGTCGAACAGCGTCGCGTCGACGTCCTCGAGGTCGGCGAAGAAGTCCTTGATCGTGACCATCTGCTCGTGGAGTTCGAGAAGCTCGTCTTTGTGCATACAGGACCTATGGTGACGTCCGATTTAAGAATTGTCCGTGAGAGGGTCACACGGCCGCGGGGAGGCCCGTGGGGATCAGAAGACGTACTCGTCGTCGTGGCCCATCATGCCGTCGTCCTCGTAGCTCGGTTCGTCGTCGTCCTCGACGGGCCCGCTGGTTTTGTAGGCCTTGATCCCGGTCGAGAGGAGGTCCTCGATCGCTTCTTCACGGTTGAGGAACTCCCCGTCCTCGACGAGTTGCGTGATCCGCATCTCGAGGTGTTCCGGAATCGTGATCTCAACGTTTGGCATCGGATCAGACGGTGGTTCGGGAGAGGGGTATTTAAGTCTGACGGGGGTTCGGTCGGCCACAATCGGCGTCGCATCGGGTGATTTCTCACGAACAACCGGGACAGTTACGGGGATCCGATCGGTTCACGACTCTCACGTGCACTGTCACGAACGGCGGTGAGCGGTCGGTTCCCGTCGATTTCGGCCGTGCGGGAAGTAGTTAGGCTGAAAAGCGACCGGTCCTAACGGCCCGTAGATGGACTCACCCCGTGGTGACGAGGCGACGGTCGACCCCGCCGAGACCACTTTCGCGACGCGCGGGCGGTCAGTGGGCGACGTGTCGGTGCCGGCGGCGCTGTCGGTGTTGCCGCGTCCGCTGGTCGCCTGGACAGGGGACGACGAGCGGGTAGCCGCCGGCGGGTCCGCGGCGACGATAACGGCTCGTGGCCAGGCCCGGTTCGAACGGATCCAGGGCGCCGGCGAGGCGCTGTTCGCCGGCCGGACCGTCGACGGTGAACTCCCGCACGTCGCGAGGCCGCGCCTGTTCGGCGGCTTCGCCTTTCACGCCGACGACAAGGAGAACGGACAGTCGCGCTGGCGGGGGTTTCCCGACGCGCAGTTCGTCCTGCCCGCCGTCCAGGTCGTCTCCGGCGGGCCGGCCGAGCCGACGTGGCTGGTCGCGAACGCGACGGGCGCGAACGCCGACGCGCTGGCCACCGAGCGCCTGGGTCGCTGGACCGACCGAGTCAGCGAACTGGACGGGTACGACCCGACAGCGACGCCGAAACCCGGTATCGCGAGGCGGACCTACACCCCGGACGAAGCCGGCTGGCGGCGTCAGATCGAGGCGGCCGTCGAGCGCATCGCGGGCGGGAGCCTGCGGAAAGTCGTCCTTGCGCAAGCGTTGACGGCGGAACTCGAGAGCGACTTCTCGGTGCCGGCCGCGTACGCGCGTCTGGCCGAGACCTACCCCGACTGCTTCAAGTTCGTCGTCGCCCCGGAGGACGGCGGCCAGTTCTTCGGCGCCACGCCCGAGCGACTCGTCACGCGCGACGGGCGGACGGTGCGGACCGAGGCGCTCGCGGGTTCGACGGGACGGGGCGACACGCCGGCCGAAGACGAGTGGCTCGCGCGTGAGCTGCTCGGCGACGAGAAGAACGCCCACGAACACGAGATCGTCGCCGAGACGATCCGTGAGCAGCTGGAGCCGTTCGCGTCGTCCGTCTCGACGGGCGACCGCTCCGTCCGCAGGCTCGCGACCGTCCAGCACCTCGAGACGCCGATCACGGCCGAGCTCGCCGACGACGAGCACGTCCTCTCGCTCGTCGAGGCGCTCCACCCGACCCCGGCCGTCGGCGGGCTCCCGCCGTCGACGGCGCTCGACACCATCCGCGAGACGGAGCCGTTCGCCCGGGGCTGGTACGCTGCCCCCGTCGGCTGGTTCGACGCGGCCGGCTACGGCTCCTTCGCGGTCGCGCTCCGATCCGCCGTCGCCGAGGGTGACACCGCGACGCTGTTCGCGGGCGTCGGCATCGTCGAGGACTCCGACCCGGACGCGGAGTGGGACGAGGTGCAACTCAAGTACCGACCGATGCTCGACGAACTCGAATGACCGCGCCCAACGTCAACACGCTGTGGGGTCGGGCGATCGTCGACGAGCTCGTCGCGAGCGGCGTCGACGCGGCCGTGCTCTCGCCCGGGTCGCGCTCGACGCCGCTCACCGTCGCGTTCGCCGAACACCCCGACGTCGAGACGTTCTCACAGCTCGATGAGCGCTCGGCCGCCTTCTTCGCGCTCGGGCGGGCGAAACGCACCGGCCGGCCGACGCCGCTCGTCTGTACCTCCGGCACCGCGGGCGCGAACTACCACCCTGCGGTGATGGAGGCGGACAACGCCCGGGTCCCGATGCTCGTGTTGACCGCCGACCGCCCGCCCGAACTCGACGACAGCGGCGCAAACCAGACGACCGACCAGTCGGGACTCTACGGCGGGGCGGTCCGCCACGAACGCACCCTGCCGGAGCCGGAGGTCGCCGACCGGAAGCTCCGTGCGCTTCGGACTGCCGTCTGCCGCGGGGTCGCGACCGCGACCGGGACGCGTCCGGGGCCGGTCCATCTGAACGTACCGTTCCGGAAGCCGCTGGAGCCGACTATCGAGACGGATGACGTGCCCGACGGCTGGGAAGACGACCACCCACTCGCCGCCCGTGGCCGGGACGGTCCGTTCGTCCGGACGACGCGGGGGCCCCCGACACTCGCCGCGGCCGACCGGGCCGCCGTGGTCGAAGCGATCGAAGCGGCTGACCGCGGTCTCATCGTCTGTGGGCCGGCAGACGTCCCCACTCCCGACCGGGACGCGCTGTTCGGCCTCGCCCAGGCGACGGGGTTCCCCGTCCTCGCCGACCCGCTCTCCGGACTCCGATTCGGGGACCACGTCGACGGCGTCACGGTCCTCGGCGGCTACGACGGCTGGGGGGGCCTGTTCGGTGACGGCCTCCCCGCCCCGGACGTCGTCCTCCGGTTCGGCGCCTCGCTCACCTCGAAACGGACGCGCACCGTTCTCGCAGACCTCGCGCTCGGTGGGGAGGAGCCACGGCAGTTCGTCGTCGACCCGGCGGGCGGCTGGCGCGAGGCAGCGTTCACCGCGACGGACGCGCTGGTCGCCGACCCAGCGCGGCTCGCGAGCGAACTCGCCGGCCGCGTCGAGCGCATCGCGGGCGAGTACGCGGACCGCCTCGGCGCGGTCGAGGAAGCGTACTGGGAGCTCGTCGTCGACGACGACCGGTTCTTCGAAGGGCGTCTACTCGGTGACGTGGCCGCGCTCGCGCCGGACCCGTCGACGCTGTTCGTCTCGAACTCGATGCCGGTTCGGGACCTCGACCGCTTCGGCGAGCCGCGAGCCGCGAATCTCACCGTCCTCGGCAATCGGGGTGTCTCCGGCATCGACGGCATCACCTCGACGGCGCTCGGGGCTGGGAGCGCCACGGACGACCCGCTCGTGCTGGTGACCGGCGACCTGGCCTACTACCACGACATGAACGGCCTGCTCGCAGTCGGTCGGTTCGGCATCGACGCGACCGTCGTCCTCGTGAACAACGACGGCGGGGGAATCTTTCATCTGCTCCCCATCGAAGCCCACGAGACGTTCGAGGGGTACTTCCGGACGCCACACGGCCTGGATTTCTCGCCGACCGGCGACCTCTACGGGCTGGAGTTCGCGCGAGCGAGCACGCGCGAGGGCTTCCACGAGGCGTTCACCGACAGCGTGGGCCGGGAAGGCACGCAGGTTATCGAGGTCGGGTTCGACGCCGCCGAGAGCCACGAGGTCCGCGAGTCGCTGGACCGACGGGTCGAGTCCGAACTCGACGCTACCCTCTGAGCGCGAGGAAGTTCCCGACTGCGATGACGAAGGGGATCCAGCAGAACGCCCATGCGAGCACCGCCTCCGGCGAGAGGACGTCGACGCCGACGAGGTTCAGGCCGACCGGCGCCGTGAGCGTGAGTGCGCCGAAGACGAGCACGCCCGACTCCGGGATGGAGAGCGTCTGTGCGACGACGAGCAGGGCACAGACCGCCGCCGCGACCCGGACGAGGGTCCCGAAGACGGGCAACACCGCGACGCCGAGCAGCATCGGGTAGCAGATGAACACGGCGACGGCGAGCAGTCCCCGCTCAGCGGTGAATCCGACGGCCGAGTCCGCCCGCGTCGAGACGCGGTAGCCCGTTGCGTCCCCGGCACCGGTCCGGTACCACGACGCCTCGTCCGGGTCAACGTGTCCGCCGGCCGAACCGTCACCGCTCGCTCCCGACGACGCGCTCGCGGCTCCTGCCGTGGCGTTCGCACCCGCGGTGTCCCATCTCGGTCCGTCGGCCCCGGCGCCCGCGCCGCGACCACTCGCCCACGCGTCGGCACGACGACGCCTCCGGCGACGGTGGCTTCGCCACTCCGAGCCGGCACTCCCGTCACCGGCTGTCCCCGCTCGGCCCGTGTCATCGCTTCCGTTCGGCTCTCCGCTGTCGTCTTCCTCGGTACCGCTGTCGTCGCTCCGCTGGTCGGCGGATGGGGTCGAGGCGCTGTGCCGCCCGGCCGAATCGTCGGTGTAGGCCTCGTGGCCGAGTCGGTCGTAACGCGCGCGCTCGTCCGGGTCACAGAGCACCTCCCTCGCAGCCGACAGTCGCCGGAACCGTTCGGCTGCGTCCGGCCGGTCCGAGACGTCCGGGTGGACCTCCTTGACGCGCTCGCGATAGGCTGCGCGCACCCGCTCGGCGTCCGCGTCGCGGGCGACCCCGAGCACGTCGTAGTAGGTCCGGGCCACGCGCGCACGTTCGGGACGCCGTGGCAAAAGCGTCCCTCCCGAACCGGCCGGTTTTTGCTCCGTCCGTCCGCACGGCCGCCATGGTCTCTGACGTCTTCGATCCCGACGCGTGGACGCCCGTCGAGGGGTTCGACTTCGACGACCTCACGTACCACCGCGCCCGCGAGGTCGGCGCGGTCCGCATCGCCTTCGACAGAGCCGAGGTCCGCAACGCGTTCCGCCCGGAGACGGTGGACGAGCTCTCGACCGCGCTCGACCACGCCAAACGACAGACCGACGTTGGCTGTGTGTTCATCACCGGCAACGGCCCCTCCCCGAAGGACGGCGGCTGGGCCTTCTGTTCCGGTGGCGACCAGCGCATCCGCGGGGACGCGGGCTACGAGTACCGCGGCGACGACCCTCGAAACGAGGAGCGAGGTGAACACGCCGCGCCGCGGCTCCACATCCTCGAAGTGCAGCGACAGATACGCCACCTGCCGAAGCCGGTCGTCGCCGTCGTGCCGGGGTGGGCAGTCGGCGGCGGCCACTCGCTGCACGTCGTCTGTGACATGACGCTCGCCTCCGCGGACCACGCGAAGTTCCTCCAGACGGACCCCGACGTCGCCAGCTTCGACGCCGGCTTCGGCTCCGCGTATCTCGCGAACCAGATCGGCCACAAGAAGGCCCGCGAGCTGTTCTTCCTCGGGAAGACCTACTCCGCCGAGGAGGCCGAGGAGATGGGGATGGTGAACGAGGTCGTTTCGCACGAGCGATTGGAGGAGCGCGCGCTGGAGTGGGCTGAGGAGATACTGAGCAAGTCGCCGACGGCGATGCGGATGCTCAAGTACGCGTTCAACCTCGACACCGACGGGCTGGTCGGCCAGCAGGTGTTCGCCGGCGAGGCGACCCGGCTCGGCTACATGACCGACGAGGCGAAGGAGGGGCGCGACGCGTTCAACGAGGGGCGCGATCCCGACTTCGAACAGTTCCCCTGGCACTACTGAGTCGACGGCCCGTGACACCGCGTCGACGCTCGCGGAGATTTATATAGGAAACCGCGGCCAACCCCCGCGTGACGTAACGCCGGCCGCGACGGGGAAGAGGCGGTTGCACGGCCCACCC
>ENA-ORDC01001484-ORDC01001484.1-marine-metagenome-genome-assembly--contig:-NODE-1484-length-17090-cov-14.078117_pt1 | contig 17090 bp, 6 predicted proteins | sample MGYA00237783_ERZ508515 | MGnify/ENA primary metagenome ERZ508515 (study PRJEB26186, sample SAMN06268792) | marine metagenome | isolation source: Eden Landing Ponds, San Francisco, CA, USA | place... | reverse complement strand
GGAGTCGCATCAGCCCGGTCGGCTCGTACACCAGCATGTTCGGGTGCATCTCGATACAGATGTTCACCCCGTGGTCGGCGGCGTGCTCCGCCAGCGCGGTCCACGTCGGGATGGCGACCTCCTCCCACTGGTAGTCGAGCGCCTCGGCGTGTTCGGGCGGCCACGGCGCAGTCACCCAGTTCGGAACCTCGTCGTTCGGTCCGCCTCCGGGGAGCCCCGAGAAGGTGTTGACGTTGTCGACACCCAACTGGTCCGCGAGGCGGACCGCTTCCCGGATCTCCGTAACCGCTCGGTCGGCGCGCTCGTCGTCCGGATGCAGCGGGTTGTTGTGCGTCGAGAGCGCGCTGATCTCGAGATCGTGGTCGTCGACCAGATCGAGCAGCTCCCGCTGTGCCTCCTCGTCGTCGAGATACTCCTCGCGCGGGAGATGGCTGTCGCCGACGAACCCGCCACAGGCGAACTCGACCGCGCCGACCCCGATTCCAGAGAGGTACTCCAGCGTTTGATCTAACGGTTCCTCGCCCAGTGCAACTGTGAGGACTCCTACGTCCATACCCAAACGATCCCCCCAGTCCGAAATAAAATTATGGACAAAAAATTCATATAATCACACCGGCCTGTGTCGGGCGATTCCGAATTCGTTCCACCGATTTGTCGGGCTCTGATGAGATACGAAGGGCCGTGTTGGATCGCCCGATAGCAGCGAGGGAAACCACAGATACCGGTGGTACTTCTGAGGCGCGAGGGTTTGCGATTTCGTCACTCACTCGACAGTCAAATGGTAGCTGAGAACATGAGACGTAATACCATCCCCCACAGATATAAATACTTTCCAACAGATTACCACCTGCATACTGGGTGGTCGGTGGAAGCCACACAGCAGTATGCGAGGATGCCCATCTCGGGTAGGTAACAGACATGTCTAAGCAACCACTAGACGGTTTAAAAGACGCAGATCGGCGTACTGTACTCAAATATATCGGGGGAACCGGTGTTGTCGCTGCCGGCACTGGCCTGGGCGTTACGGCCTTGACCGGCTCCGCCGCCGCCGCCACGGTCGACATTTCGTCGTCCAATCCCGATACGCTCGAAAGCGATGATGGCGAGGTCGACGAAGTGTTCATCAAGCCGTCGTTGTCCGTCACTTGGGACGGGATGGACGACGTCGTCGGGAAGGTCCGCGTCCTTATCGAAGCGGCGACCGGACCGGTTGATCTCGATCCGCCAGAGATTGAATCGCTCGAGTACATGCCGGTTTTCCGCGCGACGGGCTACGCGAACGGTACCTCGAACGAGTCGGAAGACGAGTCCGGACCGGGGACGAACGGCGAGTTCCACATTAACTGGTTCGACGGTGACGAGCAGATCTCGGTGTACGACGCCGAGGGGGCGCCGGATTACGAAAACGGCGCGTACAACTGCGGTGCGACGATGGAAACGTATCTCAACGGCACGCTGATGGGCGACCCGATTGACGCCCAGAACGGCTATTACGGCGCTGCGGGCACCACCGACGAGTTCGAAGCGGAAACCGACATGGGAACGACCACGACGACGGTGTACCTCCGGTATACGATCAGCCTCCACGCGCCCGATGCGAGCTTCATCACCGAGGACCGATACGACCTCGACGACGAAGACGTCCGCCCTCACTCGCCGATTGTGATGGCCGACAGCGACCAAGACCAGTATCCGGACCTCTCGGGCGACGAATACGGAACGACTGTCACTGCCGAGGAGGCCGAGGACTACGACGACCTCGAAGCCGGCGATTTCGTCGCCGCGACCGCGGTCCCGTACGACGTGCTCCAAAAGAGCACGGACCACCCAGCGATCATGAGTGCGCACACGCACTTCGACGTTACAGTGGATAACGAGGCCGCCGAGGCCGGCGTCTCCGGCGATTCGGGCGCTGGCGTCAGCGTCGACGAAGAGATAGACACGATCGATTCCGACGGCAACGAATCGACCGGTGGCAACGAGAGTATGGACGATGACGCTACGGGGGACAGCTAATGCGGACAATCACACGCGCGCGAACTCACGGGAACGTATCGGTCCGACGCTCACCACCAAGAGGTATTCTAAGATGAGGAACCACAACGACCAATCGAACACACGAGGAAGTGATAGCGAATTTGATCAGAAGATATCAACCGGTCGCCGTCGCTTCCTCCAGGCGGCGGGGATCGGCGGGACGGGTCTTACTGGATTCGGTGGACTGGCCGCAGGGCAAAGCGACGGGACCGCGAACACCATCTCCCTGGAGGCGGTGACGATCGCGACCGGCGGGAACGCTCGGGGCCGGTCGGAGTACGTATGGGACGACGGGACCGGCGGCGTCGCGACTGGTCCGCCGACTGCGGTCTGTGACGTGGTCGGCGGCAACCACGTCTGGATGGGCGTCGCGCCGGATTCGATCGCGGACGTGGTCAACCCAACGATCGCGCTAACGCCCGGTAAGACGTACACGATCGAGTGGACGAACACCGACGGCGAGACGCACAACGTTGTGATCGTCGACGCCGACGGGAACGAGCTCGAATCCTCGGCGGACGTCTCCAACGAGGGCGAGACCCAATCGTTCACCTTCGAGGCCACCGATGAGATGGCCGAATACTACTGCGGCACCCACTCTGCGTCACAGCGGGGCGACATCGAGATAGAAGCGATCGACCCCCCGGAGGGCCCGCCCAGCGTCACGCCGGGCGAGATCGGTATCGGCGCGGAACCGTCCTCGGACGCGACGTGGCTGTGGAACGGGGAGGACGCGACGCTCGAGCGGTGGGTCAGCGCTGGCGGCGGCGCGGCCCAGTGGGAGGAGTACGAGGACTACTTCGAGGTCGTCTACGGCACCGGCGACATCGAAACGCAGGCGGAGTTCGGCGACTGTCACCTCCACCTCGAGTTCCGGGCGCCCGACGACGTCGCTGGCGACGGCCAGAGCCGCGCCAACAGCGGCATCTTCCTCATGGACCGGTACGAGTTCCAGGTGCTGGACAACTACGAAAACCCGACCTACGCCGACGGGATGGCCGGCGCCTACTACGCACAGGCGCCCCCGCTGGTCAACCCGTTTCGGCCGCCGGGCGAGTGGCAGGCCTACGATATCTTTTGGCACACCCCGCGCTTCGACGATGAGGGGAACCTCGCGAGACCGGCCCAGGCGACCGTCCTCATCAACGGAGTCACCGTCCTCGCGCACCTGAACCTCGAGGGTCCGAACACCGCGGGTTCTATCGGCGAGTACGAGGCACATCCACCGGTCGGTCCCCTGCGACTCCAGGATCACAACGACCTGAGTCCCCCGGAGTTCCGAAACATCTGGTATCGCCCGCTCAAAGCGGACCCGGTCGAGGATGGCGACGTGGACCCCCCCGAGTACGACACGACCATGGGGAGCGGCCCGATCGAGGCCGTCACACCGACGGGCCCGGCGACGGAGGGGAGTCCGCCATCGGACGCCGAGGTCCTCCTCGGCGGTGACAGCCTCGACGGCTGGGAGGCTGTCGGCGGTGGGTCCCCCGGCTGGACGGTCGGCGACGGCTACGTCGAGGTTGCGCCCGGTGAAGGTGACATCCAGACGACGGACTCCTTCGGGGACTCGCAGGTCCACCTCGAGTGGAAGGTCCCCGAGGACGTCGAGGGCTCCGGCCTCGATCGGGGCAACAGCGGTCTCCTACTGCTCGGTCAGTACCAGATCCAGATACTGGACGACGACGGCACCCCAGTCGATCCGGTCCAGTGGGCCGGTTCCTATCCCGACCAGGCGGCGCCGCAGGTTAGCCCGATAATGGGTCCGGGCGAATGGCAGACCCTGGACGTGATCTGGCAGGGACCGCGCTTCGACGGGGACTCGGTCGAGCAGCCAGCGCAGGTGACCGTCCTGCTCAACGAGACGGTCGTGCAGTCGCGACTGGTTCCGAACGGCCCCAATCCCGACGGGACCGTCGGCGAGTACCAGTCACACGCGCTCGATGGCCCGATCCGACTCGAGGATGGCGGCGACCCGGTCCAGTTCCGGAACCTGTGGCAGCGGTCGCTCGACCCGGCCGACGCGGACACGGGTGAACTGCTGACGGTACCATACGGGATGGACTGTGGCGGCAGTCACACAGGCCAGACGGCCACCATCGACGGACTCGAATTCGACCCGAGCCCGGAAGAGTCCCAAGCGATCGATATCGCCGGAGAAAACCGACCGCTGACGGCCGCGGAGATCTGGTGGCCCGATTCGGTCACTCCCGATCCGAACCCGAACGCCTACACGCCCGGAACGCCCGACATCGCGAACACCGACCACGACGTTCTCTACCAGACCGAACACTGGGCGGAGGGCGAACTGGACTACACCTTCGCAATAGAGAACGGCACGTACGACGTGACGTTGCACTTCGCCGAGATCTCACAGACCAGCGAGGGTGCGCGCGTGTTCGACGTCGCCGTGCAGGGCGAGACGGTCCTTGACGATCTCGATGTCTACGCGGAGACCGGTGACCAGAACACTGCGATGACCCATACCGTCGAAGGGGTCGAAGTCACCGACGAGGAACTGACGATCGAAAGCACCGCGACGGCGAACAATCCCAAGTTCAGCGCCATCGAAATCCGCCAGGGCGGCGCCCTGCTGTCGACACCTTACGGGATGGACTGTGGAGGTAGCTACACGGACGAGACTGTCGAAATCGGCGGCCTCACGTTCGATCCGAATCCCGAGGAGTCCCAGGCGATCGACATCACGGGCAACCGGACGCTCACCGAGGACGAGCAGTGGTGGCCCGATGCGGTCAGTGCGACTCCCAACCCGAACGCAAATACGGTCGACGGGACGCCGGACATCGCCGGTACGGACCACGACACGATGTATCGGACGGAACACTGGGCCGAGGACGAACTCAGCTACGAGTTTGCCGTCTCCAACGGACGCTACGACGTGACGATCCACCTCGCCGAACTCGTTTACGATTCGGCGGAGACGCGGGTGTTCTCCGTGCTGGTCCAGGACGAACCGATTGTCGAGGACCTCGACCTCGCGGCCGACATCGGCTTCCAGACGGCCCACACCGTCACGGTCGAGGATGTCGAGGTCACTGACGGGACGCTCACCGTTACCGGTGTGTCCTCCATCGAGAATCCGAAGTTCAGCGGCATTGAGATTCGAAAGGCCGTCGACGACCCCGACGTTCCCGAGGGCGACATCGCCTATGAGTACTACGAGGGCGACTTCGGGACGTTTCCGGATTTCGCCGCACACGACCCGATCGATACCGGAACCACCGAGTTCGTCACGCCGGCACTGCGTCAGCGCTCGACGGGCTATGGACTCGTCTTCGAACGGGAGATTCCCGTCGGGAACGGCTTCGATCCGGGAGAGTACACGTTCACGCTCACGGCCGACCCCGCAGCGCGACTGCTAGTCGACGGGAGCGTGGTGATCGACGCTACGGACGGCGCGTCAGAGACGACCGGCACGATCGAACTTACGGAAGGCACCCGGACGCTCCGCCTCGAGTACGCCGACCAGTCCGGCGGCCACTCGCTCGCGCTCGGCTGGGAGGATCCCTACGGAGCATTGCTCCCGCGGATCGCGGAGAGCGATCCGCTACGGACCGGCCAGTCCTTCGACTGGGAGATGGCGGTCAGCGCCGGTGCGCCGGAGACCAAGCGCATGTCAATGCCAGACTCCGCCGTGCGCTCGCTCTCCGTCGGCCTCTACCCGAACACGAACTACTGCTTCGACACCACCACCGCGACCGTGCGATACGGCTGGCGTGGTGGATTCCTCGACCCCGGGCCGATGATCTCCTACGGCTCCGGTCGGGGCAACGGCGAAGGCAATCTACTCGGCACGCAGTTCGAGACCGCCGGCGTCGATTGGCCGTTGCGGGTCGGCGATGTCGACACCGAACCGACTTTCGAGTTCCAGGGCTACACTGAGTCGCCCAGCCCACCGACGCTTCGGTACAGCGTCGACGGACACGCCGTCACCCACACGATCGAACCTGTCGAGGGCGCCGTCGGGCTGGCGCACACGATCCAGTTCGACGACCCACCAGAGGAACCAATGTACTACGTTACCGAGGCAGGCGCAGCAGTCGAGCGAAGCACGACGACCGGCGCGTGGACCGATGGCGTTCTCGAGGTCCCAGCCGGGGAATCGACACTCGAGTTTACCATCTCTCCGACCGGAGGTGATCTCGAATGAGCCCCGCCCCCGCCGGGTACTCGATCGAGACGATCACTGCGCCCGACGACGCCGAACTCGGCGTCGGTGGGCTCGCGGTTCGCGCGGATGGCACCCTGCTGGCGAGTACGCGCCTTGGCGAGATCTGGGCGTACGATCCCGGCGCCGACGAGTGGTCGGAGGTCACCGACGGCCTCCACACGGCGCTGGGCCTGTGGCTCGACGCCGACTCCGACGACGTCTTCACCGCACAGATGCCGGCCCTCTCGCGCCTCGTCGACGACGGCGACGGGACGGTCGACAGCTTCGAGACGCTCACCGACGAATGGGGCTTCTCGGGCAACTACCACGAGTTCGCCTTCGGACCCGTCCGCGACAGCGCGGGCAATTTCTACCTGACGCTCAACCTCAGCCACGGCGCCGGCGGATCGGTCAAGGGCTCGACGATGGGCCACGGCGCGCCTTGGCGCGGCTGGGCCATCCAGGTCACGCCCGACGGCGAGTTCGTCCCGTACGCGAGCGGTCTCCGCTCGCCCTCCGGGATCGGGATCAACGGCGGCGACGAGGTGTTCTACACCGACAACCAGGGCGATTACGTGCCTGCGTGTCACCTCTCGCTGCTCCAGGAAGGCGCGTTCTACGGCCACCCGGCCAGCCTCGCCGACCACCCCGAGTACGAGGACGAGGACCTCGACAGTATCCCAAACAGCGAGTACAGCGCAATGCGTGCGAACCACGCCGTCTGGATTCCCTACTCGGAGGCGAACGCCGTCGCCGGCCTCACCTTCGACGAGATGGGAAACTTCGGCCCCTTCGAGGGCCAGATTTTTGCGGGTGAGCAGACGCAGGCGAAGGTAATGCGCTTTAGTCTCGAACAGGTCAACGGCGTCTATCAGGGCGCCGTGTTCAACTTCGCCGATGGCCTCCAGAGCGGGAACGTCAGAGAGGCGTTCACGCCCGACGGCCAGGGTCTCTGGCTCGGACAGACCGCCCGCGGCTGGGGGTCGGTCGGCGGCGCCCAGTACGGCGTCCAGCGGATCGACTACGACGGCGAGACGATCCCCTTCGAGATGAAGACGGTCAGCGTCCAGGCCAGCGGCTTCGAGATCGAGTTCACGAAACCGGTCGACGAGGTGACGGCCGGCGACACGAGCAACTACGACCTCAGCCACTGGGGCTACGACAACGACGAGGGCTACGGCTCTCCGCGTCTGGACGAGACGTCGATCGCTTCTGGCGACGTCACCGCCACCGTCAGCGACGACGGGAGGACGGTGACCCTCGATCTGCCGGGACTGTATCTCACGCCCGACGACGCCGCCGGGATGATCGGCGGGACGCGCGTGTACGAACTCGCGACCTCGGGCATCCAGTCGAGCGATGGCGAGGCTCTTGAACACCCGAACGCTTGGTACACGCTGAACACGCTGCCGGAAGGGGCCGTTACCCTCTCTCTCGACGTGGGCGACGCCGAACCTGGCACCACTATGACGACGACCGGTACGCTGTCGAACCCCTCGGACGCGCCGCTCACCGACGGCGAACTCACGCTGACCGGTGACAGCGACACGATCACGGTTACTCCGGTCTCCGGGACCACGTTCGACACGCTCGCGAGCGAGGCCGATCACACGGCCGAATGGGACGTCTCGTTGTCGAGCGAATTCACTGGCGGCGACCTGACCCTCACGGTGCAGGCCACCCACGACGGCAACAGCGTCGAGCAGTCGACGACGGCCGCGCTCGTCTACAACGAGCCGCTATCGATCCCTTACGGGATGGACTGTGGTGGCAGCCACACGGATGAGACCGTCACGATCGACGGCCTCGAGTTCAATCCAAGTCCGGCGGAATCGCAGTCGATCGAGATCGGCTGTTCGAACCGGACGCTCACCGAAGACGAGCAGTGGTGGCCCGACCAGGTCCAGATCGACCCCAACCCGAGCGTCTACAGCGCGGACTGTGCGTTCAACGAGATCGCGAACACCGAACACGACGCGCTCTACCAGACCGAACACTGGGCCGATGGTGAACTCACCTACGCGTTCACCCTCGAGAACGGCACCTACGACGTGACGCTGCACTTCTCTGAGGTTAACGCGCCGGCGAGTCCACAACGGGTCTTCGACGTGTCCATCCAGGGCGACGTCGTGATCGAGGACCTGGATCCCGTCGCCGAGGCCGGCGTCGACACGGCAATCGTCTACACCTTCGAGGACGTCGAGGTCACCGACGGCGAACTCACGATCGAGGCGGCCTCCTCGCAGGAGAATCCGAAGTTCAGCGGCATCGAAATTCGGGAGAGTTCGTAGCGGCTCCGCTGGCGGTCGACGTTCGACCGCCTTCACTGGCCGCCTGAACGCTGTTTCGACACGCCGGATGTCCTGGTTGCCTGGATCTGTGCCGCCGATTGAACTTGGTGGCGGGATATCCGGTTGGTCGGACAAACTCCCGCCGGTGTCGCGTGGACGTCCACTCTACACGATAATCAGGGACGTCGAGATCGTCTGGCTCTCGTCAAGATTTCGATTCTGCCTCTATCGTCGTTCGCTGAGCTTCAGTTTCGCTGTTCGAGCAATACGTGGGCCTGCTCGTTATCGGCCTGGTAGGTTTCCGCGGATGCAGACGGCGCGAGTGGACTGGTGTCTAATTTGTCGTCCGGTAATACCTACGTCCAGCGTCCCGATTGGCACTATCTCTCATATACTCCCTATTAATTTTAACTGGATTTCTGTTGCAACATATTCGGATATCGATGAGCTAATGCACCAGATCGACGGTCTGTTCGTCTAACGTGCGAGGTCGAGGAACCGGATTGTGCCAAAAGATATAAATAATCTCCGATAGACATCCACTTGCATACTTGGTGGGGGGTGGAAGCCACACAAGAGTATGCGAGAATGCCCATCTCGGGTAGGTAACAGACATGTCTAAGCAACCACTGGACGGTTTGAAAGACGCAGATCGGCGTACTGTACTCAGATATATCGGGGGCACCGGTGCTGTCGCTGCCGGCACTGGCTTGGGCGTCACGGCCTTGACCGGCTCTGCCGCCGCCGCCACGGTCGACATTTCGTCGTCCAATCCCGATACGCTCGAAAGCGATGCTGGAGAGGTCGACGAAGTGTTCATCGAGCCGTCGTTGTCCGTCACCTGGGACGGGATGGACGACGTCGTCGGGAAGGTTCGCGTTCTTGTAGAAGCCGCCACGGGCGAGATCGACCTCGATCCGCCGGAAGTCGAATCACTCGAGTACATGCCGGTTTTCCGCGCGACGGGCTACGCGAACGGCACGTCGAACGAGTCGGAAGACGAATCCGGACCGGGAACGAACGGCGAGTTCCACATTAACTGGTTCGACGGTGACGAGCAGATCTCGGTCTACGACGACGACGACGGTGCGCCCGATTACGAAGCCGGCGCGTACAACTGCGGCGCGACGATGGACTCGTACCTCGACGGCACGCTGATGGGCGATCCGATTGACGCCCAGAACGGCTACTACGGCGCTGCGGGTACCACCGACGAGTTCGAAGCAGAGACTGATACGGGGACGACCACGACGACGGTGTATCTCCGGTATACGATCAGTCTCCACGCGCCGGACGCGAGCTTCATCACCGAGGACCGATACGACCTCGACGCGGAAGATGTCCGCCCTCACTCACCGATCGTGATGGTCGGTGGCGATCAAGACCAGTATCCGGACCTCTCGGGCGACGAATACGGGACGACCGTTACGGCCGACGAAGCCGAAGGTTACGATGATCTCGAAGCCGGCGATTTCGTCGCCGCGACGGCTGTCCCGTACGATACGCTTCAGGAGAGCACGGACCACCCGGCGATCATGAGTGCGCACACGCACTTCGACGTCACGGTGGACAACGAAGCCGCCGAGGCGGGCGTCTCCGGCGAGTCGAGCGCTGGCGCCAGCGTCGACGAAGAGGTCGGCATCATCGACTCCAACGAATCGACTGATGGCAACGCTACGGGGGACAACTAATGCAGATAATTCAGCAATTGCGCGCGCGAACTCACAGAAATGTTTTGGTCCGACACTCAACACCAGGAGGCACTCTAAGATGACGAACCACAACGACCAATCGAACACGCGAGGGAGTGACAGGGGACTCGCTCAGACGATGTCAACCGGCCGCCGCCGCTTCCTCCAGGCGGCGGGGATCGGAGCGACGGGTCTCACTGGATTTGGTGGACTGGCCGCAGGGCAGAGCGACGGGACCGCGAACACCATCTCGCTAGAGGCGGTGACGATCTCGACCGGGAGGAACGCCCGGGGTCGGTCGGAGTACGTCTGGGAGGACGGTGAGGAAGGCGTCGTCAAAGGGCCACCAGAGGCGGTCTGTGACTTCGTCGGCGGCAACCACGTCTGGATGGGCGTCGCGCCGGATTCGATCGCCGACATCACCAACCCGACACTGTCGCTAACGGCAGGAGAGACCTACACGGTCGAGTGGACGAACACGGACGGCGAGGAACACAACTTCGCCATCGCCGACGCCGAAGGCAACGAACTCCTCGTCTCTGACACCCTTGCCGAGCAAGGCGCCACGCAAGTCGTCGAGTTCGAAGCTACCGCCGAGATGGCCACCTACTACTGTGGTCCCCACTCTGGTTCCCAGCGAGGACCGATCTCCGTTGAAGGTAGTGGTGGGGGCGAGGACGAGTGGATCCAGCTCTTCGATGGCGAAAGTCTCGACGGGTGGACGCCAAAGTTCATGGGCGAGTCCCCCGGCGAGAACTACAACGACACCTTCACCGTCGAGGACGGGGCGCTCAAAGCAAGCTACGACAGTTATGACGGATGGGACGGTACCTTCGGTCACCTCTTCTACGAGGACGAGTTCTCCCACTACGTCCTCCGGGCCGAGTACCGTTTCGTCGGTGAGCAACCGTCTGGTGCCCCAGGGTGGGCCTTCATGAATAACGGGCTGATGATCCACGGCCAGCAGCCCGGGGAGATGGAGACCGATCAGGACTTCCCCGACTCGATCGAGGTTCAGCTACTCGGTCAGTCGGAGGACAGCGACGAGGCACGCGCCACTGCCAACGTCTGTACGCCGGGCACCCACATTGTCATGGACGGCGAATTGCACGAGCAACACTGTACTCGCTCGGATTCGGACACCTATCGCGGCGACCAGTGGGTGACCGTCACAATCGTCGTGCGTGGCAACGAAGCGATCCGCCACATCGTCGAGGACGATGGGGTCGTGATGAGTTACTCCGAACCGCAGCTAGAGGACGGTACCCCGCTTGAGGGGGGTACCATCTCGATCCAGTCTGAGAGCCACCCCACCGAGTTCCGCACGATCGAACTGAAGGAGGTCGACCCCGACGCACCTATCGGTGAGGAGCTTTCGGACTCTGCGGAGGAGCCGATGTGGAGTAACTATACGAAGACTCAGTTGGCCGACAGCCTGGAGGAGCCAATGGCGATTGAGGTCACGCCAGACCACCGGGTCCTCTTCACGACGCGCGGTCAGCCCAACGGCAGCAATGCAACGGCGAGAGTCGGCGTAGTGGATCCGGAGACCACCGATATCACAACCGCCCTCGAGCTCGACGTGTACCGGTCCGGCGAGGACGGGCTCCAAGGGCTAACGCTCGATCCCGGTTTCGAGGAGAATGGCTGGGTCTACCTGTACTATTCCGCGCCACACGAGATCATCGACGAGGAGCCCCACAAACGGCTGTCGCGGTTCACACTTGACGGCGACACGATCGACCCAGGATCCGAAGTCGAGATCCTTCGAGTGCCGGCGGCGGACAACCCGGACTTTCACGTCGGCGGCGACCTCGAGTTCGGGCCAGACGACAACCTCTTCCTCTCGACCGGCGACGACACGAGCCCGTTCGAGTCCAGCGGCTACACGCCGATCGACGAGCGCGACGGCCGGGAACTGTTCGACGCCCAACGGTCGGCCTCGAACACGAACGACCTCCGCGGGAGTATCCTGCGGATCAGTCCCAACGACGAGGGCGGGTACGAGATTCCCGATGGCAACATGTTCACCGGTCCCGAGTACGCCGACGCACGCAACCAGGGGCTCGTGCGGGAAGAGATCTATGCGATGGGCTGCCGCAACCCCTTCCGAATGGGTGTCGACGAGGACGGCGTCGTATACTGGGGTGACTATGGGCCCGACGCGCGTAGCTGGGACACCGAACGCGGACCACCGGGCATCGTCGAGTTCAACCGCGCGGAGGAACCGGGATTCTACGGGTGGCCGTACGTCATCGGGCCGAACCTCCCTTACATCGACGGGGAGTTCGCCACGGAGGGTGGCAATCGCGTGTTCAATTCCTCCGGCGAGCCGTTCGACCCCGAAAACCTTGTGAACGAATCGCCGAACAACACCGGTCTCACCGAACTGCCCGAGCCGAAGAAGTCGGACATCTGGTACACGTACAGTTGGGATGCCCTGCTAACTTCCCCACCCGACTACGCCACGGAGTATCTCCCCGAGGAGGCGCCGTTCCCGAACTTCGAGGGTGGCGCACCGATGGCCGGTCCGATCTACCAGCATCAGGACTCCTACGGCCAGGGCGCCCTACCGGAGCAGTTCTTCGACGGGAAGCAACTCATCGGTGAATGGGGCGCTCAGTGGCTCAAATACGTCTCCTACGAGGACGACGGCACGGTAAAGGAAATCAAGCCGTTCATGCCGGGCGAGTCGTTCCTCTCGCCGATGGACATGACGATAGGGCCGGACGGGACGCTCTACCTCCTGGAGTGGGGTGATGGATACGCCTCGCCCATCTCCGGGCAATCCGGTATCTACCGGATCGAACGAGCGGTCGGCATCGACTTCGAGGGCATCGAGAACGACGAACTGACCAGCGGACCCGGCACGACGACCACCGTGAACGCCACGGTCACGAACCCGTTCGAATCGACCATAGAGAGCGGCGAGGTCACGCTCAGTGCGCCCGACGATTCGTCCATCGAAGTGACACCCGTCGAGGGCCAGACCTTCGACTCGCTCGCGCAAGGTCAGACACAGTCAGTGTCCTGGGAGGTGTCGGTCCCCGAAGGAACCAATGGCCGACACCAGCTCATGGCTACCATCACCTACACGGGTCCGGGCGGCGAGCAGAGCCGGACCATGCCGGCATTCACGGTCAGGGTCATGGTCGGCCAGAGTCTCGCCGGCGAGTGGCAGTTCCAGACCGGCGACGACTCGGGCTGGAGCGACCCGTCGTTCGACGACAGCGGTTGGGAGACCGTCCAACTCCCGAACAACTGGGAAGACCACTCAAACTACACCGACGCTCAGGCGTTCGGGTGGTATCGAAAGACCGTGACCGTCCCCGAGAGCTGGGAAGGGCAGAACATCCGCCTCCAGGTCGGCAAGATCGACGACGTCGACGAGACGTTCTTCAACGGCACGAAGGTCGGTCAGACCGGTACCTTCCCCGAGAACGGGTACTCCACTGCCTGGGAAGCGACGCGCGAGTACACGGTCAGTGCCGAGGACGTCAACTACGGTGGCGAGAACGTCATCGCGATTCGCGTCTACGACGGCGACGGTCTCGGCGGGCTCTACGAGGGCCCGCTCCTGCTGTCGCCGACGTCTGATGGTGGTGGCAATACACTTCAAGACGGACTTGAGGCGCATCTCCCACTGGACAGCGACACGCCGACTAACACGGTGACCGACACTGACGCCACCATCCAGGGAGATGTTGTGACGGGCGAGCCGGGTATGGTCGGCAACGCCTACGAGGTCCACACCAACCAGGAAACCGGCGTCGAGATTCCGCCATCCGAAGCGACGGCAGGCGACGGCGTGATAACTGAGTCCCTGCCGCTCAACGGCGAGGGTGCGACGGCCGCTGCGTGGATCAACTACACCGACCACGAGCAATGGGGCCGTGCGCCGTTCCAGATCGGCGGCTCCCTCGAGGACGGACCCGCCGACGGCTGGAATATCCAGTTCGAGAGTAACACGAATACGATCCGGTCAGAACTCTGGGACAACGGTAGTCCCTCCAACGGAGCCGGCGGGACGCCCGTCCCGGTCGATCCCGATACGTGGTACTTCGTTGTGTTAGTCGTCAACGGCGTCGACACCAGGCTCCACGTCTTCGACCAAGACGGCGAACTCGACGCATCACCACAGGCCTGGACTGGCGGGTCGCGCAGCCAGACCGATGCCGAACCCCTCGTGCTCGGCGCGGGGCAGGGCTACGACATGGCCGGTCGGATCGACGACATCTGGGCGTACTCCCGCGCGCTCTCCGAGGATGAGGTCGGTCAGCTCCACTCACTATCGCTCGAAGGGGACGATGGCGGTGACGGCGAGATCGACGGGACGCCTGCCGAATGGTCGTCGACGACATACGGGGACGGTTCGGCCGAGCACACCTACGTCTCGGATGTTGCTGCCGACGGAGATCGAAGCGTCAGTATCTCCTCTTCGGACGGCGCCGACGCCTCGTGGGTCCAGACAGTTAGCCTCGAGCGAAACACCGAGTACACCATCCGCGCGCAGGTCAAGACCGAGACCGTCCAGCCCGTCGACGGCTCCGGGCAGGCCGACATCTCTGGGTCACCGTTTGGCGCGACGATCAGCGTCGGGACCATCGCGAATGCGACTTATCCAGACGTGTCCGGTCCGATTCCGGACCCACTCACGGGGACCAATGATTGGACCACGCTGGAAACCACGTTCAACAGCGGCGACTACGACGTCAACTACGATCAGGTCGAAGTCCTCGCGTTGTTCGGTGGCTACGGTCAGGCCACCGGAACGGCGTGGTACGACGACTTCGCGCTCATCGATCCCGACGGGACCAACCTGCTCTCGAACGCCAGCTTCGAGACCGGTAGTTCCGCGTCATCCGATCCGACGACGATTCAACTCGGCGGCGAGATCAGTGGTTGGGTGGGACAGGCACCATCGAGCATCGATGGGACCACGAACCCAACTCTCACGCTACAGGCCGGGGAAACCTACAGGATCGAGTGGGAGAATCTCGATGGCAGCCCCCACAACTTGCAAATCCTCGACCACGACGACACCCAATACGAAGGCCACATCGTGGGAGGTGTTGACACTTCCCTCCTGTCCACACAGGGAGAGACCCAGAGCGTCGAGTTCACCGCCACTGAGGAGATGGTTCGGTATCAGTGTCGTCCGCACCGGTCCAGTATGCACGGTGATATCGAGGTGAACGGAAGCGGTCAGTGATTGTGGTCTCGAACTGAACGGCTCTCGATTCGCTGGCAGTTCAGTGACGGGCCAACCCCGTTTCGTCCACCATCGTTCATTGCGGCGGCGTTCTTTTACTGAACTTCGACTGACACAGGCAAACGGTATCGAAATGTGCCTAGTATGGCTCGGGTCGCGTCAATCTGCCAGTGACTCTTCTCGAGCAGATCGAGAACTGCTGACCCGCCATTCATTGAGACACACGTTAGCCGAGGATCCGACCCACGTGACAGCGACACCCACGACTTCGCGATGGCTGACAGCGACGCGAACGAGACTCCTCGCCTGACTGGTCGATGGCGGGTGATACCCCGAGTGTCTAGTCCGTTACGCCAGCGAACCCGCGCCAACGGGCCTGCAGCGATCGATTCCGATCCGAACGTCTCTCGCGGGACCACACCTGCCGGAGGCCGCTAACGCGGTGCTCTTGCCCGTTCTGGCCCGATCGTTTCCACTCAGATGGAGCCATTCTCTCCGACACGAGAGCGTTCTTATCTCCCCTAAATATCATTATCGATTCTTAGGGCGAAGGCTTATTACTCTCTTTGCCGTTCCAGGTAATGCTGGTACCCCACCAGCGTCACTACCTACCCATCTCCCCGCTCTTCCACCACCGCCCTCCCACTTTTGAACCAAACCACAGTGGTCACAGTAGTCGCCTGTGGATCCTATTCATGATGGAGCGGCCCCGCGTGTAGCTGATCTGCCAGTTGTTGCCAGTTTGGACGGCATGGCCCCGATCCAGTAGTTTCGTTCCTCGTTGTCCTCCGTGAGAAACTATCTCTCCGATACCCCGTTTCCCGTCGATCAGTTTGGGTACCAGACTGACATCTCCCGATTCGGATTGAACGGTCAGACTGACGATACCGAACGAAACCCGATTGAAAACAGTCTCACACCCTTGACATCCTCTCCGCCCTGAAGGGCGAAGATTCCCACGGCACTGCACCGCTGGTTTGGGATGGTTACGGTTTGTAGGCGCCTCGATGACGGCTACTGGCTGTGCCAACCAGCCGTTACTCCTATCCCGGCATGGGATTCGGAGGTACTTCTTACTGCATACACCCTATTTCGGCACGGAAGAGGGTGTCTTCCGCTTGAAATTAGGGAATCCCGATATTGTCCGATTAGTGGGGCGGGTAGACCGCCTCGGTTGCGTTTAGATATTGATTCAAGCAACTTCAATTATCCGTTCTAAATGTCGAACGTAGCTCGTGTAGGGTTTGTCGGATTCATCCCCGCCGTGAACGGCGAGGCTTTCTCCTCGCACCTCCGTAAGTTACGAATTGACGGGGTCGATAATTTGAGGGTAGGCAGTCGGGCAAGCGTCTGCGACTGGCGTGAATAGTACGCATACACTAGAGTCACCAACGGCTGCGTCACTCACTCGACGGTTAATTGTTATAAGATAACATGACATGTAATACCACCCCCCGTAAATATAAGTACTCCCGGATTTATTTTCACCTGCATACTCAGTGGTCGGTGAAAGCCACCAAACGGTATGTGGTCGGTGGAAGCCACATACCGGCAAGTGGCCGGTGGAAGCTACCCAACAGTATGCGAGAATGCCCATCTAGGGTAGGTAACAGACATGTCTAAGCAACCACTTGACGGTTTGAAAGACGCGGATCGACGTACTGTACTCAAATATATCGGGGGCACCGGTG
>ENA-ORDC01001482-ORDC01001482.1-marine-metagenome-genome-assembly--contig:-NODE-1482-length-17095-cov-5.584146_pt1 | contig 17095 bp, 17 predicted proteins | sample MGYA00237783_ERZ508515 | MGnify/ENA primary metagenome ERZ508515 (study PRJEB26186, sample SAMN06268792) | marine metagenome | isolation source: Eden Landing Ponds, San Francisco, CA, USA | place... | reverse complement strand
AACCTCCCGCTGATCAACTACTACGAGCACGGCACCTACCTCACGGTCGGCCACGCCCACGCCGCGATGTTCGGGGCGTTCGGCTTCCTCGCGCTGGGGATGGTCACCTACATGCTCCAGCTCGCCATCGAACCCGGTCGCTGGGACGGCTCCTGGCTCCGGGCGGCGTTCTGGTGCTGGAACGTCGGCCTTGCCCTGATGGTGTTCGTCTCCGTCCTGCCCGTGGGCTTCCTCCAGCTGGAGGCGGCGTTCACCGGCAGTTACGCCGCGGCCCGGAGCGTGGCGTTCTACAACCAGCCGCTCGTCCAGACGCTGTTCTGGGCGCGGCTCCCCGGTGACACGCTCATCATCCTCGGGACGGCCATCTACGCGGCCGATCTGATCCGCAAGCGATTCGTCCTCCGGGCGTCCGAGGACGACCCCACGGTCGAGGACATGGCCGTCGCGGAGGGCGTCATGAGCGACGACTGAGTCACCGCCGGTTTTCGGCTGTGCGTCCTCACGGTCGGAGCACGACCGTCACCGAGAGCGAATAGGGAAGTGAACGCCGGGTCTAGACGGGGAACTGCGTGGCCGTCCCGGCGACGATGACCCACGTCACGAGGACGGCGTTGATCGTCGCGCCGACCCAGACCCGACCCGTCTTTCTGAAGAAGTAGGTGCTAACGAAGGCCACGATGCTGAGCAGGGCGACAAACTGGAGCGCCAGGATTGTCAACAGCGGGTGGCCCAGCGGAAGCGGCTGCCCGGACAGCAGTGGGACGTACTGAACCGCCAGTAGCACGACGAACCCACCGACGACGATGAGCCAGTTCGTCGCCATCGCACGGCGGAGCGACCGGGATTCGCCCTCGGGACGGAGTTGGCCGTGCAGGAGCGCCCCCAGGACGACGAAGAAGGCAAACAGCGGCAGGAGGTACGAGAAGCTGATCCGGAACTGCGCCGGGGACAGGAGTTTGATGGCGAACACCCAGATACGGAAATCCGTCTGGAACAGGAACGCCACGACGGCTTCCAGCAGGTACAGCACGGCGACGGTAGCGACGCCGGCCAGGACCGAGACGCCGACCGTCCGCGCGCCGTCGCCCGTATCGAGGCCGTAGTTCGCCAGCGACACCGACGGGTCGTCAGCGTTGCTCGTGTAATGCCACACCGCGAACAGCACCGCCGTGATGACCGTGTTCCCCAGCGCCCAGACGATCACGCCGTTGTTGATCTGCTGTGGGAACAGCCAACTGAGGCCGATAATCGCCGGTGCGGCGTCTTGCAGCGGGAAGTAAGTCACAATCGGAATTGCCGCGGCGAGCAGCGATGCCCCGTAGCGTTTCGCGCCGGTCATCCCCTTCCCGTCAGGGTACTCTCGTCGGAGTCTGTCAGTCGATGCCCGCTCGATGAGCAGACCGCCCGCCGGGAACAGCGACAGCACGCCACCGAGGAGGGCAATAAAAGTCCCCAGCGATTTCCAGTACCAGACCTGGTTTCCGGGGTCCAACTCGTCCTCGCCCTCGAGCGTTAGCTGGAGCCACTCGATGGACGCGCCGATGGCTGCGGTCGAGAAGTGATCGCCGGGATGGGTCGTCGCCGGCGTGTACAGCCGCCGTGCGGTCCCATCCTCGACACTGCCGTAAGTACGCCCCTCCTCGACGGCGCTGTCCGTGCCGAACACCGTCTGGAGTTTGTCGCTCTGCTCAACGTCGGACGCACTCGCCGTCCCCCACATCAACGGGGAGAACTCGTCGTACTCGCTGAACACGACGGCGAGGTTCCGTGGGAACGAATCGGTGCCTTCGGGGGCACGGTTCGACCCCGTCGAGGAGCCCTCGATGACCATCGATTCGTACCCGTCCGGATGCGCCGCGGCCGCCGTGACGACGGTCCAGCCGCCCATCGAGTGCCCTTCGAGCCCGATGTTTTCGTTGTCAACGTAGTCCAGCGACCGGAGGTATTCGAGGCTATCGGGGCCGCCATAGCCGTTCTGGAACGCCGGCGGGTCCGAGTAGCCATGGCCCGTCTGGTCGATAGCGAGGACGACGAAGCCCCGTCTCGCGTACTCGATAGCGAACGGCGACTGCGTCTCCTTCGAGTTGATGTAGCCGTGGACGGCCAGTACTCCGGGTTGTGGGCTGGCGCTGCTCGCCTCCTCAGGGATGTACAGCGTCCCGCTCATCATCGTTCCGTTGGTCCCGGAGAACCGCACATCGCGGACTTCCACGGAGCCGGCGTCTGTTTGTACTGTCCATGCGAGCCCGCTCCCACCGAATATCAGGAGTAGCGACACTGCAGCCACGAGCCACAGTCGTCTATCATCGTTCATGATAATACCACGAACGCAGGTGAGAAACTCAGGGAATTAAACTTACTGTAAACTCGCGGCTGTCGGTAAAGAATTGGAAACGGACACGCCAAGAGTGTTTTTACCCGTTTATTTGGGGGTGTGATGCTGCCATTCGTGTTATTCAGTCACCGATTCCCCGGTTCGTTATCGTCTATCTGGCGTTGCCAATAAACTACTTTCCAAGGTGTCTGTGCATACAAATAGCAACTCTCGTCGCCACTGTTGGCTTCACCAACGTGGTTACGCGCTCCCGAGTTCGTTCGTCCAGAGGTGTTCGATGTCGGCTTCGAGGTCGGCTGTATCGAGCGTCTCGACGCCGGAGAGGTACTCGCGGGCGTCCGTGAGATGTTGCTGGACGGCGGCCACGTCGTCAACCGACTTCGCGGCACAGAGCGACACCCGCGCTCGGTTGATTTCCAGCCGCTCCCCGAGCGCCTGTGTGACCGGGATATCGTGTTCGTCACCGAGCTGTGCCATGCGGTCTAGCACGCTTGTCGGTACTTCGAGTTGGGCGGCAAGGTCCCGCGACGGAAGATCAACCGTGACGACGGTCGTCTCACACCCACTCTCCCCCCACGGCGCGATAACGTACTCCTGCCCGTCAGTGGACATGTGCAACTGGTCGCCCCGGGCACGCATATTTACTCACAGACTAACAGGAAGAAGGAGACGTATACCGGTCGTTTCGCTGGCGTTAGTCGTCGGCTTCGGCCGGCGCTGGCCGGGGAATCGTCACGTCTGTGAGCCCTGCTTCGATTTCCTCGCGGCGGTCCTCGAACTTCCCGGGCAGCACCAGTCGGCCGCCGAGGTCGTCAAGCGGTTCGTCGCTGTCGTAGCCGGGGCCGCTCGTGGCGAGTTCGAACAGGATGCCGCCGAACTCCCGGAAGTAGACCGACCGGAACCAGTGGCGGTCGATCTGTGAGGTGGGGCGCAGTCCCGCACCGCGGACGGCCTCGCGCATCGACTGCTGGTCCTCGTCGGTTGGCGTCTGGAAGGCGACGTGATGGACCGTGCCGTGGCCCTGCCGGCCGCCCTCGATAGTCGGCAACACGTCGACGTACTTCCCGACGGACCCCGTCGTGGCGAAGCGGGTTCGCTCGTCGCCGGGCGTGTCGCCCTGTGCCTGCTCGGTGCCGACTTCCTCCAGACCCATCTTCTGGAGCAGGTCTTCCGTAGGTTCGGGGTCAGCGAGCCAGAGCGTCACGGAGTGGAAGCCGCGGATGGCGGCGTCTTCTGGGACGAACTCCGTCCACGGCTCGGTCGGGTCGTCGTCGGGAATCTCGACTTCGACTAGTTCGACCGGGAGCCCGTCGGGGTCGCGAAACGGGAGGACAGTCTCGCCGAACCGCTCGACGCGGTCGTCGTAGTCGACGCCGTACTCGTCGAAGCGGTCCTCCCAGTAGTCGAGGCTTCCCTCGGGAACGCGGAACGCGGTGCGTGAGACCTGTCCGGAGCCGACTTTCCCCTGCGAGTGGTCCTCCCACGGGAAGAACGTCATGCTCGTCCCCGGATTCCCCTCGGCGTCGGCGAAGAAGAAGTGGTACGTGCTGGGGTCGTCCTGATTGATCGAGCGCTTGACGAGCCTGAGCCCGAGCGTCTCGACCCAGAAGTCCATGTTCTGCTGTGGGTCGCTCGCGATGCATGTGACGTGGTGGATACCCGGTGTGGGAGTGACTTCAGTCATGGCTGTGGATACGTACCGGAGCTACTTGAGTTACTGCTGACGCGAGTGTTACCGGACCACGGTCGATGTACGCTGTTGGCAGTGGCGAGCCACGCTGTCGACAGCAACTATATATGACACTGGTGGGAAATTCGCGTATGGCAGACGCGGACCGGACAACGATTCTCGGCGGGACCTTCACACCGATTCACAACGGCCACCGAGCGCTACTACACAAAGCGTTTCAGACCGCAAGCCACGACGGGAGTGGCGACGGCCACGTCATCGTCGGTTTGACCAGCCCCGAGCTGGCCACGGAGACGCGTAGCGATCCGGATCACGCCGAGCAGTTGGGTGCGTACGACGACCGCCTGAATGAGCTCGATACCGAACTGGATCAGCTGAGTGAGTCGTACACCGCTTCGTACGAGATTCTCCGGTTAGACGACACGCAGGGGCCGGCCGCGACACGAGCGGACGTGGACGCGCTCGTCGCTTCGCCGGAGGCAAAGGCACAGCGACGTGCCCACAAACTCAATCAGCAGCGTCGGGACGCGGGACTGCACCCGCTGGAAATCCACACGCCACCGTTCGTCGTCGCCGAAGACGGCACGCGGATCAGCAGCACCCGGATTCGGAACGGCGAAATCGACGTGCACGGCCGACTGCTCGACGCGTCGGAGTGACGCAGCGGCCGGCCTCCGGCTGGTGAGCCAGCATCCCAGATACGACCGTCATTCCGCAGTATCCGGATCGCCCGCGTCCAGCCGCTCGGCGGCCCCGTCGACAGTCAGTGGCACGTCCGCCGTTCGGCCTTCGAACAATCTGACGACCTGTGGCGGGCGCAGGTCACAGTCCCTCAACAGGTCGGCGTCTGTCAGGATACGGCGGGTGGCCCCCCTCGCAGCAATCGTGCCGGTATCGTCGAGCAGCAGCACCCGGTCCGCGACGTGTGGGACGAGTTCGGTGTCCGGCGTCGAGACGACGAGCGTGACGCCCTCGGCCGCGAGTTCGTCCAGCAGGTCGAGAATCGTCGCCCGGTTCGCGGCGTCGACGTTGCTCGCCGGTTCATCGAGCAACAGCACGTCCGGCTCGACGGTGAGCGCGCTGGCGAGGGCGGCCCGGCGCTGTTCGCCGCCGCTGAGCCGGAACGGCGGTTTCGACAGGAGTCCGTCGAGGTCCAGTCGGTCCGCGACCCGCTCGACGCGGCGGTCGACTTCCGCGCGGTCGCAGTCGAGTTGTGCCGGCCCATAGGCGAGGTCCTCGCGGACGGTCGGATTGAACAGGTAGTCCGCGGGGTTCTGCGTGAGGACGCTCAGTCGGCTACGGACGGTGTCGGCGTCGGTCGTCTCACCGAAGTACCGGACCCGCCCGCCGTCGGGGTCGACCAGGCCGCCAAGCAGTTCCAGCAGCGTCGACTTGCCAGCCCCGTTCGGACCGAGCAGCGCCACGCGGCCGCCGCGCTCGATGGACACGTCGACACCGTCGACCGCCAGCGTCCCGTCAGGGTATGCGTACCGGAGGTCAGTAGCCTCGATAGCAGTCACGCGACCACCACCACGACGGCGAGCGCGACGACCAGTCCGAAGGCGAGGTCGGCCCGCCCGAGCGGTTCCCGGGGCTGTGCCGGCGTCGAGCCAGTCCCGCCGCGGGCGCGAGCGGCCCGTTGGACCCGCTCGCCGCGTTCCAGGCTCCGGACGAGAAACGAACCCACGAAGTGCCCCGAATCGCGCCAGTTCCGGCGGAGACTCGGCTCGGCGATGGTTCGGCTCCGGCGAGCCCGGACCATGCGTTCGAGTTCGGCGAAAAAGAGGAGCAGATAGCGGTACGTGATCCCGAGTAGCGAGACGGCAATCGACGGGACACGGAGCCGACGAAACGCCGCCAGCAGGTCGGCGAAGCGAGTCGTCAACAGCAGGACAGACAGGAAGCCGACACACGCGGTTACGCGGACGGCGAACGTGAGCACGTAGTCGATGCCGGCGGCCGAGAGCGGGAGCGACCCCAGTGAGGGGCCGCCCATCAGGACGGCCTGTGGCGCGACGACGACGAGCGCGAACGCCGGCGGGCCGGTCAGACGACCCAGGAAGGTCCGAACAGGGACCCGAGAAAGGGCTGCAAGCGCCGCAGCGAGTAGGGCGAGCGCGCTGACGACTGCCAGCGTCCGCTGTGTCACAGTAAGGGTGACGAGCGTCGCGATGCCGGTAAGTTTGACTGTCGGCGTGACGGCCTGGAGAAACCCGTCCCGGTCCGGCAGGTCCTCGGCGAGCAGGAACCACTGGGCGCTGGCCGCGATAGCTGCGACGGTCCGGTCGAGCAGGTCTCTGCCGGCCATGCGCTACTGCCGCCTGTCGGTATCCGCCCCGAGTGCGCGACCGATAGCGGCACCGACGAGAAGCGTCAGCGCGGTGCCGACGACGGCCGACACGAACGTCCCGGTCGCACCGCCGAGACCGGGGACGCCGTAGTCCGGGAACAGCGCCGTCCCGACCGCGGTGGCGTGTTCCGTCGCGCCCGTCGCCTCGGCGGCGTTCTCAAGCGGTTCCGCGTAGCCGACCTGGCCAGCCGCCCACCCGAACACCGGCGCGAGAAGCGTCAGGACCAGCAGCGCGGCGAGCGCACGGGGGAGCCAATCGGGGCGCTCCCAGGCCATCACGCACTCACCTCCGGGGCGGCGTTCGGCCGGAGGTCGGGGCGAGCGCGGGCGAGATAGCGGTAGACCGAGGCGGTGATGGCTCCCTCGATCAGGCCCAGCACGAGATGCCCGGCGCCCATTATCGACAGCGTCGTCAACAACTGGTACTGGAACGCAGAAGAAAGGCCGAGCTGGAGCGCGGCGGTCAGCGCGCCGGCCGTGATTCCCAGCCACCCCGCGGCGAAGGCGGCACGGAACTCACCGTAGGGAACGAGCAGGCGATAGACGGCGTAGCCGACGTACACCTCGACGACAGCCATGTTGAACACGTTCGCGCCAAGCACCACGAGCCCGCCGTCACCGAAGACGAGTGCCTGAATCGTGACGACAGTCGCGACACAGAGCGCGCCCAGGTGTGGGCCGAGGAGAATCGCCGCGAACGCGCCCCCGACGAAGTGGGCGCTGGTTCCGCCCGGAATCGGCCAGTCGAGCATCTGTGCAGCGAAGATACTCGCCGCGACAACGCCGAGCAGCGGTGCGCGCGCGTCGGAGATCTCACCGTTGACACGCTTCGCAGCGACGCTCAGAACGACGACCGCAAGCGCACCGAACAGCAACGCAAGCGGTAGATCGATATACCCGTCGGGAATGTGCATGCTACCCGGGTCTGGCCCCGGCGCGGTAATAATACTTTTTCATCAAGCAGTATTACCGCCGGCGGGTGAGTATTACCGAAGCCCAGGTATCCATATGCCAGCCCGCACCTATCGACACACATGAGTGAGGATCTCGACCGGATCAGCCTGACACTCCCGTCGTCGATGGTCGACCGGCTCGACGGCATCGTCGACGAGTGGGAATACGCGAGCCGGTCGGAGGCGATACGGGACTCGCTACGTGACTTCTTCGCGACCTACGAGTGGGAGTCCGGTGAGGAAAAACACCATCACGGGACTATCGTCATCGTCCACGACCACCACGTCTCGGGCATCGCTGACGAGCTTCAGACGGTCCAACACGAGATGGCCGACATCATCACGTCCGTCCAGCATATTCATCTCTCCCACGACACCTGCATGGAGACCCTGGTCGTCGAGGGCGCGGGCGGTAAAATCACCGAGCTAGCCAACCGGCTCCGGGCGATTGGCGGCGTCCAGCAGGTCAAGGTCGTCGTCGTGGACGAGTGAGCGGCGGTGTGAGCGTGCGGAGTCTCGAAGAGCGGAGGTCTGTCAAGCACGGCAGATAGCTATCTCACAGGTGGATCCTCTACGTGGCAGCAATGGGCCCTGCCGGATTTGAACCAGCGCTCAATCGGTTATGAGCCGATCGCTTTAACCAGACTAAGCTAAGGGCCCTCAGATTGGTGTTGATGAGTCCGCATCTTTAGCCTGTCGGGTTGGAGTGGTGGGGGTTCGGGGATGCCAGCGAGACAGGACAGAAGGTTCCAGGCATCGCTTGTGTAATCATATGTTCAGCGACTCGAGAAGCCGACGTGACAGCGACTGGCACGCAACGCTCGTCGGCTTCCCGAGTGAAAGAACGACGCCACCGCCAGGGCTCGAACCTGGGACAACCTGGGTAACAACCAGGTGCTCTACCAACTGAGCTACGGCGGCGCGAACGCATCTATTGATTGCCAGAGTTGGTAATTAGGGCTTTCGTTTCCAGTCGGCATCGACACGCTTTCACGCACTTGTGCGTAAGCGGCGGTATGAGCGATGAGTTCGACGCCGTCGTCGAGGAGATGCGAGCACGGGCCTCGCCAACCGACGACGAACGAGCGCAGTTACAGCGGGTCGCCGACGCGGTGATGGCCGACGCCGAAGCAGCCATCGCGGACCTACCGGTCGATGCGGAAGTGGTGCAGGTCGGCTCGACGGCGCGGGGAACGTGGACCGCCGGCGACCGGGACGTGGACGTGTTCGTCTGTTTTCCGCCGTCGCTCGACCGCGAAGCGCTGGAGGAATACGGGCTGACGGTCGGGCACGAAGTCCTGCCCGATGGACGCGAGGAGTACGCCGAACACCCCTACGTCGTCGGCGAGCGCGAGGGGTACGCCGTTGATCTGGTCCCCTGTTACGCGGTCGAGGACGCCACAGAAATCCAGTCGGCAGTGGACCGGACGCCGTTTCACACCAGATACCTGCAGGAGCGGCTGGACGACGACAGCGCCGGCGAGGTGCGGGTAGCAAAGCAGTTCCTGAAAGGGATCGGTGTCTACGGGAGCGACCTCCGAACACGCGGATTCTCGGGGTATCTGACGGAGCTGCTAGTACTCGAGTACGGCGGCTTCCGGGCGTTCGTCGAGGCGGTCGCGGACTGGCATCCGCCGGTGCGGCTGGACCCCGAGGACCACGGGAGCGAGACGTTCGACGACCCGCTGGTCGTCATCGACCCGACGGACCCGGAGCGCAACGTCGCGGCGGTGCTGTCCGCCACGAACGTCGCCACACTCCAGCACTACGCCCGGGACCTGCTCGCCGAACCACGGGCCTCGCTGTTCACCGAGGACGACCCTGAGCCGTTCGCAGCACCAGACGTCGAAGCTGCGGTGTCACAGCGGGAAACGACGCCGATGGCGCTGCGCTTCGTCGCCCCGGACGTGGTCGACGATCAGCTCTGGCCCCAGCTCCGGAAATCCCTCGATGGGCTCTGCAGCGAACTCGACCGACGGGGGTTCGAGGTCCTGCGGTCGGCCGCGTTCGTTGAGGACGGCAACACGGACGACAAGGGCCGAGCCTGCGAAGGCGCAACGACCACCGGCGACGGCAACCCACCGTCACAGCGGGACGCCGTCTTACTGCTTGAGTTCGCTGTCGCCGAGCAGCCGGCCGTCGAGCGCCACGATGGGCCGCCGGTCCACGTCCGCGAGCACGCGAGCGGGTTCTTCGAGAAGTACGACGACGACCCCGAGGTGGCCGGTCCCTTCATCGACGGCGACCGGTACGTCGTCGAGCGACCACGGACGTTCACCACAGCCGTGGAGTTCCTTTCAGCCGACGCCGTCTTCGACGTTGGACTGGGGCCGCGAATCGAGTCGGCACTGGAGAGCGGCTACGAGGTGCTGGTCGGTACAGAGATTGCAGCGCTTGCTGACAGCTTCGGCGTCGAGCTGGCGGACTACTTCGATCCGAAGCCCTGATCGGCGAGGTCGTCGAGAACATCGCGGGCGTCGTCGCTGACGTCGTCGTCCGGCTCCATCGGCTGGTACCCGTCGAACACTTCGTGGACGGTCGTGATCGAATCCGCGAGCGTGTCCAGTCCGTAGCCGCCTTCGAGTACGAATCCCAGCGCGGCGTCGCAGGTGTCTGTGAGCGAGCGCATCCGGTCAGTCATCGCGCCGTACCCTTCCGTGGAGACACGCATCCGCGAGATGGGGTCGTGTTCGTGCGCATCGAAGCCGGCGCTGATGAGCAGCAGATCGGGGTCGTAGTCCCGGATCGCCGGCGCGATGCACTCGTCGATTGCGGCGAGGTAGTCGGCGGTATCGGCACCGGGCTTGTACTTGACGTTGAGGTTCGTGCCGTCGGCGTCGTCTTTGCCAGTCTCTGCGATATCGCCCGTCCCGGGGTAGAGCCCGTCCTCGTGAATCGAGGTGTAGAACACGTCCGAACGGTCGTAGAAGATGTCCTGCGTACCGTTCCCGTGGTGGACGTCCCAGTCGAAGATGGCGACGCGCTCGGCGTCGGCTTCGAGGGCTGCCTGTGCGGCGACGGCCGCGTTGTTGATGAAACAGAAGCCCATGGCGTCGTCGCCCACGGCGTGATGGCCGGGCGGCCGGCCGAGAGAGAAGGGCGTATCTCGGCCGGCATTGCCGTCAAGCGCGGCTTCGGCCGCCCAGACAGCGAGGCCGGCCGAGGCCAGCGCGGCGTCCCACGTCTCCTCGACCGCGACGGTGTCAGCGTCCCAGTTCCCGCCGCCGTCATCGCAGAATTCGCGGAACTCCGCGATGTAGTCGGTGTCGTGGACCTCGCGCACGAGGTCGACATCGGCGTCGTTGGCGGCGACGTACTCCACACCGTGGTTCTCCTTGAGTGCGCGCCGTATCGCTCGAAGTCTGTCGGGACTCTCCGGATGTCGCGGCCCGGTGTCGTGGTCCAGACAGACCTCGCGGTAGCCGAAGTTCATTCAGTAGTACTGTTCGAGTTCGAAGTACGTTTCGACGTCAGCTGCCTTGATGGTCCGGCGGTCAGCGTGACGCGCCAACGTGGCGGCCGCGGCGGCCGTGTCGTCGGCGTACGTTTCGAGGATAGACGCGAGGGCGACGCGGGCGTCCATTGCGACGCGGTAGTCGTCGTCGATGTCGAGCCGTGCGATTCGGTCGACCGGTGCGACGGGGAGTTCGAGGCCGTCCTTCTCCGGGACCTGCTCGATGCCGAAATCGGCCGGCATCAGCGTCTTCCGTCCGTCCGTGGTTGCCTCCGTGGCTGCCGTGACGGCAAGCGAGGCTCCGTGGTCCTGTATTCGACGAGCCAGTTCCTCCGCAGCGTCGGCACTCACCCGGAGTCCGTCCGCGTTCCGCCGAATGACAGCGTCCACCGGTGCGAACGGTAGCTCGACACTCATACCCAAACCCGGGAGTGTTGCGGTCTTAAGAGTTTCCGTAGCGTCGCTCGGCGACTCAGAACACGTCCTCAGCGTGGAGTCGGTCGTCGCGGAGTTCGCCGCGGACCGTTATCTCCTGCCCTAACTGCACGCGCTCGCCGGTCTCGACGCTCATCGTCTGCTCGCCGTCGTCCAGCACCACGGGGTCGCCGGTCTGGACGACAGTGCCGGTGAACTCCACCTGCTGGCCGGCGCTCTGTGCACCGCCGTCCGGAGTGGTATCGCCGGTGCCGGCGCTGACAGCGGCCGCCCCGTCACCGCTGCTGTCAGCGTCAGTGTCGTCTCCACTGTCACCGAAGGAGGACAGGCCAGCGTGTTCGGCGTCGGTCGCTTCGGCGCTGGCTCCCCCGCCTGCGCCACCAGTCGCCAGGTCCGCACCGTCGTCGAGCACGACAATCGTGGAGTTCCAGCTCGCCGAGGCCTCCTTGTCGTCCTGCCAGCCGTCCTGAATTTCGACGTCTGCCGCGAGCACCTCGTCACCCGGCGCGATGTCCTTGTCCGCCTTGTCGCCCCACAGCGCCACGCGGATGTCGCCCGTCGCGTCCTGAATGCGGACGTTCCGGACCTGTCCCTCGCTGCCGTCGTCGCGGTCGAACGTCCGCTTCGGGTCGGCCGAGCGCACGACGCCGGCGATGTCGACCGTCTCGTCGAGTTCGACGTCTGCGATGGGATCGGCGTCGGGCTCGAACGCCACGTCGTCCTCCACCTCGTCGACGGCCCCCTGGTCGCCGACGTGGAGTTCCAGCGAGCCGTCCCGCTCTCGGACGTAGCCGTCGATGATCTCGACGGCCGCGCCCGCGTCGAGTTCCTCGGCGCGGTCGGCCCGGTCGTCCCACAGCGTCACCCGGATACGTCCCGTCTCGTCACCGAGCGTGAGGTTCGAGACGCGGCCCTCCGTGCCGTCGTCGCGGTCGAACGTCCGCACCGGGTCGGTGGCCAGCACCCGCCCGCGGACCGACACGTCCGAGAGGCCGAGCGAGAGGTCGTCGATGCGGACGTCGTCATCGATGGCGACGTCGATGTCCACGTCCGGCTCCGGCTCGACGCGGTTGGCGCTGACCTCGACGCCGTTGTACCCCTCCTTCGGTCGGCCGGAGACGCGGAGCACCTGGCCGGGCTCGAGCTCCCCGATTGCCGAGTCGGCCATGTCGTCCCAGAAGGCCACGCGGACGACGCCGGTCTCGTCGGCGATCTCGACGTTGACGACCCTACCCGGGTCGTCCTCCCCGTCGCGCTCGAACTCCCGGAGCTCGCCCACGGTGCGGACCTTCCCCAGGAACTTCACCTCCTCCATGCCCGGCTCGATGTCCGCGATGCCGTTGACCTCCCCCTCGGCGAGCTCGTGGGCGATGAGCATGGCCGCGGTCTCCTCGTCGGCGAGCCCCCCCATCTGCTCGACCTTCGCCTCGACGGCCTCACGGAACTCCTCCTCGGAGACGTCGGCCTCGATGTCGGCGTAAATCTCCTCGATAGACCCCATTATCGCTACCCGTTCGTGACACGAGGCCCGCGCATAAGCATTGCCGTTCCCCGGCTCGCCGGCGCCCATGGACGGCCCAGGCTGGCCGCGTCATCGGTGAAAAAGCCGCGGGTCGGTGCGGGATGGACCGGCCAACCGGAACGCGGGCCAGCGCTACGACGACGTGGCCGTCGCGACCGTCTCGCCGTCGTGGAGCACGACGACTTCGTCCGGGGGCGAGGACACCGCGACGCTCGCCCGGTACTCGATCTCCGAGATGCACTGGGCGCAGATCTTCTCGTCCTCGGCCTCGCGCTCGGTGACGACCCGGACCGTGAGGATACCGTCCTCGAGGGTGGCCGACTCGAGCCGTCCGGTGTAGCAGGCGTCGTTCCCCCAGGTGGCGCCATCGACGGTGACGACGTCGTCGCCGAAGGTGACCTCGGCCCGGTTCACCTGGTTCCCACAGGCCCTCGTACCGACGCTGAACGAGGAGGGTGGATTGGTGGGACCGTCGGTGGTCGTCTCCTCGCCGTCCGAAACGCCGCCGACGCAGCCGGCGAGGCCGACTACCGTCGCCGCTCCGACCGCCCGGAGGAGTCGTCGTCGCTTCACGGTCGGGGGGAGGGCGGCTGGCCCCATAACGGAGTGGGTGAGACAAACGGGGCTTTGACCCTGGCCCCCCGTATCGTAATCCCTATTACTCGCAGCGGTGTACCCGAATGTGAGTCCTGTTAGGGTAGTGGACCATCCTACGGGCTTGCGGAGCCTGTGACCGGAGTTCAAATCTCCGACAGGACGTTTCTGAGAGATCGACACGCGCGAGCGCCGCTCGTGGCGCTCGCGCTCCGGTCGGTTCGAAACGCCACTCGGAGATTTGAGCACGGAAGTCGCACGCCCGAGCGAAGCGAGGGACCGTCTTCCGCGAGTTCAAATCTCCGACAGGACGCTACACGTTCCGAGGCCACGCGAGGGGCGGAGCGTGTGGCCAGCCTCGGGTATGCGGTCCGCGGAGATTCGAGCAGACTCGTCGCGCACAGCGAACGAAGTGAGCGAGCGCGTCCAATCCGAGTTCGAATCTCTGACGGGACGGTCACCGGGAACTCGTTCACGAGCGGCGACGCGTACGCCCCCACATCTGCGGAATATTTCGGTGACCGCGCCTGGACCGGCGTAGAATATCATCGGCGATAGCGGTTCCATATGCGCCCGTATTTCCGTATCAGGTCTGATAGAAGGGGAGACAGCTTTATGCCGTGTGACTGACCGACACGTGGTAATGCCCGAGCCGACGACCCGTGTAGGGCCCCGGGGGGTGTGAACCCGTGTCCGAGGCAGCGCCGAGCGCGCGGCCACTACCCGCCGAGGGCCCCCTGGGTGGCCTCGAATCGGGGACCCAGGCGCTCGTCGACCGGCAGCCGATGGGCTCCGCCATCGCCCGGCTCCCCGAGTCGGCACTCTCGAACCTCCTGGTCGTAACCGTCGGTCGCGACGTGGGCACCGTCGCGGACGCCGTACGGGAGGCGGACGGGGACCCCACCAACGTGGGCGTGGTTCCGGTCTCCGCGACGCCGGTCGGCGCCGAGGCGGGCGTCTGGACCGCGCCACGCGTCGGTCCGAGCGACCTCACGGGGGTCAGCATCGGCATCGCCCGGGGGATGCGCTACGTCCAACCGGCGGAGGGCTGGCTCCTCTTCGACGACCTCGGGGTGCTGTTGATGCACGCCGAGGAGTCACGGGTGTACCAGCTCCTGACCACGCTCTCGGCGAAGTGCCGGTCCCGGGACGTCCGGGGCGTCTACGCCCTCTCGCGGGCTGCCGTCGGCGAGGGGACCTACGCCCGGTTCCGGGAGCTCTTCGACGTCGAGGTCGGCCTGGACTGAATCGCAACCACGTTCACGCTCCGGAAGCCACTACGCGAACCCGCTGGTGAAGATGGCCCACCACTGGCCGTAGTCCGGCGCCCTTCGCACCTCGACCGACTCGACCCACTTCACCCACTGGTAGCCCCGGCGACCCGGCGCGACGAGTCGGAGCGGGTACCCGTGGCCGTGCTCGAGACGCTCGCCGCCGACGTGGGTCGCGAGCAGCGCCGAGCGTGCCTCCTCGATGGGCAGCGAGAACCGGTAGCCGGTCACGGAGCGGAAGCTCACCCACCGCGCGTCCTCCGACGCACCCACCCCGTCGAGCAGCGACCCGACGCGGACGCCCCGCCACTGGCGGTCGGCGTACCACCCGCTGGTGCAGTCGAGCGTGGCCCGGACGTCGTCGGCGACGGCGGCCTCCACGTCGGCGAGGTCGAGGACCCGATCGTCCGCCACGGCGCCGTGGACCCGGAGCCGCCACGCGTCCGAGTCGACGGGCTCGGGGTCGTCTGCGACCCAGCTCGTGTACGGGAAGTCGTTCCCATCGCCGCCGGCCTGCCGGGAGCCGGTGTATCGGCGCTCGTCGTCGGAGGCGTCGACGACGCTCCGGACGGCGCCCTGGGCCCGCCAGGCGACCAGCCCGCCGCCCACGAGCAGCGCGGTCTGGATGGCCGTCCGGCGCCCCTCGAAGTCGGCCCGGCGGGGGACGTGGAACCGGCGGACCAGGTGGACGAGCAAGACCGGAACCAGGAGGAGCCCGAGGTCCGCGTGGACGACCAGCCCGGAGAACGAGAAGACGCGGAGGTCGAGGCCGAACGCCCACGCGAGACCGGTGGCGACCGTCGTGAGGGCCAGGAGCGAGAGGATGATGGAGCTCGCGGTGGCGAGCGACCACCGGCGCGGGTCGATGTGGCGCCACTCGCGTCGGAGCTTCCAGTACAGCGGCGCGAGGAGGGCGAAGCCGGCGAGGAGAGCGGGGCTCCGACCCCTGAGAGCGACGTCGACGCCTCGGCGCCCGAGGTCACGCCTCTCGGCCTCTATCACCTCGTCAGCCGTACCCCCGACATGTACGAGCTCTACCTGAAGTCGGGCGACCGCGAGGAGTACACCGAGCTCTGTTACGAGCGCGAGACGGAGTTCCTCGGCGACGTGCCCTCGGAGTACGAGGACGTGCGGTTCGAGGACTGGCTCGCCTCGCTGAAGACGGCCCGACTCTTAGAAGACTGGGCGAACGAGGTCGACGAGGATCGGATCACGGAGCGGTACGGGGTCGGCCCGGGCGACATCCGCGGGAAGGTCGACACCGCCGAGTGGCTGCTGCGCGCGGCCGAGACCCTCGCTCGAGACGTGGAGGGCGTCGACGGCGACGTCGTCGTCGCGGTCCGCGAGGCGCGCAAGCGGATCGAGTACGGGGTCCGCGAGGAGCTGCTCGACCTGGCCGGCGTCCGCAACGTCGGTCGGAAGCGCGCCCGGCGGCTGTTCGAGGCCGGGATCGAGACCCGCGCCGACCTCCGCGAGGCCGACAAGGCGGTCGTCCTCGGCGCGCTCCGCGGGCGCGAGCGCACGGCCGAGCGCATCCTCGAACACGCCGGTCGCGAGGACCCCTCGATGGACGGCGTGCGCCCGGACAAGTCGGCCTCCGCGGCGGCGACCGCCGGCTCCGCGAGCGACGAGGACGGCGACGGGCAGGCGAGCCTGGGTGATTTCCGATGAGCGGGAGTCCGGACCGGACCCCGCCCCACCGACTGGTCACGGGGACCGCCGCCATCGACGACCTCGACGCGTTCCTCTCGTCGCTCGACGAGATCGCGGAGAGAACCGGGGCGATCGTGCAGGCGTTCGACGCGGAGCTGGTCGTCTCCGCCGCGCACCTCCGTGAGGCGACCCGCCTCGCCGCCCGCGCGATCGCCCGCGACGAGGCCGTCGCCCGCGATCCGGGCGTCGAGATCATGCTGTACGCGGCCGGCCGGCGGCAGATCGACCGCGCGTTCACGATCGGCGTCGAGGAGGGAGAACAGCGCGCGGTCGTCCTCGCCGCTGACTTCGGAGCGGTCCCGGGCGCGGACCGACCCGACGCGGATCTCGACGCGGCCGCCGCGGCGATCGAGGAGCTGCTCGGAGCGTCGGCGGAGGCCACCGATGGCGATGAGTTCGCCCCCTCATTCGACGCCGAACGGGTTCGAGAGTGCTACGACATCGGCGAGCGCGAGATCGCGGCGACCGCCGGCGACGTCACCGACATCGTCCGCGAACGCGTCGCGCTGCTCGACGTCGAGAAGTAGGATCTCGAACCCCTTTGCTTCGATTGGAAAACGCAGTACGTGGCGGCGATATCGTTCCAGTAGAAATCCCAACATCGACCGGAGCGAGGCCGACCGTGAGAGGAGGTCGAGACGCGGGCCAGTCGACGAGCGGATCGACGGGTCGGAAGAGAATCGACCGGAGCGAACCGCGAGAATAGTCCATCCTGGATTCGAACCAGGGTCGAAGCCCCCAGAAGGCTTCAGGATTGGCCACTACCCCAATGGACTGT
>ENA-ORDC01001481-ORDC01001481.1-marine-metagenome-genome-assembly--contig:-NODE-1481-length-17113-cov-2.715544_pt1 | contig 17113 bp, 13 predicted proteins | sample MGYA00237783_ERZ508515 | MGnify/ENA primary metagenome ERZ508515 (study PRJEB26186, sample SAMN06268792) | marine metagenome | isolation source: Eden Landing Ponds, San Francisco, CA, USA | place... | reverse complement strand
GGGAACGGGACGGGACGTGGGCGAGCACCGGGAACATCGCGAACGACTGTCGGGGTTGCTCGACACGACGCAGTCGCTCATGCAGGCCCGCGACCAGCAACACGTCGCCGAAATTGCCGTCAACGCGGCGCGAGACCTGCTGGGGTTCGAGCGGAGTGTCTTCCACCTCTACGACGGCGACGCCGGGACGCTCGAACCGGCGGCCGCGACCGACGTGGTCGAGGACGGCTCGGTCCAGCCATCTGTCTACGACGTGGGGTCGGGTATCCCGGGCGAGGTGTTCGCCTCGGGGGAGGCGCGGGTCCACAACGATACCGGTGGGGAGACGGCTGACCTGGGCGAGGCAGGGTCCGTCATGTTCACGCCCGTCGGCGTCCGGGGCACCATCGGCGTCGCATCGACGGAGTCTGGAGCCTTCGACGAGACCGACGAGCAACTGCTGGCACTGCTCGCGACGAGTGCGGCGGGGGCCTGCACTCGCGCCAAGCGCGAACAGGACGTCCGCGAGGCCCGGGAACACACCGAGCGCGTTCTCGACCGCGTCAACGGCCTCATCGAGAACACCGTCGAGGTCCTCGTCGCCGCGACGACCCGCGATGCGGTCGAAACCGGCGTCGTCGAGGAACTGTCCGTTACAGACCCGTACTCCTTCGCCTGGGTGTCCCGACCGGACCCCGCCTCCGAGACGCTCTCGCCGACCGCCTGGGCGGGCGTGGACGAGATTTCCGTCGAGGGACAGACACTCCCCATCGGTGGCGACAGTCCACTCGGTCGGGCATTCGAGAGTGGGGCGCCACAGGTGCTGACCGGCCTCGACAACACCACGAACCCTCTGCCGTGGCTCGACACCGAAGCCGACGTCTCTGCTGTCATCGCGATTCCCCTCGGTTACAAGGAGACTACCTACGGCGTGTTGACCGTTCTCACTACCGAGGCGGAGGCCTTCGACGACCGCGAGCGCGTCGTGCTGGAGGCGCTGGGTCGGGCCGTGGCCAACGCCATCAACGCCGTCGAACGGGGCCGCATTCTCGACGCGACCGAGATTATCGAACTGGAGTTCTCGATTGGGGCCGGGGACCTCCTCTTCAACTCCATCTCGCCGGACGGTGACGCCCGACTCGAGGCCGTTACGACCGAGTACCGCGCCGACGGCAACATCCGTCTCTATCTGGCCGCGACGGGCGTCGACCCCGCCTCGTTGCTCGACCGTGCCCGCCAGGAGGCATCGGTTCTCGAGGCGACCTGCATCGTCTCGAACGAGGACGACTGCCTCCTCGAGGTGGTCGTCGAGGCGACCCTCCTAGCGACACTGGCCGAGCACGGCGCACTGCCCACCGCAGTCGAGACCGCGGGTGGGACCACCCGCTTTACCGTCGAACTTCCCTACGAGGCGGAGGCCCGGGAACTGTACGAACTCGTGGAGGAGCAATACCCGCGAACGGAACTGCTCGGCTACCGGGAGCGCGAGCGGCCGGTCGAAACACGGCAGGACTTCACTGCCCAGATACGCGACCGACTCACCGAGCGCCAGCGGGATGCGCTGCGTTCGGCGTACTTCGGGGGATTTTTCGACTGGCCACGCGACGTCGACGGCAACGAACTCGCCGAGGCGATGGACATCTCACGACCCACCTATCACCAGCACCTCCGGAGCGCCCAGGCCAAGGTGTTCGAGGCCCTGTTCGAGTGAATGAAAGCCGGGCAGTCGACGTATTCGCTCGGCGGTCCCGACACTCCCGTTCACTCCCCGGCCACCAGTGCCTCGAGCCGGTCGGTCGTCAATCGAACTGTCTCCGACCAGTCGGGGACCGGCGGCGTCGCGTCTGGACCCCCCTGGTCGACAGCGCGCGCCTGGTCCCCGTCGAGGGTGTCTTCGAGCGTCCGGACGAGCGAGTCCACGTCCCCACCCTCGAAGTAGCGGACGCCGTCCCCGAACGCGTCCCGGAGGTGTGGCAGGTCCGAACAGGCGACCGGGAGGCCGACCGAGAGCGCCTCCAGCACCGTCCGTGGCGTGCCCTCCGCACGACTCGGGAGAACGAACGCGTCGGCCCCGCGGTAGACCGCCGGCATGTCGTCGTAGTCCACCTCGCCGAGAAAGACCGTCTCCGGGCCGGCCGTCGCTGCCAGGGTCTCCCGGAGCGGCCCGTCGCCACAGACGGCGAGTCGACAGTCGGGGTAGGTCTCGCGCAGTCGCTTCGCGGCGGCGATGGCGACGCCGGGGCGCTTGCCCTCGACGAGGCGGCCGACGAACAGGAGCGAGGGGTCGCCGGCGGCGACGCGCTCGTCCGCCGGGCCCTTCCGGGAAAACCGCTCCGTGTCGATGCCGTTCGGGACGACGGCGATGGGACTCTCGACGCCGACCTCGCGGAGTCGTGCCCGGTCAGCGTCGGTGTAGCAAAAGACCACGTCTGCGCGGTCGAACGTCCAGCGTCCCGCCGTCCGGAGGTAGGCGTCGAACAGCCACTCGGGGGCGGTCTGTGAGTAGAGGCCGTGGTTGGTAATCGCGAGCGGGCGGGCCTCGAACGGAGACACGAGGGGGAGGGAGTCGAGTGCTCGCCGTAGGGCGGCCAGGTTGGTCGAGAAGTACAGGTGCGAGTGGGCGTGCACCACGTCGAAGTCAGCGGCCGTCGCAAGCTGTGTCGCCAGGCCGGGGCTAATGTCGTTTCCGAGCGGAGAGAGCACGGAATCGTAGCGCAGGACCGTATAGCCCGCACGCTCCTCGTGGTGGGGGAGTGACGGGTCGGTCCGAACCGTCAGGACCGTGACGTCGTGGCCCATCGCCGCCTGGTCGCGGCTCATGGCGTGGACGTGGTAGGGGCCACCGCCGGTCACGTCCGGATAGAGCGTCTGTGCCACGCGCAGGATTCGCATCGTCTCCGGGTGCTCGGGCCTCCCGAATGAATGTGCTGGTTTCGGGGCCTTCGACGGACACGGATACGTGGGACCGAGACGCCGAAAACCCTCCCGCTCTGGACGCCCGAAATTGCGTTCCTCACTCCCGCCGGTCGCTGTGGTGCTTCGTGTGGGCACCGTCCGTGGCGACAGGCGGCGCCGACTCGGTGTCACCCGCCGAATCGCGCTCCTCACCAGCGGCCTCTTCTCCCGTCGTCGGCTCCGGCGCGCCCCCGTGCCTCCCACGTACCGTCGCCCAGACGTCCAGCCAGACCGTCCAGAGCTGTCGGACGACAATCTGGATGTCGAACTGGAAGGACTGGCGCTGGATGTACTGGAGGTCGTGGCGGAGTTTCTCCGCGGGGTCGGTGGAGTCGACAGCGTGAATCTGTGCGAGGCCGGTCAGCCCCGGTTTGACGAACCAGCGCTTGCGCCAGGTCGAGACGACGGCCTCCAGGTGGCTCTCCTCGTCGGTCCAGGTGGCCCGCGGCCCGACGACGCTCATCCGGCCGGTCAGGATTGCCCACAGCTGTGGTATCTCGTCCAGGTGGGTGCGCCGGAGGAATCGGCCGACGCCGGTGACTCGCTCGCGCCCGTCACCGGGGGTCGACGACTCCTCGCCGACGCGCATCGTCCGGAACTTGTAGACGGTAAAGGTGTCGCCAAACTCCGCGGTTCGCTCCTGCCCGTAGAGAATCGGACCGCCGTCGTCGAGTTTGATGGCGAGGGCGGCGACGAGGATTGCCGGCGACAGCAGTGCCAGGCCGACGGCGGCGAAACCGACGTCGAACAGTCGCTTGAGAACCCGGTCCTGGAGGTCCCACGGTTCGAGGTCGACGTCCACGAGTTCGCCCTGCGGGCTCCGGGCCGTGAGCACTGTTTCCGCGTGGTCGCGGTGGATTTTCACACCGAGCCCGTGCTCGTGGCAGGCCGCGAGGGTGCCGAAAAACTCCGCCCGGTCCGGGGAGGCAAAGCCAAGCAGTACGGTATCGAAGTCGTTCGTGGCGATGACGTCCTCGATTCGAGCGAATCCGCCGATGCGCTCGAGGGTGGCACTCGGGCCGTCGGGGGTCCCCTCACGGGTCGCTGACCCCGGCGCGAAGGTCGACTCGGCAACCCCGGGCGGGGCAACGTAGCCGACCACGGGCATCTCGCTCGCCTCGAGGATGGCCGCCATCGCGTCGGGGTCGTCACCCACGAGGAGGGCCCGACCCGCCGTCTGGGGCTGGCGGCGGACGAGGACCATGTACGCCGGGAGCGCAACGAGCAGGAAGACAGTCGCCAGCATGACCGTCGAGCGGGGCAGCCGGTAGGTGTAGTTGAAGTAGCCCAGCGCGGCGAGGGCGACCATCGTCAGGACGACCCGCCGCTGGGTCTCGATGATGGCATCGAGGATGCGTCGCGGCCGGGGCTTGAACAGCGGCCAGAACGCACCGAGTGCGACAGCCACGGCCGTCGTGATGGCGACGGCCAGCTCGCCAGTCGAGAGGACTGCCGGGGCCGGCCGACCGAAGTAGGGCACCCGCGCGAACCAGTCCTGGACGACGGCGAGGTTGGCGAGCGCGATGGCGAGGCTGACCAGGCCCACCGTCCCGGCGACGCTCGCCAGCCGGTACCGCCAGCGCTTGTCCATTAGTTTATGGACTGTGACAGGTGAATATAAGCCCTGTGCTGGATAGGCCCTGTCCCGGATAAGCCCTGTACTGGATAAACCCCGTGCTGGCTAAACCCCGGACTCCACTGTCGGGGACGACAGAGCGCGTTCAGGAGCGGACGACGAGGGGTTCGTACCACTCGCGATTGTCGAGATACCAGTCGACGTAGGCGGCGACCCCCTCCCGAATCGTGTAGGAGGGAGCGTAGCCCAGCAGGGCTGCCGCCCTCGTCGTGTCGGCGTGGGTGTGGTCGGCGTCGGCCGCGTGGCGCTCGTCGTAGGCGATGTCCAGGTCTGGCGCGAGGCGGTCACGGATTTCCGTCGCGAGGGTCTCTATGTCGATGGTGTCGGTGCTGCCGACGTTGAGTGTCTGGCCGTCTGCCGCCTCGGTCGTGAGAATCGTTCGATTGACGTCAACGACGTCGGCGACGTAGGTGAAATCTCGAATCTGTGACCCGTCGCCGTAGACGACCGGGGACTCCCCGCGCAGACAGCGAGAGACGAAATTCGAGATAGCCATGTTCGGCCGCATCCGCGGGCCGTAGACGGTGAAGTACCGGAGGGCCACCGCCGGGAGGTCGTACACCGCGTCGTAGGCCATCACGTAGCGCTCGCCGGCCAGTTTTGACGCGCCGTAGGGACTGACGGGGCGGGTCGGATGGTCCTCGTGGAAGGGCGGAGCGGCGGATTCTCCATAGACCGACGAGGAAGAAGCGTAGACGACGCGACCGACGTCGGCCTGCCGCGCCGCGTCGAGAACGTTCAGCGTGCCGTCGACGTTGACCTCGTCGTACTGTCGGGGAACTTCGACGCTCCGCCGGACGCCCGCCTGTGCCGCCTGGTGGTAGATGGTGTCCACACCGTCGACCACTCCCTCGACGTCGTCGGGACGGGTGACGTCCCCCTCGACGAATCGGTAGCTCCCCTCGCCCGAGTCCGCTGCAGTCCGGCACTGCTCGATGGTCCGCTCCTTGATGTCGACGGCATAGAAGTCGTCGAGATTGTCGAGCACCACGACGTCGTGGCCGTCGGTGACGAATCGCTCGGCGAGGTGGCCCCCGATGAAGCCCGCACCACCGGTCACGAGAATCTGCACGGCAGAACACAGACGTGACAGCCACAAATACCCCTCGTTCTGGCTCCACGTCGGCCGGGCCTCACCGACGCGAGGGCCCCCCAGCGTCTCAGGCGTCGTCCATCTCGGGGGTCGTCCGAACGGCATCCAGGGCGCGAGCCGACGCGGTCGCAATCTCCGTCGCTGAGACGGCGGTCCCCTCCCAGGCCGGCAGTCGCGTGTCCGCGCCGGGGGGCCCGATGTGCTCGCCGTAGGCCTCGACCTGTTCCCGTTCTCCGTCTCGGTCGTAGGAAAGGCCGTTGTGCGCGGCGTCGGCCGCGTACTGCTCGACGTGGCGGGCAGCGGCCCGTCGGTAGCGCTCGGGCAGCGTCCCGTAGTCCGGGGTCAGGCCGTGGACTTCGAGCACTCGGCAGAGTGTTTCTCCGACCGCCCCGGCCATCGTGGCCAGCCCCGTCTCTCCCGCCACGGGGCGGTGGTCGTGTCGGTGAACCCCGAGGTCGACCTGCGCACAGCCAGCCGGGCCGACCACGTCGTAAACCTCACCGAGCAGGCCGATTTCCAGGCCCCAGTCCCGCTGTGCGCGCAGCCGTCTGGCTGTCGGTGCCGTCATCGCCATTTCCCCGGCGAGTGGATACCGGAAGGCGGTCAGGAACTCGAGCAGCGGGTCGTCGTGTTCGTCGGCGACAGCCCGGAGCAACGGTGCAACGAACAGTCGCGCGAGGCGGCCGTACAGTCGCCCGTCCTCGACGCGAGCGTAGTAGCCCTTGACGAAGGAGTGGTCGCCGGTCAGCGGGGCGAGGAGTCGGGGCACCCACGACTCGTCGTAGCTCCGGGCGTCGGCGTCGTGGACCGCGACGTAGTCCGCCCGGTCGGCCGCGACGCCGAGGCCGAGCCAGACGTCCCGGCCCTTGCCCGACTCCCCGTCGAGGCCGTGGTCCGCGAGGCAAGTCTCGACGGCGGGACTGTTACACCACAGCACGGTCACCGGGAGGGACAGTTTCGCGACCCAGTCGGCGAAAGCCCCCGCCACGCCCGGAGGCGCGCGGAGTGGGACGACCACGTCGGCCGGCCCCACAGCCGCCAGTGTCTCGAAGATGGCCGCAGGCGTGACCGCCTCGACGCTGGTCCCGGTAATCGGCACGACCACCGCGCTTTCCTCGTGTGGGGCGTCGGGCGTCTCGCCGGTGAGGTCGTGGAGCGTCGTGACCGCTGGCTGTGAGAAGTCCATCAGCGGGCCCTCGCCTCCGGTCTCGCGTGCTCGCCGAGGACCGCGACGATTGCCGCGAACGGTGGTGTCCCTGGCAGCGCCGCCGCCGCGGCCGCGAGCACGTCGGTCGGGCCAGTGACGAGGATGCCACTCGCCCCGGCGCGCTCGGGTGCCACACCATCACCGCTCCCGGAACCGCCATAGACCGTCCCGCCGGCGCGCTCGACTTCGGCGACGAGGGTCCGCCGGGCGTCCTGGTCGAGCCCAGCAATCTCCACCGCGCGCGTGTACAGCGAACCGGCGGCCACGTCGGTAATTCCGAGGCGGTCGAGATGTCGCTCGAGGTCGCCCGCACGGTGGAGGACGAGTTCGGTGGCCCGGACGCCGTTTGCACTGGCCTGCCGGCGGTCGGTCAGCGTCGACCCGACGAGCGCCGCGTCTCGCGTCGCGCCCACGTCGTGGGTCCGAATCACGCTCGCGCCGCGTTCGACGGCCAGTGACGTGGCCGCGAGACTGGCGGGCAGGGCCCCTTCCGTCGAGCGGTCGACGATGTCCTTCAGGAAGTTCTTCCGGTTGATGGAGACCAGCACCGGTCGGCCGAGGCCGCGGAACTCGGCGAGGCGTCGAAAGGTCTCCTGGTCGTCGGCGAGCGTCTTGGTATCGGACCAGCCACCGAAGGCCGGGTCGACGATTGTCTTGTCGGTCAGGCCGCCCCGCTCGAGGGACGAGTACAGCTTGTCGACGTAGTCAGCCTCTCGCGCCCACGCGGGAGACCTCTCGCTCGCCCAGTCCACGTCGTCGACGGCGCCGGGACGGTTCAGGTCAGGGGGACTGGCCATCTTGCAGACGGCGACGTCGTGGGCCCGACAGACCGCTGGCATCTCCGGGTCGGCAAAGCCACAGATGTCGTTGACCATCTCGAAGCCACGGTTCAGTGCTGCCTCGGCGACCTCGGCGTAGCGGGTCTCGATGGAGAAGACGGCGTCGCCGCTCACCGATTCGATGGCCTCGACGGCGGTGTCCAGGCGCTGCAGTTCTTCCTCGGCCGAGAGGACGTCGAGGCGCCTGTTCGCGGACTCCAGCCCCACGTCGACGATGTCAGCGCCGTCCTCGACGAGTTCGTCGACGTACGCCGCGGCCTCCCCCGGGTCGGCGTAGACCGAGGGGTCGTAGGGGGATTCCTGGCTCACGTTCAGGACGCCCATGATGCGGGGCGGGTGACCATCGCCGATGGGGAGTCCCGCGGCGTCGACGGTTCGCATACACGGACTCGGTGTCGAGTCGGGTAAGGATTAACGATTGGCAGCCCACACCAGCCAACGCTCGGGCCACCGCCCTCCTACCGGTTGGTCACAGCCGGAGGACGGTCGGTCCCCCTTCCCGTGGCGGTCGACCAGTCCCGCCCTCGAGCAAGGCCTATAGGCCTCCCGCTCGAGGCCTCGGACATGGAGCTTTCGGGGGACGACATCGCCGGCGTCGTCGACCTGTTCGGGGCCCTCACCCGCGAAGAACTGGCCGAGGCACTCGCCGAACTCGCCTTCAAGGCCGGCGAGGAGTACGAGACCGACCGCTTCGTCGACGACATCGAAAAGGCCGTCGAGTCCTACCACCTCGTCCGGGTCGAGTCGCAGACGGTCGACGTGTCGGCCGATGCTCCCCTTCTGGTTGCCGGCCCCGGGTCGTTTCCGACACTCCCCGACAACGCGACGGACCTGGTGCACATCCTCGACGTCGAGGAGCGCGATGTCGACCGGGCGACAGCCGGACTGTCGGTCCTCGACCGGTTCCGCGAGGACGCCGCCGGGGCGGTCGACGCCGCGGACGCCGACCGGGTCGACCACCTCATCGACGTCAGTTACGAACTGGAAGCGTGGGCGGACGTGGACCTGCGTGCCGAGCGCGAACACCTCGACAGGACAGCATGACCTCGGAACCGACTGAGGACTCCGTGGAGGCTGCCGGTTCCTCGGCTGCTACCGACCCGACAGCGGATGCAGACTCCACGGGGGCTGTCGACCCAGTGGAAGACCCGGTTGCGCCGAGGGCCGCGACCGCGCTTCGCGCGGACCCGAAACTCGCTCCCACTGTCGCAGCCCACGGCGTCCAGACGCTCACGCCCGCGGAGGACCCCTTTCGACGACTCCTCGTCTCGGTCGTCCGCCAGCAGGTGTCGATGGACGCCGCGGCGGCGATTCGCGAGCGCCTGTTCGAGGCCGTCGAGGTGACGCCGGCCGGGATTCTGGCAGCCGACCCCCAGACGCTCGCCGACGCGGGGCTCTCGGCGGCGAAGGTGGAGTACGTCCGCAACGTGGCGACGGCCCACCGGGAACGGGGATGGAATCGCGAGTTCTTCGCCGACGTGCCCGACGACGCGGTGCTGGAGGAACTGACGGCTATTACCGGCGTGGGACCGTGGACGGCGAAGATGTTCCTGCTCTTTGGCCTCGGGCGGCCGGACGTCTTCCCCGTCGAGGACCTCGGGGTCCGCCGGGGGATGGAGACCGTCTGTGACCGAGAGCTGACCCGCGCGGAGATGCGCGAGCGCGCCGCGGACTGGGAGCCCTACCGCTCCTATGCCGCGCTGTATCTCTGGCGGGCCTACGAGGGGTAATCGTCGGGCCTACGAGGGGTAATGGTCGGTACTCGCCGGGCAACACTGAAAGGACCGGGGAGCGAACTGACCTGTAGATGCGCCGGTACGAGACGTCCGTCGAGGACGGGACCATCTACGTCGGCACGGCCGATGGGCCGCTCCGGGTCGGCCCCCTCGACCGTGCGGTGGCGGTCGTCGGCGGCCCGTCCTGGACCATCACCTACTCCGATGGAACCCGCCAGCGCCATCCCGGGATGAACACCGCCGACGAGGGCCTGACCGTCGACGTCGTCGACATGATTCACGCGATGACCCACTCCGAGCGGTTCGTCGAAACCCTGGCCGCCCAGCCAGCCGAGGGGACCGACGAGGAGGACATCTCCCCGCGGCTTGGCCTGTTCGTGGGCAAACTTCTCCAGAATCTGGAAGGGGGCGTCTCCTGAGTGGGTCAGCGTCCCCGAGCGGGCAGCAGTCACTCCGTCGACGTCACCGTCTCGCGCCAGTCGGCGAAGGCGTCCAGCACGTCGTCCTCGTCGAACCGCTCGATGCAGGGCACGTCGTGTGGATGAATCTCGCGTACCCGGGCCTCGAGGGCATCGTAGCCCTGGGCCGTCGTCTTCGCGAGCAGGGCGACCTCGTCGTCGCGGTGGATGTCCCCCTCCCAGCGGTAGACCGACGTGACGTCGAACCGGTTGACACAGGCCGCCAGTCGCTCCTCGACGAGTGTCTCTGCTATCTCCGCGGCGGCGTCGGGTGGCGTGGTGACGTATGCAGTTGGCATTGGGCTGACGGAGACCCCCTCTCCTCGGGTCGCTTGTGGTTCAGTCCTCGGTCAGCGGGCTGTACGTGCCGTTGATGTCCCACTCGTGGAGGCAGTGGGGACTTCCGCGTGCGAGTTCGCCGTCGACTTCGGCCGCGGTCCAGGTCTCTCGCGTTTCGTCCCAGACGTCCCTCCGACCACAGCGCTCGCAGACGCGCTCTCTGGGCGGGATTATCGTCTCCATGTCCGCCCCCAGGCGATGGAGGGTCTTGAATACTGGCGTTGTGAGCCGGAAAGTCGGGGGGTGGCGGTGCCGGGAGCCCCGCTTTCGAAGCTAGTCGGACGGAACGAACCCCGTCGCTCAATCCACGTCGTCGGGAACGAGGACGGTGTCACCGACGGCGACCCCCGTCCGGTTGGTCCAGCCCCGGGGGACCTCCAGGACGTACTGCCCGCGGCCCTCGAAGGTCCCGTCCGCGTCTCTGGCCGCGTGGTGAATCGTGGTGATGGTTCCCTCGCTGTCGACGAAGGCGATGTCGAGCGGGAAGGCCATGTCTCGCATGACGTACGAGCGGGTCCCTTCACGAGAGTGGACGAACAGCATGCCTTCCCCCGGGGACAGGGAGTCGGTGTCGCTGAGTCCGGTGACCCGCTTCGCCCGCGTGTCTGCAATGTGGACCTCGACGGTGGCGAGGTCGGTTCCGTTTTCGTCCCGAAGGGTGACGTTGGCCGTGTCGTAGGGGCCGGGCTCGACCAGCCACGGTGGAGGCGAGACGAGGAGGACGAGGGCCAGGAGGCCGATGAGGACGAGGACGACTGCGGCCGCAGTCCGCTGGTTCACGACCCCAGATAGGGCGTACACCGCTAAAAGACAAGGGTTATTTCTCGCGCTCGGCATGTTCCGGTGAGGGTTCGTGGTCTAGTTGGCCCATGACGCGGCCTTTACAAGGCCGAGGGCGGCGGTTCGAATCCGCCCGAACCCACTTCTGCCGCCGCCCGCGACGAACGTACGTGAGGAGCCAGCGGCGGCTGAAGTGGTGGCTAAGGATTCGAACCCTGGCAGACGCAGCCCGCGGAACGGAGCGCCAGCGGAGTGAGCAGGAACGTCTGCATCCGGTTCGAATCCGCCCGAACCCACTCGACGTCCGTACGTTCTGCAACCGTCCGATATCTTACGTCTTGGGACTGCTATTGTGGGTTTAGGCTCGCTTTCTGTTTTCGATTGATAGGTTGGCTCAGTCGAACCCAATCGATTTCTCACGGACCCCGCCTTCGTCCCGGGATTCCGTGATTCGATGGTGTGGGCTGGGGTATGAATCTGGCGGAGCAGCTGCACCAATCGGATGAATGTCGATCCGACTACTTGTGAGCGAAACCAGTTCACATGTCACGAGTGTGCCTGTAATTGTGGAGCACTCCACGAAGCCGATATCCTGGGGATTGGTACGGCCAACCCGTATCAACTCAGTACGAAGAACGCGGTCTAGACAATTTTTGGCATTGTGATGAGAGACAACCAGGTGAATACTGTTGATAGTTTTTGGTAGTTTCTATAACTCATACCCACATCTCCAAATCCACCTCAGAACTCTCCTTTGAATTTAGACATGGGGAAATATATTTCTGTATCCGGCGCATTAATGGAAATGAGGAGAAATACAAATGCCAAACGAACTCACTCCAACGCGGAATAACGTGGAGACAGATACCTACGCGCTCGTCATCTTCGAGGGCGGGCAGGTCCTGTACCAGTACGAAAAACCGACTCCGTGGGAGGACCCGCAGTGGATCGAAAAGCGCCAGTACGACCACGGCGAGGTCCCGCCATTGAACCTCGAGCAGACGCAGGTAGAACAGCGGACGAACGGGGGCAACCTACAGACTGTGACCCTGTACGCCACCGAACTCGACGCGGACACCACGCATACGAGCACGAGGTCAGGTGAGAAGACAGATCCAGAGGAAGAGACGCACCGAGGGTACGTGATTCGGTTCTCCGACGGGAAGGTAATCCCCGAGAAGGGCCACACGGTCCACACCACCCAGGAGCAGAACATGGGGGCGGCGGTCGATTACCTGGTCACCGAACACGACCTGATCGACGCGATTGACCTCCCGCACTTTCCACCACGCGCTCGTCAGAACTGCTCGATCAACTCTGAGCCAGTCCACCCGAACGGCGACGAAATGCGCAGCCCGTACGAGCTGACCGGCGGCTACTACCTCCACACGTCGCTGAACAAGCAGAGCAAGAAGAACCGGATCGAGGACCTCGCCGGAGAGGTCGACCTATCGGTCGAGTTCCTCGGCGACTGGTAGGTCTTGTCTCGACTCACTACGGCGTTTAGTATCCTCTGGAGTTTTGAATTACTCACTGGTCACGTAAGCCCATACCAGTAGTACAATCATAGCCAGAAAAATGAGCCCTGCTCCGGCTAATGAATAATAGAGTCTCCATTCTTTTGTAAAGTAGTCTAAATTTAAGGCGACGGCCTGGAGACCTCCGACAAGTACGAGCGCAATAGTGAGATATTTTATACTTTGGTTGACGCGATGTTCCCGCTTCCTATGCTTTTCTCGCTCCTTTCGCTCTTCTTGAGCTAATACCACCTCGACACCTTCTGTCGAAAGTTTGGGTGGGTCCTTCTTTTCAATGAACCCAGCACTCAGAAGGTTTCCAAGTATAGTATCAATATCAGATCGGTCCACATCATCGAGTTTGTCATCAAGGTCGTCGATTTGCTCATTAGATTCGGTGGCTCCGAAGTGATCCTCGTATAGAATCTCGAGGATTCGATGGCCAGGTGGTGTATCTTCCGCCATAGTTTGCCATCTGTACGGAATAGTTTAAATATGCTTTTGTAGATGTTGTTCTTTTCGTCTCGGGTAATCACGAGAGGCCCTAATTTTGAAAGGCATCAGCCCGGAGTCTCACCAACCTATATATAATGCCGGTGACTCGAATTGTAGTATGCCATCTTCGTTTCTCGATTCGAGGACGGGCCGCACCTGGGACCACGACAGGGGCGACAACCAGTTCGAGTATTATGAGGGTCAAGGGGCGAGCCAGTTGGAGATTGCCGTCGTCGACCACGGCGAGCGTCCGACGAAAGAGTTTCTCCGGAAGGCGTACTCCGACCGACGCGGGAACCGCGCGAACCCCATTCTGATCGTCGCCATCTACGGCGACAACGTCGGCCTGTGTGGCCCGAGCGGCGAGGACCCACCAATCTACCGGGATGTCGACCGGGGACAAGCAGAGCGCGTGTGTGACGTGGCGCTCGAGAAACCCGACCGATTCACGGCCCAGCAGTTCCTCAGCGAGATGCTGCCCCAGCTGGACGAGGAACTCACCGGCCTCCGGAACCAGAGCCTCCTCTCGACACACGAACTCCGCGTCGGCGTTCCCGAACGCGACGACTGGAACAACGCGTCCGAACAGGCCCGCAGCGCCCTCGCCGACGACCCGCGCGAGCTTGTCCAGGGGTTGAACTACGAGATAGACCAACTCACCGACCAGAGCTACGTCCTCAAGGACTCCAGCGACGGTCACGAGCGGGCGGTCGCGATGTTCCTCCAGGAGGACGAGTCGTTCGACCACGCCCAGGACCGGTTCGTCGGTCAGTCGCCTGTCGCCTACGCCCTCAACGAGGCCGACAAGCGAAACCTCGACTACGTCATCGGCAGCAGTGGGGATACGCTTCGGCTCTACACGACGAATCCAGACGCCGGGTTCGGGTCGCGTGGCCGGACCGACACCTACGTCGAGGTGAACACAAATCTGCTCGCCGACGACAAGGCCGCGTATCTCTGGCTCTTGTTCTCCGCGAACGCGCTCCGAGACGAGGGCACGCTCCACGACATCATGGAGCGGTCGAAGGACTACGCCGCCGACCTCGGGGCCCGCCTTCGGGAGCGCATCTACGACGACGTCGTCCCGGACCTCGCCGAGGCGATCGCCCGGGCCCGCGACCTGGAGGACCCGACGAAGGATGACCTCGACGAGACGTTCGAGATGGCACTCGTCCTGCTCTACCGGTTGCTGTTCGTCGCGTACACCGAGGACGAGGAGTTCCTCCCGCGACGTCGTAACGCCCGATACGACCAGAACTCGCTCAAGCGCAAGGCCCGCGACCTCCACGAGTTCATTCAGGACGACGGCGAGTTCGACGAGAACTTCTACGACCACTGGGACGACGTGATGCACCTCTCGCGGGCCATCCACCATGGTCACGACGAGCTCGGCCTGCCCGCCTACGACGGTCGGCTTCTCTCTGAGGACCCAGAAATCTCGGAGGCCGGGGCGAGACTCGCGGACATCCGTCTCGATAACTCCGAGTTCGGGCCGGTGCTGGTGAACCTCCTCATTGACGAGACCGAGGACGGCTACCAGGGACCCGTCGACTTCCGGAACATCGGTGTCCGCGAATTTGGCGTCATCTACGAGGGACTCCTGGAATCCGAACTCTCGCAGGCCGATCAGCCGCTCACTGTCGATGACGAGGGACGCTACGAACCTGTTAGTACCGACGGTCAGCAGTCGCTCGGTGATGACGACGAGGACGTAGTCGTGCAGGAGGGCGAGGTGTACCTCCACGGCCAGTCCGGCGAGCGCAAGGCGACCGGAACGTACTACACGAAGACACGGTTCGTCGAGCACCTGCTGGATTACTCCCTCGAACCCGCTCTGGACGACCACATCGAACGCATCGACCGACTCCGTGAGGAAGATGGCGAGAATGCCGCCGCGGACGCCTTCTTCGACATCCGAGTTGCCGACATCGCAATGGGGTCTGGCCACTTCCTCGTGGGTGCCGTTGACCGGATCGAGTCACGGCTCTACTCGTACCTCACCGAGAATCCGCTGCCGCCTGTCGAGGACGAACTGGACAATCTCGAAGACGCCGCCCTGGATGCGTTCGCGGATGAGGAGTACGCTCCACCGGTTGAACGTGGGCAACTCCTCCGGCGGCAGGTAGCCCGCCGGTGTATCTACGGAGTGGATTTAAATTCGCTGTCGACGGAGCTCGCGCGATTGTCCATCTGGGTACATACGTTCGTCCCCGGTCTCCCGCTGACTTTCCTCGACTACAACCTCGTGACAGGGGACTCCCTCGCCGGGATCGGCACGCTTGATGAGGTGACGGACATCCTCGATGTGGATCAGACTTCGCTGGGCATGTTTGCAGGGGGACAAAGCGTAATGAACGAAGTCCGAGACGACATTGCGCGGCTTGGTGACTTCGCTGACGCGAGCGCTGAGCAAGTGCAGGAGGCCCGCGAAACCCGAGGTGAGATTGAAGAGAGTCTCAAACAAGTCCGAGCGAGGTTCGACATTCTCGCGGCATCACGTATCGACGACGAAGTTGACACGGACCCGGTATCAGACACAAGTATTGACGATGTAACCTCGCTACCGAGTTATGATCGAGCTCAAGAAGTATTGGAATCAACCAATCCATTACACTTCCCAGCGGCGTTCCCCGAGGTTTTTGATGGAAACAACTCGGGTTTCGATGTGATTGTAGGGAACCCCCCTTGGGAGAAAACCCAAATCGAACGTCACGAGTTTTGGGCACGTCATCATCCGGGCCTCAGGGGGCTTTCGCAGGGTGAAAGAGAGGATATTATCTCAGATTTGGAGGAGGAGAGACCTGACCTTCTTCGAGAGTTCAACCGTCAGAAGAGGTTCGAAGAAAAAAGAGGTAAGCTGCTAACGAACGGTCCCTTCCCCGATATTGGAAAGACCCATCCGGACCTCTACAAAGCGTTTGTATGGCGTTTTTGGGAACTGAACAATTCTGGTGGATACACAGGTGTAGTTCTACCAAGAGCGACGTTTATCACTCCCTCGATGGAAAAATATCGGAATATGATAATATCTGAGGGGAAATTTATAGATCTAACCTTTGTCGTCAATAACCGTCATTGGATGTTTTCTGAGGTTCACCCTCAGTTTACTATTGCACTTGCTAGCATCCAAAAATCGAAGCCGGACAAAGACGCAACAATACCGATTAGAGGGCCATATCCCGACGAAAAAAGCTTTGACGAAGGAGTCAATTCCCAGCCGCATCACTTCGATGTAGAGTCAGCAGAAAACTGGGCTGGTTCAGCAAAGTTCCCTCTACTCCCAGCGTCTCCCGTTACGGTCAGTGCGTTCAATAAGATGGATGAGATGGGCCGTTTAGGTTCTGATGACACCTGGTACGCTGTTCCCTATCAGGAGCTAAACGCTACTCAAGACAAGAAAATGGACGACGGTACTACCGTCTTTCACACGACGGAAGATCCACCAGAGGAGCATTATTGGCCGGTCTACAAAGGTGAGTCATATGATATTTGGAGCCCCGATAGAGGAGTTTATTACGGTTGGGCCGATCCCGACGTAGTGACAGATTACCTTCAAGATTCGAGGGCAAGTTCATATCGCTACGCTGGCTCACGATCACCATTCTCGGATATGCCCGAAGAATGGATCGAAGATCCAGAAACTCTCCCGTGCCTATCGGCGAGAATTACATTCCGAGATGTGTCTCGGCATACAGACAGTCGCACTGTCAGAGCAGCTCTAATCCCGCCAAATAGACCAGTTGTTCACAATTCCCCAGCACTAATTTGGCCCGATGGTGATGAATCCGATCAAGCATTCTTGTTAGGAGTGCTTTGCTCGATCCCTCTGGACTGGTACTCGCGGCGCTTCGTGGAGAATCATGTAACGTTTGGTGTGTTCAACAACTTGCCTATACCGCGTCCTGGTCGTGGTAATCGCCTCCGTCAGCGTGTTGTCCAACTCTCCGGGCGACTCGCTGCGGTGGACGAACGTTATTCCGATTGGGCCGACGCGGTTGGCGTCGACTACGGCCCCCTTGACGAGGACACCAAACAGGAGAAGATCTACGAACTCGACGCCGTCGTCGCGCATCTGTACG
>ENA-ORDC01001480-ORDC01001480.1-marine-metagenome-genome-assembly--contig:-NODE-1480-length-17115-cov-7.122374_pt1 | contig 17115 bp, 18 predicted proteins | sample MGYA00237783_ERZ508515 | MGnify/ENA primary metagenome ERZ508515 (study PRJEB26186, sample SAMN06268792) | marine metagenome | isolation source: Eden Landing Ponds, San Francisco, CA, USA | place... | reverse complement strand
CGACGAGCCCCAGCGTGGCGACTATCCATGCGGCCGTTGGAGCTCCCCACACCGGTAGTTCGAGGCCCATTACCGTGAACGACCCTCAGAACACACTTCAATTCACCCCTCAAAATATCAGCTGTGAGAAGACATTTCGGTGGTGGATTCCGGCGACTCCGAGGAGCCTTCTCAACGGTTCGATCTCAGAGCGTCCGCTCGAACCCGTCGGCCGCCCGAACCACCAGCCGCCCGTCAGCCCTGAACCGGACGGTCCGCCCGACGCCGTCGCCGACGGCGCGCTCGACCACCGGGATCCCGGCGGCGTCGAGGCACTGCTCGGCCCGTGCGACGTTCCTCGGTCCGACCGCGTCCGTGAGGTCGAGCATCTCCGCGCCGCCGGCGACGCGCGCCTCGAGGCGGTCGGGGGACGCGCCCGCGGCCTCCAACTCCGCGATCAGCGTCTCGATGCCGGTGTCGACGTACTTGCCCGGACGCTCGATGCCGGTATCGGTCTCGGTGCCGTTCGGTAACATTGCGTGTAACAGCCCCCTGACGCCGGTCGACCGGTCGACGAGCGCCACGGCGACGCACGAGCCGAGGCCGCTCGTCGTCAGCGTCTCTCCGCCGGTCGCGACCGACAGATCGCTGACTCCGACCTTGATCCGACCGGCGTCTGCGGCTCCGGATCCGTCGCGGGAGAGCGTTCGCTCGCGAGACGACGGGGGATGGCTCACGACTCCGAGAGCCGATCGAGCGCTCGCGTCAGTTCGCGCTCGTCCGGGAGCGCGTACACGTCGCACCGCGTCTGTACGCCCTCCGTCCGGATCGCGGCGTCGATCACGAACCCGTAGTCCTGCCGTTGACTCAGCTTGGCGATCAGCGGGCTGATCGTGGCCGAGCCGATGTCGTGGACGAACTCCGGGGGCGAGTGAGTGATCGAGGTGCCGAGCACGTTCGCCCAGCCGTCGATGAACCCGCTCGTCATCACGTTGCCGAGCTCGCAGAGCGCGTTCTCGGCCATCCCGCCGAGCGGCTCGTCCGGCTCGCTCGGGAGCATCGAGGCCGCGATCCTCGCCGCGGACTCCTCTTCGAAGAGGATCGCGAGGTAGCCGCTCGGCTCGCCCTGCAGCTCGAAGACGGTCCCCGCGTGCGGCTCGACGCCGACCTCGGCGGGCACGTCGGCGAGGGGGACGAACCGCAGCCGGCTCACGTCGACGCTCGTGTCGAGGCCCGTCATCATCGCGATGTTGTCCGCGGCGTTCGCGGAGCCACGCTTCGCCAGCGACGCGAACGTCGCCAGCGACTCGTAGGGGACCGCAGTGGTGTCGACGCCGTCGTTCCCGGCCCCGCCGTCCGCGCCCGGCGCGGCGGCGGGTGCGGTCTTGCCCACGACGAGGTCGCGGAACTCCCCGGAGTCGGGGAGCATGTAGATCGAGAAGTCGAGATCGGTCGTCGTCGCGTCCAGCCGACTTTCGAAGAGGAACACGCCGTCGCCGGCGAGCGCTCCGTCGGGGAGGACGGCGGCGCCGTCGGCCTCGAAGTACCGGGGTGGCGTCATGTCGATCGCCTTCCCGAGATAGTTCGCCCAGCCGTCGAGGAACCCGCCGAGCGCGATGTTCCCGACCTCCGTCACCGCGCTGCGCCCCATCGACGCCCCGCCCGGCAGCAGCGAGAGCAGGGCGTCGACGTTGTCCGCGTCGAACGCGAGGACCGCCTCGCCCTCAAGCCCGCCGCGGAGCCCCACGCTCACGCCGATCGACTCCCGACCGGCAAACGCCTCGGCGAGGTCCTCGCCGCTGGCGACGCTGGCGCCCGTGACCTCCACGGAGAGGTCCGTGCCCGTCAGGTCGGTGAGCGCGCCGGCGGCCTGTGCGGCCCCCCGCTCCGCCAATCGGTTGCAGGCGCCGAGCGCTCGGACGTCGACGCGCATTATACCGCCGATCCGATGGCGTCGAGCACGTTCGGCTTCTGGAACGGCTTCGTGATATACCCCTCGGCGCCCGCTTTGATGGCGGCCTTCATCTTCTCCTCCTGTCCGACGCTGGTGCACATGATCACCGTCGCATCCGGGTTCGCTTCGAGGATCTCCGTCGTCGCCTCGATCCCGTCTCGGATCGGCATCACGATGTCCATCATCACGAGGTCGGGACCGTGTTCTTCGTACATGTTGACCGCCTCAACGCCGTTTTCGGCCTCGCCGACGATCTCGAACTCCCCTTCGAGGATCTCCCGGAGCAGGTTCCGCATGAACTCCGAGTCGTCCGCGATAAGCACGCGCGTTGCCATAGTTATCTGGAAGGCGGGACAGCGTTCACTTAACCACTCCCCCGCGGTTCTCAGCGCTGAGAACCGACGCGGCCGAACCGGTGCCGGGTGGCCGAGTCGTCCCGGATCACACCCAGTGGCCGAGGAGGTACGTCGCGCCCACGAGGACTGTCCCCCCGAACGTCTCCCTGGTCCCGATCCCGAAGGGGAGGAACGTCGTCGCCGTCGCGTCGTCGGGCGCGTCGCCAGGGGCCCCCCCTTCATCCCTCCCGCCCGAGTCCCCCCCGTCCGAGTCCCCCTCGTCCGAGCCCCCCCCGTCCGAGCCGACGCCCGCCTCGTCGTCTCCGCCGCTTTCCCCTTCACCGTTCCCTCCGCCGTTTGCCGCCGAGCCGCCTTCGTCGGCGCCGGGCTCGTCGACGCGCGTCACCGACGGGTCCGCCTCCACGGTCAGCGTCCCGTTCACGCTGTGGCCGTCGATCGCGAGCGCGTACGGGTACTCGCCGGGTTCCAACCCGATGTCGATTTCGCCGAACGTCTCGTTTTTCGAGGCCTCCGGCCCGACCGCGACGTGGCGCTCCTCGACGATCCGCCCGTCGTCGATGTCGATTGACAACTGCTCCCGGGCCTCCAACTGTCCGACGTTTCGCACCGTCGCGGAGAGGTTCGACAGCGACTCGCCCCGGGTCACCGTGAGGTTCGTGGTCGTCCCGTTCGCCAGCCGCAACTGGGCGGGGTTTTCGGCGTCGCCGACGACGAGAACCGTCCGGCTGTCCTGCAGCGACTGTCCCCGGAACAGCCGATAGCTGGCCTTCGTTCCCGGCGTCACGTTGGTGAGCCCGCTATCCACGGAGAAGTTCCCGTCGTCGATCGTCAGTTCAGACTCGGTCCGTGACGGTTTCTCGTCGCCGTCCCTGACTATCGTCGCCGACAGATCCGTCGCGGGGAGGATCGAGGTCGTTCCGGTGATGGTCCCGTTGTCGGCCTCGACGAGGAGGTCGCCGTCGGCGGTGACGTGATCGTACCGGAGGTAACGTTCGCGGACGCTGAACGACGCCTCGGCGCTCACCCGACCCTCGGCGCTCTCGTGATACGGGTACTGCTCGGACAGCCGGTCGTCCGCGGCCGATTTCGGTTCGAACGCCTCGGGTGGCTCCTGCCCGTCACGGAACGCGTACCGCTCGCCCTCGGTTCCCTCCAGCGCGAACTCGACCGCGAACTCGTCGCCCGGCTCGGGGTCGTCGGTGAACGGCCCCCCGTCGCTCGTGTCTATCGCGAGGTAGAACCGGCTCGGCGCCCGATCGCTGTTGCCGCGTTCGAGCGTCTTTCCCTCCGCGAGATGGAGCGTGACGTCGTCCGGATCGGCGCTCGCGAGGTCGAACTCCGCTCCCCGTTCGTTTCGCCCGGGGTTCGTCTGCCGGATCCGCAGGGAGACGCCCTCCTCCGCTTCGAGGAGGTCGGCGAGGACCCGGTGATCGATCTGGCTCCCGGCCTCGATCGACTCGCCCGACCGCCGCTCGGCGAAGTGCGACAGGGCGCCCCAGATCCCGGTCGATTCGAAGCCGAGCACGACGCGGTCGCCCTTCGTCACCGCCGTGCGGTCGAGCCCGTTCTCCCTGAGCGCGCCGAGCGACTCGCTCCCGCCCTCGCCGTCGGTGACCACCTCGCTGTCCGCGGTCGTGAACACCTCGACGCTGTCGTTGAACGTCGGTTTCCGCAACACGAGGTCGGACTCCGCCGCCACCTTGACCGGGTCCACGGCACCGGAGTCGCGGACGACGAACGTGCCGTTCGTGACCGCGAGCCGGTATCGCTGCGGGACGAGGGGGTGCGCGAGCCCGCCCGCACCGGTCGCTCCGGACAGCTCCGAGAGGTTCTCCGCGATCACGTCGCCGGCCTCGTCCCTGAACTCGAGGTCGCAGGTCACGCCGGAGGCGCTACAGCTCTCGACGTTGCTCTCGTTCGTCCCGAGGAGCCGCGTGTTGATCGTCGTGGATCCGCCGGACGCCTTGACGACGTCGACGAAGCCGACCGTCCCGCCCGAATCCGTGAGACGGTTCCCGCCGATCAGCAGGTACGCGCTGTCGTCCCCGGACGAACCCACGACGTGTCTGATCTCCACCGGATCCCCCGCCGTCCCGGTGTACATTGACCGGCCAAACGACCCGCTGATCTCCCTCTGGGCGGCGCCGTTCGGTTTCGCCTCGTCGTCGGTCGCGATCGCGGGGGCGGTGTCGCCTCCGCCGGCTGCCGCCGGGCTTCCGTCGACTACCGCCGCGTCTCCTCCGGAGAGGGTCGCCGCGGCGGGGCCCGCGGCCGCCGCGCCCACGAGCGAGAGAAGCACCGTGACTGCGAGCAGCACGGCGCGGAGATCCGAGAGCCGAGCGCGGGGCCGGGTCTTCGCGCCCCCCGCTGCGGTCTCGCCGCCCCCTCCGGTGTGCGAGCCGGTGCGTCCGATCCTCGAATCGGCGCGCCAGCCGCGGATATCGGCTGTCGTCTGGCCGGACCGATCCGCGTCGTCCGGTGGAGGTCTGGAGGTCATCGTGGTGTCCGTTTCGTCGTGACGGGCCGAATCGCTCCGACGGCCCGCCGTCGGTTGGTACGCCCTCGGGATCTCAGCGACTAAAGCGTACCCTCCCGATTATCGACTCGGAGAACCGGGGCGCTCCGCAACGGTGAGTACCCGGAGCGCATCGACAGACCGGAGCGGGATCGGGTCGTCAGCAAAGCTCCGAAGAGTTAAGTCCGCCCGTGGTGCCCTTTCGATGAGGATGAAGACCTGTCCCCGGTGCGACTCCTCGCTCGACGACGATGCCCGCTTCTGCGTCGAGTGCGGCGCCCCCCAAACGGAGGACGCCGCCGAGGAGCTCGACGAGTACGTGCAGCGGCAGGCTCAGCAGGTTGCCGCCGAGTCCGGAGGCGCAGGCGGCGGGACCGCCGGCGGAACCGACGGAAGCGGCGGCGGATCGGGATTCGTCCCGACCGAGGAGCTCACCGACCGCGAGCAGCTCTGGCGCCGCGGCTGCTACGTGCTCGGCTACGGGACGATCGTCGTCGCGCTCACGCGGGTCCCGCAGATCGGTGCTTTCCCCCTGATACTCGGCGGCATCGCGATCCTCCCGCCGATCCGCCGGCTGACCGCGGAGCCGCTCGGGAGCCCGCTAAAACGCGAGGTGATGGCCGGGCTGTACGCGGCCTTCGCGCTGCTCGGCGTCGCGCTGCTCGTGTTCTTGTAACCCCTACTCGATCCGGAAGCCGTCGGCCTCCTCCGCCGCGCGCACGAGATCGCCGATGCTGTCGCTCGCCGAGAGCCCCTGGCTCGCGGCGAAACGCTTGATCGCCACCGGCGGGACGTCGACGGTCGTCTCGCTGGCGACGAGCAGGAGTCCGAGCGCCTCCGGGGTGGGCGAACTCGGGCCCGCGTTGGACGCGAACCACGTCACGAGCGAGTCGAACGTCGCCGTCACGTCGTTCGAGACCATCCGCTGACGGGTGGTCTCGCCGTCGACGTGGAGCGTCGCGTCGATCCCGTAGGTGAACCCGTCGCCGTCGAAGGAGTTCGCCAGCCACCGGCTCACCGACTGGCGGTCGACCTCGGGAGCGCCGCGCTGGGCGGGAGCGGCCGCTCCGCGATGGGCGCGGTTCCCCTGCGGCTGGCCGGGGTTCCCGCCCTGCGGTTGGCCCCCCGCGCCGCGGGGTGGTCCGGCGTCACTCCCGCCGGCCGCCCCTCCCGGTCCGCCGCCCGGATCCGGCGGTCGCCGCTCCTCCGGATTCGCCGGGTCAGCGGGCGTGAATCCCGTCTCGTCCGCGGGGCGCCGCTCCGGCTGCGACCGGCCGACGTTGGGCCGGCCGTTCGTCCCGACGACGTATCGGCTCTCCCCGATCTCGACGACGCTCTCGTCGTCGGTGAAGTCGAGCTCGTCGGGGTCGGCCGGCGGTGCCTCGTGGTCACTCATGGCGTAGCCGTGGTGGCGCGAGAAAATAGGTGTTCCGGGCGGAGCGATTCCGCCGTGAAGGCGGTTAGTGGGCTGTTCGAGGCTCGTTAGAGCCGGACCGCTTCGCCGTCCTCGCTGTAGAGGTCGGGCGAGTTCAGTTCGACCGAGGTCGTCGCCGACGCGGGCGAGACGATTTCGAGCGACGAGGTGTCGCTCTGACCGAACGCTTCTTCGCTGGTCTGGTGGGCGTAATTGAACTCGGTTCCAGTGTGGACGGGCGTACCATCACTGCTTTCTGCGGTAAGGCTCCCGAACGGTTCTGCACCGGGGTTAAGGATGATTGTGTAGTCCTCCTCGCCATTCAACACGGCGCCGTCGCTGGGAGTCCAATTGCCACTACTGTTCTGAACAGCGAACTCACTCGCGTTGAGCTGACTCGCATTTGAACTGGGACCTAATGAAGATCCGTTAGCGTCCTGGTCTGTGAAGACAAGATTTGCTTGTCCGTTCGGACCAACCGCTTGGATAGTCGTTTCAGAGAGGTCGATCTGACTGGATCCGGCCGCACCGGCGACGCTGAGACGAATCGATTCAAGCTCACCGGAACTCTCGTTACCCACGATACCAACTTCACTGGACACGTCGATGCGCTCGGACACGAGGTCCGTACTCTCTTGACCCGTTGCTTCTGCCTGCGATTGGAGGAATCCGGCGGTGTTGATCAGGACGCCGGCGGCGATCGCTGCCACCAGCACCATCGCGATGAACACAATGAGGGTTCCGATACCCACCTGACCGCGGTCCTCATTATTGTTAATAAATTCGAACATTGTTACAGCCTCACCGAGGTTTGTTCGTCGGTCAGTGTTGTCGGGACGCGCAGTTCGGCACTCGTCGTCGCGCCGGACGCGGTCGTGAATGTCACGGAGAGACTATCGCCGGCGTTCAGGCCGCCGTCGCTCCCCTCGGGATCTACATTGTAGCCGAAGTCACCGCTGGTGTCGCTGAGGTTCAAACTGATCTCTGCGCGATCACCGCTGTCAGTAAGGACGACATCGCCAGATTCACCGGTGAACATGTCAATCTCGTCTTCCGAGAGCTCTCCCGTGACCTGTCCGCCGGTGCCGATCAGCTCGACGCTCACTTCGGTTAGGTCGATGTTCCCGGCACCCGGGGACTGCGCGACGGTGATCTGGAGCTCGTCGATCGCACGCTCTGTACTCGTGTTACTGATGTTCAGATCAGTCACGTTCCCGGACTGGCTGACGATCTGCAGCCGATCGCTCACCTGACTCGTACTCTCTTCGCCCGTCGCCTCCGCCTGCGTCTGGAGGAAGCCGGCCGTGTTGATCAGAACGCCGGCGGCGATCGCCGCCACCAGCACCATCGCGATGAACACGATGAGGGTCCCGATCCCCACTTGACCGCGTTGTTCCTCGTCCGTGATTGCTTCGAACATTGTGTTTTGCGTCGGCCCCCGGCCTGCCCGGCGGGCGTTATCGTTGACGATGGGGATTTCCTACTTAAGATCACGTACCCGGTTATTCACATTGATAAACGACTCACGTCGTGCGGTTTTCGGGTTATTTTGAGTGAGTTAATTACAGAATATATCAACGACTTCGTCGAGCGGATATCAGATCTGGATCTGGGACAGAGTACCGATACCGAGGGTCTGCGTCGCGAATTCGGTGTGCGCACGAGTGGCCATCCGATCGAGAACACAGTCATTCGATGGAGGCAGGAAGTCGCAGGGAGATAGCGAAGAGGCCTAGCGCTCGCGGGCGGGCGAGACTGACCCGACCGACTCAGAACGAGTGTCAGCCTCAGAGCGGTCACCCTGATCGGTGGTCGCCATCAGCCGATCGAGCCGACGCTCGAACTCGGCGTCGCCGATCTCGCCCTCAACGTAGCGGTGCTTGAGCCGCTCGACCGGCGACGCGGTCGTCTCGGGGTCCGTGTCCGCCCGCGCCGCGCGATCCGCGGCGATCCGGTCGGCGAGGTAGCCGCCGAGCGCGCCGCTGCCGACGACGTACGCCGCGCCGACGAGCGTGAGTGCGAGGACGCCGACGGTCGCCGCGGGCGACACCGCGGCGGCGACCCAGACTGCGAAGAACGTCAGCGGCAGCGACAGCAGCGCGACCAGCGCGCCCGTCGCCGCGCCGATCCGCGGGCCGCGGGCGACCGCGGACTCGTCGGTCCAACTCGCCACGCCGGCCCCGACCGCGGGCGCGATCAAACCGACGACGGGCAGGACGCTCACGAGCACCGTGATCCCGGCGCCGACGCCGGCGCGCGCGACGAGGTCCGAGAGGCGCGCGACCGCCGAGCGGCCGCCGGGTGAGTCGGCGTGGCTCATCGGCGGCGGTCCGAATATGGTGGCGATAACGCAGGTCGGTACGTCCCGGGAGCGAGCCGCGAGCCCGGCGTTTCGCGCCCGTCTCGGCAGCGGTCTGACATAGTATGATCTACGAGACGCGAGCGCAAAAGCGCGTCGGGGGTGGGGGTGTGACGAGGACAGTCCGACGGCCCCGACTGAAGGTGAACGCTCCGCCTGAGGCCGTGCCGGCTCGCCGACTCAGCGCGAGCGCGTCGCGGCGTCAGTCGCCGCGGTCGCGCAGCCGCGACAGCTCCGACTCCGGGATCACGAACTCCTGCGTGCCGGGTTCGTAGACGGCGAGGCTCCCGGCGACGAGCGCCATCGACGCCGCGAGCAGGCCGCTGTTGACCAGAAGTAGGCCCTCGGCGTTGGCGAAGCCGGTCCAGAATGCGGCCGCGGGCGTCGCCACCGCCGCGACGACGACGAGCCCGAACCCGACCGCCAGGTACGCCATCGCCGTGCGGCCGGACGACCGGTACGCCGCGATCGCGAACGCGACGAGCGTCGCGCTCGCGCCGGCCACCACGGTGGTCGTCATCAGGTACAACCCCTCGATGAGCTCCATACTCTCCCTGTACGAACGGCGGTGATAAACTCACGGGAGCGGGTATCAGCGCCGATAACACGACGCGATCGCGCGGCGGCCGAAACGGAAGCGGGACGCACGCCGAACGCCGGACGGAGGGGATTCGTCGACGCGCACAATCACCGGTACGCTTATAAGCCATAAAAATCAATATCGATAACGTGAATGGTGGGGGACGATCTGATCACCGTACTCGGTAACAAATACAACACGGACATCCTGACGGCGACGGGCGACGCGAAGTCGGCGCAGGACCTCAGCGACCAGTTAGACGTCCCGATCGCCACGTGTTACCGCCGGATCAACGAACTAGAGGAGGCGGACCTCCTCGAGCTCCACGACCGGCCGCTCTCGGACGAGCACCGGCGCGTGAAGGTGTATCGCCGGAAGGTCGACGGGGTCGAGGTCGACTTCCGCGACGGGCTCACCGTCGAGGTCGAGGAGCGGTCGGCGGTGAAGAACCGCCTCGACGACGTCTGGCGCGACCTCTCGTCGCGCGAGTAGTCGGAGATCTCCGCGGCGTCAGAAGGACGGCTGGTCGTCGGAGCCGCCCATCATCGAGAAGCCGCCGGCGCGCTCGTGGACCGTGATCCCGCCCTGCCCGATCTCCATCGGGAAGATGTCGGTATCGATGTCCTGTTTCCGCATCTTCGCCACCCAGACGTACCGGTTGACGCCGGAGTCGGTCGGCGTCTGGATGAAGTAGATGTTCCCGTCGGTGAGGAAGTTCTCCAAGCCCACCTCGGTGTCGGGGAAGACGGCTCCCTGCTCGTTGATGAGCAGCGAGGTGAGCCCGTTCGCCTTGAGGATGTCCGAGAACTTCAGCAGGTAGGTGCGCTTCTCCTGTTCGGCGTCGAAGAAGAGCTGGAACATCGACAGCGAGTCGAGGACGAGGCGGTCGAAGTCCCCGTCCTCGACGGTGTCGAGCAGGCGGTCGACCGCGGTCGAGAAGTCGGTCTCGCGGAGCATCTCGCGTTTGTCCAGGATGACGATGTCACCGTCCTCGACCATCTCGTCGAACCCCTCGAAGCCGACGGACTCGGCGGCGCCGCGGATGTCGGCCTCGTCCTCCTCGAAGGAGACGTACACGCCGCGCTCGTCGTGTTCGGAGACGCCGTGATGGAGGTACTGGATGCCGAAGATACTCTTCCCGGTGCCCGGGTTTCCGGAGACGAGGACCGTCGACCGCTGGGTGATGCCGCCGGTGAGAATGGAGTCGAGCCCCTCGACCCCGGTGGAGACGAGTTCTGACATTCGTCTTCCTCTTAGCGGTCGGAGTATATAAAAGACGGTTCAGTACGTCGGGCGAACGGACGCCGACAGTTTTATCTCTCGACATACCCCCCGTTCGTGTATGCCCGGTGAAGCGTGTCCGGTCGCTCCCGGCGGTGGTCGACGGTGAGCGACCCGTCGATCCTCGTCGTGGAGGACGAGCCAGACATCGCGGCGCTGTACGCCGGCTTCCTCGAGGAGCGCTACACCGTCGACGTCGCCGAGACCGCCACCGAGGCAATCGACCGGGTCGACCCCGACCTCGACGTGGTGCTCCTCGACCGCCGACTCCCCGACGGGAGCGGCGACGACGTCCTCGAACACATCCGCGAGGCGGAGTACGACTGCCGCGTGGCGATGGTCACCGCGGTCGAGCCCGACTTCGACATCATCGACATGGGGTTCGACCTCTACCTCACCAAGCCGGTGAGCCGCTCGAAGCTGCTCGCCGCCATCGACACGCTCCTGACGCGCAGCGAGTACGACGACCTCGTCCAGGAGGCCGCCGCGCTCGCCAGCAAACGCGCCGTGTTGAGCTCGCAGAAGCCGGCCGCCCAGCGCGAAGGAAACGAGGCGTACGCCGAGCTCGTCGAGCGCTTAGAGGACTTGGACGCCGACATCGACGACCTCGGGGAGTCGCTGTCAACCGACGACTACCGCGCGATGTTCCGCGACCTCGGCGAGGCCTGAGCCGCCCACCGCTCTTTCCGCCGCTCGTTCGACACCGCCGAGCCGACCTGCTGCCGCTCTCATCGATGCGGAGCCCCGCTGACAGCGCAGGCTGCGACCGATCGCAGAATCCGCCGACGGCGTCCGGATCTCGAACGAAGTTTGAACGGATGCTGCCCCGACTCCGCACGGAATTTGTCCGGTAGTTGAAAAATCTATATCCCGGTTATCGCCCTCGTCGGGAACATGACGCAGCGAAATACGCGGCGGCGGTTCCTGGCGACGAGCGGCGGACTCGTGACGCTGGCGCTCGCCGGTTGCGCGGGCGACGGCGGAACGGGTGACGAGGGCGAGATGGACGGCGGGGATGAGATGAACGGCGACGACGAGACGGACGGCGGCGACGGGATGGACGGCGACAACGAGACGGGCGACGACGACGGAATGATGGAGTCCGCCACCGTCCGCGTCCGGATCGAGAACGTCGCGCCCGCCGACTTCTACTCGGCGGACGGGCCGACGAGCGGCGCGATCTGGATCACGCCCGGCGCGTACGCCGTCCACGAGGGCGAGAACCCCATCTACGAGCTCGGCGAGTCGGCCTCGATCGGCCTCGAAGCGCTCGCGGAGGCGGGCCCGCCGACCGGCTTCGAGGGGGAAGACGGGCTCGTCGACGAGCTCGACGCGGCGGCGGCCGTGGCCCACTCGGGGGCGTATACGCCGCCCGACACCGTCGCGGACCCGAACGATCCGACTGGCGAGGTTCCGGGGGCACCGCCGATCGCGCCCGGCGGCGCGTTCGAGTTCGAGGTCGACGTCTCGCCCGGCCACCGGCTCTCGTTCGCGTCGATGTTCGTTCCCTCGAACGACGTGTTCGTCTCGACGGACGAGGCGGGGATCGAGCTCTGGCCGGAAGACGGCGACCCGGTCGAGGGCGACGTCACCGACGCCGCGGCGCTGTTCGACGCGGGGACGGAGCCGAACGCGGAGCCGCCGGGAGCCGGCCCGGACCAAGCCCCCGCGCAGGACTCACCCGACCAGGGCGCCGACGAGGACGGCGTCGTGCGCCGGCTGAGCGAGGTCGACGACGGCCACGAGTACCCGGCGGTCGGGGACGTAGTTCAAGTGAGCGTAACCCCCAGGTGAAGTATGAGAAACGGTATCAACCGCCGAGACGCGCTCCTCGCGGGGGCGGCCGGCGCGGCCGCGGTCGCGGGGTCGTACCTCGCGACGGGGTGGACGCCCTCGTTCGTCGTGCGGCCGGTCGACCAGACCATCGTGAACCTGACCCCCGGGCCGGTCGTGACGTTCGCGATCGCGACGTTCGGCGACGCGGGCCACCTGATCCACATCGCCATGGCGGTCGCGACCGTCGTGGGGCTGTTCGGCGCGGTCGCGTTCGCGGGCCTCCGGCTCGCCGCGCGCACCGACCGCCGGGCGACCGCGGCGGCCGTCGCCGGCGGCGGGACGTGGCTCCTCGCGGCGGCGCTGACCGGCGTCTCAGTCGGCGCGCTCGGCGCGGCGCTCCCCGCGGCGGCGGTCACCGGGATCGGCTGGTTGCCCGCGTGGGCCGACCGATCGAGCGGCGGCTACGCGTCTCTGTCCCCGTCGGAGTCGGACCCGGACGACGCCGACGTGGCTGAGGAGGGGAGCCCCGAGGGAGCGAGTCGGCTCCCAGCGGGCTTCGACGCGGTGCGCCGCCGGACGCTCGGCGTCGTCGCGGGGGCGCTCGGGTTCGTCGTCGCAGCGGCCGGCGGCCGGCGACTGTTCGTCGGGGGCGACGACCCGCTCGCCGACGCACCGCGCTCCGAGGGCGCCGCCGCCCGGCTCCAGGAGCTCGACGCCGCCGGGCTGGCGTTCGAGAGCGACGACCTCCACGACATGGTGAGCCCGATCGGGGAGTTCTACAACGTCGACATCGCGGAGTTCGACCCGGAGGTCACCGCGGCCGAGTGGTCGCTGACGTTCACCGGCGAGACCGAGACCGACCGGACGGTCACCTTCGACGAGCTGATCGACCGGCCGGTCGAACACCGCGCGGTCACGCTGCGGTGCGTCGGCGAGGACCTGAACGGGCGGAAGCTGGACAACGCCGTCTGGACCGGAACTCCGATCCGGCCGCTCCTCGAATCCGTCGACCCGCAGGGCGAGTGCGACTGCGCGATGTTACGCGGCGAGGACGGCTACTACGTCCAGTTCCCGGTCGACGTGCTCGCCGAGGGGTTCCTCGCGTGGGGGATGAACGGGAAAGAACTCCCCTCCGGCCACGGGCACCCCGTCAGGGTGCTGATCCCGGGCCACTGGGGCGAGACGAACGTGAAGTGGCTCTCGGAGATCGAGCTCCTCAGCGTCGAGGACGACGGCTACTGGGAGGAGCGCGGCTGGGAGGGGACCGGCGAGGTGAAGACGGTCGCCAAGCTCTGGGACGAGGGGATCACCGAACTCGGCGACGGGCGAGTCGAACTGGCCGGCCACGCCTACGCCGGGACCCGCGGGATCGAGCGCGTCGAGGTGTCGACCGACGGCGGCGACTCGTGGACGGACGCCGCCCTCTCCGACGCGCTGCCCGACGGGGACGTCTGGCGGCAGTGGCGCCACGTCTTCGAGCCCGACGGGGAACACGAGGTCGTCGTCCGCGCCACCGACGGGACGGGGACCCTCCAGTCGGGCGAGGAGTCGGGCTCCGTCCCGAGCGGCGCGTCGGGGTGGGTCCGGCGGACGGTCGGCTGACGTGGCCGCCGCGCTCGGTGCGCTCGCCGGGACCGACCCGAGGCGAAACGAATTTTATCACATACCAGACACACCAGTACGTCAGATGGACAAAGCCCTGTGGTACCTGTTCGTCGCGAGCCGCGGTGGCGCCAACAGGGTCCGGATCGTCCGGCGGCTCCGCGACCGCCCGCGGAACGCGAACGAGCTCGCGGAGGCGCTGGACGTCGACTACAACACGATCACACACCACCTCGACATGCTGAAAGACCACGACGTCGTCGAGCCGAGCGACCACGACTACGGGAAGCTGTACTTCCTGACCGACCGCTTCGAGCGCCACGCGGAGACGTTCGAGGAGATCACCGCGGAGGTGGACGCGGAATGAACCCCGCGTCGCCGACCGGCGTCGCCGTGCTGATCGCGGTCGTCAACAGCGCCCTGCTGGCGGTTCTGGGTTCGGTCTGGCTCCGCAACTACCGCGAGTTCGGGTCGACGCTGCTGCTCGGGCTGGTCGGGTTCAGCGGCGTGCTCCTGGTCGAGAACCTCGTCTCGGTCGCCTTCTTCTTCGCGAGCATGCGGACGCTGTACGCGATGGACCCGCTCGTGGGGCGGGTGGTCCTCGCGATGAGCGTGCTGGAACTGCTCGCGGTGTCGCTACTGACCTACGCGACGGTCAGGTGATCGGGGCGGCGGTGAGTTGACGAGGCGACCGCGTCCCCGCGAGCGGGGAGCGCCGCGGCTCACGAGAGCTGGTCGCCGACGATCCGGTCGGCCGCGGCGAGGAACGCGTCGCGCTCGTCGATGGGGATCGTCGCGCCCGCGGCCACGTCGTGCCCCCCGCCGTCGCCGCCGACCGACCGGCTCGCCTCGCGCATCACCGCGGAGAGGTCGAGCCCCTGCCGGACGAGCGCGTGCGAGCCGCGCGAGGACACCTTCAGTTCCTCGGCGCTCTCCTCGGCGAAGGCGATCACCGGCTTCGATCGGTCGACTGCGGGGGAGCCCACCGCCATCCCCGCGACGATGCCGACGATGGTCTCGCGGATGCGCGACCCCGCGTCGAACCACTGGAGGTTGTCCTCGTGGGTGACGCCCTCCGTCTTGACCCACTGGAGCCCCTCGGAGAGGTTTTTGCGGTGCGTGCGGAGGAGTCGCCGGGCTTCCGCGAGCGCATCACCGCGGTCACCGAGACACACCGCGAGCCCGACGTCGCCGCGCTCGTAGCGCGCGGTGGCGTTGAGCAGCGTGGAGAACTCGCTGACGTCGCGCAGCTCGGTCCCCGGCTCCTCGTCGACGAGGGTGTAGGCGGTGCCGACGAGCGACTCGATCCGGTCGGCCGGGACGCCGGAGGCGACCGCGCGGCGCATCAGCGCGGAGGCGAGCCGCTGGCGCTCCTCGGCGTCGAGGTCGACCCAGCGCCGCCACTCGCCGTCGCGTTTCGCGTCGACGTCGACGTCCGCGAGGAAGGAGATGGCCCCCGCTTCGTCGTTGGTGATCCCCGGGATACGGACGTCGGAGGCGTACTCCAGGAACTTCGGGAGCGGGCGGGTCTGTCTGCCGTACAGGTCCAGATCGGTCCGCGCGTCGAGCACGCCCGCGTCGACGCCGTCGGCGACGATCGATTCGTTCGCGCCGACGAGGCCGTCCGTCGAGTCCTGCATGTCGCCGACCGCCCCGACGACGGCGAGCCCGGCGAGGTCGCGGTTGTCGCCGTCGGGGCCCTCCAGCGCGCGGGCGAGAAGGTAGCTCGCGCCGGCGCCAGACAGCTCGCTCGCGCCGTCGATCCCCTCCAGAAGGGGGTTGAGGTGGTAGCGCGTGTCGCTGTCGGCGGGCTGGTGGTGGTCCGCGATGACCGGGACGAAGTCGCCTCGGGCCTCGTGCTCGGCGATGACGTCGAGCTGGCCGGAGCCGAAGTCGGTGAAGCAGACGACGTCGAACTCGCGGGCGGCGATCCCGGCGATCGAGTCGGCGTCCAGCTGCTTCTCGAAGACGACCTCGTGGTCGATATCGGCCCGGGCGAACGCGGTGGACGCGATCGCGGCGCTCGTGATCCCGTCGGCGTCGATGTGGGAAGCGAGCAGCACCCGGTCGGCCTCGCGCAGGCGGTCGGCGCAGTCGGTCGCGCGGGCGGCGAGGTCGGGGACGGAAGCGGCGACTGCCATTACCACCGCATGGCGCCCGATCGGGCATAAACGCACGCTTCGGGCGGCGCGACCGCGAAGGGGGCATCAATTGCCGTAACTGACAGTTATAGATGTGCGTAGACGTATGAGCAACAAACATGACACGCGGGTTTTCGACCCGGAGCCTCCACGCCGGCGGCGGGCCCGACGCGGCCACCGGCGCCCGGGCCACGCCGATCCACCAGACGACGTCGTACGTCTTCGACGACGCGGACACGGCGGCAGAACTGTACGCGCTCCGGGCGGACGGCCACGTCTACTCGCGGCTCTCGAACCCGACGGTAAACGTCTTGGAAGAGCGGCTCGCCGACCTCGAGGGCGGGTCGGACGCGGTCGCGACCGGCTCGGGGATGGCCGCGTTCGACGCGATAACGACCGTCCTCGCGAGCGCGGGCGACAACGTCGTCGCCAGCTCGGAGATGTACGGCGGGACGGCCGCGTACCTCACCAGCGTCGCGGACCGCCGCGGGATCGAGACGCGGCTGGTCGAGACGCTCGAGTACGAGGCGTACGCCGACGCGATCGACGGCGACACCGCGTTCGTCCACGTCGAGACGGTCGCGAACCCCTCGCTCGTCACGCCCGACTTCGAGCGGCTGGCCGCGATCGCCCACGAGCACGCGGTGCCGCTCGTCGTCGACAACACGTTCGCCACGCCGTACTGCTGTCGCCCGATCGAACACGGCGCTGATATCATTTGGGAGTCGACGACGAAGTGGATCACGGGCAGCGGCACCACCGTCGGCGGCGTCGTGATCGACGGCGGGCAGTTCCCGTGGGACCACCCCGACGCGGACTACGCGGAGCTCGACGGCGAGTCGCCCGCGTACCCGATCGACTTCGTCGAGCGGTTCGGCGACGCCGCGTTCGCCAACGTCGCCCGCCAGCGCGGCGTGCGACCGACCGGCGGCCAGCAGTCCCCCTTCGACGCGTGGCAGACGATCCAGGGGCTGAACACGCTCCCGCTGCGGATGGAGCGCCACTGCGAGAACGCGCGGCGGGTGGCCGAGTTCCTCCGGGACGACGACCGCGTCGACTGGGTGAGCTACCCCGGGTTCGCGGACCACGACAGCCACGACAACGCTGCCGAGTACCTCGACGGCTTCGGCGGGATGGTGACGTTCGGCGTCGACGGCG
>ENA-ORDC01001479-ORDC01001479.1-marine-metagenome-genome-assembly--contig:-NODE-1479-length-17127-cov-2.911672_pt1 | contig 17127 bp, 17 predicted proteins | sample MGYA00237783_ERZ508515 | MGnify/ENA primary metagenome ERZ508515 (study PRJEB26186, sample SAMN06268792) | marine metagenome | isolation source: Eden Landing Ponds, San Francisco, CA, USA | place... | reverse complement strand
GCCCCGAAGGCGTCGACCCTGAGTCGACCTGAGATGGGCCAGTGGCGGTTTCTACTCGACGAGAACATCGATCCGAAGACGGCGACGTATCTCGGGAAGGAGGGACTACACGTCGAGCACGTCCGCGACGCCCTGTGGCAGGGCGCGGACGACGAGGAAGACGTGCTGCCCTACGCCCGGAAGCGGGACCTGGTCATCGTGACGAGTGACGTACAGGACTTCGGAAGCCTCGAACCGGAAACCCACGCCGGCGTCATCGTGCTCTACGACGACTCGATGTCCGCTTACCTCGTGGCGGCCGGCCTGCTCACGATGATAGACGCGTACCAGGATCGCGATGCATTCGCGGGACGGGAGGTGCTCGATTCGTGGGTGTGAGGGGGTCTCTCGGTTGTGCGGTGAATCACCAACTCGGTTTCCATGGGCCAGAACAGCGCTCGTTTCACTCCCTCGATACCCGAACGCACTGTCATTTGCACCACGACACCTACGGCTTCGACATCGACCACGACCTGGTCTACGACGCGCTCACCGACCTCGAACGGTACCGCAGGTTCGTCGTCGAGGTTCGCGACTACCTGGAGGTGACGGGCTCACTGGATCCTACAGCCGCTCCCAGAGGTCCGCCAGGCTCGAGCCCGTCTCCTCGACGTTCGCGAGTTCTCTGCGCTCCTCGTCGACGGCGCCGAGGAGTCTGGCGCGCAGCGCGGCCGCGTCGAAGCCGGGGTCGGGCGGGTGGGTGAACTGGACGTACCGGTGGCTGCCCGAGGCCGGGGTCTTGACGGTCTCGGCTCGGGGTTCGCCGTCGTCGTCGACCGTGACCCGCTCGACGGCGTAGTCGAGGCAGGTGTCGTTCTTGGTGAAGGAGACGCCGACGACGTAGTGGTCGGCGTCGTCGTCCGCGAGGTGGTCGACGAGGCCCGGGAGCTCCCGGGCGACGTCGCGGGCGGGCTTCTCCTGGAGGGCGGCACGGACGTCGGCGTACCAGCCGGCGAGGTCCTCGCTCATCGGGGTCGTCGGGACGGACGGGTCGAGGGCGGATAAACCCTCCCACGGTTTCCGAGGTGACGCCGTGGCGTCAGGGGCGTATTAGGACTCGATTCATCCTAGAGGGCGGCGGGGTGAAAACCGGTGGTTAAACTCGGTGGGCAGGGCGCGATGCGCGACCGGTTCGCCATCGACCCGGACTGGGGCGTGTCGGGATATGACGGTTCGACCCGGGTGTCGGGCGGCCCTTGGCACGGTCGTTCCGGACGGACGGGCCGGACTCGATCAGCACGGCCACTGTGGGGTCTCGTTCCGATCGTCGGCGGTCGCTACAGGGACAGCTTTCCGTTGACCGTGCCGTTCACCCGATGGAGGAGCTCGAGCAGTTCACTTTCGGGGTTGACGCGGTACCGCCGTGGTGAGGTGTCCTCGACGGGTGCGAGGACGTCGAGGGCGAGGAGCAGATCGAGGTGCGTGTACAGCGACTGGCGGCTGACTCCGGCGTCGGCCGCGAGTTCGGACTTCGTGAACTCGGTGCTCGGGAGGGCGTCCATGAGCGCGTCGAGGAGATAGCCGATACTCTCGTTCTGGACGAGTATTCGAAAGCCACTCGGATACTCGTCGCGTAGTTCGGCTATCGAGCGGCCTTCGGCCGCCTCGGCAGGGGAGTCCTGGCTCGCCATCGGGGCACCTTGGGTTCGACCGGTGTTAAATGTATTGGACACCAGTGCTGGACACGCCATGTTAAATACGTGGCGGTCGTCCGTCGAACAATGTCCGACCTCGTGGCGAGGGTCGTTTGGAAGCTCGCCCGCCGCCACTCCTGGGGGTCGCCGGTTCCAGCAGCCGAACTCGTCCGGTTGGTGTCACGGACGGAGGATCACGACGAGCTGGCGCGCGTGCTCGACGAGGAGGTACTCGAGCTCCCGTTCGTCGTGCGCTCGCCCGACGGCGTGTACATCCCGAACGGACGAGATGCACACGTTTCGGCTGCAAACTGGTTACGGGACTGGACGACACTCGATGACCTCACCATCGAAGCGACGTTCTCCCGGCTCCCGAACGACTGGCCCAGGAAGGCGTGACGACGCAGTCCCCCCAGACCCCGGCTACTGGAGGACGTCCGGGAGTTCGTCGGAGGTGTCGTCGTCCGGCTCGATCCCGAGTTCGCGGAGTTCCTCGTCCCCCGTCCGATCTCGCCGTGGTAGAGGGCGACCGCCTCGTCGAGGGTCTCGCCCTGCGAAGCGACCCCGGTGTCCTCGTCCTCGGCGACCCACAGGTCCCCACTCTCGCCGAGAGCGAGGGAGATGTGTACGGGCGTGTTCTCGACCCGGGAGTCGTCCGCGTCGGTACTCATGGGGGCGTATTCAATGATGAGCCCTCGGACGGCAACGACGCCTCCGGTGACGCCCGTCGCGGCACGTCGAAGCCAGACGTCAGGGGCGTATAAGGACCCGGTACATCCTAGAGGGCAGCGGGGTGAAAACGACCGGTTAAACTCGACGGCGGCGTTCGTTTCGCGAGTTAAGCACCTCATTGTTTAAGGAGGTATCTGGTGTGAGTTCGTTCTCACGGGAGGGGGAAGGATGGGACGACATCGTCGGGTCGCGGGGGGAGAGACCGTACCGTTCGACGCGGGGGACGGTCCGGTAAGCGGCGACTACGCCGTCGCGACCCGTGCGGGGATCGAGACGGATTCTTCGGGGGCCACGGTAGACTGATGGAAAAGGAAATACGTGCTGATGCGGGGGGGACGCGTGTCGAGTGACCGACAGGGCTCGGTGACGAGCATCGAGCCGACCGAGCGCATCAAGCAGACCATCGACTCGGTGTCGGCGCCGGAGGGGCGGCTCAGGCAGCCCGTCCCGCCGGGCGCGTTCGACCGGCCGGCGATCGGTCTGGTCATCGGGGAGGGGTCGGCGGACGCGGTCGCGGGGACCGTGCTCCGGGCGAACCGGGCGGGCCACCACGTGCTGGTGACGGTGGGCGAGGAGCCGGACGTGGAGGCGCTGGACTTCGCGCTCGACCTGGGGGCTTCGGTGATCAACGCCAACTTCGGGGCCGACGACCCCGTCCAGCGACTCTACACGGCTGCCCGGGAGTACGGCTTCCCGGGGCTTTTGTACCAGGACTCGTTCGAGCGGTCCATCGACCTCGAGGCGAGCGAGGCGGCGCTCAGCGAGTCGTCGTCCTACGCGATGGCCGCCGAGGTGACATCGGTCGTGGACGCGGCGGCCGGGACGCTGATCGCGATACCGGCCTACAACGAGGCGTGCTCGATCCAGGACGTCGTCACCGAGGCGCGACAGTACGCCGACGGCGTGCTCGTCGTCGACGACGGCAGCGAGGACGAGACAGCCAAGCTCGCGCGGGAGGCCGGGGCGGCAGTCGTCGAGCACGGCAGGAACCGAGGCTACGGCGGCTCGCTGAAGACGATCTTCGAGGAGGCGCGGCGAAGCCAGGTGGCCCACCTCGTGGTGTTGGACGCCGACGGCCAGCACGACCCGTCGGACGTGCCACGGCTGGTCGAGCGACAGCGGGAGAGCGAGGCTGAGATCGTCATCGGGAGCCGGTTCGCGGAGGGCGCGAAGACGGACGCCCCGCTGTACCGACGCGCCGGGCTGTTCGTCGTGAACGCCCTGACGAACCTGAGCCTCGGCGTGGTGCGGTCACGGAGCCGGGTCAGGGACACCCAGAGCGGCTTCCGTGCGTACAGCTCGGACGCGGTTCGGTCGCTGTCGGAGGACGGGGGGATCGGGGACCACATGGGCGCCAGCACGGACATCCTCCAGCACGCCCACCGGGAGGGCTACGACATCGAGGAGGTCGGGACGACCGTCGAATACCAGGTAGAGAACGGGAGCAACCAGAACCCGGTGAGCCACGGCGTGACGCTGGTGATGAACCTGCTGCGGACGATCGAGCAGCAGCGGCCGGTGACGGTGCTCGGGATACCGGGGTTCGTGAGTGCGTTCCTCGGGCTCGGCTTCGGCTACTGGACGTTCTCGACGTACATCCAGAGCGGCGTGTTCCCGCTCGGGCTGGCCGTGACCTCGTCGTTCTTCGGACTGGCGGGCATCTTCGCGTGCTTCACGGCGATCATCCTGCACGCGCTGAACCAGCAGTATTGATTAGTCCCAGTGAGTTGAATGATGCGTAATGGCGGCCAAGTGCGAGGTTCTCAAGTGGCCGTCGTCGAAGGAAGTCTACCTCACCCTTGACCTCGAATGTGATTACGGTACCGCACTCAGGAAGAACACGTATGAGGCGGCGTCGGAGATTAGGAAGCTCATCGAATTGCTCAATCGATTAGAAGTGCCGCTCACCTGTTTCGTACAGACAGAACTTCTAGAGGAGCTCCCCGAAGCCGTTGAAGAGCTCCGCGTAGCTGATGCGTCAGTGGAATTTTTTCCCCATTCTCACACTCACAAACGACGAGAAGATACGTCGATACGGCGGGAAGTGGCGGTCAGTTCCGAGCGATTCGAGGATTTCTTCGGGAATCAACCTCGCGGGTATCGCTTCCCTAATGGGAACGTTCGGAGTGAAGATTACACAATCCTAGCCGAGCATGGATACGCCTTCGACTCAAGCGTCTTTCCGTCCTGGCGCCCAGGTCACTTCAATAACATCGACATTCCGCTGAAACCGTTTAGGGAGAAGGATTCTAATATCGTGGAGCTCCCGTTCACCGTTCTCTCCGAGCGATTCCGAATACCGGTCTCACTTTCGTATCTCAAGCTTCTCGGCCGGCCATTTTCGAAGCTTGTTGGTGCCCGTCCTCCCTCGACAATCATTTTCGACTTTCACATGCACGATCTGGTAGTGCCGACGACATTCTCAGCACTCCCGGCCCAGTATAAAGCCGTCTACACACGCAGAAAATTCGACGGTTTGGACGTGTTAGAAACGTTCATCTCGGGTCTGCAGGATCGGGGATACAACTTCGGCGCGATGAGTGCGCTCTATCGCGCAACCACCAACTCGGCGACCGAGGCGTCACGATGACGGACAAGCTGGATGTCCTCGTGGTCACGGTAAACGAATACTACTACATCCCGAAATTTCTACGCCCGCTGGTGCAGTCCGATGACTTTCAAATAGTCGGGATCACGACAGTACCACCATCGCTCGGAACCGAGAACCTCCTCGCCTTCGCCTATCGGCTTTTTCGTACGTTCGGTCCACGGGTATTCGCGAACCACTGTGCCTTCTATTCCAAGTACGTGCTCCTCGACTGGGTCCACCGACTAGGTGGTGGACAGGAGTACTCACCGAAGACGCTCGCTGCCGTAAACGGAATTGAGTACCGTCATGTGAAAGATATTAACGCCGAAGAATACCTTCAATACGCACGAATACTCGAACCTGACGTAATTGTCTCAGTTGCCGCGACCCAGCGATTCGACTCGGACCTACTCGATGTGCCGGCAGAGGGGGCAGTAAACGTTCACTCATCGCTACTCCCGGAGTACCAAGGGGTATCCCCCAGCTTCTGGGCACTATTGAATGGGGAAGAGATCACAGGGGTTTCCGCCCACTACATGATTGAAGAAATCGATGCGGGCGACCTCATTCGTCAGAGAACCATCGAGATTCACCCGAGCGATTCACTTCACTCACTAAATGAACGAGCAGCAGAAATCGGGGCTGAGGTTCTTCTGGCTGCATTGGGCGATATTGCGACAGATTCCGTAAATCGAGAGGAATTTGACACCGATGAGGGCAACTTTTACCCGATGCCGACACGATCAGACGTCAAAGCGTTCCTCGAACGGGGGAACACCTTTTATTAGTTGATCATCAATCAAGGTCTTCTGTCAAGACACGATAGTAGTTGTCAATCGAATGTTGTTTCGTGAAATTATTCAGGAACGCTTCGCGAGCGTTTCTTCCCTGTTCATTCACAATTTTCGGAGCCGAGCGCCAGTCCTCAATCGCCTTGACGACTGCATCTACATCTCCCTGTTTGACTTGCATTCCGGCAGAACACTCATTTACAATCCGGGCCTCGTCATCATCCGCGTCGGAGATGACGAGAATTGGAGTCCCAGCAGCGAGCCCAGTGTAGAGCTTGCTAGAGACGCATACCCCTTTCATTCCCTCACTGACCGTGACCACCGAAACATCACCAGCCGTGAGAGTGTACGGGAGATCATCGATTTCCTGATAGGGGAGAAATTTGACAGTACCCCCAATAAGCCCGTTTTGGAGGGCTAAGTTGACTAGCGATGGTTTCTTGTCCCCTTCACCGATTATAAGGAAAGTCACGGGCTCGGTTTTGAATTTGACTGCAGCCCGAACGAGGGTTTCCAGATCGTGATTGTCGCCGATGTTTCCGGAATAAAGGATCGTGAACGTGTCTATGAGATCATGCTCTTGGCAGAACCAATTCTTTGACTTCGGCAGCGGTTGAATGAACTCTTCGTCCTCCCAGTTGTGGATAATCGAAACCTTCGACTCGTCGAAATCAGGGTTATCAACGTAATCGATGATCTTCTCACGCATGGCAGGACCGAGGGATACAATGCGTGTCGAGTCCCTGAAGGCGTACTCGGTAAGCCGGGCCCACACACGGGCGATCAATCCCTCTTCGGAGATATGTCCCGGTGCAATCGCCATCTCCGGGTAGACATCATAAACGATGTAGGTGTAGTGCCACCCACGGACACGACAGACCAGCCACATTGCAATAGGGAGGAATGGCGGGTTGGAGACGAAGACGATCTCCCGGTCTTTATCCGAGGTGCTGAATAGTAAGACGAAGAACATCCAGGCGGTGAATACTGTCCAATTGAACAGCCGTCGGGGGAGGGAAGACTGGCGGACTTGTGGCGCGCGGATTCGCTTGACACGGACGCCCTCGTGGGTGGAGACGCGTGGTTGGCGGTCGTTCTCGCCGGAGTGGTAGTTAGGCTGGCCGGTGTAGACGGTGAGGTCCAGGCCCCGTTCTTGGAGGCCGACGGCTAGGTCGGTCATGAGCTGACCGGTCGAGGCCTTGTCCGGGTGGAAGTACTCGGTGACGAGGACGTACTCCGTTTGCTCGGCCGCCATGGTGAGGCTACGACGCTCCGGTGGCGCGTCGGGACACTACGACCGGAGGCACAGCGGCCTCATAAGTACCCGAGGTCCTCGAGCCGGTCGGAGACGGTGCCTTCCAATTCGTTCTGAAGGTATCGCGCCTCGACGTCGAGTTCGTCGAGTCGCTCCAGGACGGCCGTGCGAACGAGTTCCCCGCCGGGATGCGAGACGTCGACCTGCTCGAAGCCGTCGCGGAGGTCAAAGAGCCGGTGTTCGTCCTGGATCTCGTCACCCTCGTAGAGCCAGTCCTCCGAGCGGGCGCCTACGATGACGTCGCCGCCGACTTCGTGCTCTGCCATGACGTACTCCCGCGGCGGTTCCTTTCCAGGGATACGCCCCTCGTACTCGCCGGGGACCTCAAGGCCGAGGGCATCGTGGATGAGCGGTGGGACGTCGAGGAGGCTCACAAGGTCGGCGGCGGCGTCCTCTAAGTAGTCCGGGCCGTTGGCGACGACGAGCGGGACGTGGAGCAACTCGTCGTACATCCGCTCTGGCTTGCCGTACTGGCCGTGCTCGCCAAAGAGCTCGCCGTGGTCGGAGGTGAGGATGACGAGGGTGTCGTCGAGGCGGTCCGTCTCATCGAGGTGGTCCAGTATTCTTTCGGCCTGGTCTAATGTGTAGTCGATGGCTGCCTCGTAGAGCCGCTTTAAGTCGGCGATCTCCTCGTCGGTGAGCGTCTCGGGGTGACGCAGGAGTGCCGAGTACCACTCGGATACGTCGGTCTGGTTGGCCTGGGCGACATCGTGGACCTCGCGGTATTCCCTGGGGGGAAAACACGGGTGGTGGACGTCCATATAGTGCGTCCAGCAAAAGAAGGGATCGTCGGTCCGTGAGAGCCAGTCGATGGTGTCGTCTGTGATGACCTCGGCGCTGACGTATGGCCGCGGCTTGCCCTTAACGAGCTGGTAGGCCATCTTGATAGCGTCCGTGAGGTGGAGAGTGTCGTCGATCCGGCGTAGCCGGGGGTTGTTGATCTCTATGCCGCGGGGGAAGATGCGCGTGGCGATGCCCATCAGCGGGTTCTGGTAGTCATGGAATTCGTCGAATCCGACATTGTAGCTGAAATGACGGGAGAGGAAGGGGTTACAATGAAAAGCGCCGGTGGCCAAGCTGGCGCTCCGTAGCTGGTTGCTGATCCTCGGCCTGCCCCCGCTCAACGGACCCAACCCACCAAATGAAAGGGGCATCGTCCCCGTAAGGAGTGCGGGGAATGACGGAGTCGTGCCCGGACCGGTTGCGTGAGATTTGGCCAAGGTGCAACCGTCGTGAAAGATGCGCGTTAGCGTGTCATTTTGTTCCGAGGTTTTTTTGTCCAGAATCAGGTTGCCATAACGAAGGGAGTCAACCGTCATCAGCATGACGTTGCTTGGCTGTGACATCCGATTCTCGATTTCTGAACGGTCCACGGGACTAAAAATTGATGGGCACACTCATTTGTGCCCTCAATCACCCTCCCAGTTGTCTATTGCCGTCGTATAGATGTCGACGTACTTCGCATAGTTGTTATGAATATCGAATCGGTCCTGAAACTCGGTCCGATTCATCTCCAGATCGCCACCGATAATCTCGTATACGGCCTCACGGAAATCCTGTTCGTTAAATCGATCGATGAGGTAGCATCCAGATAGGCCGCTGAATTCCTCGTGGATGCCGGCGACGTCTGATGCGATTATCGGTCGCTCCATCGCACACGCTTCCTGAAGGACTCGGGGCGTCCCTTCGTGTGCAGAGTCTGATAGAAGGACGACTCCCTCCACGCACGCCAGCAGCTCAGGTACCCGGTCGAATGGAATCGGGGTTGGATGTAGATGGATACGATCTACCAAATCGTCGCAACGGTCCCTAATTTGCTCCTCGAATGCAAGAGTTTTAAATCGACCGACAGTGAGAAATACAAGGCCTTCTGGCAGATCCTGTCGCGACTTTTCGACTAGCGAGACTAGACGATCTAATCCCTTTTTTTCTGTCAAGTTTCCCAGATGAAGAATGGTATAGGCTGGACGGTCCCGGCCGTCTAGAACCTCATCAATGATCGGTCCGCATTCGATTTGCTCGGGGTCGAAGACCTCGAAATCGACGCCCGTTGGAATGGTCTCGATGGGCACGTCAATCCCAAATTGTCCCATTAGGTACTCCTGCTGATAAGCAGCCTTGGTGACCACGGCATCGACCCTAGGTAAGACGAATCGTGGAATAGAAGAAACTATTCGGTAGTTTACCCGAGGCACCAAGCCCCCAGTTTCTACAGCCATTTGTTTGTACCGCGGTTCGGTAAGTCCACGAACACTTACGACGCAAGGGACGTTGAATATCCTCCCGACGATGGTGATGGCGAGCCCACCTAGGACATAGTCTAAGGCGTGGAGTACGTCTGGACGGGTAGCCGAACGGAGCAGTAGGATGCTACAGATTGCGACTGTCTGTATAACGTACAGTGGAAAAAGCAGAGTGTGAAGCCAGAGTGCGTCGATTGACTCTCCCCGTCGGGGATAAATCTCATGAACGGTCACATTGTCAGCACCGATTGGTTCGCGCTGTTCGGTAAAAGCCGGACGGACCAAAGAGATATGGTCAACGTTACTGGCGAGAACTTGTACGCGTTCGTCAAACGTGTCCGGCCAACCGTTGATTTTAACGAGGCAGACGTGCATTCAGAATCACCCGTGCCAGAGGTTCTGTCGTAATCGGTTCTTTCGAATGAGGAAGCAGAAGTTCATGGAAAATCAGGCATCCAGTTGGCCTCAGTCGATGTAGCCCAACCGTCGCAGTTGTTCGCTCGTCGCCTCATCTATCGGGCCATCCTCCCCATTGGAAACGGTCTTTCGTGCCCGTTCACAAGTTTCGAGCCAGGTCACTAGCTTCATTGACATCTTCTCAGCCATTTCCGGGCTCTCCTGAACGACGTTATTCATTTCCGGTGGGTCATCTTGGAGATTGAATAACAACCGTTCTTCCTTCTGTTTGTATCGTCTATAAAAATAGAGAGGATTCGCGATGATGTCCCGCATCAGTCCTCGTCGGTATATCTGTCTCATGGTTTCAGCGATCATTGAGGGGGTTCGGTTGGGGGTATCCACCTCCATGTACTTCCACCGTTCCGTCCGAACCGAGTAGAATGCCGGATAGATTTCGCGCGACCTTGTCTCCGAGAAGACAGGGGAGGAAGTCCCCTGTTTCCCGAACGGGGGAAGCGCCCTGCCTTGGATCGTTTGTGGTTGATCATCAAGTCCACCAGCGGCTAATATCGTCGGCATGACGTCGATCAAGCAAGAAATCTCATCGATAACTCGCGGAATGTTCTCGACCGACGCTGGCGGTTTGATCACCAAGGGAACGTGGATCAATTCATCGTATGGGAGATGTCCGTGCGTAAGTTGACCGTGCTCGTTGAAGGCGTCCCCATGATCACCACAGATTATGAAGAGAGTTTCGTCGTAAACACCCCGTTCCTTGAATTTATCCATTATTCGCCCTAGTTCCGAATCGTTATACCTGATTTCACCGTCGTACAGGGCCTCCAATTGCGCTAGGTCCTCGGCTTTATTGACGGAGGGAAGACACTCGCGGGTTCCATCAACCGGTCCACTGTACGACGGATTTGTGAAATTATGGAATTCGGGGGGAGGGTCGTACGGTATGTGAGGTTCGATCGACCAACAGAACAGAAATAATGGATCCGAATCAGCGCGGCTCTCAAGCCAGTTGATCACTCGTTCGGTTAGGTCTTCGGCCCGTGGAAGGGCAACTTGCACACTTTCCTCATGTTCGAGTTCCTCCTCCTCGGGAGTGGTTGTTCTCCGCTTTGCAATAATCTCGGGGTCCTTATAGAGGTCCTCGAAAGTACTGAATCCACGCCCATACCCCAAACTTTTCGAAACGTTGCCCATTGTGGAGAAACCAGCAGTGGCGTACCCATTCTCGGCAAGTAGCTTCGGAAGTCTGGGGACTCCTGAACTGAAAACATCCTCCCTCGTTCGGACGCCGTGTGTTGGTGGATAGGAACCAGTTAATAGTGACGCCCCAACTGGTTTCGTCCAAGTGGCGGGGGAGAAACATTTCGTATATGTAATACCCTCTTTCGCAAGCGCGTCGATATTAGGGGTGGTCGGTCGTGAATAACCGTATGTCGATACGTGGTCTGCCCGCAACGCGTCCATAACATAAAGCACCACATTCATGTTATTAGCTCCATTCCATGGGCTCCTTATTGAATGCTGCCCGAGCGGGAGTTTTTCGCCCTGACCAGCGTAGAGAGGTATTGATTCGCAATGTGTTCTGCTCTGTGACTCTCTCGAATGTATTGTAAGGCGTTGTTTCGAATATCCGACGCCAAGTCCTGATCGCTAACAATCGTAGATAATTTCTCCTTGAGAGAATTTTCGCCATTTTTGTCGAATAACAAACCGGTTTCCATGTCATTTATCAGCTGTTTAGATCCATGGGTGTCACTCGCGACGACTGGACAGCCAGAAGCCATAGCCTCGATGACCACGTTGGGGCAATTTTCAAATTCCGAAGGTAGTACCAATACCTCTGCTTTTTGCATCTCCTCAAGCACCTCACGTCTGGGAATTCGTCCCGTGAATGTGACCCTGTCCAATAAGCCGTGCTCTCTCACCTCTTTTCGAAGGGTTTTTTCTCGTGGTCCCGAGCCGATATAACGAAGTTCGTAATCTTCAAAACGAGGATTATCAACTGCGCGGATAACCCATTCAGGCCGTTTGTTTCCATCGAACCTACCAACATACAGAATGCGTTTCTCCCGAGCGGCATCCGTTTCAGATATAATATCTTCGTCATCCACGCCGAGCATTACCACTTCAACATTTTTGTATCCCTTCTGGTGGAAATAGTCGGCCATGAAATCATTCATAACAATGATTCGATCGGATTGGCTAACCACAAATTCCTCAATCAGCTGCTTGTATTTGAACAGAAGTCGATTGGCAGGATGAAGAGAGACAGATTTTTTGTAGAAGAAATCGCATGCATCGGGGGACTTTATTGTAAATACAGTTGGGACATCAAGCCTGGATGGGAATAATCCGGTGAAACGGCTCCGTAAAAATAGCCCCTCCACCGCATGGCCATTAATATCTTTTGACACTCGATAGGAAAATACAAGCCTAGCAAATAAGCGTTCTATCGCCTTTCCGGGATTTTGACTGAGCAAGTCATTAGACAGATAGTCGATGAATGGGAGATACTTCTTGGTAAATGTCGAGATCGGCGGTACCGGAATGCGGATTATTTTTATTCCATCGACCATTCGAACGTCTTTGGGGCCGTACGTTCCTGCGTATATCACGACATCTTGGCCCCGAGCGGTAAATGATCGGGCCAGTCTCCATACAGGGCCGCTTCCACCCGTTTGGATCTGTGGAAATGTGTCAAACTGTGGATCTCCAGATCCGACAAAAACCAATGCACCGTCATGAATTTCAATCTGATTCATATTCGTGGCAGGGTATGGGCGGCCAATGTTTTCCAGACAAGGTAAGGGGTTGACTGCAGAGCATAAATGGATTGGGTCTAATGTGGCCCAATACCAAATCGAACAAAGCAGTTAAGTAAGTTGCCGATACCCTGGCACCGAGGGGTCATGTTAAATTGAATGGCATAGGACTCATCGCCTCGAACCCGGGAGACAGCGAGGAAGACTCGGGACACATTGCCACTCGAATGATCGTGTCGGTCCTCCTGAATTTTCATGATGAGGTACACATATTCACACGGTCAACCGCAATATTTGAGTTTTCTGACAACCGCGTCTTCATTCATCGCTACAAGAAACCATTCCATCATTCATGGTGGGGGGTTCGCCTATTTGGTCAACTTATATTTCAACTGCGCTTCAGCCAAGGGGTTTTCAAACGAAAGGGAAACATGGATCTGATCATAATAAGCAGTAGTGGTATGATAATTCCAGTGATTACCGCAAAATTATCCAAATTGTTTATTATTTACCGTGTCGGAGGTTTCCTATACGCAGAAATTTCACGAGACTCAGAATTGGCAGAAGTTGCGGCGGATTTGCTCCGAGGCGTTGAAAGAGCCATATATTATATTGTTGATATTATATTCGTTCTAAGCCCGTCAATGGCCGAAAATGAAGAATTCGGGGGCTTTAGGCAGAAAACCTACGTCTGGAACCATTATTTCTTTGATAATTCGTCGTTTTCTATTACAACACCATATGATCAAAGAGAGATGGTCATCGGCCATATTGGTGTTTCAACGGTCAAGGGTACGTTGGAGCTACTTGAGGGAATATCACAAATGGATACAAGCGATGTTGATAGGGTGATCATAGTAGGTGATGGATCGGCGATGCAGGCGGCCGTGGAGCGGGCCGATCACATGTCCATTCCTATCGAATTTACGGGGAAAGTAAAGCGGGACAACATGGAACATCAATTTAACCGGATGCGACTGCTCGTTATCAGTTCCCGATCGGAGGGTGTCCCGAAAGTCGCCATTGAAGCAATGGCGTGTGGCACGCCTGTATTAGCAACCCGCGTTGGAGGTATTCCAGATTACATCGAACAAGGTGTGAACGGGTTCCTAGTTGACTCAAACGAACCTGAAGAGCTCGCTACTGCAATTCAAGACGCATTAGAAGCAATCGATCAAGGTTACTCGACACGGGCTAATAATACCGTCGAGGAGGAGTTCTCACTTGAGCAAGTCGCTAGCGAATACAGAAGGATAATCGTCGAGGAAAACATCAATGCCCGTTAAATGCATATGGCGCAAAATGCCATAACGATAAGCTCAGAATAACACCCAAATGCAACCCGACAATTACCAGCTTAGAGTAGGGTCCAATTCAAGTTTGAAACTCTGGAAAGTCGTTTGCTCCGTGTGCTCAATTGCTGTCAGCCTTTCAATATTATTTGCACACGACAGTAACCAGCTATTCCCCTCCATCCCAATCGCCTTCTTCATTGTTGCCATAGGGGGGGGAGTGCTCGCGCTAAATTCATCTTCCAAGCCTACGTTATTGTTGTCAGTAATCAGTATTATCGCGTTGACGGTGGTTCTTCGGTGGTATATATACGCGTTTCCAGCGAGCTATATTGGGTTTGATCCAGACAAATTCGCAATATGGGCAGAGTCAGTTGTTGAAACCGGGGCTATCCACGAGATTGGATCAAGTTTTTATAGGGGTGCACCGGCATTTTTCCTCCTTGTTGCGACGAGCTCAATCGTCGCAGACATGACTCTTCGAAACGCTATGGGTATCTACGCAATTCTAATCGGAATAATCATCCCCCTACTGGCATTTGTATTCGTAAAGAGGGCGGGTATTGACAACCACCGAGTACTGATTGGTGCAGTAGCGATAGGCAGCGTATTGGCGACTTCAGTGAAATACGGCTACTGGCCGATTGCACAGAGCCTTGGGATATTAATATTCCAAATCTTCATTCTCGCGTTAATCCTCTGGGCTTCCTTTCCTAGTATGTCAAATAGAATAGTGGTAAGTGTCCTAATAGGGTCCCTTGTTTTTGTCCATAAAATCCCAGTCTTCTTATCCGCCCTATTATGCATCACAGCAATCGTGTGGTCCCACATACGGCCAACTCTGATCGAGATTCTGGCGCAAGAGGGTGAATCATTCGGAGGCCCCAAGAGGCTCCTAGTTGCTTCGAGTCTACTCCTCGTCCTTTTCTGGGTTGCCATTGCTTCGATTTTTACCTCCCCTGCCTTCTGGATTTCGGGGGCTCTATTCGGGATTGGGTTAATGGTGTTGCAATATTTTTCTAATAATTCGATTCTTGGAACACACACTCGATCTTACATATCACGAGCACAACTCGCATGGATTACTGCATTTTCATGCACACTCCTACTCGTCCAATGGGTCTTCACATCAGGCTTCGTTTCAGGGTTCTATTTTAACTATATCAGGCCATTTTATGACAGAGGCATTTCATCCGAATTTGCAAATCCTGAATACCCCGGAGCCATTCAGGTAACGCCAACAATTCTAGACCCATTCTTCCACCAAAGCCATATATTGCTTTTGTTGTTAGGGGCCGCAATAATGGTTTTTTGGTTGCTCCTACGAGATCCCGACCGAGTAGTATTCCACGAATCCACGATGGGAGTTCTATTGGTACTATCACCACTATCCGTTAGTGTGCTATCATCAGTCGGCCTAGGCGCTACTAGACTATTTCCAAATTTCGGGGCGGTTATTGCGGGAGTTCTTAGCATTGGGATTTTTGACCACGCTGACGGGCGAATTAGATCATTCGTGATTGGAACGGTTTTCATCATACTCATTCTCTCACAGTCATTTTCAGCTGTGACCGTGCCCGACTATCCGAATACCTATCGAGCTTACCTGAATAACGATGAAATCGCGGCTAAGGAGTTTACATACCGACATACGTCTGGAAGGATCACTACAGACTACTACTATGCCTCTGAAGGAATTGAGGGATTACCAGGCACTTACACAGATAAGGATACATGGTTCCACGGAGAGTCTGACGGCTATCTGTCCGGCACACTTCTCGAAAAGGGACACCGCTACATTCTTTTCCGTGATGGTTTATTGGCATATAGATTTGCAGCCCCCGGGAATTGGAAATTAACATGGGACCCACAAAAAGGCCTACAGCAAGGTTATTCGAAACCCTATGACAATGGAAATACAGTTCTATTTTGGACAAGCAATCAGCAGCTATGAGATTGAAACGACAGGAGTTTCAGATTCACCGTACAACGCAAACCCAACCGCGTAGGAATGGTTAATCGATAAGCGACTTTGAATATGATTGAAGAGACTCCCAGACCCCCTCAATTAAGGTAATTGCTAGCGCAAAGTAGTCCCTTCTTTTGGGTACCTTTGACTGACTTAGCCATTTCAAACCGGTCATGAGTTTCCCCTCGCGGAGATAATACTTGGCGATGTCAAATTTATGGTTTGGAATAACATTAATTCCTTTGAATTCATATTCGATGACCAAATCGGAAAAGGCCCTCAAAAAGTCGGCTTTAGCCCTAATCATGTCAGTTGCATTTGTGTCCCGATTCCCAGATTTTCGAACCAGGTCTTCATCACAGTATCCGATTTTCCCGTGCTCCAATACACGTAATAGAAAAGCCTGGTCGGTGGCTTTCAAAATGTTTTCATCAAAACCGCCCAGCTGGTTGCATATCTCCGACTCAACCAAAATTGTTGACATGCCACCGAGATAAAACCGGTTCGATAATATTTTTTCTATGACCTTCTCCGATCCTTCGGCAGAGGATCCTGAATCAAGTAGACCCAAGGCCTTCGAAAAAAAGCCTTCAATCATTTGGCGAGAACGCCTCTTCCATGGATCCTCGTGGATGACCCCGCAATAACAAGCGATATAATCGCTACCCCTCTCCTCAAGAAGCGCTATTTGCTTTGATAGTTTTTGATGAAACCATATATCGTCAGCGTCAAGAAATGCAACAAAATCACTAGATGCATGCTCCAAACCCGTGTTATTGGCGGCATTTTGGCCTTGATTTTCTTTATGCCTTAATAAAGTCAAAGAATCGATGTCTTTTGAATACCTTGATACCAATTCGGCGGTTGAATCCTTGGAGCCATCATCGACAACAATAATCTCATTCGGAGGGTGGGTTTGTTCACGGGCACTCCTGATCGCATCAATGACGCAATCCTCACAGTTAAATGCCGGGATTATTACACTAACGCTGCTCATTTTGGCGTTGCATCTCCTTTACCGATTCTACCACCGAAGTATTTAGCACGAGTGTCTTGTACAATTGAATCTCGGAATCGTTCTATAAAGTATTTATCCTTGGGACACCAATCGTGCCTTCGGATACTAGCCGAAACCTTTTGCTTTGTATCGTTGAGAAACTGCGGAGGCACCATCCACAAAGACCAATGGGAAATGAACCCAGCGCCATCGAATCGTTTCTTCGTGGATCGGGAATCAATGCGTTAGGACGCTTTTTAGGACTCGGTCTTGGATTCTTTGGCAATATAATCATTGGAAGGGTTCTAGGGGCTGTGGCACTTGGGGAGATTGCCCTTGTTTTAGT
>ENA-ORDC01001478-ORDC01001478.1-marine-metagenome-genome-assembly--contig:-NODE-1478-length-17135-cov-4.158987_pt1 | contig 17135 bp, 19 predicted proteins | sample MGYA00237783_ERZ508515 | MGnify/ENA primary metagenome ERZ508515 (study PRJEB26186, sample SAMN06268792) | marine metagenome | isolation source: Eden Landing Ponds, San Francisco, CA, USA | place... | reverse complement strand
CGCGCGGTCGAGGCGGCCCCCGGCGACGTGGTCGTGGACTGTCCCGCCGGGATGCGCGCCGACACCGGCGTTCCGCTCGCCGTCGCCGACGCCTGCGTCGTGGTCGCGTCGCCGAAGGGCTACGCGCTGGCCGACGCGGTTCGGACCCGCGAACTCGCGCGGGAACTCGGGTGCGGACTCGCCGCCGTCGCGGTCAACCGCGTCGTCGACGCGGTGCCCCTCGACGCCTTCGCCGACGTGCTCGGTGCGCCGGCGACGGAGGTCCCAGCGGACGCGCGGCTCTCCGAGGCGGTCGAGCGGTTCGAGCCGGTCGTCGCGTCGTCGCCGGAGAGCCTTCCCAGTACTCGGATTCGGGAGCTCGCGGACGCGGTCCGGGTGAGCGGTCGGTAGAAGCGTCGTCTCGGCTTCGGTTCGGTCGCGCGACAGTAGGTCGGTTCTCGGTTCGTCGCTTCGGCTTCGATTTCGGTCAGCGAGCCGCCACGGCCACAGTCCGCCGTCCCCGTCTCACTCGCGGAGCGCCACGTACGTCTTGCGGAGCGTCACGGGCGTCACGTCGGCCACGTCGGCGGCCTCGGCCTGCGTGCAGTCTTCCCCGCGGTCGCACGCGGCGGTGTAGAGACACGCGGCGGCGACGCCGCAGGGGTTCTTGCCCCCCACGAGCCCCGCGTCGCGGGCGTCGGCGACGTACTCGCGCGCCCGCCGTTCGGTGTCGCTGTCGAGGTCGAGTTTGGTCGCGAACCGCGGCAGGTACTCGGTCGGGTCGGCGGGCGAGACGGGGAGGCCGAGGTCGCGGTTGAGCGCGCCGTAGGCCGCTTGGTGCTCCGCCTCGGTCGACTTCGACACGTCGCAGACCTCCTCGACGCTCCGGGAGACGCCGGCGACGCGACAGGCGGCGTAGACGCAGGCCGCGGCGAACCCTTCGAGCGAGCGACCGCGCAGGAGGTCTTCGTTCTGGGCGGACTCGAACAGCGAACACGCCTGGTCGCGGATGTGGTTCGGGAGCGACAGGGCGCTCGTCACGCGGCGAATCTCGGTGAAGGCGTACACCTGATTGCGCTCGCGCTTGGTCGAGATGCGAGCGCGGTTGTGCTGACGGCGCATGCGGGCGAACTGCCGGCGCTTGCGGCCCTTGATACGCGTCGAACGGCCGATTTCGGTCGACAGGCCGCGGTCGTGGCGCGACCGGGTAAGCGGCGCGCCGGTGCGGGCGGGGTTGCGGTCGTCGTCGGCGAACGAGCGCCACTCGGGACCGTGGTCGATGCGGTACTCCGAGACGACGAGGCCGCAGTCCGTACAGACCGTCTCGCCGGCCTCGAAACCGAGGTGTCCGTCGCATTCGGGGCAACCCTTGGGGGAGCGTGCTTCACTCATCACAATTGAAAATCGGTCTCGAAGAGGTATTTAAACACGGGTCAAAGCGGGGTTCGAACCCCGCTCTCGGCTGATAGAGCCTACCGGTTACCGGTACGTTTAGCTATCAAAGTTGATATTCATTGGCAACGCTTTTGATGGAACGGTGTTGAACTCCGGTCAATGGGGTTGTCGGATATCGCCGCCGCGTTAGAGACGACGACGACTGAACAGCGTTCGCGCCGCGTCCCGACCGTCGACGACACCGAGGTTTCCCTCCGCGAGCGCTTCGAGGCGCACGCAGACGCGCTCCCCTGTGCGCCTGCGGCGGCGGAGCGGGTTGTCGAAGCACACGGCTCGAGCACGTCAATCGGAGAGAGCGCGCGCGACGCGGGCGTCGCGCCGGTCACGGCGGCGAAGCTCTTGCACCGTTGTGGCGAGGCGGGCGTGACGCCCCTCGCGCCCGAGGCGCGACGCATCGTCCGCGATTGGGTCGACGGGCGAATCTCACGCGCCGACGCGCTCGCGCTCACCGGTGCGGAGCCGTCGGAGTTCGCGCTCGCGACGTACATCGAGACACACGACCCCATCGCCCCCCTCGTCGAAGCCGTCGAGGGCGCGCTGACCGACCGCACCGACGCGGCCGTCGCCAAGCGCGACTCGCTGGCCGAGACGATGAGTTCGGTCACCGACATGCAGTTCTGACGCGGGACGCGCCTCCCCACCCCTGTTTTCGGCTCGGATTCCGAGCTCGCGAGCGGCGGCGCTCGTCGGCTGTCTGTCGCTCCGTCCGAAACGCGGTCGATGCTCCGCGCGCTCAGCGACGGACGTACTCGCTGACCGAGCCGAGGACCCCGTCGGTGGCGGCCGCAGATTCGATTTCGACGTCGAGGAGGACCTCCGCGACCGCGCCGACGCCCGCCGCGAGTTCGGCGTCATCGCGGCACACCGGCGCGTCGGCGATGCCGTCCGCCTCGGTTTCGGGGACGACGACGTCCGCGTCGCGGAGTTCGCCGAACGTGGAGACGACGGCGTCGACGTCGGTGCCGATGTCGGCGGCCCGCGCGCTGAGGCGACCGACGGCGTCGGCACCGCGGTCCGTGGCGGGTGCGACGAGCGCGACTCGGTCGCAGGCCGCGGCGGCGGCGACCGTCTGGTTCGAGGCGAGAAGCGGCGCGTCGACGAGGACGTGGTCGAAGCCGTCTGCGGCCTCGGCGATGCGCCCCTCGAACGCCCGCGCGGCGTCGGGCGTCATCGCCCGCGCGAGTCGCTCGAACGGGGCCGCGGCCGGGCAGACGGCGACGCGCCCCTCGGCGTCGGGGTCGAACGCGACCAGTCCCGATTCGAGCGGCACGTCCGCGGCGTCGGTGACGAGCGCCGTCGCGTCGGGGTCGAGCGCCCCCGAGACGTAGTCCGAGAGTCCCTGCGTGGCGAACGCCGCGTCGAGGACGGCCACGTCGCGGCCGTCGTCCGCGAGCGCCGCGGCGAGTTCGAGCGTCAGTCGGGTCGTCCCTGCGCCGCCGGTGGCCCCGACCAGCGCGCTGGTGGTGGGAATCGACATACTGCGATTGCTCGGGTGCTCAGATTAATAGCTTCGGTCGCCCGCCGTCAGCGCCGCCGGACGCGCGACTACGCCGTCCACTCCCCGTCGGCCGACTCCGGTTTCGAACCCCGTGGGTCATCCGCACAGGCCCGGTAGAAACAGACTTTGTAGCTCCGTCCGACGAGCGTGGTGACCGTCGAGCCGACGGCCACGACGGCGATGTCGACCGCCGACATCGGCGCTTGAAACGCCGCCACCGCGCCGGCGACGGTGGTCGCCCCGTCGAGGGTGACGAACCAGAGCACCGGTAGGTCGACGACCGAGGTCGCGACGGTCGCTACGACCGCGTAGCCGACGACCTGCCGGAGGTTGCCGAAGACGAAGTCGACGCTACGGCTGAGCGACCCGGCCGCGGTCTTCCCGTCGAGGACGACGGCGGTGTCGAAGAAGGTGAAGACGTAGACGACGGCCGCGAAGACCGCGAAGGCCACCCCGGCGGCGGCGAGTTCGACGAGCGTGAGGCTCGCGGAGCCGTTCAGCACCGCAGTGACTCGGTCGAAGCCGAGAGACCCGATGAGCCCCCCGAGGACGACCATCGCGACGACGACCACCACGAGGCCGGCGAGAAGCGTCGCACCGAGCAGGCTGACGTAGTAGCGCTGTGCCGCGGTAGACGCACGCAGGTCGGTGTCGGAGCCGGGACGCGCGCCGTCGATAACGGTGTAGAACGCGCCGGTAAGCGCCGGCAGGGCGAACAACTGAAGAATCGAGCCGACGGCTCCGGCCGAGCCGGAGGCGTTGTTCAACGCGGTGATAACCCCGAACGCGAGGGCGAACGCGACGAGCACCGGCGTGTCGGTGACGATGCGGAGGGCCGTTCGAAACGATTGGAGGACTGTCACGCCGCTCGGTACTCGCGGCGGCCATATGTGTGTTTACATCGACACGATTGGCGAGTGAGCGCGGCGTCGGCAGGAACGAGGTCGGTGCCTTCAGCCCGAGATGGCCGCCTCGATGTCGGCCAGTTCTTCGTCGGAGAGGTCGGGTCGCTCGCCCGCGACGGCGTGGATGGGACTGCCGCCGTCACCCTCGAACCGCGGGACGATATGGACGTGGACGTGGTCGACTTCCTGCCCGGCGGCGGGGCCGTCGTTGATGCCGACGTTCGTCGCGTCGGCGTCGACGGCCGCCTCGACCCGCGGGAGGAGGCCGTGCACGGCGGCAAAGAGGTCGGCCGCCGCGTCGGCCGGCACCTCGTCGAGGCGGGCGTGGTGCGCTTTCGGGACGACGAGCGTGTGGCCGGGCGCGAGCGGGTTGGCGTCGAGGAACGCAAGCGTGTGCTCGGTCTCGTGGACGATTCGGCCGGGGATGTCGCCGTCGACGATGGCACAGAAGATGCAGTCGGACATACGTCGGATGTCGATTGGTGAGGAAAAGAAAGTTCGGACCGGCTCGGGGTCGGGGCCGAGTCAGTACCGCTCGGCGGACCGTTCGCGGTCGGCGTCGGTGCGCGGCTCGGTCGACGCGGCGGTCTCAGGGGAGAAGCGATTCCAAGTCGGCCAGATACTCGTCTAGCTCGTAGCCGAGACGCGACAGCCACACGTCGCGGTACGAGGGGTGCAAAAGCGGGACGACGGTGTAGCCGAACCGCTCGCTCTCGACGGGTTCGAGGACGACATCGAGAAAGCCGTCCAGCGAGGTGTCGTCGAGCGCGAGGACGCTTTCGGTCGCGTGGCGGCCGGTCGGGACCACCACCTCGGGGTCGACGGCTTCGAGTTCGGAAACGAGGTGGTCGCGGCAGTTCGCCTTTTCGGCGGCGGTGGGCGCGCGGTTCGACCCCTCGCCGTCCGAGGGGAAGCACTTGACGGCGTTCGTGTAGAAGACGCCCGACTCGTAGCCGACGGCGGCCATCGTCTCGCGGATGCGGCGGCCCGAGTGCCGGGCCGTGTAGGACATCCCGGTCCAGTTGCCGCCCCGCCAGCGGTCGGCGTCGGGGTTGCCCGCGCCCGGCGCTTCGCCGACGACCATCACGGTCGCGTCCGCGGGGCCGACGCCCCACGAGATGCGGTTTCGGCAGTCGACGAGCGCCGGACAGCGCGCGCAGTCGGGTTCGAGGACGAGCGTCTCGTCGGCGTCGGGAAACCGGGGGTCGGCGTCGGCCATCTACTCCGTCAGGGGGAGCACGATGCCGAAGATAATCGGCGAGAACAGCACCAGCGCGATGCCGAGCCACTCGGCGTCGAAAAACAGCGTGCGCTCCCAGCCGGGGATGGCACCGCCGCTCACGGCGAGGGCGGCTTTCGCGCCGATAGCGCCGAACAGGAACAGCGCGAGCCCCAGTCCGAGGCCGGTCTTGGTCATCCGCGGGTAGTCGATGTTTCCGTAACGTCCCATAGTATCCCGAGATGCGGGGACTGGCAAAACCGTTTCGAGAGAGCGTGTGGTCTGTTACCGTTCGAGTTCGTCGACGAGAACCGGCGCCACGGACACCTCGCTCACGTCGCGCTCGATGGTGTCGGTGCCGACGACGCGTTCGATACCGGCGCGAGCGAGTTTCGTGCGGGCGTTGCGAGCCAGAAGCGGGTGGACGGTCGCACAGAAGACGCGCTTTGCCCCGCCGTCGGCGAGGACGGCGACGGCCTCGCTCATGGTCGAACCGGTGGCGATGATGTCGTCGGTGATGACCACGTCGCGGCCCGCGAAGTCGGCGTCGCTCGGCGTGATTTCCACGTCGGTCCCGGAGTGGCGCACCTTCTCGAAGTAGTCGGTCTCGCCGTCGCCGTAGGCGTCGCGAACGGTCTCTGCGATATCGATGGCTCCCGAGTCGGGCGACAGAAACAGCGGGTCGTCGAGGTCCGAAAGCGGTTCGGCGAGTCGCCCGGCGGCGTCGACGATCTCGACGGGTACGTCGAAGAACTCCGTGACGGCGTCCTCGTGGGGGTTGACGAGCACGACGCGGTCGGTCGTCGTGCTGACGGCGCGGGCGACCGCACGTGCCGAAACCGGGTGGCCGGCCTCGAACGCCCTGTCCTGTCGGGCGTAGCCCATGTACGGGATGACCGTCGTGACCGCCGATGCGCCGGCCTCCCGGACGGCGTCCTGCAGTTGGAGCAGTTCGACGTAGGCGTCGTTGCTGGCGGTGCTGGCGACGATGGTGGCGGCGTCGGCGTCGAAACCGGGGACCGCGGCCAGCGTCTCGCCGTCGGGGAAGCGGTCGTACTCGACGGCCGCGAGCGACTCGCCGAGTTCGGAAGCGAGCGCGGCCGCGAGTGCCTGCGAGGATGCGCCGGGTACGAGCATACCCGTTCGTCTCTCGTGGGGGGTAAAACCGCTTTTCGTTGCGTTCAGCCCCGTCGCGTGTCAGCGAACCGCGACGCCGACCGCGTCCAACCCGAGCACCTGCGTCCGCCAGTCGCCACCGGTCAGCCGAACGCAGAAGCTCCCCGCGTCGGTGACGGCGTAGGCGGCCCGGGCGTCGTGGGCGAGCGCGACGACCGTCTCGCCCAGCGGAATCGGTGCGGCCTCCCACGCGCCCGATTCTTCGTCGCGCGCGACGACGCCGTTCGGCCCGACCGCGTGGGCGCGGCCGTCCGGCATCGACGCGACGGCCGAAAACGCCCCGTCGAGCGCGTCCATCCAGCCGTTGCCGAGCGCGTACAGCCCCGAGTCGGTCGCGGCGAGCGGGGCCCCCGAGTCGCCGCCGAGCCGGCCCGCGGGGTCGGACACGTCGTTCGCGTCGTCGAGGCCGACGTGCGAGAGGCCGTCGTCGCCGACGCGGTAGACGCCGTCGCCGGCCGCGACGAGGCTCCCGTCGAGGGCGCGGACCGCTTCGACCTCGCCGAGGTCGGTCCACCCGGCCTCGTCGAAGCGGGCCACTCGGCCCGAGTCGTCCGCGGCGACGACGCGATTGCGGTGGAAGCCGACGGCCGTCGCGGGGCCGAAGTCGAGTTCGTGGTAGTCGCCGCCCTGCACGAGCAACACGTCCTCGTCGGTGGCGATGGCGACTTCCCCGGGCGACCCGGCGGCGTCCCGGGCGGTACACCGGCGGTCGATGCGGAAGCCGCCGACGAGGTCGTCGGAGACGTCGACGGTCACGACCCCGACGCCCGCGGCGACGTACGCCGTCTGCTTGCCGGACTTGTCCGCGTACACCCGCTTTTCGTCGATAGAGAGGTCGAAATCAGCCATCCGTTGGCCCGAGGTTCGCGGCGGGGTTCGGAAAGGATTGTGGTCGTTCCCGCGGCGCGGCGACGGGCCGAACGGGCGTGCGAGTGAGACCTGAGGTTACAGGAACTCTCGCACGTCGGAGTACCACATGTCGTGGTGGTCGAGTTCGCCGAGTGCCTCGGCCACGTCGACCGCGAGGACGTGCCAACAGCGCTCGCCCTCGTCGGGGTCGAGGTTGTACCGGGAGTCCTTGCAGGTACAGCCCCGGTCTTCGACCACGTACTCGTCGTCGTAGCCGACGACCACGTCGAAATCGCGGTAGCGTTTCACCCGTCGCTCGGAGACGGCCTCGATGGCCGTGACGCCCCGGTCGCCGTGGGCGTCGACGATGGCCTGCACGATGTTCGGCGAGAGTCGCCCGGTCTCCGCGAGCGCCGCTCGCCAGTCGTCGGCCGGGTCCACGCCGGCGACTTCGTCGGTGGCGGTGAAAACGCATTCGATGCCGCGGGGTGGCCCGACCGCCGCACTCGCGTCGCACACTCGCATCGCAACCGGTTTCCGCCCGCGCGGGCGACTGCGGGTATGCACGTGAGCGAGGGAGGCGTCGAAATCGAGGTTCCCGACGCCCGCGACGGGGCGTCAGCGGGGACCGGCGACGATGTCTTCTACAACCCCACACAGGAGTTGAACCGGGACATCACCGCGGCCGTCCTCCGCGCCTTCCGCGAGCGCGAACCCCGCGCCGAGAGCTACCTCGACGCGATGGCCGCCTCTGGCATCCGGGGCGTCCGCGCCGCCGCCGAGGGCTACGACGTGACCTGCGCCGACCTCGACACCGACGCCGTCGAACTCGCCCAGTCGAACCTCGACCGCGCCGGCAACGGCGGCGAGGCGGTCCACCGCAACGCCAACGCCCTCATGTACGACTCCGTCTTCGACGTGGTCGACCTCGACCCCTTCGGCACGCCGATGCCCTTCGCCGACCCCGTCTTCGCCAACACCCGCGACCTCGTCTGCGTCACCGCCACGGACACCGCCCCGCTGTGCGGCGCACACCAGAAAAGCGGCATCCGGAAGTACGGCTGTCTCCCGCAGAACACCGACTACCACCCCGAGATGGGGCTTCGGACCCTCCTCGGCGCGATGGTCCGCACCGCCGCCCGATACGACAAGGCCGCCGTCCCGATTCTCTCGCACGCGACGCGCCACTACGTGCGGGCCTATCTCGAACTCGACGAACGGGCGACGAAGGCCGACGAACTCCTCGAATCGACCGGCTTCGTCTACCACTGCGAGGACTGCCTCCACCGCGAGGCCGAGCGCTCGCTCATCGCCCACCCGCCCGAGTCGTGCGCCAACTGCGATTCGACCCGGATTCTCGAAGCCGGTCCCATCTGGCTCGGCCCCGTCTCCGAGCCGGCGTTCGTCGCGGCCGTCCGCGACGAGGTAACGGACGACTTCGGCACCGCGAAACGCGCCCGAAAGCTCCTCGACACGCTCGCGGTCGAACTCGACGCACCGACCCATTTCGACCAGCACCGCCTCTGTAAGCTCTGGGGTCGGTCGGCCTCGAAGATGGAGACGTTCCTCGAAGCCCTCCGGGAGGCCGGCTACGACGCCACCCCCGCACACTACCACGGCACCGCGTTCAAGACCGACGCGACGGTCGCTGAGATACGCGAGGCGACCGCCGCGCTCGACCCCGAAGCCTGACTCCGAGTCCCGTCCCCGTGTCTCGAGCGGTGAGCGGCCGTAACCGGCGCACCTCGCCGCGTCGGCGGGTAGCTTCTTTGCCTCCCGTGTCGTTTCCGTGATACGTGAGCGCCACGATTCGAACCGCCGTCCCCGTCGCACGGGCCGTCGTCGACACGATTCGGGAGAAGGAGATTTCGTTTCTCGCGGCCAGCATCTCGTACTACGCGCTCGTCTCGCTGATTCCGCTTCTCGCCCTCGGCGTCGTCGTCGCCACGGCCATCGGCGGCGCGGAGTTGCAAGCGCAACTCCAGACGCTCGTCGAGCAGTACCTCGTCCCGACCGGGCAGGACCTCGTCGAAGAGGCTCTCACCGACCGAACCGGACAGGGAAGCGTCGGGGCGGTGAGCCTCGCGCTGACGGTCTGGGGGGCGCTGAAGCTCTTTCGCGGCCTCGACATCGCCTTCTCGCGCATCTACGGCTCCGAGGCGGGGGGGTTGGTCGACCAACTCCGCGACGGCGCTATCGCCCTCGCCAGCATCGGCGTCGGCACCATCGGCGTCGCGGTGCTGACCGCGCTCGTCGGCCTGCTCGACGTGCCGTTCCTTCGACTGCTCTCGCCGCTTTTGTTGCTTCTCACGCTCTGTGCGGCGTTCTTCCCGCTGTACTACGTCTTCCCCGACGCCGACCTCTCGCCGCGACAGGTCGTGCCGGGGACCGTCTTCGCGGCCGTCGGCTGGACTCTCCTCGGGGTCGGCTTCGGCGTCTACGCGTCGGTCGCCGGGGGGTCGGTCGCCGGCGCGCTCGGGACGCTCCTGTTGCTCGTGACGTGGTTCTACTTCTCGGGGCTCATCCTGCTTTCGGGCGCGGTCGTCAACGCGGTCCTCGCGGGGGTCGACGGCGACGCGCCGCACGCGGAACCGCGTGACCCGCCGGGGGGACCGCCCGGTGTGGACCGGCAGGTACAACATACGGGAGGCCGACATGACGCTCGTACGGATATGAGCGACGACCGAGGTGACACCGATGGGCCGCGGACGGACGACGCCGGCGAGGAGACCGGCGCGTCCGTCTCCCCGCGCGGCGCTCCCGACATCGAGGAGCTGGAATCGCAGGTCGAGGAACTCCGGGCCGACCTCGATGCGTTCGAGGACGACGTGACCGACCGGACGGTCGAAAAGCCCAAGCTCGAAGCCGAGTTGAAGCGCTACGTCCGTCGCCGGATGCGCCGCGGGAAGGCCCGCGGCTGGGGCCCGTATCTCGTGCTCGGCTACGGGGTCGTCCTCACGCTCGGCGCGTTCTACTACCTCCAGTCGGACCTCATCGCGGTCGTCGCCATGCTCATCATCTTCCTGTCGACGCTCGGGCTCTACGTCCTGTTCGTCATCTTCGGCATCGGCCTGAGCGCGCTCGGCGTCCCCGGGCGCGCCGTCGACGCGGTCCGCGAACGCCGCGGCTGAGATGTTCCGGTTCGCACTCTCCCTCCAGACCCGCGGGTTCGGCGAGCTAGCGCTCGCTGACGCGCCGGACGCGCTCGTCTTCCTGTTCGGTCTCGTCACCCAACTCGGCGACCAGTGGTTCTTCTTCGTCGCGTTCACCTCGCTGTACTGGCTCTGTCGGCCCCGAATCACGGCGCGCCCGCGGCGGACCGCGGCCTCATTCGTCGGCCTCGCACTCGGGTCGCTGGCGCTCGTCACCGCGCTGAAAGTCGGCTTCGCACTACCGAGACCGCCGACCGCGGCCGTCGCCGACGCCCCCGCGTGGCCGTCGCCGCTCTCGGAGTTGTTCGTGTCGTTTACCACCGACGACGGCTTCGGCTTCCCGAGCGGGCACGCCCTCGGGACCACTGTCGTCTACGGGGCGGCGGTCTCGCTTCTCGACCTGTGGGACCGCCGTCGCCGACTCGTCGCCGCGGCGGTCGTCGTCGGCACCGTCTCGCTCTCGCGGGTGTTCCTCGGGGTCCACTACGGCGTCGACGTCGTGGTCGGTGTCCTCCTCGGTCTCGGCTTCCTGAAGGCGGTCTTTCTCGCCGCCGGCGCGGACGACCCCGACGCGGCCGGCCACCTCGACCCGGCGCGCCTGTTCGCCATCGCGGCCGGCCTCAGCGTCCTCGCGCTCGCGGTGGTGTTCGCCACGGGTCTCTCCGGGCACACCGAAAACGCCGCGGCGGCGCTCGGGGGGTCGCTCGGCGGCCTTGCCGGTTGGACGCGACTCACCGACCACGAGTCACTGCCGACGCTGTCGCCGCCGGTCGCGCTCGTCGCGTTCCTCGTCGCGGGCGGCCTCTGGGTCGGCGTCGACGTGGTCGACGCCCCGGTCCCGGTGACGGTGCTCGCCACCGCGACGGTGGTCGCGTTCATCCTCGTCGCGCCGCGGGCGTACGACCGTCTCGGACTCGGCGACGGGTCCCTGCGGGCCGACTAAGGCCGCGGTTTCGGGCTGTTATCCGACTTTGATTTTGGCCCGTGTCGCTTCTGGTTTCTCACCGACTGCGATACCGGGCGCTGTCGCTCTCCGACGAGCGGGCGCGAAAGAAAAATCGGTGTTGGGCGTGCGCGACGCTTAGAACGTCTCGAGGTACCGGTCGAGCTCCCACTGGGAGACGTCGACGAGGTAGTCCTTGAACTCGGAGCGCTTGGCTTCGACGAACTTCTCGTAGACGTGGTCGCCCAGGGCGTCCTGGATGACTTCGTCCTCTTCGAGGGCGTCGACGGCGCCGCCGAGGTCCTTCGGGAGCGTCTCGATGCCGTACTCTTCGCGCTTCTCCTCGTCGAAATCGTAGATGTTCTCGCGGACCGGGTCGGGGCAGTCGAGGTCCTTCTCGACGCCGTCGAGACCGGCGTGGATGAGCGCGGCGAACGCGAGGTACGGGTTACAGGACGGGTCGGGGAAGCGGGCCTCGATGCGCGAGGCGGCCGGCGTGCGGGCGGCCGGCTTGCGGATGAGCGCCGAGCGGTTGCGGTCGGACCACGCGATGTAGACCGGCGCTTCGTAGCCGGGGACGAGGCGCTTGTAGGAGTTGACCGTCGGGTCGGCGACCGCCGTGATGGCGGGCGCGTGGTTGAGGATACCCGCGACGAAGCTCTTCGCCGTGTCGCTCAGGTCGAACTCGTCGTCGCCGTCGTGGAACGCGTTCTCGCCGTCCTGGAACAGCGAGATGTGAGTGTGCATCCCGGAGCCGTTGATGCGCGGGATGGGCTTGGGCATGAACGTCGCGTGGAGGTCGTGTTCGGCCGCGATGGCGCGGACGACAGACCGGAAGGTGGCGACGTTGTCGGCCGTCGACAGCGCGTCGTCGTACGTGAAGTTGATCTCGTGCTGACCCTCGGCGACCTCGTGGTGCGAGGCTTCGATGTCGAAGCCCATGCTTTCGAGGCCGTAGATGATGTCGCGGCGCACGTCGGACGCGAGGTCCTTCGGCGCGAGGTCGAAGTAGCCGCCGGCGTCGTTCGTGACGGTCGTCGCGCGGCCGTCTTCGTCTTCTTCGAACAGGAAGAACTCCGGTTCGGGGGCGACGTTCACGTCGTAGCCCAACTCTTCTGCGCGCTCGATGGCGCGCCTGAGGACGCCACGCGGGTCGCCGCTGAAGGGCTCGCCGGTGGACGTGTTGAACACGTCACAGATGAGGCGGCCGGCGGCGCTGTTTTCCTTCTTCCGCCACGGGAGGACGGCGAACGTCGACGGGTCGGGCTCGAGGCGCATGTCGGACTCCTGGATGCGCACGAAGCCGTCGATGGAGGAACCGTCGAAGTAGATGCCCTCGGTGAACGCTTTCTCGGCCTGCGAGGCCGGGATGGAGACGTTCTTGACCGTTCCGAGAATGTCGGTGAACTGCAGTCGGAGGAAGTCGACGTTCTTCTCTTCGATTTCGTCGATGACTGCCTGTGCCTCGTCGCTCAGGCCGCCGTCGGTGAGTGCGTTGTCTTCCGTCATTTTCCTGAACACGCGATTCGAACACCCGCACTATAAAGACCTTTCCGCTTAATGCAATTCCCCGCGGTGTGCCACAGAATTGGATATTCGTAAAATTCTAATGCCCTCGGACGGTCCTTGGATGTAATGACGTACGAAAACCTCGACGCGAAGCTCATCAACGCGCTCCTCGGTGACGGTCGAGCGAGCCTGCGAAGCCTCGCCGAAGAACTCGACGTGTCGGTGACGACCGTCTCGAATCACCTGCGAGACCTCGAAGACGAAGGCGTCATCGAGGGCTACACGCCGCGGGTGAACTACGACGCGCTCGGCTACGACGTGACCGCCGTCATCCAACTGAAAGTCGAGGGCTCCGCGCTCCCCGAAATCACAGAGCGCCTCCGCGCGGAAAAGCAGATGATTTCCGTGTACGAGGTCACCGGCGACTACGACATCATCGCCATCGGCAAGTTCCGCGACACCGACGGCATGAACACGCAGATCAAGAAACTGCTCACCGACGCGGACATCCGCGAGTCCAACACGTCGGTCGTGCTCAACGCCGTCTCCGAAAACGAGCAGTTCGACCTCGAACTCGACCAGTAACGCCGTCAGACGATTCGCGTTTTTACGTCGCGCATCTCGGAGTCACAGTAGGGACACCGATACCTCGTCTCGAAACCGTCGGGCGTCGTCGTGGTCGCCGTTTCTATCTCGTGGACCGCCACGTCGCGCCCACACTCTCGACACTGAACCGCTGGCATCGACTCGTGTTCGTCGATTATTCGAAATAAACCTACTGGGTCATGCGTATTGTTGTCACACGATTGTCTATAGACGGAAGGGCACCGCTTCGACTGGAACATCCGTGAGTTTTGCTCGATACGGCCGGCGTTCCGCCCGCGTTTCCGCACCGTTTTCGACGACCGCTCGAAGGCTCTTGTTTCGACTGGAAAACCCGCCGACTCGAGTCGATTCCCCGGTCGATAAACTGGAGGTGAAATGTTGCGAGTTGTCCGCTACCCGGGCGGAGCCGCCGACTCGGTCAGAACCCGTCTTCGAAGACGAACGTGCCGTTCCGCTGGACGACCTCGCCGTCGACCTCGATGACCGACTCCTCGGACATGTCGACGATCATGTCGACGTGCTCGGCGCTCTCGTTGATCTCGTTGTCCGCGCCGACCGTCTCGGGGTACGCCGAGCCGACGGCCATGTGGACGGTGTCGCCCATCTTCTCGTCGAACAGCATGTTGTACGTGAACCGGTCGATGGCGCGGTTCATCCCGATCCCGAGCTCGCCGAGGTAGCGGGCGTTCTCGTCGGTGTTGAACACGCCCGCGAGCACCGACTCGTTGCGCTCGGCGGAGAACTCCTCGACGCGACCGTCCTCGAAGGTGAGCCGGACGCCCTCGATCTCGCGACCCTGCCGGTACAGCGGCAGGTCGAAGTACACTTCGCCGTTCACGCTGTCCTTCACGGGCGCGGTGAACACCTCGCCGCCCGGGAGGTTCGCCCGCCCGTCGTCGTTGAGCGCGGTGTTGCCCGCGACGGACATCGTGAGGTCCGTCTCCTCGCCGGACCTGATGCGGACCTCCTCGGCGTCGTCGATCAGCTCGACCATCTGTCGCTGGAACTCCGCCTGCGCCTCCCAGTCGAGGCTGACCGCGTCGTACACGAAGTTCTCGTACTCCTCGGTGCTCATGCCCGCCAGCTGGGCGTGCCCGCTCGTCGGGAACTGCGTGAGACACCACGTCTTCGAGAGCCGCTCCCGCTGGACGGGCCGGCGCGCGCGGTTGTAGTCGGCGGTCGTCTCCGGGTCGATGTCAGCCTTCTCCGAGACGTTGCCGCCGCTGCGGGCGATGACGAACGCGTCGGCCGCCTCGTACAGCGCGAGTTCGTGGTCGGGCAGCTCGAAGTCGTCCTCGCGGGCCCGGAGGTACGCGCGGGTGGCGCGCTGGGAGTTGTTCAGGTAGACGGGGTTCGCGCCGATGTCGCCGGCGTACTCGTGGAGGGCGACCGCCAGGTCCTCGGCCTCGGCGGGGAGCTGGATGACGAGGTCGTCGCCCGCCTCGAGTTCGATGGAGTGGTCGACGATGGTCTCGGCATGTTCGCGGATTCGCGGATCCATGTCACGCGCTTGCCGTCCGGCCGAGTAGGGGTTTCGGTCGCCGGACGGATCGACCGCGAGGCCCGCCGCGATCGCTTCACTCGGCGGACTCGACCCGTTCCAACACGATCCCGTCGGCGAACGCCCCGCGGTCCGCCGCCTTCTCGCGGCGGAGCCGCTCGATCCGCTCGCGGTCGCGACGCTCGATCAGCGCCTCCAGCACCGCCGACAGGTCCGCGAGTTCGGCGTCGACGGACCCCCCGGCGTCGCCGGCCGCCTCGCGGGCTTCGGTCGCCTCCTCGACGAGTTTGTCGAGTAGATAGCGGTCCAGTTCCGCACCCGAAACCCGCCGGGTGACCGGCGTCTCGTCGGCCGCGCGGATCACGTCGGGGACGCCGTCGCGGACGAGCTTGTCGTACTCCCGGATCTGCTCCGCGTCGTCGGGTTCGTCGGGCACGCCCGAACCGGATCGGCCGCGGAGAGAAAGTCGGTTCGGTCGGGAGTCAGGGGCCGCCGTACCCCTGCTCGGTCGCCCACTCGCGGAGCTCGGCGTACACCGTCTCGCGGTCGTCGCGGTCGCCCGACGCCAGCACGCGGTAGCGCTCTGCCTCGCGGTCCTCGACGACGGCGTACGCCCTCGTCTCGGTCGTGATCAACAGCGCCGGGACGACCTCGGTCCCGGAGCGCTGTGCGATCACCTCGTGGTGCGCCTCGACGATCCGGTCGGAGTCGGTGAGGCTCCGCACCGCCGCGGCGCCCATCGGGTACGGGAGCGCGTCGATCAGCGACATGGGGGGCGGAGGGTCACGCCTCCAGCTTCTGGCGGAGGACGTCGGCCGCGTCCTCGAGCGCGCCGTCGAGCGCGTCCACGTCGGGACCGCCGCCCTGCGCGAAGTCCGGCGGACCGCCGCCGCCGCCGCCGACGCGGCCCGCGAGCTCGCCGACGACCTCGCCGGCGTTGACGCCGACGTCGTCGGGGACGCCGACGACGAACGTCGCGGCGCCGCCGTCGCCGGAACCGAGCACGGCGATCCGGCCGTCCTCGACGTGCGCGTTGGCCGTCGCCCGGAGCTCGTCGCTGTCGGCGTCCATCCGCTGGACGACCGCGGCGGCGTCGCCGACCGCGACCTCCTCGCCGCCCGCGGCGGCGCGAAGCTCCGCGAGTTCCTCCTTCAGGCGGTCGATCGTCTTGCCGCGCTCCTTCCACTCGGTGAAGAACCGCTCGGCGGTCTCGGGCACCTCCTGGGGATCGACGCTGAGCACGTCGGCGGCGTCGTACAGCGCGTCCTCGGTGCGGTGGGACGCGTCCAGTGCGGCCTCGCCGGCGGCGAACACGAGCCGCTCGACGCCGTCCTGCACGGGTTCGGTCTTCAGCAGCTTGATCGAGCCGATGTCCCCCGTCCGGTTGACGTGGGTGCCACCGCACGCCTGCACGTCGTCGCCGACGCGGATCAGCCGGATCTGCTCGCCCGGCGGGATCCCCCCCTGATAGAGGTCGAAGCCGTGCTCGGACTCGGCCTCGTGGCGGTCGGGCCACTCCTGTTTCACCGGGACGTTCCGGCGCACGAGTTCGTTGGCGACCGCCTCCATGGCCTTCACCTGCTCGCGTGTCACCCGGTCGTAGTGGGTCACGTCGAGGCGGGACGACTGGAGCCCCTTCTGGGCGCCCGCTTGCCGGACGTGTTCGCCGAGCACCTGCCGGGCCGCGTAGCCGACGATGTGGGTCGCCGTGTGGTGCCGCATCAGCCGCCGGCGGCGCTCGCCGTCGACCTGCCCGGTCACGAACTCGCCCTTTCCGGGGTCGTCGTCGGTGCGGTGGAGCACAACGTCCCCGCGTATCTGGACGTCCTCGACCTCGACGGTGGCGTCGTCCGTCGAGAGCGTCCCGCGGTCGGCGGGTTGGCCGCCGCCCTCGGGGTAGAACATCGTCTGATCGAGCACCACGTCGTAGCCCTCCTCGCGCTCGAACACGTCCAGGACGACGGCCTCGAACTCCGTCCGTTCCTGGTCGTCGTAGTAGAGCCGCTCCGTCGTCGGGAGGTCGTCGATCCGCTCGTCGCCCGACTCCTCGCGGTCGAACGCCTGTGCGGAGTCGTGCCGGGCGGCGACGAGCCCGTAGAAGTCGTCGGGCACGTCGACGGACGCGCCACGCTCGGCGGCGATCTCCTCGACCATGTCCGGCTGGATGCCGTGGGAGTCGTACAGCTCGATCAGCTCGTCGACCGGGATGGGCTCGCCGGTGCCGGCGTACTCGTCGGCCAGCGACTCGACCTTGCGGCCGCCCCGCTCGAGCGTCTCGCGGTACTTCTCGACCTCGGTGCGCACCATGTCGCGGATCGTGTCGCGGTTCTCGTAGCCGAGGCG
>ENA-ORDC01001477-ORDC01001477.1-marine-metagenome-genome-assembly--contig:-NODE-1477-length-17139-cov-3.766850_pt1 | contig 17139 bp, 16 predicted proteins | sample MGYA00237783_ERZ508515 | MGnify/ENA primary metagenome ERZ508515 (study PRJEB26186, sample SAMN06268792) | marine metagenome | isolation source: Eden Landing Ponds, San Francisco, CA, USA | place... | reverse complement strand
CGTCGCCGAAATCGCCCTCGGCGTCGGCGTCGTCTTCCGCCGCACTCAGCGCGTCGCCGCGTGGGGACTCGTCGCGCTGTTGGTCGCGGTCTTCCCCGCGAACGTCTACATGGCGACGAGCGACATCGCGCTCGAAGGCGTCCCGGCGGCGCTTCGGGAGCCCTCGGACGCCGCACTGTGGCTTCGACTCCCGCTTCAGGGCGTACTCGTCGCGTGGGCGTGGTGGTACACTCGCCCGGGGTTCGACGACGGCGTCGACTCGTCGCCGAACCGCTGACAGTCACCGAGCGGATTAGTGTCCTCTCCCACGCCGTCCGGCTGTTTTCGGAACCGAACGGAACCGATTCAAGCGCGCTGGTGCGACGTATTCGATGACCGAAGACGACACTCACGACCACGTCGTCCCCGGAAGCGACGAGGCCATTGATTCGGCCGACGTTCGGGGCTACGACTTCGTCGGCGCGGACTACGTCGTCTACACCTCGATAGGGATGGAGGGCGACGGCTCGCTGTCGGGCGCGCCCCCGAACAAGGCCGTGTCGTGGGGGAAAATCAAGGACCACGATACGAACTACACGCAAATCGAAGCCGAGGCGACGCTCGTCTTCCCGCTTATCGTCGCCGGTGCGTTCAAGAACTAGCGCGGCTGCACCCCCGCCGAGCGATATTTACCACCGTGAACGAGTAATTACTCACCCAACATGAACGAAGACGATGCGGTCGGCGGCGAACTACGAACGGTCGGCGTCCTCGGCGGCATGAGCAGCCAATCCACGATTGAGTACTACCGACTCATTGACGAGGGTATCAACGATGTTCGCGACGGCCATCACGCGGCGGAACTCCTGATTCGAAGCGTCGACTTCGGTACCATCGAGCGATTCATCCGAACCGAGCAGTGGGGCGACGCGGGGGAGTACCTCGCCGCCGCCGCGACCGACCTCGAAGCGGGCGGCGCGGACTTCGTCGTCATGGCGACGAACACGATGCACAGGGTCGCCCCGCGACTCGAGGCGGCGCTGTCGATTCCGTTCGTCCACATCGTCGACCCGACCGCAGACGCGATTCGCGCCGAGGGACTGGACACGGTCGGCGTCTTGGGGACTCGGGCGACGATGGAGGGCGCGTTTTATCGGGAGCGATTCGAAGAACGCGGTATCGACGTTGTCGTCCCCGACAGCTCGCGCTTCGGCGAACTCGACCGAATCATCTTCGAGGAGTTGACCAAGGGCGAGATTCGCGAGTCGTCTCGCGCGTTCTATCTGGGAGCCATCGACAGTCTGGTCGAGCGGGGTGCCGAAGGTATCGTCCTCGGTTGCACGGAAATCGAACTACTCGTCGAACAGACTGATCGACCGGGCGTGCCGCTGTTCGACACGACGGCGCTCCACGTTGAGCGGGCCGTCGAGCGAAGCCTCGCGGGGAAGACAGACGCGTAACTGAATCTGTCGCGCCGGGTGTCCTCCGAATGTGGCTAGTCGAGTGTAGTTCGTCACGACAATTTCGTGCGTCTGATACTAAGTAAGCACTCACTCAGTAGAGTCATATCGTCGCCCACGAATAGTCGTTCAATGAACGAAGACGCCACGCGGACGCGGAACGACCGGCGACGCTGGCGAACCCGCATCCGGGCCGCAATTCGAGACGTGCCGCCCGCGCACTGGCTCGCCGCGATACTCACCGGGTTCCTCGGGAGCGTCCCGCTCGGGTTGATGATGCAGTAGGGAATCCCGAACCGCCTCTCGCGGGAGTAACTGGGGGAGTGCTCCCGTCGAGAACTCGGTGGCGCTGTCGTCGGATTCGACGAGGTGGTGCACGTCGAAAGCCGAAACTCCACTAATGCGACAGAGCAACCGTTTCTATTGTTCCCCAAGTAGCGCTATGTGGGTGTTTCACCCATCGAAACGGCTACGTTAGACTCATAGCAATTCTCTTTAGTGGCCGGTCGTGTTGCCCGAGTGATGGTATCAACCAGGCGAAGTTTCATCGGGAGTTCTGCCGCGGCGGTGGCGGGTCTCGCCGGCTGTCTGACCACGAGTAGTTCCGAGGGCGACGCCGCCTCGACGGGTTCCGGTGACGACGCGGAGACCTACGAGGTCGGGTATCAGGACTTCCAGACGAACATCGAGGCCACTGCGTTCCCAGATATGCTGTACTTCTACTGCGTGCAGTCCGGGTGGATGAACTGGCCGTCGCTGATGCAGTCGTTCGAGGACTCCTACGGCGTGGCCGTCCACGACGACGACCGCTCGTCGGGCGAGGCGCTCCAACACATGCGCTCGCACTCGAACAACATGACCCACTCCGGGTACAACGGCGGCTACACCTACGGCATCGTCGCCCGGAACGAGGGCTTCACGCAGGCGTACAAGCCGCAGGGGTGGGACAAGGTGCCGGACTCGCTCAAGACCGACGACGGCCACGTCACAGCGACCCGTCGAGTGACGACGGCCGTGACCTACCGGAAGGACATCTACGAGGAACGCGGCCTCGACGAGCCGACCACGTGGGAGGACCTGCTCCAGCCCGAAATCATGCAGGACCTCGCGCTCCAGACCCCGCAGGCGGCGGTCGGGCTCGCGGCGGCGCTGTCGGTCAACAACGCCCGCGGCGGCAGTATGGACGACCTCCAGCCCGTCATCGACTACTACGAGCGGATTCAGGAGGGCGGCGCTGAGTTCACCGACAACTTCCTCGCGCAGTTCTCCCGCGGCGAGTACGCGACGTTCATCCGGTACGACTACTCCGGCCTCGACCTCAAGTACAACAACGACGAGGTCGCAGAAGAGAACGTCGGCGTCGCGCTCTTGGGCGGGGAAAACGGGAACAAAGGCGCGCTCAACATGCCGTACGGCTACGCACTCTTGGAGGGCGCGCCGAACCCGGCGGCGGGGAAGCTGTTCATGGACTACGTCCTCTCGTTGGAGGGCCAACAGCAGTTCCTCGACGCCTACGTCAGGCCGATTCGCTCCTCCGAGCTGGAGCTTCCCGACGAGTTCATCGACCCGGCCGAGTACGACCGGACCGAGTTCCAAGTCGACTACGGTCAGTTGGTCGAAAAACAGGAGGACATCATCCAAGAGATAACGCGCGGCGCGAACATCTGAGGATGTCCGACCGACACGCCGAGAACAGTTCGCGCTCGATGCTCCGGGCGCTCACGGCGCGGGTCGTCGGTGCGTTCGAAACCGTCGCGAACCCCGTCACCGAACGAGAGCGCGAGTACCGCCGCATCGTCGCGCTGTGCGCGCCGTTTGCCGTGCTGTTGCTCGTCGCGGGGCTGTACCCCCTCTCCGAAGTCGTGCGCATCAGCGTCTCGACGGCCCAGTACCGGTCGGTCGGTTTCTCGCTCGACGCCTACGCGACGCTGTTCGGCGACCCCTACTACCGCCGGGTGGCGTTCGACTCCCTGTGGCTGACCACGGGAACGACGCTCGTCTCGGTCGGGCTCGCTGTCCCCATCGCGCACGCCCTCGAGAAGTACGACCTGCCCGGCGAGGACCTCCTCGTCACGCTCGTCTCGTTTCCCATCAGCCTCCCCGGTATCGTCGCCGCGTTCATGATTCTGGTGCTGTTCGGGAACAACGGCGTCGTCACCGCGGTCGCGGCCGCCCTCACCGGGAGCCGCCCCACCGACCTCGCCTTTGCGGTCAGCGTCCCGGGACTGTTCGTCGCCTTCGTCTACTCGATGGTGCCGCGCGCGACGCTCATCCTCCGCGGGACGTACGCCGAGGTCGACTCGGCCGCCGAGGAGGCCGCCCAAGCCCTCGGCGCGACGCCGTTCGAGACGTTTCGGTACGTCACGCTCCCGCAGATTCGACCGGGCATCACCGGCGCGCTGATTCTCACGTTCCGGACGGGACTGGCGATTTTCGGGACGCTCGTCGTCATCCAGACGCTCGTCGTCTGGACGCTCCAACTCTCGCGGGAACTCGGCGTCGGCTACGACGTGCAGGTCGCCGGCGCGATGGCGACCGTCTACTTCGCGTTCACGTTCCTGTTCACCGTCCTCGGACTTCGGTACACCAGCGCGGAGGTCGGCATATGACGTCGGCCCTCTCGCGTCGGTTCGGGCGGTCGGCCGTGACGCTGACCCTGTTCGCGACGGTCGCGTTCCTCATCGCGCCCATCGTGCTCACCGTCGTCGCCTCGTTCGCCGGGAGTTGGACCGGCGTTCTCCCCTCCGAGTTCGTCACCTTCGAGAACTGGCGGGCGGTGCTGGGGCTCGCGGACACGATTGGCTCACAGCGCAGTATGGGGTGGGACCCCCTGTTCGGGGTCCCGCTCGGCGGCGAGACGCTGACGGTGTCGGTCCCGGCGGAGTTGGCGTTCAGCATCGGACTGGCCCTCGGCGGCGTTCTCATCAACCTCGTCGTCGGCGTCCCCATCGCGTATGCGGTGTCTCGCTACGAGTTCCCGGGCAAAGAGTGGGTCAACGCCATTTCGGTGCTCCCGCTCGTGCCGGGCGTCATTCTGGGCGTCGCGTTCCTCCGTGCGTATCCCGACCTTTCGGCGACGAGTTTCGGGCTCATCGTCGGCTACTCGCTCCTGAAAGCGCCGTTCATGGTGATGGCGGTGCAAAGCGAGTTCGAGTCGATGCCGCTCCGACAACTGGAGGAGTCCGCCCGCTCGCTGGGCGCGTCGTGGCCGCGGACGTTCCTGACGGTCATCGTGCCGAACGCCCGCTCGGGCATCGTCTCGGGAGCCATCATCTGTTGGGCGCTCGCGGCCGCGGAGTTCAACTTCTCGTACATCGTCTGGGCGAAAGGCACCCAGCCGCTCGCGCTCTTCTTGCAACGACACATCTCGAACAGCTCGTTCACCAAGGCGGCGGCCGCCGTGTCGATGTTCTTTTTCATCATCGTCGCGGTCACCCTCCTCCTACAGCGAGTCGGTCGCCGCGGATTCGACACCAGAGGTAGCTAATGGCAGACGTGACACTAAACGCGGTCCGAAAGGACTACGACGACACGACGGCGCTGGACGGCGTTTCGCTCACCGTCTCGGACGGCGAGATTCTCGGCGTGCTCGGCCCCTCGGGGTGCGGGAAGACGACGACACTTCGCACCGTCGCCGGTTTCGAGACGCCGACCGACGGCACGGTCAGGTTCGACGGCGAGGACGTGACGAACGTCCCCCCGGAGAACCGCAACGTCGGGTTGGTCTTCCAGGAGTACGCCCTGTTCGACAACATGACCGTCGCCGAGAACGTCGCGTTCGGGCTGAAGATGCGAGGCGTCGGGAAGCGCGAGCGACGGAACCGGGCCGGGGAACTGCTCGAACTGCTCGACATCGGCGAGATGGGTGACCGCGACCCGACGACCCTCTCCGGCGGCCAACAACAGCGCGTCGGGCTGGCTCGCGCGCTCGCCATCGAGCCGAACATCCTCCTCTTGGACGAGCCGATGACGGGGCTCGACGCCCAGCTAAAGGCGCGCCTGCGGACCGAAATCGGCGCGCTACTGGCGGAGTTGGACGTCACCGGCCTCTACGTCACCCACGACCAGGAGGAGGCGATGGTGATGTGCGACCGCGTCGCCGTGTTGAACGAGGGCCGCGTCGAACAGGTCGGCACGCCCCGAGAGATATACGAATCCCCGGCGAACGAGTTCGTCTCGGAGTTCGTCGCGCTCGACGCGCCCGACCTCCCGTTCGTCAGCTGGTGATTCGACCGTGGCGACGCGACTCCGACGGCGTCCGGCGGGAAGTGCGGAAGGCGATAGTCGCGGTCTACGTCCTCGAACTGCTGTTGCTGTCCGCTTTCCGGCGTGAAAGCGCTGTTTGCCGGCCGCCCCCGACTTCGTCCTCCTCGCGTTCATGCTCGTCGGCGATACCGTCGAGAGTGTGTTCGCGAGCGGGTGGCTGACCTCCCGCGTTTCGGCGACCGACTCGTCCGCCCACGGCCGACTGACCGGCGAGCCACAGTGGGTGGCGTCGGTCGGCGTGAGAACGTTCGAGGAGAGCGTGAGTCGTGAGTAGCGCTCGATGAGACCGCCCGCAACGACCCGGAACGGACTACCCTCGCGAATGTAACGAGTAGGCGATGAGCACGACGCCGCAGAACTGGAACAGCCGCGTGACGAGCGTGAGCGGCTGTTGGTACTGGAGGCCGATGTAGCCCTGACGCAGGAGCACCGAGCCGACGAAGGCGACGCCGAACGCGACGGCTGTGAGGAAGAACAGGCCCGCGGAGAGCGCCCGCATCGCCCGGCTGTCGTGACGGCGGTAGCCGCGATAGGCCTGATAGCCGACGTAGCTCCCGACGAGCGTCGACCCGAAGGCGAGCGCGACGATGAGCCAGTCGAGGACGGCCGACAGGGTCGCCATCTCAGAGGTCCTCCCACATCCGTTTGAAGCGGTCGGCAGTGTCGGTTTCCGCCTCGCCGGGGAACGACTCGCCGTCGGTGCGCGTCAGGGACGACTCGAACGACCCGTCATCCAGCTCCACGGAGAACTCGGAAAGCGTGGCGGTGTAGACGCTGTAGTGGTTGTTACTGGTTCGAATCTCGGTCTGTTCGTCGAGGAGTCCGTACGCCTGTAATCGTTCCACCCGGCGGTAGACCGTCGGTTTGGACATCTCACACTCGTCGGCAAGCTCTTGTGCGGACATTGGTCTGGTACTCGTCGCTTCGAGGATGTCCCGGGCGTACTCGTCGCTGAGGAGGTCGAGAACGTCACCCAGCGCCGGATCCTCACTCACGGTGGTCGAATGACTGCCCGTCGGACTAATAGGCCCACGGGTTTCCACCCCTGTTGGTCGCGGCGACCGATTCGGAACGGGGGTTCGGTGGGGTTGTCGAGATAGCACGGTGGTTCGGGGTAGTACGACGATACTGCGGGAGCGTACGGCGATGCTGTGGAGGGGCTGTCGCGTCAGCGATGGCCGCGATGGGTGCCGAAGTGCTGTCAGAGGGCACAGTACGGTACTGCTCGGGAGGGCAGTCCGATGTCGGTGCGGCGGGACCCATCGCAGTTCGACCAACGCGCTGGCATATAATATAAAAAGGGGGCCAGTTTCTGACCCAGAAACTCGCGGGGTTTCAGGCGGGACAACCGACCGAGCGGCCGACTTCGACGAGGCGGTCCGTCTCGACGCCGGTCCCGCGGACGGTGTAGCCGTAGCCGTCGCAGTTCCACGACAGCGACGTGGTCGGTCCGTAATCGATAGTCGCCGGCCGACCGCCGACCGTCGCGTCGCGCTCGTCGCCGTCGATGTCGAGGGTGTAGTTGAACTTCGCCATCGTGAGTTCGCGGCCGCCGGCGGCGTAGCGGAGTCCGACCCCGTCGATGCGGCCGGTCGTCCGCGTGGCGTAGACCAGTTCGTACGCGGGCGGGACCGTCGGCTCGGGGACCGAAATCGAACTCCGCGCTTCCAAGTCGGCCCTGCTCCGGAACCACTCCATGCTCGGCGTGTCCGCCCGCTCGACGGTCGTGTTGGCGTCTATCTCCGGACGGAACGCGTCCGCGGACACGGCCGCGTCGAACGTGACGTTCGTGTACGTCGTCGTCACCGAGCGCCGGGTCCCATCGGCCGTCCACGCCGTCTGTTTGCGGAGCGGGTAGAACCGCTCTGCGTCGAGCCACAGCCGCTGGTGGTAGCCCGCCTCGCTCCGGTTCGTCTCGGGCGCGATTTCGATGACGTACGCCTCGCGCCCGCCGACGGTGTCGGTCTCGACGAACTCGACCGCGTAGCTACGGTTCGCGTCCGCATCCGGCGCGACACCGGCGTGTCGCGGCACGACGGGAAGCGGCGACACGCCGATTGACTGCGGGCGACCGTCGCCGTCGGTCAGCCCCGCGGCCGCGACGAGCAGTTGGAGCCGTTCGGCTGTCCGTGGCTGTGTCGGCGGCCCCGTCAGGTTGATGGCGGTCACGGCGTCTCGGTCGGTGTCGTGAAGCCAGAGCGTCGACCCGTTGGAGATCTGTCGGTCGTACCGTCGATTCGCCGCGTCTCGGAAGTTCACGCGCTTCCGCTCGCTCTCCGGAACGAGCGCCACGTCGGCGACTGTCCGAGACCTGACGGTGTCGTTGGCTCGAATCTCGACCGTCTGCGTCCCGGTGAGCGTGTCGATGCCGCGGTAGCGCTCGGTCACGTTCGCGTCGACAGCGGGGCTCGCGTCGCCGATTGCGCCACCTGTCGTCCAGAGGACTGCGGGGAGCGCGACGGCGACGAGGACGAACACGGCGAGCGTGCGTCGGTTGAGTCGGAAGGGAGGGCGAGTCATGCTGAGTACACCCTGACAGGGAGTTCGACTGCGTGTCTGGGAGCCGACGGCTAAATACTTCTGGACGCCGGGGCCACGAATACCAACGGGCCAACTGTTACGCGCGTCGCGGGCGCATTCTCCTCACAGTGCTTGCACAGTTTCCCCCTCGAACCGCCGGGGAGTTTATGCGCGTGGGGATGGTATTCAACCAATAATGTCAAGCGAGCGGATGAAGTTGCTCGAACACGTCGAAGCCGACCTCATTCTTCGAGAGTTCTTTCAGGAAGTCACTGAGTACGCGATATTTCTCCTCGACGCGGACGGGTTCGTAGCGACGTGGAACGAGGGCGCGAGACGCATCAAAGGGTACGAACGCGACGAGATTATCGGCCGCCATCTGTCCGTGTTTTACCCCGACAGCGGCGACGGTACGCCCCCCGAGACGGTGCTCTCAATCGCCGAATCCGAGGGGAGTTACGAGGAGAAGGGGTGGCGCGTCCGGAAAGACGGGTCCCACATCTTCACGCACGTGACCGTCCGCGCGCTGTACGACGACGCCGAGGAACTCAAGGGTTTCACGAAAATCGTCCGGGATATCACGGAGACCTACGAGTACCGACAAGAACTGGAGCGAAGCCGAGACCGACTCGAACGCACCGAGCAACTGGCCGATATCGGCGGGTGGGAAGTCGACTACGAGAGCGACGACCTACAGCTGACCGATGGAACCAAACGGCTGGTGGATACCCCGCCCGACACGGAACTGACGCTCGACGAACTCAGAGACCACTTTCACGAGGACGACCGCGCGACCGTCGACGAGGCTATCGAGGGCGCGCGAACCGACGGCGAGCCGTTCGACATCGAGATACGAGTGATAACGGCGACGGGGCGAACGCGGTGGGTCCAAGTCCGCGGCGAGCCGACGGGCGACCGGACGACCGTCCGCGGCGCGGTGCGCGATATCACGGACAGAAAGGAGCACGAAGAGCGGCTCACGGTGCTGAACCGCGTGCTTCGTCACAACCTCCGCAACAACCTCAACATCGTCAGCGGCTACGCGCGGGAGCTACGCCGAGATCTCGACGCGGTCGATATCTCGGCGATGGGCGACGCCGACCACGAACAGTTACACGAGACACTGGAGAACATCAGCGAGACGACCAAGGGTATCGACACGGAACTGCGGACGCTCGACAAGTTGGTCGACGCGGCGAGCCAGTTCTCGGCTGAGGCGATGGTGTCGAAGACGAACCGAATCATCGAGAACGCTGATGGGCTCATGTCGACCGGCGAGAAGGCTCGTCGGTCCGAGAACGTCGTGAAGGAGAGCGCCGAGAGACGCCCAGTTCGCGTTGACGACGTGTTCACCGACCTCAAACAGACCTACGAGCAGAAATACCCCGAGGTAGAGATTCGACTCGAACTGGGTGAGCAGACCGTACTCGCGGGCGAACACTCGCTGTACCTCGCGCTCGACGAACTCGTACAGAACGCCATCGTCCACAACGGCGAGGACTGTCCCGTGGTCGCGGTCGCGTCGCGCCGCCTCTCCGGCGAGCGGGTCGCAATCACGGTCGAGGACAACGGCCCCGGCATCCCGCGGACCGAACGCGAGATTCTGAAACGCGGCAAAGAGACCCCGCTGGCACACGGGAGCGGGATTGGGCTGTGGACCGTCCACTGGTTCGTCACGCAGTTCGACGGCGAGGTTTCCATCGCGGACCGCGTCGAAGGCGGGTCGACGGTCGAAGTGAGGCTCCCCACGCCGGAGCACTGACGCGGCCGAGTCGGTCTCGCCGACCGAGGACGCGAGCCGACGACCTTAGACCGACCCGATGTCCTCTTTCTTCCGCATGAGGTAGAGGAAGTACGGTCCCCCGACGAGGCCGGTGATGATACCGACCGGGAGTTGAATCGGACTCAGCGCGAGTCGAGCGCCCACGTCGGCACCGACGAGGAGCGCCGGACCGAGGAACGCACAGCCGATTAGGAGCCGCTTCGAGTTACTGCCGACGAGGTTCCGAACCATGTGCGGGACGATGAGACCGACGAAGCCGACCAGTCCCGCGACAGCTATCGCCGCGGCCGTCGAGAGGATGGCGATACCGGCGACGCCGAAGCGGACTTTCTCGACGGGCATGCCGAGCGACTGCGCGGTTTCCTCGCCGAGGAGGAGCACGTCGAGTTCTTTGGTGACTGCGAGCGCGAGTCCGAGCGAGACGAGAGTGAACGGGAGCGCGATACGCACCTGCGCCCAGTCGGTTCCGAGCAGCGACCCGGACAGCCACGCCTGCGCGGACATCACGACGCCGAGGTCGTTGATGAAAAAGAACATCGCGCGCTGGACGGAGCCGAAGACCGTCCCGACGACGACGCCCGCGAGGACGAGTCTGACCGGCGAAGTGCCGTTTTTCCACGCGATGAGGTAGACGAGGAGGAACGCGATTGCACCTCCGACGGCGGCGAGTACCGGCATGAGCGGGAGGAGTCCAGACAGGAACGTCAGCGTGACGAGCACGACGAGACCCGCCCCGTCGCTGATGCCGAGGACGTACGGACTCGCCAGCTCGTTTCGGGTGACGACTTGGAAAATCGCGCCCGAGACCGCGAGGTTCGCGCCGACGAGGACGCCGACGAGAATCCGCGGCAGGCGGATGTTCCAGACGACGAACTGGCGTTGGGTGAACCACTCGGGGATGTCGCCGCCGAGCAGGAACGCTCGCCAGACGTCTGCGTCGAACACGACCGTCGAGTCGAAGACCGCGCCCCACGCTTCGGCGAGCGTGAGGGGGTACGCGCCGAAGCTCACTTGGAGGAGCGTCGCCCCGAGAAGGACCGCGAGGCTCCCGACGATGACGAGGGCGAGCATCGAATCGGCGTACCGGTCGCGCCACCCCGAGCGAACCGCACCGACCGCGTCTGTGACCTTGCTCATCGGGCGTCAGAAGTTCCCGTTGACGATGTCGACGAGGCGCTCGCGGTCGAAGAGCTGTTCGTCTTCGGGCACGTCGCCGACCGCCCCCGGCCACTCGCCGAACTGGTCGGGATACACCATCTTGGCGACGGCCTCCGTCGAGAACGTATCGACGATGGGGCCCATATACTGCCCGCCGCTCCGGATGAGGTTGCCCTCCTGAACGGCCGTGAGCCGCTGTCCGCTCTCGTTGTTCTCGAACGGCTCGACGACGGTGTCGACGAACTCCTCGTGGGTCGAGGAGGTGAGTGCACCCACCGCGCCGATGTAGTCGGGGTCGACGTTGATGAGCTCCTCGTAGCCGATGGGTCCCTCGGGGTAGCGCCCCTCGAAGGCGTCTTTCATGCCGACCCGGACGTACGATTTGGTGTTGTTTCCGAGGCGGTGGAGGGGTGCGACGCGGAACTGACCGGAGTCGGGGCTGACGCCGCGCCAGATCGCGGCGACGGTGGGCCGTTCGTCCTCCGGGGGGAGACCGGATTCGATAGTGCTCATGAGGTCGTCGTGGAACGACTGCCACGCTTGGAACTGCTGTTGGCGCTGGAACACCGTGGCGACCTTCTCGAACGCCTCGTAGAGCGTGTACGGGTTCGGCTCGTTGCTGACGGCGGCCGTCGGGGCGAACCTGAGGGTCGTGCCGAGGAAGGGCCCGGTCTGGGATTCGACTTCCTCGTAGTCCGACTCGTTCCAACTGACGTAGCGGCCGAGCGTGGCGCGGGCGATGAGCCACACGTCGGCGTCGGCGGCGTAGAAGTTCTCCTTGTCGAAGCCGGACTCCGCACCGCTCGCGAGCTTGGTGATTCGACTCTCGTCGAATTCGAGACCGAGGAGGTCGTAGAACTTGAGTGGCGCGCGTTCGAGGCCGGTGGTCGCACTCGGATGGATGCCGAGCGCCATCCCCATATCGAGGAAGGGACCGGAGACGACGCCGTACGTCTCCGGCACTGCTTCGAACGTGTACGGGTCGTTCGGCTCTATCTCGACGGTGTACTGTGAGGCGTTCTCGGTGGTCTGTTCGGTCGCCGACCCCGTGGGGGTCTCGGTTTCGGATTTCTCGGGGGTCGTCGACTCGGAATCCGCGCTCCCGCCCGCGGTACAGCCAGCGAGCGCCGACGCGAGGAGTCCTGTACTTCCTGCGAGTATCTGTCGTCTTCGGACCATATTATTTAGGCCTGCCTAAAGACTGATAATCGTTTCGAACTTTAGGCAGACCTAATAATTATATATCGCACGACGATGTCGGGTCACGACCATATTCCGAGCTCAGATATAATGATTATAACTGTGGTATCTGTCGTCTCCGACTCGGTTTGTCCCGCTGGTGAGTGGTCGAATTATCAGACACGATTGCTAACTTCTCTCGCGCCGTTTTCGACGTTCCTCTCAGCTCTCCCGCGGGGTATATTCGGCCGACTAGAGCCACTATATCTGAGTAATCCGAATAATCTGAATTTCCCAAGCCACCTCGAGTTGTGGATTATGTGGATAGTCTACAGTACTCCGGTAGTGTCGGTACTGTCGATACGGTGTCTCCCGTCGAGTGGGCACATAATTCGGCACCTGGCTATTATTTACCAAGTTCACATTATCCACGTATTCTGCATAATTTACCCGAATTGCATTATCTGCATCACCCAGTCTTGGACTGCTTCTCCGTGGCCGCGGATTCGGGCGCGTCGAAGTCGGCTGTCTAAACGTGCATAACGAGGATACTATAAATAATTCAAATTATTCCAATTATCTGAGAAGTTCAGCTAACCGTAATTCTGTAGCCCGTTCGTCGCAGTCGAGTCGTGGTATCCACTCAAATGAGAGTAGATACATGATCTGTCTGATTCGAATTATCTCTATAATTTCTATTATCCAGATTATCCTTTTATGATCGGTCGACTGGCGGCCCACAGCCGGATACTGCCCATATATAGATACTGTGAATTATCTGGGTTATTCTGATTGCTCGGGTGTCCCGGAAAATGCACCTCTTTGAGGAATCCAGTGGCTTTTGATTCTCCGGAGAACTCTGCTATCCCAACATATCGAAATAATTCACAATATTCTAATAATTTGAATAATTTGGATAACTCGACGAACCCGGATTACTACCGACGGCAGACTCGAACGAGACGCCCACACCACAGACAGGTGTGTTTGAATTTTGCAATTGTGAGGCAAACGGCACTGTCTAGTTAGTGACCTCCTCAACCGGCGTTCGTCCGTCGAGCGATTGATGCGGTCGGTGGAAGTTATAGTATTGCGCAAATTGTATGAACCACTCGCGGACGCTTCCATGGCCTCCCACGAATTATGGAAGCGGTTGACTCGCATTTTGAGAGTCTGAAACCACTTTTCGATGAGGTTTCGCTCGACGTAGTCAAGCCGACCGTTCAATCCTAATCGAAAGATTGCAGTCTGATAGCAACCATCAACGAGAAACACAGCGTCTGAAAGATCGTGTTTCTCTGAGAGTCGATGGAGAAACGCAGCAGCCGGATCAGTACCATGTCGTCCGAACAGTTCGACGTCAAGAATCAGCTTCGTCTCGATGTCTATTGCAGAGTACAATCAAGACCACTCGCCATTGATTTTGACAGCGGTCTCGTCGACCGCAACCCGATTCGGCTTCGCCTCAGGCGGGTTGTGGCCGCTGTCAGCCAGTCGATGTACCAACTGCCAAACAGCTTGATGAGAGCGTTCAACGCCGAGTAATCGGATGATTTCTTTTGTCTCTCTGAGTGAACAGCCGTCCAGCTTCACGCTCCCAAATTTCTTTTAAATCCGTCTCAAAGCACTCGCTGAGCAGGTCTGCGAGCTTCATCCCAAACCAACTCAACGACCTGCTCGTTCCGCAAACTGGCTTAACTAGACAGTGCCAAACGGTAGATCTTGTTCGGTCAGCTAGAATATCATTTATTCAATACTTACTTTAGCTCCACTACGGATCTGGCTAACTTGGTGGATACATAAAACTTCGTCAGACAATAGGCATGAGTTCTAAAGAAGTCATTTCTGGAGTGTTACAGCCTCTCGTGCACATATACGGTTGTTACGTCCGATTTGCTCTCATTTCATTTCTTCCCCCACTCTCTTCTCACGGTTTTACACATCGATGACGGGGGGTCTTCAATCTCGACCTCGATGAACGCATCAGTCGTCGCGGTGAGTGTGTCGGAATGGCTCGCGAATTGCCTCTCTACTCATCAAGCCCACCGTGAAAGACTATTTTTGGACTGTTTCAAACGTCTTGGAGTCGTAACCGAACCTACTACGATGTCCCTCTCGAACAACCCCTGTATAATCTGGAACCGCAGGCAACTCGAACGCTCGATTCTTAGGTCTCGAGTTCGCGGAGGTAGATGAGACGAGTGGGCCGGAAACGGTCGGCACGGGCTGGAAGAGGACTGACACGGCGAACCCAAGAATGACGGTGTCTCCGGCAGTGGCTCAATCGTCACCGGTGAGCGTCCACGTTGAGGTGAACTCGTTGACGTCGCCGTCGTACGCCGACCGGTCGACCGTCGGCGTCCCGGAGCCGTCCGGTCCGTCGGGGCCATGACGAGCGCGGTGGAGCGCGTCACAGACGGCACCCTGGCCGCCCATGTTTACGCTCGCGAGCCGGGAACGCTTCTGGACTACGTCGAGTTGGTCTGCCGGGATCGGATCGCCCTCCGGCGTGAGGAACAGCGTGTCGTCGTCGTCGGTCACGTGACCGCTCGTCGTGACGCGGTCGAGGTAGTCGGCGATCGGTTCGGCGTCGACGACGATGAACAACCCTCCGATGTCGACGTGCGCCTCCTCGCCTGCGAGTGTCAGGTCCGCACGGACGAGCGAAACGATCTGTTCGGGATCGACCCCGGCGTCGAGGAGTGTATAGACCGCCTCGCGCTGTCTCGAGACACGGGCCTTGTCAGCGATTGCAGTCCGGACTGCCGCGACGTCGCCGTCTGCGTCCGGGAACGTCTCGCCGAAGCCGTCCCGGGCGTTCACCCCGGTCGTTATCTCCTCACTGTGCATGTGGTCGCACAGCACGATCCGCGCCATCCGGACCCAGTCGAGCGACTCAACCTCGTCGCGCGCGTCGGTCGCCATCATCCACGCGAAGGCGGGCGAACACCACGCCGTCGGGAGTGTGAACCGGACTTCGACACGGCCGCCGTCGATATCGACGGCGTCGATGTAATCGAGTTCCACGATGGACCGGGCCAACTCTGGGTCCTCGACGCGGTCTAGCCGCTCTCTGACAACTGCCGTGCGTTCCGCGTGGCCGTCGGCATCGTTGCGACTCCCCGCCATCAGTCCGCTGTGGCCTCCGGGTCGCCTCCGTAGTGGGCTTGGAGATCGAAGCGCTCGGTGATATCGTCGTCGCGGAACTGCCGTTTTTTCTCCTCGATGTCGATGTCGTACAGTTCTGCGGCGTTCTCGCCCATGATCTTCTTCATGGTCTCGCCGTCGAGTTCGACGCCGTACTCCTTTTTTTGCTCGTCGGTGAGCTCAGCGTTCATCACCTGCTCAACGAGCCAGTCCGGATTCCACAGTGCGTAGTCGGAGCCGAACAGGATGCGGTCCTCCCCGAGCCAGAAGAGGAGTTCGCCCATGATCTCACCGAACTTCCGCTCGCGGTGGGTCGACATCGCGGAGGCGACCGCGAGCCCGCCGTACACGTTGGGCTCTTGGGCCGCAATCCAGCAGAAGTCGTCGAGCCGCGGAAGCCCGACGTGGTTGACGATGAAGTTGAGTTCGGGGAACGACGACGCCGCGTCGTCGATGTCTTTCACGTCGAATGCGTCCCGGTTGAGCGGGCGAATCGTCGGCCCTTTGTGCGCGTTGATGTTCTCGATGCCGAGCTCTGCGCACTTCTCTAAGAACTCGAAGGCCTCGTCGCTGTCGAGGCGCCACCCCTTCGACTCGCCGCGCCACTCGGCGGTGTACAGCTTCACGCCGGGGATGTCGTACTCCTCTTTGAGGTGTTCGAGGTAGCGGAGCCCCTCTTCACCGTCACGAGGGTCGAAGCTCCCGTTGAGGATGAACCGCTCCGGGTACTTCTCCGCGAGTTCGGCGTTCTGTTCGGTCGTGTTGAACCCCTCGTCGTAGAAATCGTCGAGGTAGGTCGGCTGGAAGATGGCCATGTCCGCCGCCGCGTTCCCGAACAGGTCCTCGGTCATCTTGTCAGTGCCGTAGTGTCGGTACGTGTCGATGTCCCACTGCTTCTCCTCCGGGGTGAACCCGGTGTGGTAGTCGTAGAAGCACTGGAGGAACTGCTCGCCACCCTCGTGGATGATGTTCTCTTGCCGCGCGTCCCACAAGTGGACGTGGCCGTCGATGACGAATATCTCCTCGCCGTCCATCTCGTACATACGAGTTAGTGTGAGTGTCGGTACCATATAACTATAAGGATCGTTCAGGTAAATCACTCACACGTTTCCGCGTTTAGTCGGCGGTCCGCGGAGTCCCCTCCGGAGTCCCGCCCCCGGGCGGCCGCGACGGGGACGCAATCACAACGAACGTTTATGATGGATGCTACGAGATAGCTACTCACATGCGAGCAGCCAGACTACACGAGTACACCGACGACATGAGCGAGGGGCTCACGATCGACGAGGTAGACCGCCCGGCGGCGAGCGGTCCGGACGACGTGATCGTCGAGGTGGAGGGCGCGGGATGGTGCCAGACGGACAACCACATCATCGAGGGGATGTGGGCCGAGTACGTCCCGCAGGAGCTGCCGCTGACGCTGGGCCACGAGAACGCGGGGACGGTCGTCGAGACGGGCGAGGACGTCGAGATCGTCTCCGCCGGCGACCCGGTGATCTGCCACCCGGTCCAGACCTGCGGCACCTGTCGCCCCTGCCGGCTCGGCGAGACGATGCACTGCGAGAACAGCGCGTTCAACGGGCTGACTCACGACGGCGGCTTCGCCGAGTATCTCCACACCAGCGAACGAGCGGTCATCCCGCTGCC
>ENA-ORDC01001476-ORDC01001476.1-marine-metagenome-genome-assembly--contig:-NODE-1476-length-17154-cov-5.862388_pt1 | contig 17154 bp, 20 predicted proteins | sample MGYA00237783_ERZ508515 | MGnify/ENA primary metagenome ERZ508515 (study PRJEB26186, sample SAMN06268792) | marine metagenome | isolation source: Eden Landing Ponds, San Francisco, CA, USA | place... | reverse complement strand
CCGGTCGTCCGCGAATTCGGCGCGGGCATCGTCTCGTGGGCACTTCCGTTCGGTCTGAGCGTCTCTTCGGACACTCTGTACACAGTCGCGGCCGTTGCGCTCGTCCCGCTGGTACTGGCACCGATCGGGGCATACCGGTACGCCGTGCGGCGCTTCGATCACTATACGCTGGCCTGACCGCTATGGACGAGACCACTCGAAATATCGTCCGCAACGCCGTACTCATACTTGGCCTGGTGCTGTTCGGCGGCGGCGCCGGAGCGTGGGCGATCGACTACCGGAGTGACCGGTCGCCGCCATCGGCTATGCGCTGCTCATGCTCCTCGCCAGTTCGTCCTTCGTCGTCGACGTCGACCAGTGGCAGATCGCGACAGGAGAGTCGATCACCGGCGTCGTCGGGATACCACTCCGGTTCGGCGGACTCGGTGGGCTCCTGGCAACGGTGCTCCGAGCGCGAATCACGGGACAATAGGAATTTCCGAGGACTGCGACGGTCGGAAGCCGACGATACGTCTATCCGCCCGAACTGTCGTTCTTGCTGATACTCTCTCGCCGAATGAGAACGACGGGATGGCTCTATCGTTCTGACGCGCGAATCGTCGAACGTGGGAGTACATGTCATCACAGACGTCGACCACAGACGCCGTAACTGAAGTATCATCCCCGAACGTGGAGACGCGCCGCTGGGCGGGCGTGCGACTTCTACTTGGAGCGATGTACCTGCTCGGAGCAGTCGCCCACGTCGCACCGGGTCTATTTGCGCCTGACGTGTACGAGCAGTTTGCCGACCAGGCGTTACTCGGAGCGTACACGGATCTCTGGCGGTCAGCAGTAGTGCCGAACTTCTGGTTTCTCCAGCCGCTTGTCACGCTCTTCGAGTTCGGCCTGGCGGCATTGTTGCTCTGGCGAGGATCTGCCGTTCGGCTCGGCCACGCCGCGGGTGCCATGTTCCAGACCGGATTGATACTCTCGGGGCCCGGTCAACGCGGTACTCGATGGGATTCACGTCGCCGCCCTCGCGGGCGTCCTCGAAGTTGTTGACGAGGTTCTTGATCGCGCCGGGGACTTCGTCGGCCGGGACGCGCATCTCCACCCAGTCGGCGAAGCGCGGGTCGTCGCCGAGGCCGCCGCCGAGACCGATGTCGAGCGCCTCGACCGGTTCGCCGTCCTTTCGGGTCTTCATTCCGCGCAGGGAGACGTCGGCGATCTGGGGCTGAGCGCAGGAGGCCGTACAGCCCGAGAGGTGGATGTGGAAGTCCTTGTGGTCCTCAGGCAGTTCGACGTTGTCCTTGAGCCAGCGGGCGTAGCGGACCTGACGGTTCTTCGTCTCGACGATAGAGAGCGAGCAGTACTCCGTGCCCGTACAGGCGATGGAGCCGCGCATGAACGGCGACGGCTCGGGGGAGTAGTTCTCAAGGAGGGGTTCGCTGGTGAACTCGTCGAGGTTCTCCTCGGGCACGTCGGTGACGATGATGTTCTGGCGCTGGGTCAAGCGGACCTCGCCGGAACCGTACTCGTCGGCGAGTTCCGCGAGTTCGAGCACGTCGTCGGCGCCCATGCGGCCGACCAGGACGTTCAGGCCGACGTAGTAGTTGCCGTCTTTCTGCTCGTGAATCCCGACGTGGTCGTTGTGCCCGTCCTGGGACCCGGTGTTGTAGCTGTACTGGTCGCGCATGTCTTCGCCGGCGGTCGGCAGTTCGAAGTCAACGAACTCCTCCTGCAGGACCGAGCGCATCTTCTCGGGGCCCCACTCGTCCATGAGGAACTTGATGCGGGCGTTGAAGCGGTCCTCGCGGTCGCCGTACTCGCGGAAGAGTGCGGACATGCCGTGGGCCACGTCGGCGGCCTGCTCCGGCGGCACCCACACGTCGATATCGCGGGCGAGGCGCGGTTCCTTGCGGGAGAGGCCGCCGCCGATACGGACGTTGAAGCCGAGTTCGCCGTCCTTCTCGGCGGGTTCGAAGGCGAGGTCGTTGATGTCACCCTGGCCACAGCCTTCGTCACAGCCGGCGATGGCGACTTTCCACTTGCGCGGGAGGTTTGCGTAGTCGTCGTTGCCCTTGAACGTCTCGTGGAGGTCCTCGGCGACGGGCCAGGCGTCGACGTGCTCGTGCTTGTCCTTGCCGGCGACGGGACAGCCGACGATGTTCCGCCAGGAGTCACCACAGGCCTGCTGGGTGCCCAGGCCGACGGCTTCGAGTTTCTCGAAGATCTCCGGGATGTCCTCCAGCTTGATCCAGTGGAGCTGGATGCTCTGGCGGGTCGTCCAGTCACAGTAGGCCTCACCGAACTCGGGGTTGTCGGCGGGACCGGTCGCGTACTCCTTCGCGACTTCGCCGATGACTTCGAGCTGACCGGGCTTGATGACGCCGTTCGGCGTCCCGATACGCATCATGAAATAGGACTCCTGGCCGGAGCGCTGGTGGTACAGGCCCCACCATTTGAAGCGCTCGAACCAGGCGTCGTGTTCGTCCTCCGGGATGGCGTCCCAGCCCTTCTCTGCGAACTCCATCAGATGCTCCCGGATCTCGTTACCGTAAACCTCGTCCTTCCATTTCTCGACTTTACTGGGCATAGCTAATGTATTCTCCCACAAGTCTCACAGACTTATACACCACACTTTGCCGTCAACCGTCTCCCCCACTCCCCGAAACAAGAGATTATTGCCTACTCTTCGGGGCGGGCAAGCCGGGTTCGCTTCTCCGGGAAATGGACGCTCTCGTGGACAACACCGTGGAACTCGCCGGAATCGGGGTCTACGACGCGGCCGACCGTCAACCAGTCGGTAACGCCGCTTTCACCGCAGGTGATACACTGTCCGGCTATTCGCGCCTGAATATCCGGATAATCGACGCCCACTTTCACGAACCCCTCCGCGAGGAAATCCGTCGTCTCACACCCACAGAAGTCGCTTCGAGCCAACAGCCACAGGTCCGAGACGTTCACTTCCCGCGAGTCGTTGACGGAAATCCAGGCCCCGTCGTCGAGCTGGTGAACGTCGGTCGTCATTACATCTCATTAGATTCCCGAGACACCTGAGGGCATCGGCGGTCGCAAGTATCACCGGAGCCGAGGAGAAGCCCACGCCGTCGTGCGGTACCTGTGCCCTGTTATCATAGCACACTACCATTCGAGCGCCGTACAAGATATGCACATATGTTGCCTGTAAGCCGCAGTGCGGGCCAAGCTTACATCAGAGTCCGTCCTTAAGATAGTGGGGCTATTACGGAGGAGTACGACATTCCGTGGCGGCCACCCCTGGTCGTCGCTGTGAGAGAAACGATGACGAACGCACACCAAACCCACGACGACGATGCCGAGCGCGAAGAGCCAACGACAGACCACCTCGACAATGTCGAGGACGGCTGTGGCTGCACAGAGATCTGGGAGCACATGAGCGAAGAGCGCGACAGCGAGAGCGCATCCGACGACTGACACCCCTGTACGGGATACTTTTGTGCGGCGCTCCCCAAGCACGTATCGATGCCTGAGGGGCCCGACAACTACGTTCCATCGACCGACCGTGAGTCACCGGTCGGCAAACCGGTCATCCGCGGGGACCCAGCACTCACTGGACAGCGACCCGAGGAGGCCATCGAGTTCGATCCCGACGACCCCGAGAGCCTCGAACTCGCCGCCAGAACAGTCAAGAAATTCTCCGAGAACACCGCCGGAGCAGACGACAACGTGTTCATTCTGCGTGGCGCGGCCGCGTGTGCAGCCCTGGTTCGCGGTGAAGGGTCCTACAAGGCCGCTACGGAACGGGCCGGTGGCGAAGCCTCGGTCTCGTTCATCCGGAAATGGTCCCGCGTGCACGACCTCCCGCGGTCCGTCCGCATTCACGTCGCCAAGGGAGAAATCGCGCCGACGGCGGCCAAACACATCGCCAGGGTCTCCGGCGAGTCCCGCCTCCTGCTGGCGTGGGCCGCCCTGGACCACGACCTTACCGTCCGCCAGATCCGGTCGGTCGCCAGCAGTGTCAACGACGGCGCGTCCGTGGACGCGGCGCTCGCCAGAAAGGGGTACGCGCTGGGCGAGTTGCGGACACAACTCGACCGGGACGCCTACTGTCGACTCCGCCGGCAGGCTGCACTCGATGGGGCCTCACCCGGGGAGGTCATCAGTGAGGCTATCGAGTCGTACTTCGACGACGGACCGTAAGGTCTTAATCGCCACTCCCCCGAGCGAATAGCGAGGGCCGGTAGCTCAGTTAGGCAGAGCGTCTGGCTTTTAACCAGATGGTCGGGGGTTCAACTCCCTCCCGGCCCGTTGTCCTGCGAACGATAGTGAGCAGTGACAACGATAGGTGGGTGTTGAACCCTGGAAGGCACGCGCAGCGAAGCGAGCATGTCTTCCTTCGGTTCAACTCCCTCCCGGCCCGTGCAACGAACCGACGAGCACCGCGAGTCGGTGGGTGACCCGGCAGGAAGGAGTTGAACTCTGGGAGTCGCAGCGGCCGACCAACGGGAGGCCGACCGTCTCCCTTCGGTTCAACTCCCTCCCGGCCCGTTCCCGTATGAACGACAGTAAATAGTGGCAACACTACGGAGGAGTTGAATTACGCCACGAGCGAACGCAGTGAGCGAAGTGGAGGTGGGTCGTCTCCCTCCTGTCCCGCTGTTCGTAGGGAGAAGCGGCACGTTGGTGAATCGTCCGAGACCGGTTCATTTACCACCGAGACAGCGGATGTCACCAGTATGGACGGAAATACCGGTACAATTCAGCGCGCACTCGCGCAACCGCTGCGCCCGTTGGGCGTGACTGTGGGCGTACTGCTCGTCGTCGCCACACTCGCTGCGATTGCCAGCACGCCGTGGCAGACGTACACGTCGATGGGCGCGGTAATTGTACAACTGGTCGCAGCGGTCATAATGGGTGTGATCGGTGTGGGACTGGCGTACATCAGCTGGGCAGCCGACGCGTAAGTCAGTCGCCGAGAACGGAGCCGAAAACAGGCGTTGGTGTTATCCGCGGACGGGCATGTACGCCATCCCCAGCATCAGCACGGCCGCGATGCCCGAGAGTATCGAGACACCCCAGATGCCGTTCTTGCGCTCGTGGAAGTAGTCCTGCTGGTCGAGTGTCTCCTGATACTGGTCGTACTGCTGAATCGGGACGATCTGGACGGTGCTGTGGTCGGGGAAGTGCGTGAAGAACCGCTGCTCGTTCAGCGTGACGTTCCCACCTTCGGACAGTTCGACTGTATTTTCCCGCGGGGCGAACCATTCGAGCGTCGCGCCGTCGTCGGTCACCTCGGAGATAGTGGTTTCCTGGGTGCCGCTATCGGTCGAGTGCGGGTACGTATCGCCGGTGGTGAACGACACCGTCTCCGGCTCGGGCAGCCACTCGCTCAGCGGGACTTGCGTGCTGTTCGACCGGTAGACAACGTACTCGGTCCCGTTCTGGGTCGCCAGCGTGTTCTGGACCGAGGAGTCTTCGACGAGGAGTGCGCTGACGTTGAGCTCTTTTTCTAGCGTGACTGTGCTCTGGTTGCCGTCTGTGTACACGCGGTAGGTGTCGTTCTGGTAGGTCGTCGTGGCGTTGTGCTCTAATGTCGCCGTATACCGTGACGATTCGTTCGTCCACGAGAGGTCAGCTGCCATACTGCCACCGCCACCGCCGCCGTGGCCGCCACCGCCGCCGCCGGACATGTGGATGTTCGTGGCTGTGTATTCCGTTCCGTCGACAGTGAACGTACTCTCGTTCGTCAGTTCGGCGTCAGCGTCGAGCGACACCGCCGGCCGCTGACTCTCCGCGACGCCGATGTAGGCGTACGCAGCAACACTGATAACGAGGAAGAACGCGAAGTACGCCGCCGCGGCTCGTCGTTGCATATCAGGAGGGTCAGTCGCCGCGCCGTTTAATGATTACTTTTCGAGTGTATTGATAGGCGGGTGGCAGGGGCGTCTCGGCGCGGCGACGGAAGTGTCGATGCATCGCACCGGTCAGGCTGTGTCGGACTCCCCCGCGAGAACGTCGTAGCTATCGAGCGTCCCTGCCATCGACGGGGCATCCGGATCGTCTTTCCGCTGCGTGCCGTAGTCCATCCACACGCCGCTCGTGTAACTGTACATCTCAAAACCAGTGTCAGTCTCGACGACCATGTCGATGACCGCGTCTTCGGGAGCGTCATCGAGAATGACGGCCGACCGAACGTCGTTGTCGTGGTGCATCACCCAGACCGCGACAGCGTCGTCGATTCATCCAGCAAGGCACTGGCTTCCGCCGGCGAGAGCGGACGGTGGGGCCAGTCCTCGACCGGTTCTGGTTCGTCCATACCAGTATGACGGACCGGAACGGCATCGGTGTTCCCCCGTGACGCCGAATCGCTCGTCCGTCAGTCAGCGAAATAGCTGGTGAAAAAGCCAGACAGGAACGACGAAACAGCGACGGCCAGGGCCATCTCAGTCAGACTCCACGGCGCGTCCTCATCGTCGGCCAGCCAGACCGTGATAGCAACGCTGACTACCAGTGAGACGATCCCGTTGAGGAGGTGCTTGCTCTTGAGCAAACTCATATGCCTATTCGTTGGTGTGGGATTCGTATAGAGATTTCCCACGAACGGCGTGTAGCTGGCTGAAGCGTGGCCACTGAACTCGCTTGGTACTGTGTTCTCCGCGGCACAGTTAGCCGTCACAGCAAACCGTGTACCGAACGTCGGAGTGGACAAGCGATTCGACCCTCTCGACGACGCCGTCGACCGTCTCGAACCGCCCGAACTTGCTCACGACCGCACCGTCCGCGCGTAACACGACTGTCCACCGGTGCCCGTCCGGACCATCGTCCCGTTCGAACGCGAACTCACGGTCAGGCAGTCGAGCGACGACTGGGCCGTCGGTAGTGACCGCCCACGACACGTTATCGGCAAGCGCGCTGTCCAGTGCCGTTTCGAGTCGCCGGCCGAGTTTGGCCATCGGTTCGTCCCGTGCGCACATACAGAAGCGTCGGGGTCCAGGAGCATAAGCCGTTGTGACACTACACAACGTTCAAACGGCCCAAACCCGTACTGAAGATGTGACTCAGTCGCTTCTCGTCTACGACGGCAGTACCGACCTGTTCCGGCGCGCTGCCGAGACGGTAACCCGTTGTGCCACGGACATCACGCCCGTCCCTTGGGAATCCGATGCGATTCAGGCGTTCCTCCGGGCGCAGTTCGACGACCCGCCGTTCGCGTTCATTCTGATTGACGGGGAGTCCGTCCACGTCGGCGAAGCGGCCGTGAAGGAAGCGCTGGAGGGGCTCGACGTCGCAGCCCCTGTCGCCCGACTGGCCGAGCAGGTGTATCCCACCGCCGCCGCGCCGTTCGGGCGTGTCGTCCACGGCCAGGTCCCAGCCGACATCCACGGGACCTTTCCACTGGACGAGACGGCGAAAACCCACATCGAATCGCTCCGGCAGGTCCACACGATTCCTGTCGATACAGAGTAATCGAGGCAGTCAGTGGCACGACCGATCAGGGCTAGCACGTCGCGCAGTCGAGTGTCCCGCGAGCACATGTCACCCTTGGCAACGAGTTCAGATGACGTGCCGCCAAGGACGCTATGCGTTGAACAATCACATCGCACTGTCACAGCAGTCTACGTTTTAATCGCAGATACAGCGGGATATCCCGGTCGGTATCACGAACACGTCGCTTGCTTGTCCCGAGCAACCCGATAACGAATGCCAGTACAGCCACGGTGAGCGCCGCATTAATCACACCCAGTGCCACCAGCGGGTGAATGTCATGCATCGCGATAATAACAGTGGGTGGCAGCAAAACGATGTATCGATACTCGGAGACGGTCACCACCTTCTGTTCGCCTCGCGGTGGTGCAGGCGCATACAACGCTGTTGAGTCCGTTTCTCCGCCCGGGACGTCGAGCCATCGGTTCTCGATTGTCGTGCGACCGGACGCGTTAAACACGACGAGCATTGTCACCAGCGCGTCTTCGTTGTTGGCTACAAGCGTGGCTTCGACCGGGTCACCAGGGGCAATATTGCTCCCGGCTGCGATCTCACCGGTCGGGATCTGGTGTGTCGAACTCGGGGCCACCATGGCGATGTTGGCTGGCACAATGATGATTGCGGTCAGAAAGAGCGCGGCGTATCGTGGATCGAAGGTATCCTGCCCGCGCGAGCGCTCTCGTTCGCGCGAGGACCCACTCACGATCCCACTGCCGATGCTTATTGCAAACAGTATCACGCCGGAGACCAGCATCACCGAGCCTGCCTGCCAGGACTCGGCCGCCTGCTCAACCCCGAGGACCGTGGTCACCGCAGTCAGAATGTTCGTGACAACGACGCGGCCGGCGAGGATGGCCGTGCCGAGATTCGGGATCGTCACCACCTGTCCACCGGGTTGCCAGGCGACCGCGACGATTTGGCTTTCAGTCACTGGGGGTTCAGCCCCGTCCTGATCTGTGAACGGGTTCGCATCCCCCCGGGTGATGTATCCGCTCTCAGTTTCGCCGACAACTCGGTGTGTCGTCAGCTCCCCACCGCGAATCTCCTGTGACTGGAACACGATGACATCGCCCTGCTCGATGTCGCCCGCAACCTGCTCCGGAATCGCAACGAAGCCATCGCCTTCCTGAATCGTTGGCGACATACTCCCGGACACGACGAAGCTCAAAAGCACTGGCTGCCCGACCAGTGCACCCACGATAAGTGCCAGAACCAACACGAATCCAGCGAGTGTCAGTCCCCTCACCACATACGTTCGGAGCATACCAGCGTGTCGCTACGCGATGTAGACCAGCAGAATATAAATCGGTGTTGTTCAGGCGAAGAGAGCGACGTGAACTCTGTCATCACGGAATACTGCGTTCCGGGTCGCTACCTGTGCCAGTCGCAAGCGGTGGCTCCCGCTGTCAATATCTATCCCCTGCCGTGGCCGCGAAACTAGAAACAGCACAAACACTGTCGGGGCGATCAGCAATTACGGGACGTGACCAGTCGGTAGCGTTACCCGTCGTTCGAGTCGGGCGTGTCGCCTTCATCAGGATGTGTCGCATCAGCATTCTCGGTCGAGTCGTTGAAAAGCAGGCTAGAAAGCGACGCTGTGTCTTCCGTGACGGGCTCGGTATCCCCTGTCACGGGTGACGCAAGTGGGTCGACAGCCGGTGGTGCCGTGTACGTGTAGATTTCACTGTCGACGAGGACGGCATACCGATCGCCGTCTTCGAGGACCCGCCTGTCGCTGTCGATAGCGATGTCGACGAGGTCGACTAGCGAGTCCGTCGGCACGGGCGTCCGGTCGTCGGCATCCGGAATCCGTGCCGTAGAGATCCACTCATCGAAATCGTCACGCGCGCGCTCGAACTCGTTGCGTGCTCGCTCGCGGTCGCTGACTGCCAGCCAGCCGCGCCAGCGTGCTGTCCCGAGGAAGGCCATACAAAACAGTCCGATCACACAGAGCACAGGCCCGCCGTACAGTTCCAGCCGTGTCGGTTCGATAGTCCGGGTCACCTGCTCGGCCGCGTCGTAAGAACTCGCTCCGGCTGTGGTAGTGCTGACGCGGTAGACACGCTGGCCGGGCACAATCTCGATGCGGTCAGTTCGTGTGTCGGTGAACGCCTCTCCGTCGACCGACGACTCGATGGTCGTGTCGGCGACGAGTAGCACCTCTGTCTGTCCGGGGGCAGCCCCGAGGTCGTTCTGTATTGTTTCGGTACGGTTGAGGATTGTCGGAATATCCACACTGACCGTGGTTGCCGCCGTTTCGCCGTCTTTGACCTTGACAGCATCGAGCGTGTCGAGCGAGTCGCGCGTCTGCCAGTGGACCACCTGGTTCCCGTTTCGCTCCTCGACCGCGCGGATGACGAGCGACAGGTTCGTCGAGGTAACTGCCGCGTTCCCGTCGGTGTTGTCGTGTGAGACCGTGTACGTGCCGTCGAGTTCGGGCGATGCCGTCGTGAAGTACAGCGACCGGTTGCTGAGTTCCTCACCCGCGCTGAAGACCTCGGTATCACGCGTAACTGTTGCGCCGTGTTCGAACTCGCTTTCCACCGTCCACGTGCCGACTGTCTGTTGCTCGACAACTGTTTCCGCTCCGTCGACGTGGCTGTCGTATGTAATGTATCCGCCAGCAAGCGTCAGCGCCAGTGCAACGAGTAATACCAGTACAAACCACCGGCTAAGCGCGGCGCGAACCGAAACTGAAAGCAGCTTATTCATGTTCACCGTTTACACCCGGTAGTCTGCGATGCGACATGACTACTGGCCTCGTCGGGACCAGCCCACTAGCGTTTTCTGCTTCATTTAATTCGCTGTTGGCCAGATATTGTTTCGTTGCACGCGCTACGGACAGTGTGAGTTGTCGGATGGATACGCTCACAGAACTCAGCCACCGATGCTACCGCCATCGCCGTCTTTGCTTGTCTCGTAGAGATTTTGAACCTGCTCGCCGGTCAGCGCGGTGTCGTAGGCTTTTGGCTCGTCCATAAGGCCATTGAACGGAAAAATGAGGTTGTCATCATCGTCTATCCCGTTGCCTATCCGGAGTGGTTCATTGGACCCAAACGGATCCTCTATGTCGCCACTATATCCATTATTTTTATTGTTCCCATTGTTTCCACTATTCCCATTATTTTTATTGTTCCCATTGTTTCCACTATTCCCATTATTTCCGCTTATATTTACATATACTCTATCTCCAGATGACTCAGATGACCTGTGAGTCCAGACAACATGGGCCCACTCATCTTGAGGAACCGTTGCACCCGTGTCTATCACATTCGTCTTTCCATCTTTCTGTCCGGTTTCTATGCCAATTTCAAATTTATAACCGGAATAAGGTGTGAGGAAGAATTGGTATCCCTCCTCGATGTCAGAATCCCATTTACTGAACAGTCGTGCAAACGGTACCAGAGTATTCGGAATCGAATGTGGTTTTATCCAGACTGAAAGTGAGAAGTCGTCTCCTTTTGTGAAATCTAATTTTGAGCGGTCAGAAAGTTCAATAACATCTCCGAAACCGTCGTAATAGAGCACATTGCCAACTTCACCCGGTCCATACCTAACATCCCCGTATTTTCGACGATTAGCATCATTACCACTCCATTCGTCTGGAACAGTTTCGCCGTCAACTTTCTCGAAGTTCCACCACGAAACCCGGGGATCATCATAGATGAGTTCAACCGTTCGACTCAAGATTACCTCCTGATTGCCAGCGGTGGCAGCAATATCAAGCGTGATATCGTATGACTCGTCGTTAGGACTCTCAGGGAATTTAAGAATGGCTTCGATGCTCTCAGTATCGCCTATATTAATCGTATCTGGCAGGTTTATAAAGCCATTATTATCTTTGAACACGTTTTCTTTCTGAACAAGATTACCACTACTATCCGTGATTTCGATTATGTCCGCATCTATATCGCTACTACTGATCTGAGCGCCCAAGTCGTTGTTCTTTAATTCGATCAGCGATACTGTCTCGCCAGGCCCTCCAATAGAACTTTTTCCGCTGACTCCGAGCAACGGACCGTCAGAACTATCTTCAGTCTTATCAATATTCACCTGACGGTCAGCAGTCACGTCTGTGAACCCACCAGTCCCCCACGTGAGGAGCCCGGCACCGCTACCGATCAGCGCGAGTGCACTCCGGCGAGTCCACTTCTTGCTCATGTTTCAACATCCGGGGGCTTCTCGCCGGCACCCAGACGGAGTTGCTGGCTCTGCCAGACGTGGTACAGCCCGGAGCAGAGAAACAGCATGACAACGAGACCGGCCCACGCGAGGTCAGGGATACTGTCCGGGAACACACCCAGTCCGGCAGCGCCAACGACAGCCCCCGACAGAACCGCCAGGCCGAGGTAGTACTGCCCCCACGGGATGGAGTCTTCCGGCACGACGTCCATGTACACGTCGAGGTCCGCTGCCTGCTCGGTCAGCGTGACCGTCCCGTTGTCGTAGTCAATCACGCCCGCGCGGTCCATCGCGGGCAAGTGTGTCTGTTGCATCGATGTGTACACGCGATGGCGTTCGTTGGACGTAATCTCACCCTGTGTTTTCCCGTTTTCCCACGCCGCCACCTGTTCCGCGATATCTGATAATTCCGAGTCACCGTCCGTCTGCTTCGCTACGTGTAGCGCGTATCGGCGACGGTGATTACTGAGTAACTCAAACACCTCGTCCCGTGTAATCGCGTCACCAGCTCCTATCTGGTTGCTTTGCTTCCCACCCACTGCCATATATAAGAATTGGTCTACAATATAAAAAAGTATTCTGGAATGTCAATGGTAACAAAATTGTATGTAGAATGCGTAGTTAGCAGACAAGGTTCAGGGCCAACGGTTTCAAAAATATCAGTATGAGTCATCTTCAACTATCTTCAGGATGACGAATACACGGAGCGTTCTTAATTGCAGCCTAAATAACAAATAGCTGTGAATGAATATTAGGTTTCAGATACCTAAACTACACTGCTAGTGCTCGGGAGCAAGCTAATGCACCGATCTACTCAGACAGTTATTCGATGTGAATGTCGAGCGACTGGCTAGTATTGTCTGAAGTTGTTGTGTCGACGCTGGCAGGCCTCTTCGCAACACCAGTTATATTGTTATGACCATCTACCGACTGGCCGCCAATAGTAACAGTTGGACCACTACTCGCGGTAAGGTTCGTATCGTTTATTTTTGTAAGAAGACTACTACTGCTTGACGTATCACTTTCGAATCGGACATCAAATTCAGTACCATTAGTATTTGGCACGAACGCAAACAGGTCACTGAAACTAAGCGAGCTGTTCGGTGGGAGTCCCTGGCCGTCCCCGAATACGATCGTCACATCGTTGGCGACAAGGCTTACGTAGTCTGTATCGATGTAGCTGCTGGTGTAGATGCTATCGTGAGACGGGAACAGGTCGGTTCCACTGAAATCAGTATTTGCATCTGGTCCTTTGACAGAAATAGCACTGTCTGCCGTGTTGACGAGCACGTCGACAGCGCCCTCTGTGATTGTGTCTGCGATGTTCCCCTCTTGTCCGTTTCCTGCGTCGTCAACGACTCCCTCCGTAGTACCACTGTCACCGAAGACGTTCACTTCAACCGAGCGTGTTGCACTAACACTCGTAAATGCGCCTGAGCCGAAGAGCGCCCCACCACTGATTGCCAGTCCACCAAGTCCCGTAAGTACGTTTCTGCGATTCATAGTTGATTAGTCAGCACGTTATGGCCGTGCCGTACCAGTTACAACAGTTTCCGGGGACTTACTATTGTGCTGCTTGAGCGGGGTTATAGCCGTGCTTGAGCCGTTAATGGGCGGCATTAACCCCGCTCAGGCACGTCAATAGTAACTGGTGCGCTATCGTTGTGTAGCATAACAGATGAGACTCAATCGACGAAGTGTCCTGCTCGGACTCGGGACAATCAGTGCGACTGTCGGCGGCGCGTTTGGCTCCGGTGCGTTCTCCTCGGTTGAAGCGACGCGGACGGTTAATATAGAGACCTCCGACGATTCAAATGCGCTGCTGAGTTTCGAGGCGAACAACCCAAGTACAACTGATAGTGGAACCCCTGAGGATAATAATAACATTATTTCTACCGAAACCCCGGATGGGTCAGGTGCGTCCGTTATTAAGCTTGAGCAGACCGATCTCAACGAAAAGGCGACGACCACGTTCAGCGATGCCCTCAAACTCAGTAACGACGGAGAAAAGAACGTCGGTGTTTCAGTGAACCCTGATGCAAGTGATGACCCAAATGATCTGATTGGAGACGTTCTGGATATCCAAGATACGAACGGAAATTCAATTGTTGATGGGGGCACCAAGGGAGGCAACGCCGTCAACTTAGACGCCGGTGGGGACATCAATCTTACAATTGTCATTGACCTCCAGAACGATACTGTGGAAGACATTAGTACAATAACTTCAGTTGTCTTCGCAGCACGTCAGGATGATTACAGTAGCTCCCAATAATCGGCCTGTCCTAGAAAGCGAAGAATTAGATCTGGCCGCCTAAGCAGCCAATTTCGTTCACAGTATGAAATGGTACGTCGCCCTTGGGTTCGCGTTCATCGTCTGCGGGACAGTCATGTCCACAGGCGCAGCCCCGCTTTCTGAGCCGGTCGACGAACTCGCCCCGGAGGCTGACACCGGAGTTGCGCTGGCCCCAGCTGACACGCCCAACGGCGACCGCTACGCGTCGTTCGACAGCAACGGCGAGCTTGTCATCTCTGTTGACGTCATTTCCAGCACCAAGACCGTATTCGACGACGTATTTGTTGTCGGTTTTGCGGGTGTCACGGGTAGCGACGAGGCGGCAACGATCCAGATCAAACACGATAGTGAGTGGCTGGACATCTACAGGAATGTAGATTCAGACACACGTGAGTCGGTCGATGAAGCGAGTAACACGCTTACGCTTGATCCAGGCGAGCAAGCAACGCTCGGGTTCACTGTGACGACAACGGCTGATAGCCCGTCGTCCCTCTCTGAGACAGTGACCTACACGATGGAGATCCCGGATGCTAAGTCAAGTGCTGGCGGCGGTGGAGGAGGTGGCGGTAGTGTGGGCGGTGGAAGCGGTGGCGATAGCGGCGACGACACTGATGCAGGCGGCAGCGATGGCGGTGACACTGACGCAGGCAGCGGCGACAGCGGTGACACCAACGCGGGCGATGGTAATGAGACAGATGCAGGCAACGGTGACGGCGACGACACCAATGCAAGCGATGAGAATGGCACTGACAACGGGAGCGGCGACAGTTCCGAGACTGTGACGCCGACTGGCGAACCGACTGAAACACCCGCTAGCGAAGGAAGCGGTGGCAGTGGTACTGGCGACGAGACATCGACCGACGAACCGACTGAGACAGCCACCGACAGCGAAGAGGAAACCGTGGCCGGCGGTGGGGCCGAACCTGCGCCGTCGACACCCGAAGGCCAGCAGTCAACCGAGCCGAGCGGATTCGCGCTCGGCCTCGATCCGGTGTTTGGCATCGGCTGGGGACCGTGGACGCTCATCGCCGGTTTACTCGCTGTAGCGACGAATTACCTCGTACAGACGCGGTATCACGATGTCCTTCCTGTTCTCCAGACGCAACCAAGCGACCGTCGCCATCGGTTCCGCCGCGTCGTCGTCCGCGAAGCGGCGATCGGCCTCGCCGGAATCGTGCTCACAGTGCTTGTCGTGTCAGCGGCTTCGAGCGCTGGCTTCGGTCCAGTCGCGCAGTTGATCACGGCGCTTGTGTTCTCTGCTGCAGTTGGGACGGTAACCGGGTACCGACTGGTCCCAGAACTCGGCGCAGTTCCCGATCTCCAAGCAACGGACGGCCGCACCGAAGAGTAATAAGAACAACCCGAACAATTCCCGGTCGCAGCGCCACTGTGGACCGCAGTAGTACCGCCCCCGGATCCCGACGGAGGGACATACCAGAACAGTCAACCTCCCTGTGTACACGACGAATTCCACCCCTATATCCGCTGATTCAAGCATTCGAACGTCCCAGTTTCCCGCTGCAAAATCAAGTCTGATATCCGTGGCCGAGGGCTTATTTAAGCTAAACGGATATAAGCTCATATTGACGTAGACACCGAGCGACGGCGAGCGAAATCGGCACGGCAGACGTTCTATGAGCAGTTTCGTCTATTTGATGTGATACTTGTTCTCACTTTTCCACTGCTTCTGTGGCTCGGATACGGCCTTCCGCTGGGAGTCCGTGAGTCGCTCGTGTTCAATTATACAAGCCCGACTCTGCTCGCGGCATTTGCCTCAGCGTTCATTCATTTCGAGTTCGGTCACCTGATGACGAACGTCGGATTGTATGTCCTTGTAGTCCCGCTACTATATCTCCTGAGTGTGCTGAGCGGCCGTCAACAGCAGTTCCGGGTTTTTGTTTTTACCGCCCTTCTCGCGTTTCCCCCCGTCCTTTCGTATCTGAATCTCGCAATCGCCAGGTCCTCCGTGACGTTCGGTGCGTCCGGAGTTATTATGGTTTTCGTCGGCTACCTCCCACTGGCACTGAGCGATTACCTCGACACAAACTTCGATATCGGTCCGGGCAACGTAGTCGCGCCAGCCCTGTTCTTTGCAAGCCTGGGGCTTATTTCCGTGTTGAGTCTCCAGTCCGTGCTACTAACGAACCCGACAGTGCTGCTTGGCACTGCTGGCCTGGTCCTGGCTACAGTACTCAGTACAGTGTTGTATAGCCTCTCGGTGTACGAACAGACCAACAACGCACGAACGAAGATCAAGTCTGCAATGCGTGCGACCGGGGACACCGACCTGATATTGCTCACGGTTTTGCTGCTTTTCGTTGTTCCAATCATCGCGTTTCCCGCGAATCCGCAAGTCGACAACGGCGTGCTCAACCTCTACGAGCACTTCCTCGGCTATGCGCTGGGATTCATGACATCTTATATCACTAAAACGCAGCTACGCAGCCTGGATTCGCGCCTATGAGGATAGCTGGGAGCCAGCCTCCGACCGCACGGTTAGTTCGCCCGGCAACATCCGTCGTCTGTCTCGCCGATAATGAACGACGCACACGACGTGCCCGTACTGTATTTTTCGATAAAGCCCATGCGCAGTTGGTTTCGAGCAGTTTCTGGGACGTTGCCTCACCCAAAACGACAGGAACCGGTTATCGTCCGGAATCAATCAGGATGTATAAACAAAAAGCCAAGGGCCGGATTTGAACCGGCGATGGGCGGCTCTGCAGGCCGCTGCGTTAGGCCAGACTCTGCCACCTTGGCGCGAATAGAGGTAATCAACTCGGTCGTTTAAGCGTAGCGAATTCGATTAGCCCTCGCCCTCTGACTGGCCCGGTTCACCGACCCCTTCAACTGGGATAGTGCTGTAAATCGATGATTGTGCCTCGTCTGGCGAGTCGAACTGCTCGTCGTTCACTCGAGCCAGTAGCGCAGCCAACGATTCGGACCCGTCCGCGTAGACGAGCTGTACGTCGTCGAACTCCGCTCGGGCGGTTTCGACCGACAGCGGGTACGTCGCCGTTTCGAGAAGTTCCGTGAGTTCGTTCAGTTTGACTTCACGAGTCATACTGCCGACTCTCGACTCAATCATGTAGTTACGCACTGCTTATAAATACAGAAAGCCCACTCGGGAGAGATATCTCTCCCGAGTGGGCTATAAGATATGAATGGTGGCGGCGAACCGCGTTTCCCAGAGGCTCGCGCACTCCAGTACTCCCCGGAACGCTGGTGGGCTTATC